>Ga0302314_10016047_pt1 | contig 12683 bp, 9 predicted proteins | sample III_Palsa_N2_3_FD_200533 | JGI IMG/M metagenome (GOLD analysis project Ga0302314, IMG submission 200533) | Peat permafrost microbial communities from Stordalen Mire near Abisko, Sweden - III_Palsa_N2_3 | ecosystem: Environmental > Terrestrial > Soil > Palsa > Peat permafrost | place: Sweden...
CGATCCGCTGGGCTCGGTGGTCGTTCCACTGATCTCGCTGGTGTATGGCGGATGGTTGATCGGGTGGGCGAAGCCTTGCCCGGTGACGACGCGAAACTTTCGCCATGTCAAGCGCGACGATATTCTTACATCGTTGGCGGGGCCGGCGAGTAACCTGGCGATGGCTACGGTCGCTCTGGTGCTGCTGATAGTGTTCAAACATGCGGGAGGAGTTCCTGCGATCGGCGCTGCGATGGACGTTGCGAGACGCATTCCGGATGTCGATACGACTGCCCGGCTGTTTCCGGTGGCGATGCTGCTTTATTACGGGGTAACGATCAACCTGCTGCTGTTTGTGTTCAATCTGTTTCCCATTCCTCCGCTGGATGGGAGCCACGTGCTGCGGAATTTTCTGCCGTACGAGGCGGAGAAGGTCTACAACCAGATTGGGATGTGGGGTTTGGTCATCATTTTTTTGGTGGGCGGACGGTTTATTGCGGCGTTTTATTACCCGCTGCTGAATGTTTTCGACCGGCTGCTGGTGAAGCTGTAGGCGATGGTTAAGAAGTCCCGATTACCGTGGTTGAGCGAGGACCCGGGGCTAAAGCCCCACTCTCTTGGTGATCCTTTACCGCGGGCTGAAGCCCGCTGCTACTCCGAAAGACAAGAGCGTGGGCTGAATACTCCAGAAAGCCGTTTACGTGGGCTGAATACTCCAGAAAGCCGTTTACGCGGGCTTTTCAACAGATATCTGAGGCGGGCGTGGCCTGTTACCCTTGCTAATTGAGACGAGAATGAGCGAAGAGAGAAAAGTTACGGCAGGGAATCGCGTTTTGAGCGGCATGCGGCCGACCGGCAAACTGCACCTGGGCAACTACATGGGGGCGCTGAAGAACTGGGTCGATTTGCAGAACGCGACGAATGAGGACGGCTCGCAGAAGTATGAGTGCTACTTCTTTATCGCGGACTATCACGCACTGACGACGGATTACGCCGATACCGGCGCGCTGCGGGAGAACGTGCGCCAGGTGGCGCTGGATTTTCTGGCGGGTGGGCTGGACCGGAAGAAGTGCACCATCTTTCTGCAGAGTGAGGTGCCGGCGCACTTTCAACTGAACTCGCTGCTGGAGATGATTACTCCGCTGAGCTGGCTGGAGCGGGTGCCGACGTACAAGGACCAGCAGGAACAGTTGAAGGAGAAAGACCTGGCGACGATTGGGTTTCTCGGGTATCCGGTGCTGCAGTCGGCGGACATCCTGGTGTACCAGGCGGACCTGGTGCCGGTGGGGATCGATCAGGCGGCGCACGTGGAGATCACGCGGGAGATTGCGCGGCGGTTCAACCATTTGTATGGAAGCAGGCGTGGGGCGGTTGCGGACGCGAAGTCGGGACACATCTCCGACAAGGAGCGGCTGGCGGAACTGGAGCAGGTGAAGGATGTGCGCGAGATTCTGCCGGAGCCGAAGGTGCTGCTGACGCCGAGTCCGAAGCTGCCGGGGACGGATGGGCGCAAGATGTCGAAGAGCTACAACAACACCATTTTGCTGAGCGATCCTGAGGCGGAGGTGCGGGCGAAGCTGAAGACGATGGTGACCGATCCGGCGCGGGTAAGGCGGACCGATCCGGGGAATCCTGAGGTTTGTCCGGTGTTCGATCTGCACAAGGTGTTTTCGACGGAAGAGGTGCAGGCGCAGGCGGCGGAGGGCTGCCGGACGGCGGGGATCGGGTGCATCCAGTGCAAAGGATGGCTGGCCGATGCGGTGGTGAAGGAGCTGGCGCCGATCCAGGAACGGCGGCGGCACTACGAGGCGAATCCGGATGAGGTGGACGCGATTCTGGATGAGGGAGCGTTTCGCGCGAGCGGGCGCGCGATGGTAACGATGCGGCAGGTTTTTACCGCGGTGGGGCTATCGAGGCGATGAGCGAAGAGAGTCAGGAGAACGGGGACGCCGAGACGGCGGAGACTTCCGCCGTGAGCGCGGACGAGCAGATTGTGCCGGTGGACGAGAAATTTGAGCTGAAGCCGGGGCCGGTGATTGCGCAGGCGCCAGAGCCGAAGCGGGGCGGCGGTCGCGGCGCGGAGGCAAAGGCTGCCGCGGATGCAGCGGCACAGCAGGAAGAGGCTTCTCTGTCACCGTTTTCGGTGACGGTGGGGCAGGTGTACGACGGGCCGCTGGATCTGTTGCTGGATTTGATTCGCAAACAGAACATCGATATTTATGACATTCCGATTGCGCTGTTGACGGCGCAGTTTCTGGACTACTGCCATCAGTTGAAGCAGACGGACGTGGATGCGGCGGGCGAGTTTATTTATATGGCTTCGCTGCTGATTCATATCAAGTCGAAGACGCTGCTGCCGCGCGATCCTTCGGATGTGGCGGGCGGGGCGGATGAAGATCCGCGGCGCGAACTGGTGGAGCGGCTGCTGGAGCATGAGCGCTTCAAGGCGGCCGCGCAGATGCTGATGCAGAAACAGCAGGTCGAAGAGGCGACGTGGTCGAAGCCGGGGATGCGGGATTTTCTGCGCGAGCAGGCGGGGAACGAAGCTACGGCCGCGGGCATGGAGCAGGAGATTGCGGCGGACACGCTGGACCTGGTGCGGGTATTCCAGGACGTGCTGGAGCGGCTGCGCGAGCGGCCGGTGCTGAACGTCGATGAAGAGGCCGTAACGGTGGCGCAGATGATCGACTACGTGAAGCGGCGGCTGCTGATGGAAGACCGGCCGGTGAGCTTGCGGAGGTTGCTGCACTCGACGCACTCGGAGCGGGCGCTGATCTGCATGTTTCTGGCGATGCTGGAGTTGGTTCGGCTGCAGGCGGTGCTGCTGCACCAGCCGAACGAACTGGGCGACATTCTGATCAAGAAGACGGATGGATTCGACCAGGTCTTCGCGGAGCGGGAGCAGTTGCGGGACGACTGGCGGTAGGCATTCACCCGCCCTTCTGGCGTTCACACGCCCTTTTATAGCTTCGGGTGATGCTCCCGATGGTCGCAAATAAGGAATTTGCCGACCTTGCACGGGATGCTGATGGGTGGGTGATCTTTTACGCGACTGTAACCATTCTTTCTTGTGGGCAGCGTACCTTAGCGAGGTCTACCCAATCTCACAGCAAGACCAGGTGAAAAACTCATGGCTACTCCCGCCACGCTGCCGCCGCCGTCGATTCTGGATGAAAAGCTGAAGAAGTCCTCGCCGGGCAAGGCCGGCATGATGGTGTTTGCGGTGATGCTGCTGGGCGGGATTGGGTATATCACGGCCCAGCTCTGGGGCGATCTTTCGGCGGTCCACAACGTCAGCATATTTCCCTATTTTTTGTTGGGGCTGGCGCTGTTGATTGCGCTGGGGTTCGAGTTTGTGAACGGGTTCCACGATACGGCGAATGCGGTGGCGACGGTGATCTACACGCACTCGCTGGAGCCGCATGTTGCGGTGGTGTATTCGGGGATTTTGAACTTCATCGGCGTGCTGTTGAGTTCGGGGACGGTGGCGTTTGCGGTAATCTCGCTGCTGCCGGTGGAGCTGATTCTTAAGGTGAGCAAGGGCGCGGGGTTCTCCATGGTGTTTGCGCTGCTGGTGGCGGCGATCCTGTGGAACCTGGCGACCTGGTACAAGGGGCTGCCGGCTTCGAGCTCGCACACGATGATCGGATCGATTATTGGGGTGGGCGTTGCGAACCAGTTGATGCAGGGAAATTCGGGCACCGCGGGTGTGGAGTGGGACCAGGTGAAGAAGGTGTTCACTGCGCTGCTGATTTCGCCGCTGGTGGGGTTCGTCGCTGCGGCGCTGATCTTTCTGCTGTTCAAGCTGGTGGCGCGGGATCCACGGCTGTACAAGGCGCCTGAGGGGACGGCTCCTCCGCCGTTGTGGATTCGGGCGCTGCTGATCTGCACCTGTGGCGGGGTGAGCTTTGCGCACGGATCGAACGATGGGCAGAAGGGCATGGGACTGATCATGCTGATCCTGGTGGGCACGGTGCCGACGGCGTATGCGCTGAACCACGCGGTGACTGGGGCGCAGATTCAGACGTTCATGAGCACGTCCACGGCGATGGTCGAGACTCTGGACAAGTATGTCGACAAGGGCGCGGTGATGCAGGAGGAGCAGCCGGAGCTGGAGAAGTTTGTGAGCACCAAGACGTATGAACCGGGAGTGATGCTGGCGCTGCGGCAGATGGTGGTGGACATCCGCAACGAGGTGACGCTGTACGGCGATCTGAAAGCGGTTCCGCCGGAGATGCAGGCGAACGTGCGCAACCAGATGTACCTGGCCAGCGCGTCGATGACACTGCTGGCCAAGAAAGGGCCGACGATGGCGGCCGAGGACACGAAGGCGCTGTCGGCCTACAAGGCGCAACTGGACACCTCGACGAAGTTCATTCCAACCTGGGTGAAGGTGGCGGTTGCACTGGCGCTGGGCATGGGCACGATGATCGGGTGGAAGCGGATTGTGGTGACCGTTGGCGAGAAGATCGGCAAGACGCATTTGACGTATGCGCAGGGAGCCTCGGCGGAGTTGGTGGCGATGGCGACGATCCTGGCGGCAGACCGGTTCGGACTGCCGGTGAGTACCACGCACGTGCTGAGCTCGGGCGTGGCGGGTACGATGGCGGCGAACAAGAGCGGGCTGCAGATGTCCACGATCCGCAGCATTGCGGCGGCGTGGGTGTTCACGCTGCCGGCAGCGGCGCTGCTGTCGGGCTGCCTATTCTGGGCGTTCAACTTGATTGCGCGGTAAAGAAGAGGCTCAACACCGACTTACACCAAGGACGTCTTCCTGTGATCGGATTGAGGTGTGGATTCGTGCGCGTGGACCGTTCCGGACGGCGAGATTCCGCAGGATTTGTCCGATATTCGCCTTCAATCGGTGATTGCCTGGCAGCGGGAATAGTTGTCGGTAAACAATTGAGAAATAATAGGCTTGTGGCTGATTTGGAACTTGATTTCCGGTGGGGTTATGGCTTTCTTTCACGGAACTGTAACATTTCTAGCGTGTGAATAGGATAGCTTGGCTGAGGACCAGCATTTCAAGTTAGGTGATCCTTGGCTACACCCGCAACACTGCCCCGACCCACAATTCTCGACGAAGAGCTGAAACATTCACCTCTCGGAGTCAAGGGCAAGATCGTTTTTGCACTTATGCTTGCGGGTGGGGTGGCTTATATCATCGCCCAACTTTGGGGAGACCTTTCGGTCGTCCACAATGTGAGCCTAGTTCCGTATCTGATGCTTGGATTGGCGCTGGTGATTGCGCTTGGGTTCGAGTTCGTGAATGGGTTTCACGATACGGCCAACGCGGTGGCGACCGTGATCTACACCAACTCCCTGGACCCGCATGTTGCCGTGGTGTATTCCGGGATTCTGAATTTTGTCGGCGTGCTGCTTAGCTCAGGGACGGTGGCGTTTGCGATCATCTCGCTGCTGCCAGTCGAATTGATCCTGAAGGCGGACCGGGGTTCTGGGTTCGCGATGATCTTTGCGCTGCTGGTGGCGGCGATTTTGTGGAACCTGGCGACGTGGTATCGGGGACTGCCGGCTTCGAGTTCGCATACGATGATTGGATCGATCCTGGGTGTGGGCGTGACGTTCCAGTTGATGCAGGGGAAATCGGGCACGGCCGGGGTGGATTGGGAGCAGGTTGAAAAGGTATTCAAGGCGCTGCTGATCTCGCCGCTGGTGGGGTTTATTGCGGCGGCGGTGGTGTTTCTGCTGTTCAAGCTGGTGGCGCGTGATCCGCGGCTGTTTGAGGCTCCGAAAGGGACGGCTCCGCCGCCGTTGTATATTCGCGCGCTGCTAATTTTGACATGCGGTGGAGTGAGCTATGCGCATGGCTCGAACGACGGGCAAAAAGGCATGGGGTTGATCATGCTGATCCTGGTGGGGACGGTGCCGACGGCATATGCGCTGAACCACGCGATGGGCGCGGGCCAGGTGCAGACGTTTGCGATCGCTTCGACCAAGGCGGCGGGTGTGCTGGACCACTATGTGGATGCGGGCGTCGGTCCGCAGGATGTGGGCGCGGAACTGGAGAAGTTTGTCAGCACGAAGCAGTATGAGCCGGGTGTGACGGTGGCATTGCGTGAGATGGTGATCGACATCCGCAATGAGGCGGTCGAGTATGGGACGCTGGCGGGCGTGCCGCAGGGGATGCACGCGAATGTGCGCAACCAGATGTACCTGACCAGCGAGACGATGCGGCTGATGGGGAAGAGCGGCGGCCCGTCGATGTCGGCGGCGGACGTTGCGGTGTTGACCGAGTACCAGGGATATCTGACGAAGTCGACGAAGTTCATCCCAACCTGGGTGAAGGTAGCGGTGGCGCTGGCGCTGGGGATGGGGACGATGATCGGGTGGCGGCGGATTGTAGTAACGGTGGGCGAGCGGATTGGCAAGACGCGCATGACGTATGCGCAGGGAGCTTCGGCGCAACTGGTGGCGATGGCGACGATTCTCGGGGCGGGGACGTATGGGTTGCCGGTGTCGACGACGCATGTGCTGAGTTCGAGCGTGGCCGGGACGATGGCTGCGAACCGCAGCGGCTTGCAGCGGGGGACGCTGCGGAATATCGGGATGGCGTGGGTGTTTACGCTGCCGGTGGCGGCGCTGCTGTCCGGCGGGCTGTTCTGGGTGTTCAACTCGCTGGCGCGGTAAAGAAAAGATTTGGCGCCGATTTCCACCGACAACCGACAAGCGCCGATCCACGCCATTCGAATAGATTTCCTGGGCTCTCCGCGGGGAGCGCTTGGTTGGTATGCTTAGGACTGACATTTATGAGCCTGAAAGCAAAGATTGAAGCGGTTATTTATGCGTCGGAAGAGCCGGTAACGCTGGCCCAACTGGTGGGCCTGTTGGGTGTAGAGGCGCAAGCGGAGCTGGACCGTGAGGCGGAGGCGCAGCGGACGCTGGCGCTGAGCGATGCGGAGGCTGCGGCGGAGGATCTCACGTCTGAAAACCCTGAGGCAGCTGAGGCGATTGAACCCACCCCTGGCGAAGAAGCTGCCATGGATGGCGCGCCCGGTTTGGTGGCAGACGACCCCACTCATGGCGAAGAGACTGCCATGAATGGGGCACCCGACTCCGGGGCGGCGGAGGCGGCGGCAACTCGTGCGGAGAAGGCTCGTGCGGCGAAGCTGCGGGGGTATTTTCGCGCGGTGCTGGACAAGCTGATTGGGGAGTATGCGGCGCCCGAATCGGACCGCGGGCTGGAGATTCGCGAGGTTGCGGGCGGGTTCAAATTTGCGACCAAGCCCGAGTATCACGACGCGGTCCGCGGGTTTGTGAAGTCGCTGAAGCCGCCGCTGAAGCTGACATTGCAGGCGCTGGAGACGCTGGCGGTGGTGGCGTACAAACAGCCGGTGACGTCGCCCGAGATATCGGAGATTCGCGGGGTGGACTCAAGCGGCGTGCTGGGTTCGCTGATTGCGCGCAAGCTGATTACGACGGCCGGACGGAAGCAGGTGATCGGGCGCCCGATTCTGTACAAGACGACGCGGGAGTTTCTGCTGAAGTTCGGGCTGAAGGATGTGGCCGAGCTGCCGAGCATCGAGGAGTTCGAGAAGATGGCCGGGCAGATGGCGGAGCAGGAGGAGATGGCGATGGAAGGCGAGCGAGAAGAGACGCCCCAGACTCCTGAAACTGCTTCAGCAATCGAAGAGCGGCTGGAGTCGGATCAAGAGGCGCCTGTGCCTGAGCCGGTGGCGGATGAGGTAGTCGTGGATGGGAGGCTTTCGGGGCTGCCTCCGCGGTATGACGATGCGGCGGACGATCCTTCGGCGGCTGAGGCGGGGATCCAGAGCGGGGAATAGCCGAGGTTCGCGGTGCGAGGTTTGAGTGTGACGGACGCGGAGATGCTTGAGGTTGCGCTGGCGGAGGCGCGGGCGGGCCTGGCTGAGGGCGGGATTCCGATTGGGGCGGCGGTGTGTGGGGCGGACGGGCAGCTGATTGGGTCGGGTCACAACCGGCGCGTGCAGGAGGACGATCCGAGCGCACATGGGGAGACGGATGCATTTCGCGCGGCGGGGCGGCAGAAGAGCTATCGCGAGATGACCATGGTGACGACGCTGGCGCCGTGCTGGTACTGCTCGGGGCTGGTGCGGCAGTTCGGGTTTAAGCGGCTGATTGTCGGCGAGAGTATGACGTTTCAGGGGGGAGTGGCCTGGCTGCGGGAGAACGGGGTGGAGGTGGTGGACCTGAAGTCGGAGGCGTGCCGGGAGCTGCTGGCGGGGTATATTGCCGAGCATCCTGAGATTTGGAATGAGGATATTGGGGAATAGGTATCAGGTACCCGGTTCAAGGTTGGAGGGCGGCGGTGGGGATGGATGCGCGAAGACTAACCCCACGATAGGCTCGGCTTCGCTCGGCCGATCATGGGGCACCCTGTTGTTTGGCGCGGTTTAGGTGGGACCAGGTCAGGCCCAGGGCCAGGTAGGCGAGGTAGATGTAGGGAAGGTAGTTGTAGGGTGCGGCGGGAATGGGGTAGAGGGTCCCAGCCATGGCGAGGATCATGGCGAGCGCGGCGACGATAGAGAGGATCAGCGAGCCGGGGGTGAGCTGGGCGTTGCGGCGCAGGTAGAAGGGCAGCGCGGCGGCGACCAGGCCGTAGACGGTGACGAATCCATAGACAGAGAGTGAGCCCATATAGCCGTAGATGTCGGCTCCGCTGACTCCGCGGGCGGTGAGGCCGACGGAGAGGATGAGGATGACGCAACCGACGGCGAGGACGGCGATGTGGGGGGTCTCGTTCCTGGGGTGGGCCGATCCCAGTTTGGCGGGTACGAGGCCGTCATGGGACATCTTGAGCAGGACGCGGGCGGCGGGGGTGATGCAGGCGAGGGTGCAGGCGAACATGCTGACGAAGGCGCCGATGTCGATAAGCGGGCCGAAGACGGGGAGATGGGCAAGGGTGGCGAGGGCCCGGAAGGGAGCTTGCGAGGCGCCGAGGTCCTGGTGAAGTTGGCGGAAGCCGAGGGTTTCGGTGTAGCAGCAGACGAGGAAGAAGAGGCCGGCGAGGACGGCGGACTGAATGACCGCGCGGGGGATGGTGCGGAGGGGATTCTTTGCTTCGTGGCCGAGCGAGGTGGCGCTCTCGAAGCCGACGAAGCTGAAGAGTGCGAGGATTACGCCGAGGCGGATGCCGGAGGGGGTTACGCCGTGGAGTTCGGCCTGGGGGACGTCGATTTTGAAGCCGCTGCGGAAGATGAGGGCCAGGATGACGAGGGCGATCATGGAGACTGAGGCGGCCTCGATCCAGAGCATGAGCCGGGCAGAGGCCTGGACGTCGCGATAGGCGAAGTAAGTGGCGGCGGCGATGGGAATGAGGGCGATCAAGGGTGTAGGGACGACGCGGGCGGCGGGGACCAGGACGAGCGCGTAGTTGATGAAGCCTCCGACGACCGAGACCCCGGCGGCGGTGTAGGCGAGCAGAAGGGCCCAGCCGGCGGTGCGTCCGCCGATGGCGGGGAGCGAGTCGGTGGCGTACTTGTAGAGCGAGCCGGGAGAGGCTGAAGTTCGGGCGAAGCGGGCGATGCAGAGGGCGATGAGGAGGGTGGCTCCGCAGGCCAGGAGGTAGGCGAGCCAGGTTCCATTGCCGGCGAGGGCGAAGACGAGCGGGACGGTGAGAGCGGGCGAGGTGGTGGGCGCGATGGCGGAGATGGACTGCGAGAGCGTTTCGAGCGGGGAAAGGATGTTATGGCGCAGGCCGGAGTCGCGGGTTGGGGCTTCGTCGGGTGCTTCTTCGGGGGTAATGACCTCGAGAGGCATGAGCGGCTCCGGTGTGGGGTGCGGCGGCTGAATTGGGGTACGAGTATCGGTAGGGTATCGCAGAAACAGTGGAAAGCGAACCACGGAGAACACAGAGTAAAAGAGAGATCGCAGAGTTTGGACAGTTCAAAGACGTGGGCTGGGTCAACAGGAGATAATGGAGGTAGACCGCGATGAGCTCGTCCGCGGACAGAAAGTTGGAAATGGATGGCGAAGGCTATTAAGGGTGGCGCGGCAGCGCCAAAAGCAGAAAAGCAGATTCCCTTGGGGAATGACAACGAGCAAAAGCTGGAGCGGCTGCAGAAGATATTGGCGGCGGCGGGGATTGCAAGCCGGCGGAAGGCGGAGGAGATCATCCTCGCCGGACGGGTGCAGGTGAATGGCACCACGATCAGCGAGCTGGGGACGAAGCATGACCCGAGCCGGGACCATATCCGGGTTGATGGGAAGCTGCTGAAGGGGCCGGAGCAGCAACGCTATTACATGCTGAACAAACCGCGTGGGTACGTGACGACGCTGGACGATCCGCAGAAGCGGCCTACTGTGATGCAGCTGATGGAGAGGCCGAAGGCAGGGCCGCACGGGGATCGGGTGCGGTTGTATCCGGTGGGGCGGCTGGATTATCTGTCCGAAGGCTTGCTGCTGATGACCAACGATGGTGAATTGGCGAATTCGCTGTCGAAGGCGGCGGCGGGGGTGGAGAAGACGTACCTGGTGAAGACGAGCGGGGTGCCTCCAGATGCGGGACTGGATCAGATTCGGCGAGGGATTGTCATCGACCGCGGCCGGCTGGACGAGGTGCGGGCCGGGCGGCGAGATCGGATTGTGACGGCTCCGGCGAAGGTGGAACTGGTGCGGGGTGGGGATAATCCCTGGTACGAAGTGACACTGACCGAGGGGCGGAATCGGCAGCTCAGGAAGATGTTTGAGGAGATTGGGCACCATGTGGAGAAGATCCGGCGTATCGGGTACGGCGCGCTGCGACTGGATGTGCCTCCGGGTGAGTTTCGCGAGCTGCTTCCGGGTGAGGTGATGGCTCTGGAGCGCGCGGCGAAGGGCAGGAAGGTGGTTCCGAAGAAGAAGCTGCCGGAGTTTGCGCAGTTGAAGGCTCCGGTGAAGAAGAAAGCGACGTTTGGGCGGCGGGTGGGGAGATAAGCCGGACGGCGACATAGGTGGCTGCAGCGGTAGAGGCAACTACGGAGATTCTGGAGCGCCGGGCATTTGGGAGTTGGCGCGCGGGGATACGTCGGGTGGGTGGCCGATGGTACCCAGGTGAGTTGGCTCTTTGGTAAGTGACCCAAATTGGGGTTTGACGAAGGTTGGTTAATGAGCCTAGAAATACTCCCGGTTTTAATATGCTGGTGCAGACGAAATGGGGTCCGGTGCATCCAAATAGAGTCAGCCTATGGAACTCCCATTCGGGGCGCGAATCCGGGGAGTAATTGAGCCGATGTATTAGCAGGAGATGAAATTGCGGGAGATTTGCAAGACCATTGAAAGTAGCAAAGGAGCAGTGCAACGTGGCAATTGAGAAAGCAACATTTGGAGCTGGATGTTTTTGGGGCGTAGAAGCCCGATTTGCAGAGATGCCTGGAGTGATCGATACAGCAGCCGGATACGAGGGCGGAGACCTGGAACATCCGACATACAAGGAAGTCTGTACGGACCGCACTGGCCATGCGGAGGTAGTAGATGTGACCTTCGATCCGTCGCGAGTGTCGTTTGACACGCTGCTGGATACGTTCTTCGCGCTGCACGATCCGACGCAACTGAACCGGCAGGGTCCGGACTGGGGTTCGCAATACCGCAGCGTGATCTATACGCATTCGGGCGAGCAGATGCAGCAGGCGCGGGCGAAGATCGACGAGCTGAACGCGGCTGGGGCGTATCACAAGCCGATTGCGACGAAGGTAGAGCCGGCGACGACTTTCTGGAGAGCTGAGGAGTACCACCAGCGGTATCTGGAGAAGCGTGGCATGGTGCACTGCCACATCTAGACGGCAGGGGCCAGGCGCAAGGTACCAGGGAAAGCAAGCGGCGGTCGCGGTGCAAGCGGCCGCCGTTGCTGCGTTTGGGTGGGGCTAGAGCATTTTCCCTATTCCTGTGAACCGGATGATGTATGCGAGTGCCGTTTTTCTTGGGGAAAAACGGCGTATGGACTCGAGGTTTCGGTCTACACCTATAGGGAAAATGCTCTAGATGGCGGTGGCGAGGGTGACGGCGAAGTGGTTGTGCGCGTCGGTGAAGTTGCGGGTGGGTGTGAAGCCAGAGGCAGCGAGCAGGGCGGCGATGGCGGCCGGGGTGAATTTGTAGCTGTTTTCAGTGTGGATGGTTTCGCTGACGGAAAAGTGCAGGGAGAGCTGATAGCCGGCCGGGTTGGCCGGGATGGTGACGCGCTGCGACTCGAGCGATTGGAGGTGCATCTCAATGCGCGAGTGGGTGTGGTTCCAGAGGGCGCGGTGGGCGAACTTTTCGGGGCGGAAATTGGCGCCGAGCTCGCGGTTGAGGCGAGTGAGGATGTTGCGGTTGAAGGCGGCGGTGACGCCGGCGGCGTCGTTGTAGGCGGCCAGCAGGGTGGAGATGGATTTGGATGGGCTTAGGTCGGCGAGGCAAGGGGCGAGGTCGGTGCCGAGCAGCAGGGCGTCGCCGGGCTGGAGCTCGGAGCGGAGCCGGGTGAGGATCTGGAGGGCTTCGGCGGGGGAGAAATTGCCGATGCTGGAGCCGATATAGAGGGCGAGGATGCGGGTATGGAGCGGTCGCTCGATGCGGACGGTTTCGGTGACATAGTTGGCGGTACGGGGACGGACGGTGAGGCCGGGGATAGTGAGCTCGAGTTGGGCGCGGGCTTCGTCGAGGGCGGTGGGGCTGATATCGATGGGCTGATAGAGGACGTGGGGCTGGCGGCGGATGAGGGCGCGGAGGAGGATGCCGGTTTTGGAGGCGGTGCC
>Ga0302314_10016048_pt1 | contig 12683 bp, 8 predicted proteins | sample III_Palsa_N2_3_FD_200533 | JGI IMG/M metagenome (GOLD analysis project Ga0302314, IMG submission 200533) | Peat permafrost microbial communities from Stordalen Mire near Abisko, Sweden - III_Palsa_N2_3 | ecosystem: Environmental > Terrestrial > Soil > Palsa > Peat permafrost | place: Sweden...
CGCAGGCATTGCCTCCCGGCCATGCCAATCAGTTTCCCCTGGAAACCACGTGCGCTATCGCGCAGGCATTCCCGATGGTGGTCGAGGCGACCACGAAAGGAGAGCCCCGCGCACGCTTCGCGGAAGCATTCGTTCATGGCCCTTCCCCACTGATTCCGCTAGAGAATTGCGGAAAAAGGGGTATTGTATTCCCATAAAGCCCGCGGGTGTCCGCCACTCGCTGATGATTGGCCACGCTGCCCGGTAACGGGCACCGTTTGACCGAATATCTCTATCTCCGTCGGAGATAAGAACGGGGTTGTCTGGAACCATCAACACCCCCACCCATCAACATGCGCTTGGCAGAATTCATCCGTCATCACCGGCAATCGATCATCGAGGAATGGGAAAACTTCGCCAAAACCCTTTCCCCCGCCGCCAACATGACCCAGTGGGAACTCCGGGACCATATCGAGCCGATCCTCACCTTCATCGCCCGCGACATCGAATCGCGACAGACGGCCTCCCAGCAGACCAGCAAATCCCATGGCGAGCGGGACAATCCCGAAGCCAGCAAAGACAGCGCCGCCGAGACCCACGGCAACCTGCGGCACGACGACGGCTTCAATATCGTCCAAATGGTCTCCGAATACCGGGCGCTGCGGAGCAGCATCGTCAAATTGTGGACCCAGGCGAACGGCCCCCTCAGTGACGAGGACCTGACCGACCTGACCCGCTTCCACGAGGCCATCGACCAAGCCCTGGCCGAATCGGTCGCCAAATTCATGAAGAAAGTCGATTACTCCAAGGACCTGCTCCTCGGCGTCCTCGGCCATGACATCCGCACCCCCATCGGCGCGATTCTGATGTCGGGGAAACTCCTCCCCATGATCGGCACCCTCAACGAAAAGCAGACCTTTCTGGCCGCTCAGATCTGCGAGTGTTCCCTCCGGGTGAATAGCATCGTCAGCGACCTGCTCGACCTGGCCCGCGCCCGCATGGGCACCCGGCTCCCCGTCGTCAAGGAGTGGATGGATATCGGGCTCGTCGCCCGGCAGGTCGTCGATGAAATCAAGGCCCTCTACCCCACCCGCTCGGTCGATCTCGAAATCACCGGCGACGTCCAGGGCTCCTGGGACACCATCCGCATGGGGCAGATCTTTTCCAACCTGATCGGCAATGCGGTCCAATACGGGACCGAAGGCTCCCCGATCGGCGTCACCGTTCTGGGCACCACCCATGAGGTGACCATTTCCGTCCACAATGAGTGCGACCCCATTCCCGCCGCCCAATTGACCACCATCTTCGATTCGTTCACCCGCGGAGATCAAAAAAGCAACGGCCTCGACGTCGACTTCGCCAACCTCGGCTTGGGCTTATTCATCACCAAAGAAATCGTCACCGCCCACGGCGGCTCGATTGACATCATCTCTAACCAGACCGAGGGGACCACCTTCGCAGCCCGCATCCCCAGGTAGCCCGGAGGCGGGCAAAAATAGCGGTTTTCCCTTTTCCTGGGAAAGGGCCGCCCGCCCGGGGCGCGGCCCTTCCACAGAGGCCAGCATTATCGCAGGGAGCCTCGGGCCGCCTGATTGTCGGGAGTGCCACCGGTGGTCGTGCCATTGGCCGGTTTGACCTCCATGTTGGCTCCGGGGTTCGAGACGGGGGCGTCGGGAGATTCGACACTGGGGCGTTTAACCCGGGATTGGTTCATGCTCGGGTTGTTGACGCTCGAATCGGTACCGCCTTCGGAGGAGACCGGCGCGGGGGCGTTGGGGCCGGGGCGCGAGGCCGTATCGTTCGCGACGCTGGCGTGGGCGGAGAGCGTCGAGACCATCGCGATGCCGGCTGTGGTCAGGACGACTTGGAAGTACTTGGAGATAGTTTTCATGGATTATGGGCATCATAACCCATGCCATCTTCGGGGAGGCGTTGAGGCTGCGCCACTTACCTGCCAAGGCCGGAAGGAAGCCCGGCGAGCAGGGGTGCAAATTGCAATCCTGAGTCCGCCCGTTCTCGTCGCCCTGGTCCTGATTCAGGGCATGACTCGCCAGAACGTCGAGGATTCCCCCAGGGCAAAGTCATAGAAGTGCGCCCCGGTCTGCCTTTTTCGAGGAGAGGGATCGGTTGCGGGGCGCGATTTGTTTTGCGAAGGATACCCAGGGTAGGCCTCCTGAAACAGGCGGCCAACCCTGGGCTATAGGAGGCAATTGCCTCCCGGCCATGCGAGATAGTTGCCCCTGGAAACTACGTGCGCTCACGCGCAGGCATTCACGTTGGGGTTGGTGGAACGGGATTCCCCTCAAACCGCGCAGGATCTTCGACTTCTATACGTCGAGGTTGCGGACGTTGAGGGCGTTGTCCTCGATGAAGCGGCGGCGGGGTTCGACTTCGTCGCCCATCAGCTTGGTGAAGATGTCTTCGGCCTCGAAGGCGTCGGCGACTTCGACGCGGAGGAGTTTGCGGCGGACGGGGTCCATGGTGGTTTCGAAGAGCTGCTTCGGGTTCATTTCGCCGAGACCCTTGAAGCGCTTGACCTCGATGCCGTTGCGGCCGATCTCCTTGATCCGGGTGAGGATGTCGGCGATGGAGAAGAGGGGGTGGCGCTTTTCCTCGCCGCCTTTTTCGCCGCCTTCGATCAACTCGTAGAGGGGCTGGTCCTGGGCGGAGTAGTGCTCGACCTCGAGGCCCTTCTTGGAAAGTTTCTCCAGGATGTCGGCGACGGCCTTGCTCTCGTGCAGTTCGACGTGGGTGCAGCGGCGGGTGACGACGCCCTTGGCGGGCTTTTCCGCTTTCTCCACTTTTTCGACCGGCTTCTCTTCGCCTCCCTCGGTGGTTTCGACGATCTCGGCGGGAGCGCCGAAGATTTGCAGGTCGAGGTTGGCCTCGGCGAATTTGCCGAGCTCGGTCTCGTTGTGGAAGTAGTGGACCGACTCGGTGTTGCCGTCGCGGATCTTGACGAGGTGGCGGGGGAGCTCGGTGCCGACGCGGGCCTCGATGTAGTCGTTGAAATCGCCGCCGTGCCGCTCGATGCCGAGCTTGTATTTGTCGAGCGATTCGAGCAGGTCGAGGACTTCGGCGAGGTGCTTCTGGCCGAATTCCTTTTTCTGATGGAGGTCGAGGATGCGGACTTCGTTCGCGCCGAGTTCGATGAGGATGCGGTTGAGCTCCTGGTCGTTATCGACGTACTGTTCCTTTTTCTTGCGGATGACCTGGTAGAGCGGGGGCTGGGCGATGTAGATGAAGCCCTGCTTCACGAGTTCCGGCATCTGGCGGAAGAAGAAGGTGAGGAGGAGGGTGCGGATGTGGGAGCCGTCGACGTCCGCGTCGGTCATGATGATGATCTTGTGATACTTGAGGCGGGGGAGGCTGAAGGCGCCCTCGCCGTCCCCGGTGCCGATGCCAGTGCCGACGGCGGTGATGAGGGTGCGGATTTCATCGTTCTGGAGGACCTTGTCGAGGCGGGCTTTCTCGACGTTGATGATCTTGCCCTTGATGGGGAGGATGGCCTGGTATTGCCGGTTGCGGCCCTGCTTGGCGGAACCGCCTGCGGAATCGCCCTCGACGATGAAGAGCTCGGAATCCTCGGGATTGCGGCTGGAGCAGTCGGCGAGCTTGCCCGGCAAACCTCCGCCGGTGAGGGCGGTCTTGCGGACGACCTCGCGGGCTTTGCGGGCGGCCTCGCGGGCGCGGGCGGCGGTGAGGCCCTTTTCGACGACCTTCTTGGCGACGCCGGGATTGGCGTCGAAGAACGACATCAGCCCCTCGTAGACGCAGGAGGAGACCACGCCCTCGACCTCGGTGTTGACCAGTTTCACCTTGGTCTGGGATTCGAAGCTGGGGTGGGGGTGCTTGAGCGAGAGGACGCAGACCAGGCCTTCGCGGACGTCATCGCCGGTGATGGCGGGGTCCTTGTCCTTGATGACGCCGTTGGAGCGGGCGTATTGGTTGATGGAGCGGGTCAGCGCGGTGCGGAAGCCGCTGAGGTGGGTGCCGCCGTCGGGATTGGGGATGCCGTTGGTGTAGCAGAGAATCTGGTCGGTGAAGCCGTCGTTGTACTGGAGGACGCAGTCGAGGATGATCTCGTCCTTCTGCCGGGAGATGGTGATCGGCTTGGGATGGATCGGCTGGCGGCTCTTGGCGAATTCCTTGACGAATTCCTCGATGCCGTTCTTGAAGAGGAAGGTCTCGGTCCTGGCGGTGTGGGCGACTCCCGCCGCATCCTCGCCGGAGCGCTCGTCGGCGAGGGTGATTTCCAGGCCGGGATTGAGGAAGGCGAGCTCGCGCAGGCGGTTGGCCAGCAGCTCGAACTTGAACTCGCGGGTGATGGTGAAGATCTCGGCGTCGGGCTTGAAGGTGATCTGGGTGCCGGTGGCGCGGGTCTTGCCGATGACCTCGAGCTTCTTGACGGTCTTGCCCTGGGCGAAGGTGATCTGGTGGACCTTGCCGTCGCGGGAGATCTCCGCCTCGAACCATTCGGAGAGGGCGTTGACGCACTTGGCGCCGACGCCGTGGAGGCCGCCGGAATATTTGTAGGCGCCCTGGCCGAACTTACCGCCCGCGTGGAGGCTGGTCAGCACCAGCTCGACGGCGGGCATCTTGTACTCGGCCTTGATGTCGACCGGGATGCCGCGTCCGTCGTCGCGGACGGTGAGGGAGCCGTCGACGTGGATCTCGACGTCGATCTTCTTGCAGTAGCCGGCGAGGTGCTCGTCGATCGAGTTGTCGACGACCTCGAAGACGCAATGGTGGAGGCCGCGCTCGTCGGTGTGGCCGATGTACATGCCGGGCCGCTTGCGGACGGCTTCCAAGCCCTCGAGTTTGGTGATCTTGGAGGCGTCGTACTGATCGGAGTTGATCGCGGAGGAGGTCAGGGAAGCGGCTTCAGACATAGAAGCTGTAATTTTGCTTAAAACCGCCCCTCTCGACAATGCAAATCACTCTAAAAAGAGCGGCTAAACCGCTTTCTTCTCATCGAATTTAAGTATTCATTATGAATCACTTATAGATAGACAATAGCTGACGTGTTTCCTCTTCTCGGGAAACCGGCGCCATCCGCCTCATTTTCGTCCAAATCGTTCAAAAAAATCCGATGTCTCTCCCTCGGCAGTTTGGGCGGCTTTCTGGGAGGGAGTGCCGCTTTTTCGCCGCCATTTTGCCGCGATTTCGTCACCTTCGCTGAGGCGTCCGATGCCGGTTCAGGCTTGCCAGTAGAGGGAGCCGGAGGCTAGACCTTCCTCGGCGCGGGCGATTGCGGCTCCTCCACTTTTCTATCCTTTTTCTATCCTCTATGAGTAAAAAGATCCTGGTGGTCGACGATGAAGCCGATGTCCTGGATTTGGTCTGCATCAACCTTCGCACCGCCGGCTTCACGGTGGTGACGGCGGAGAACGGAAGCAGCGCCCTCGCCAAGGCGCGCAGCGAGCGGCCCGACCTGATCCTTCTCGACATCATGCTGCCCGAGATGAACGGGCTCGAAATCTGCAAGACCCTGAAGAGAGAACCGGCCACCTCTTCGATTCCGATTATTATGTTAACGGCGAAATCAGAGGAGGTCGACCGGGTGGTCGGTCTCGAACTGGGCGCTGACGATTACGTGCCGAAGCCGTTCAGCCCCCGCGAATTGGTCCTACGGGTGAAATCGGTCCTCCGCCGGGGCCAGGAAAAACCGACCACTGACGAACGCCTCCATCTGGGCGAGTTGGTGCTCGACCGCTCCCGCCACGAAGTCCTTATCAAGGGGAAGCGGATCGACCTGACCGCGACCGAATTCAAGCTCCTCGCCGTCCTGATGGAGCGCCGCGGCCGCGTGCAGGGACGCGAGCGGCTACTCAATGACGTCTGGGGTTACGAGAGCGTCATCGACACCCGGACGGTCGATACCCACGTCCGGCGCCTCCGCGAAAAGCTCGGCAAGGCCTCGTCCTATATCGAGACGATCCGCGGGGTCGGCTATCGCGTCATGGACACCGATGTGGAATGAGTCTCTAATGGGCCCATCGGTCCATGATTGATCTCGATTCCTTTTCGTCCTCCTCCTTTTCGACCTATCTCGTCGTCGGTGCCATCGCTCTGGCGGCGCTGCTTACCTTCATCCATAACCGCTGGGTCACGCCCGCCAAACGGCTGGAGGTGATGCTGCGGCGGATCTCCTCCGAGCAGCCGCCCCGCGCGCTGATCCTGGAGGGGGCGCCGGTCTTCGGTCACATCGCCCAGCACCTGGAACGGATCTGGGTCCGGCAGAACCGGCTGATCGAGCAGGTGGCCCAGGAGGAATACAGTCTCCAGGCGATCCTGCGCAGCATGGCCGAAGGGGTGATCGTGGTCGACGCCCACCACACCATCCAGGAGGTCAACGAGGCCTTCATCAAGCAATTTTCGCTCAAGAACAGCCCGCTCAAGCGGACGGTTCTCGAAGCGGTGCGGGTGGCGGAGATCCACTCCACCATCGACGAGACTTTCCGCAGCGGCCAGCCGCAGGCGCGGGAAATTTCGCTCTCCCCGGCCAGCCCGGACGAACCGCCGCGCTATTTCGACGTCAGCGCGATCCCCGTCTTCCGGGGCGGCGCCATCGACGTGGTGGCGGTCTTCCACGACATCTCGCGGCTGAAGCAACTCGAGGATGTCCGTCGCGAATTCGTCGCCAACGTCTCGCATGAATTGCGGACCCCCCTCTCGATCTTCCGCGGCTACGTGGAGACCCTGATCGACCAGCCCGAGATCTCCGGCGCCGAGCTCCGCCGCATTCTCGAGACCATGCGCCGCCACTCGCTCCGGCTCAACGCGCTGGTCGACGATCTGCTGACGCTGGCCCGCCTCGAATCGCGCCGCATCGTCCTCGACCGGGTCGCGGCACGGCTCCATCCCCTCCTGCTGCAGATCGTCGCCGACATCCGCAGCAAGCTGGAGGAGAAGCGGATCGAGATCGTCCTCTCGATCCCGCCCGGCCTGCCGCCCGTCGAGGTCGATCCCTTCCGCTTCGAGCAGGTGATCTACAACCTGCTCGATAATTCGCTCAAATACTCGGGACCGGGGAGCGTGGTGACGATCGACGCCGTCGTCGAGGGAACTTTCGCGGTAATCCGGGTGCGGGATCAGGGACTAGGCATTCCACCCAACGATCTGCCCCACATCTTCGAACGTTTCTACCGCGTCGACAAGGGCCGCAGCCGCGAGCTGGGCGGCACCGGGCTCGGCCTCTCCATCGTAAAACACATCATCCAGATGCATGGCGGGGAGGCGCGGGCGGAGAGCGAGTTCGGCAAGGGAACCACCATCATCATCTCGCTGCCCCTCAGCGGGGCCGGCATCTCCGGCTCCAAGCAGGACCTTGCGGAAAGCGATTGGGAGACGGCGGCACCGGAGCCGGGAATCCCGCTCAGGACGCAGGGGCCGTCCGGCTCTTGACGTAATCGACGATCTTCCCAGTCTCATCCCCCGCACTCCAGACAAAGCGGAGAAAATCGGCGGGATGGAGATCGTAGCTCCGCAAAAACTTCCGGTCCCCGCCGCAGTCGTACATCAAATCGGGCGGCAGCTCTCCGCGCAGCCGGGCGCGGGCCTTCTCGATGATCCGGGGGAGCCAGGGAATTCCGTCGATGCTGTCGCTCTTCTTGGGAAAATCATCGTCGGAGCGCCGCTTGCCGGAGGGCTTGCCGTGCTGAACGACCAGAAAATAATCGCGCCGCGCCGCCGCGATCAGGAGTGCGGTACCGTAATCGGGCGAGCCGTCCTTGACGGCGTCCTCGGCGAAATCGAAGAGCTCCTGCGGCATCTGTCCGTGGGCGGCAAGGAATTTCACCTCGTCCGGATTGAACAGCGCCTCCATTTTCCGCTCGCCCGTCCGGTAGGACGCGACGGTCTGCTGGTAAATCCGCTGAAATTCGACCGTCCAATCGTAATGGCCCATGTTTTTAATTTAGCTCTAAGCGTCTGGCGCGCAATGCTTGTGAAGCGAAAAGATCGATCGCCGCCGACAAGGCTTGGACGCGGCCGAAAAGGACTCTAAAATAAACCTCCCTATGAGCCCCTTGCGACGCTCGAGCATTCCCGATGAACGCCCCTTGGCGACCCTGACTGTTGGCGGCATCCTGACGGTCGCCGATCTCAACCCTTTTCGCCGCGCCATCGAGCGTTCCGAGGCCTCGTTGGCGATCGACGGCGCCGGAGTCGACGAACTCGACATCATGGAGATCGTCAACCAGCGCCACAGCCTGACCCTCTATAGCCGGAAGGTTTCGCGGCATGGCGATCTGGTTTCGATCCAGAATTTTTGCCTCAAGCAGAACCTGACCTATCGCCGGGTCACCCGGGGCGGGGCCTTCACCGACACCACCGAATGCTTCTGGCGGCCCGGCCTGGTGATTCCGCACAAGTTCCAGATCAACTTCAACACCGGGGATGTGCTCTATCCGATGACCTTCCTTCTGGCGCTACGGGACCACAAGGTGAGCCTCAATGACTGGGTTCTCTACTTCAAGGAGAACTTCCCCACCGAGATTCCTCCCTTGGAGATCACTTCCTGAAATCGCCGTTGGCGGAGTGGAAACGGGTTCCGCTCGCGGAGGCGGCGCCTCCGCAGTCCGGCGAAGTCGACCTCTGGCGGATTTCCCTCGCCGCTTCCGATGGGGAGGCCGATCTCCGGATCCTTTCCGTAGCGGAGCGGGAACGGGCCCAGCGTTTTGTCGCCATTGAGGCGCGCCACCGGCATGTCGCCACTCGGGCCGCGCTGCGGCGTTTGCTGGGCGCTTATCTGCGGATCTCGCCGGAACGGATCGAGCTGGGAGAGAGTCCGGCGGGTAAACCTTTCCTGATTGCCGGGCCGGAAGCGGAACGGCTCGAGTTCAATTGCTCGCATGCGGAGACGACGGCGCTGATCGCCTTTGCCCGGCAAACGCCAGTGGGGATCGACCTCGAAAATATCGAACGGAAGCTCGATCCGGCCGCGATTGCGCAGCGGTGGTTTACTGAACAGGAGCAGGCGGCTTGGGCGGCGGCCAAGCAGAGCCGCCTTGATTTTTTCAGAGTCTGGACGCGCAAGGAGGCGGTGCTCAAGGCCCACGGCGGGGGGCTCTCCGCAGGACTCGATAAGTTCTCGGTGGCGGCGGGGATGGGGAAGATCGGGGTGCTCTGGCCGCCATTGGTGGCGTGGGAGGGAGGGACCTTTGCGGTTTATGGGATCGATCCGGGGGAAGGGATGATTGGGGCGTTGGCGGTAATGGGGGGTGGGGTGGGGAGGTTGCGGTTGTTGGCGGTGTAGGGGGGATGCTCCAGACACGGCTCCCATAGGGGTGGCAAATCGACTCTGGGGGGAATCTAAAGGGGGAACCCCTTTACATTGTACAAGCTGCCCCCGTGCATCCCGGGCCGCCCGCAATCCGCGCGTTCGATCTGCTGATGCCACCTCGCCACCTGAAACCCAAGAGCCCGCTCTCCCGCGCTTCTCGCGTCCGCGTGGTAGCACTGACCCGGACTCGGCGATAGTCCCCTTCGAACAGGGGCAAGGGGCGCAGCCCCAAAAGGACACCACCTTTAGGAAAGACAGTGGCTGTAATCGATCGGTGTCGATGGCGTGGTATTGCGCTCCCGCGCCATACTAAATGGTTTATCCCCCCAGCGGGTAGCGTGCTAACGCACGTGGTATTCCTGCAACGACTTCACCTTCAGCGGCAGCTTCTGCACCGCCTCAATCGCGATGGCCGCCGCCTGGGCGGCCGCCAGGGTGGTGACGACGGGGACACGTTGGGTGAGGGCGGTGGTGCGGATGCGGATTTCGTCGGCGCGGGCCACCTTCCCGGCGGGGGTGTTGATGACGAGGGCGATTTCGCCGTTCTTCAACATATCGAGGACGTGGGGGCGGCCTTCCTGGATCTTGAGGAGTTTATGGTAGGGAATGGCGGCGGCGGCGAGGGCGTCGCCGGTGCCGGCGGTGCTGTAGATGGTGAAGCCGAGCGCAACGAGAGCGCGGGCGACCTCGACGATGGGGGCCTTGTCCCGGTCGCGGACGCTGATGAAGACGTTCCCCTTCTTCGGCAGGGCGGGGGAGGCGGCCATCTGGGTCTTGGCGTAGGCCATCCCGAAATCGTCGTCGATGCCCATGACTTCGCCGGTCGATTTCATCTCGGGTCCGAGAAGGATATCGACGCCGGGGAAGCGGTTGAACGGCAGGACGGCTTCCTTGACGGAGAAGTGGGTGGGGATGATCTCGGTGAGGAAGCCGAGTTCCTTCAGGGTCTTTCCGGCCATGATCTTGGCGGCGAGCTTGGCCAGCGAGATGCCGATCGACTTGCTGACGAAGGGGACGGTGCGGCTGGCGCGGGGGTTGACCTCGAGGACGTAGACATCGGTGCCCTTGACGGCGAACTGGACGTTCATCAGGCCGCGGACGCCGAGTTCCTTCGCCATCGCGAGGGTGCCGCGCCGGATCTCGTCGAGGACTTCCTTGGAGAGGCTGCGGGCCGGGATGGTGCAGGCGCTGTCACCCGAGTGGACGCCGGCCTGCTCGATGTGTTCCATGATCGCGCCGATGACGGCGGTCTCGCCGTCGGCGATGCAATCGACGTCGACCTCGACGGCGTCGTCGAGGAAGCGGTCGACCAGGACGGGGCGCTCGGGCGAGGCCTCGACGGCGGTGCGCATGTAGTGGCGGAGCTCGTCGTCGCTGTAGACGATCTGCATGGCGCGGCCGCCCAGGACGAAGGAGGGACGGACCAGGATGGGGTAGCCGATCTTTTCCGCGCCTTGGAGGGCTTCGTCTTCGTTGGTGGCGGTGGTGCTGGGGGTCTGGAGGAGGCCGAGCTTGCTCAACATCTCGGAGAAGAGCTTGCGGTCTTCGGCGCGGTCGATCGAGGCGACCGAGGTGCCGATGATGTTGACGCCGTTGGCCTGGAGGCCGGCGGCGAGGTTGAGCGGGGTCTGGCCGCCGAACTGGACGATGACGCCCCAGACTTTCTCGCGCTCGTCGATGTTGAGGACGTCCTCAAGGGTGAGGGGCTCGAAGAAGAGCTTGTCGGAGGTGTCGTAGTCGGTCGAGACGGTCTCGGGGTTCGAGTTGACCATCAGGGTCTCGAAGCCGAGTTCCTTCAACGCGAAGGCGGCGTGGACGCAGCAGTAATCGAATTCGATGCCCTGGCCGATCCGGTTGGGGCCGCCGCCGAGGATCATGATCTTCTTCGGGTCCTTCTCGCTGACGCGGGCTTCGTCATCGCCCCGGTCGTAGCTGGAGTAGAAGTAGGGGGTGTAGGCCTCGAACTCGGCGGCGCAAGTGTCGACCAGCCGATAGGCGGGGACGAGGCCGAGCTGCTTGCGTTGCTCCCGCACCTTGGCCTCGGTGGTGCCCCAGGCGTGGGCGATCTGGCGGTCGGAGAAGCCGTCCATCTTCGCCTTTTCCAGGGCGGCGGGGCTTTTATCAGTTTGGAGGGCGATCTCCTCGGCGGTGATGGCGTGGAGGTGCTCGAGGAACCACGGATCGATCTTGCTGAGGGTGGCGACTTTCTCGACCGACCAACCGGCGCGGAAGGCATGGCGGATGGCGAAGATCCGTTCGCAGGTGGGGGTGACCAGCTTGGCGCGGATCTCGTCGTCGGGCGGGCAGATGTCGCCGCCGAGCTTGCCGCCGCCGAAGCCGGTGGCGCCGACCTCGAGGGAGCGGAGCGCTTTCTGAAACGATTCGCGGAAGGTGCGGCCGATGGCCATCGCCTCGCCGACGCTCTTCATCGCGGTGGTGAGGGTGGTGTCGGCGCCGGGGAATTTCTCGAAGGCGAAGCGGGGGATCTTGGTGACGACGTAGTCGATGGTCGGCTCGAAGCTGGCGGGGGTTTCGCGGGTGATGTCGTTGCGGATCTCGTCGAGGGTGTAGCCGACGGCGAGCTTGGCGGCGATCTTGGCGATGGGGAAGCCGGTGGCCTTCGAGGCGAGGGCGGAGGAGCGGGAGACGCGGGGGTTCATCTCGATGACGATCATCCGTCCGGTGACGGGATCGACGCTGAACTGGATGTTGGAACCGCCGGTCTCGACGCCGATCTCGCGGATGACGGCGAAGGAGGCGTCCCGCATGATCTGGTATTCCTTGTCGGTGAGGGTCTGGGCGGGGGCGACGGTGATGCTGTCGCCGGTGTGGACGCCCATCGGGTCGAAGTTCTCGATCGAACAGATGACGACGCAGTTGTCGGCCTTGTCCCGCATCACTTCCATCTCGTATTCCTTCCAGCCGAGGAGCGATTCCTCGATGAGGACCTCGCTGACCGGGGAGAGGTCGATGCCGTTGGCGGCGATCTTCTCGAACTCTTCCTTGTTGTAGGCGACGCCGCCGCCGGTGCCGCCCATGGTGAAGGCGGGGCGGATGATGAGGGGGAACTTGCCGATGCGGGCGGCGACGACGCGGGCTTCCTCGAGGTTGTGGGCGGTGCCGGAGATGGGGACGTCGAGGCCGATCTTGAGCATGCAGTCCTTGAAGAGCTGGCGGTCTTCGCCCTTCTTGATCGCCTCGGCGTTGGCGCCGATCATCTCGACCTTGTATTTGGCGAGGACGCCCGACTCGTGGAGGGCCATGGCGGTGTTGAGCGCGGTCTGGCCGCCGAGGGTGGGGAGGAGGACGTCGGGGCGCTCGCGCTCGATGATCTTCTCGACGACTTCGGGGGTGATCGGCTCGACGTAGGTCCGGTCGGCGAACTCGGGGTCGGTCATGATGGTGGCCGGGTTCGAGT
>Ga0302314_10016049_pt1 | contig 12682 bp, 7 predicted proteins | sample III_Palsa_N2_3_FD_200533 | JGI IMG/M metagenome (GOLD analysis project Ga0302314, IMG submission 200533) | Peat permafrost microbial communities from Stordalen Mire near Abisko, Sweden - III_Palsa_N2_3 | ecosystem: Environmental > Terrestrial > Soil > Palsa > Peat permafrost | place: Sweden...
GAGCCCGGGCTGGACATGCTGGTGGCGCGCAACGTCGAGGCGGGCCGGCTGTCGTTCACCGTCGACGCCGCCCAGGCGATCCGCGGGGCGGACGCGATCTTCATCGCGGTGGGCACGCCCTCGCGGCGCGGCGACGGCTACGCCGACCTCTCGTTCGTGTACCAGGCGGCCGAGGAGATTGCGCCGCTGATCGACCATTTCGTGGTGGTGGTGACCAAGTCGACGGTGCCGGTGGGCACGGGCGACGAGATCGAGGCGATCCTGAAGCGGGCCAGGCCCGACGCCCAGTTCGCGGTGGTCTCCAACCCCGAATTCCTGCGCGAAGGCGCGGCGATCGAGGACTTCAAGCGCCCGGACCGGGTGGTCGTCGGGCTCGAGGACGAGCGGGCGCGGGCGGTGATGGCCGAACTCTACCGGCCGCTCAATCTCAACGAGACGCCGGTGCTCTACGTCGATCGCCGCTCCTCGGAGCTGATCAAGTACGCGGCCAACGCCTTCCTGGCGATGAAGATCACCTTCATCAACGAGATGGCGGACCTGTGCGAGGCGGTGGGCGCCGACGTGCAGCAGCTGTCGCGCGGCATTGGGCTCGACAAGCGGATCGGGGCGAAGTTCCTGCACGCCGGACCCGGCTTCGGCGGCTCCTGCTTCCCGAAGGACACCCTGGCCCTGGTGCGCACCGCCCATGACGCCAGGGCGCCGCTGAAGCTGGTCGAGGCCACCGTGCAGCTCAACGAGGCGCGCAAGCGCTCGATGGCGGTCAAGGTGGCCGACGCGATGCAGGGCGACCTCTCCGGCAAGACCATCGGCGTGCTCGGCCTGACCTTCAAGCCGAACACCGACGACATGCGCGACGCCCCCTCGCTGCAGATCATCCCGGCGTTGCAGGCCATGGGCGCCAAGATCCAGGCCTACGACCCCGAGGGGCACGAGGCGCGGCTGCTGATGCCCGACGTCGACTTCAAGACCGGCCCTTATGAAGCCATTGAAGGCGCCGACTGCGCGGTGATCATCACCGAATGGGACGAGTTCCGCGCCCTCGACCTGGACCGGGTCAAGGACCTGATGCGCCGCCCGCTGATGGTCGACCTGCGAAATATCTACGCCCCCGAAGACGTCCAACCCCGCGGCTTCACCTACGTCAGCGTGGGACGGGCCTCCGTGGTCCCGCCGACGTCAGGCGCGTCGTCGAAGGAGACGAGCCAGCCGGCGCGCAAGCTGCCGAACCTGGTCAATCCGCAATCCTATGCGTCGTTTCTGCTTGGCCGCACCAAGGAGTACGCGAACGGCCTGACGGACAATCTCGCCGGCCCGTCGGCCGTCGCCTAAGCCCAGCCGCAGCAAGGTCTGATCCATGCGCATCCTGGTCACCGGCGCGGCGGGATTCATCGGCTTTCACCTCGCCCGCCGCCTGCTGGCGGACGGTCACGAGGTGACCGGCATCGACGGCATGACGCCCTACTACGACCCGGCGCTGAAGCAGGCGCGTCTGGCCCGCCTCACCTCGCACAACGGGTTCTCGTTCGAGCAGGTGATGCTGCAGGACATGGCGGCGCTCACGGCGGCATTCGAGCAGGCCAATCCGGAGGTCGTGGTCCACCTCGCCGCCCAGGCCGGCGTCCGCTACAGCCTCGAGAACCCCAGAGCCTACGTCGACGCCAACCTGGTGGGGACGTTCAACGTGCTGGAGCTGGCCAAGGCGGCCAAGGCGCGCCACCTGCTGCTCGCCTCGACCAGCTCGGTCTACGGCGCGAGCGAGAAGCGCCCGTTCGACGAGCTGGACCGCGCCGACTATCCGCTCACCCTCTATGCGGCGAGCAAGAAGGCCGGCGAGCTGATGAGCCACAGCTACAGCCACCTCTGGGACCTGCCGACCACCGCCTTCCGCTTCTTCACCGTCTACGGTCCCTGGGGCCGACCCGATATGTCCCCCTGGCGCTTCGCCGAGGCCATCGACGCCGGCCGGCCGATCGAGGTCTACGGCACGGATATCTGGCGAGACTTCACCTATGTCGAGGACCTGGTGGAGGCGATCGTGCGGCTGATCCCGCTGGCGCCGCAGAAGGGCGCGCCGGTGGGGCCGATGGACTCGCTGAGCCCGGTCGCGCCCTGGCGGGTGGTCAACATCGGCCGTGGCGAGCCGGTGCGGCTCACCGACCTGATCGAGGCGATCGAGGCGGCGCTGGGCCGTAAGGCCGAGCGGCGCCAGCTGCCGATGCAGGCCGGCGACGTGCCGCTGACCTTCGCCGGCGCGGAGCTGCTCGACGCCTTGACCGGCTATCGGCCGAGCACCTCGCTGACCGAGGGCGCGGCGGCCTTCTGCGCCTGGATGCGGCGCTACCATGCCGACGCCGCGGCCGCGGTCCGGGAGAACCTGGCCGTCAGCTGATGCGCCCTTGCGGGCGCTATTCCATGTAGGTCTGGACGGTCAGCTCGAGCATCCGCTCGACCGAGAACTGGCTGCTCGCCCATTCCTTCAGGACCGCGCCCAGCGCCTCGCGCTCGTCGGGCTCCCGGCGCCAGGCGAGGACGGCGTCGGCGACCTCGTCGGGGCTCTCGATCTCGATCGAATCCAGCACCGTTCCCGTCGTTCCATCCCACAGCGCCTCGGCCGACCCGCCGGAGGGCGTGGTGACGACCGGCACGCCGCACATCTGCGCCTCGATCAGCACGTTCGGCAGCCCCTCGTAGCGCGAAAGCAGCAGCAGCACGTCCATCTGCGAGAACCAGTAGCCGACGTCCGGCGTCGCGCCGGTGAAGATGATCCGGTCCTGCAGGCCCAGCGTGCGGGCGTGCGCCATCGAGGCCTCGAGCAGCGGCCCCTTCCCCACCATGACGAAATAGGCGTCCGGGCGCTTCGCCAGGATCGCCGCGGCGCAGTCGATCCAGAGCAGCGGCCGCTTGACCTCGGCGAACCGGTTGACCGCGCCGACGACGAACCGTTCGCCGCGCGGCGGCAGCGACGCCGCCAGTTCGAGGCTCTTTTCGACCGGATTGAGGTCGGGCGGCGCGACGCCGTTCGGAATCACCCGAACCGCGCTTCGATCGATCTCCAGCCAGTCGGCGTAGCGTCCCGCGACCAGGCGGGAGTTGGAGACCAGGGTGACCCCGGGCTCGCCCAGCAGCCCGCGGAAGATGGGGTGATATTCCGGCCGCTCGCGATCGTGACGGTCGGTCGGCGGCATGGTCCGGGCGCCCAGGACGATGCGCGGGACGCCCGCGAGCACCGCGGCCGCGCCCGTCGCCAGGATCGAGCCGTCCTGCCAGATGTGGACCACCTCGGGCGCCAGGAACCGAAGCACGTCGGCGAGCCGGACGACGCCCTCCTGCATCTGGCTCGGAAGCAGCGGGATCAGCGGACTGACGAAACGCGACAGCGATCGTCTCGCGCGCCCGCCGAACGGCTCGAACGACGCGTATTCATGCACCTTGAGCCCGGCTTCGGTCAGCCGCGGCAGGTAGAAGTCGTCGTCGGCGCGTGAGCTGGTTGAACGGGAGATCAGGGTGATCGGTCCCTGGATGTCCACGCCGTTTATCTGCGCGCCGACCTGCGCCGCGCGATTGAGACCGAGCGCGGTCACGACGAACTGCCGCTCGGCGCCTCCGGGCGCCAGCGAGCCGTTGATCATGACCACCGACCCGAGCGAGGTGGCGGACCGGGTCGAGAAATGCCGGCGGCCGGCGGTGCGGCCCGCGTCGAGCACCTTCGCGATGATCGGAACGAGGACCTCGGAGGCGGACGTGCTCTGCGTCTCGCCGGCGATCTTGCGGACGTGATCGACCTCGTGCAGCAGCGCGGTGTGGCTCGCCGTGTGGCCGAACTTGGAAACCAGGATCTGCGCTGCGTTCTCGGCGTCGGCGAAGCGGCCATGCTTGATCAACAGCTTGATCGCCTTGACCAGCAGCGACGCGGTGGCTTCCGGGTGCTCGATGATTTCGCCAAGGTATTCTTCGGCGACGTCCAGCTTCTGGATCTCGATGAACGCCCGCGCGATGATGAATTGCTGCTCCGGCCGGTCCGCGTCACTGGGCAGTCGCCGCGTGATGTAGGCCTCGGCCGCATCGGCGCCCTTGGTCCTGTAGATGTCGCGCGCGACGCGGACCGGCGCGGTGTCCGAGTCCGGGAAGCGCCGATCGATGCCGCGCCACACCGAGGCGGCGCGCGGATCCTGCACCCGCCCCAGCGCGACCGCCACGTAGCGCTGCAGCCGTTCTTCCGAGGGATTGTCCCTGACCAGCGGCAGCAGCTCGTCGAGCATCGGCCCCAGTTCGGCGACGGTCCGAATGGCTTCCGAGCGCGCCTTCAGCTGGGCGTGCCGCGCGGGGCCCAAGCGCTCTCCCCGGCCCGGGACCGAACCCCGGAGTTCGAGGTCGATCAGGTCTTCAAGGACGTTGTCCGTCGGGAGCGCTGTCGCGATATCGGCCGCCATGCATTCGCCTGTCAGAGGGCCTCGATGGCTTGCACCAGCAGGCTGTTGGTCGGGTGGCGTTCGTCCCAGGCGCGGGCTTCGGCTTCCTGGGCGCGGCGCCGGTCGACATCGTTGGCGAGCCCGAACAGCATCTGCGCGGCGGCCTCGAGATCGTCCGCGTTGATCACCGCCGGGCCGAACATCTCGCCGTACTGCGCCGCCCCGATCGCCACCACGCACTTGTGGTTGCGCAGCGCCGACAGGATCTGGAACGGCGACTTGATCACGTCGTCGGCCGGCCTGAGCGGCGCCACGACCACGTCGAGCGCGTTGAAGGCGATTTCCGTACGACGGCCAGGCGGCGACTTCTCGACCACCGAGACCTTGTCTCCCAGTCTCGCCAGCTCGAGCTGGTCGCGAATCGCCTGGATACGGGCGCCGACCGAATAGATGACGAGACGGGCGTCGACCCCGGCGTCCAGCAGCCGCTGGAGCAGCGCGCCCAGGCCCTCGATGTCTACATCCAGCGCGTTGTCGCCGACGTATCCGAAGACGAACTCGCCGTTGTCCGGCCGCGGCTCCAGCGGCTTGTTGGCCGGGGCCCGGGGGGTCGTTTCCGGGGTGAAGCACAGGGTCGTCCGGGGCGCGATGCGCCGCAGGCGGGCGGATATGTCGGGCGTGCGGGCCAGGCCGAGCTTGGCGTATTGAAAGATGCGGCTTTCGACCCGGGAGAGGATCCGACCGCGCTCGGTGCGGCACGAGTCTTCGTCCGGCGCGACGCTCCAGCAGTCGAGGACCAGGGTGACGCTGGCGATCTGTGCGGCCACGGCGGCCGGATAGGCGTACGCCGCCTCCGACGGCGCGATCACGATGGACGCGCCGAGCCGCTTGATCATCGAGGCGATCATCAACGACGCCTGCTTGACGTAGTCGTCGCCAAGGCCGGGCGGCGCCTGGGCCGCGGGCAGCAGGTAGTAGTCGATGCCGTCGATATTCCGCACCGGAGGATAGTCGACCGGCTCGCGGCGGCCGATGTTCGGGTAGCCCGGGAAGGTCGCGACATCGACGATGATGTTCGCGTCGTTGAGGCTCTCGGCCATCGCATGGGTTCGGATCGAGGCCGACGTCCAGTGAAACGGATAGGCCTGCGGCGCCAGGATCAGCACCCGCCGGTTCGCGGCGCCGACGGACAGGATCGTCTTGCGCTTGGGAATCAGGCCCGGACCGGCCGACGCGAGGTCGGCGAGCGCGAAGATTTCCTGCGCCCGAACCTCCTCGGCCCCGTTGAGCGTCGCGCCCTTCTCGATCGCCGAGCGCAGCAGCTGGGCCGCCGGCGTGATCGATCCGGACTCGGCCACGAGGAACGCCAGCCGCTTGACCCGGCTCTCCTGGGGATCGGCGTCCAGGGCCGCCTCGGCCAGGCGGATGGCCTCCTGGGGATCGCTGCGGCGGGCGAAGGCGGCCAGATCGGACAGCACGCGGGCGAGCACCTGGGCGCGGAATCGCTGGTCGATCGCCCAGCGCTCGGCCTCCTGGAGGCCCTTGGATTCCGCCAGCTCCATCGCCCGTTCCACGGCGGAGGTGAATTCGGTCGCCGATCCGTTCGGGATCAGTTCGGCCTCGGCCTCTTCCTGGTAGCGGCGGCTCTCCCGCGCCCACTGAACCAGCGAGACCGGCAACCGGAAGAATTCCCGCCAGTCGTGGGTTGCGCCGATGAGCAGCGCGCCGAGACGAAAGCGTGGCGACGCCCGCAGGTGTTCGAGTGACGCCGACGCGCGATCCAGCGAGGCGCGCAGGTCCGTGACGGTGAACTCCGCCGACGCCCGCGCTTCGCGGTAGGTCGCGACGTCCTTCTCCAACCGCCGGATCCGGTTGATATGCCCCTGGCTGCTGCTCTCCAGCTCGCTCTTCACCAGCTGGTCTTCCAACTCGGCGATGCGCGCCGTCAGCATCTTGACCTTGCGCGCGGCCACCGACTCGTCGAGCGCCTCGAGGCTGGTGAAGCGCGAGGTCGACTTTGGCGCCTTGGGTTTCGCGGCCTTCTGTGTGGCCTTCGCCCCGCTGAGCCCGTCCAGGCGCTCGGATTGGGCGGCTGCGGCTGGGTTATCGGAGGCCAAGGTCACCTTCTGTTTCGACGTCGCCACTTAGGGAACTTTCACACGTATTGGGGGGCCGGCAAGCAGGGCAGGGTCAGCCCACGTCATGTCAACGGCAAATGCCCGCACCCCCGATCATGCGGCCATCTTCGCGGCCGACTGGTCCAGCAGTTTCTGCACCGACGCATACTCCGGCCCCGGCTTAACCCTGGAGGCGCAGAGCTCGACCAGATCGCCGAAGCGCCGGTGGCGCCACAGATCGCGCGCGACGATGGTGAGCGCAAGCGGCTGGTCGGGCACGATCTGCAGCACCTTTTCCGCCAGCGGCACGGCCGCGACCAGGTTGCCCTGCCGTTCGGCCTCCTTGGCGTTCGATGCGGCCCGCTTGGCCAGGGTTGGGCGCAGCGCCTCCACCGCGGGATGCTGGTCATCGGCAAGCGCGAGGGCGCGGAAGCAGCTCAGGGCGTGCTCGAAGTCCAGCGCCCGCAAGGCGTTCTTGCAGGCCCGAAGGACGCGCTTCTGCAGGCTCTCGATCTGGCGCACGGACAGATCGGCCATCCCATGCCGCGCCAAGTACTCGAGCGCGCGTTCCTCCTGGCCCGCGCGCAACGCGGCGCTTGCCAGGCGCACGCCCAGGGCGGCCTCGCCCGGCGTGATATCCAGGTGCGCGATCAGCCCTTCCACGAGTTCCGAATAGTCTTTCAAGCCGTTGGCGCAGCTGATGACTTTCTTGGCCGCGCCGAGGTCGGCCGGGTTCAGGACCAGAACGGTCTTCCAAGCCTCGAGATAGCCCCGCGGATCGGTTTCGCGGTCGACGATGCGGGCGCGGTACAGCGCCTCGCGCCGCCGCACCTTCAATACCTTCTCGAGCGCGGCGCTGGCCTTCGAGTCCCGGTTTTCGGCGAACTCGGCGATCAGCGGATCGGAGTTTTCATCCCGTCCCAGTTCGACCATGGCGCGGATGGCGTGATCTTCCAGGTCGTTACGTCTCACCAGCTTGCGAATCCGCTCGTTCGCCGTCTCGTGGTTGGGGTCGATGGCGAGCACTCTGAGCCAGGCGGTGATGGCCTCCTTCTCGTTGTCCCGCTCGGACGCCCGCGCGATCTTGGTCGCGGCGATGACGTCCGAGGGATTGAACCAGAGCACCTCCCGCCACGCATTGATGTAGGCGACCGGGTCCCGGTCCAGATCCTGGCTGCGCGCCACGTCTCTCGCCTCGAGCGCAAACTCGCTGACGCGCTCGCGCAAGGGCTGGCTGCGCGGCGCGATGCGCACCCCGGCCATCCAGATGATCTTGGCCGATTCGATGTCGTTCATATTGGCCGCGTCCAGCCCGGACTTGAGCAGCGATGCGCCCTCCTTCCAAGCCAGGTCGGCCACCTTGGCGTCAAACCAGTCGGACCGGATCTCGATGTCCGAGAAGATCCGCGCCGCCTCCAGGACCTGTCCCGCGTGATTGAGTTTCCGCGCCGCGGTGAACGCGTCTCGTGGACTGCGCCGGGTCAGCGCCCAGCCGGCGTGCACGACATCCGGCCAGTCGGCGGTATAGGCGGCGGCGCGCGCCAGATAAATCAAGGCATAGACGTTTTCCGGCTCATGCTCGAGCAGTTTGCGGCATTCGATAGCAACCCTCTCGTAGTTCTTCTCATTCCAGGCCGTCTTTATGGCGTTAACAGATTGGCCGACTTCCTTCATATCGACGCTGACGACGGTTTCCATCGAATGAGTTCCCGACTACTGCTCTAAGCTCTTATTGGTCTCACGGACCTCATGCGGCGCAGAGGGGCGAACGCAGCAACTCTGGTCACGACCTGTCAGTACACTGACGGTATGTTCGATCATCGAGCGGGTTGAAAAGCGAGATGCGATATGGCGCTGGGCATGATCGCGCAAGGAGCTTCCACTGCGGGCGTAAGAAACGATGCGATCCACCTTGGCTACGACGTCCTCGATGTCGAGGAACTCGTTGCTGGCGGTCGCCAATCCGGTAATCCCCTCCACAAAGGTGTCCCTCGCGTTGGCCACCGGCGTGCAGACCACCGGCACGCCCGCGAGTTGGGCTTCAATCAGGACATTTGGCGTCCCCTCAAAGCGTGAGAGAAGCACGAACACGTCCATTTTCTTCAGCCAAAACGCCCCGGCCCCCGTTTGCCGCACCAGCAGCAAGCGGTGCATTATCCCCAGCTCCGTGGCGAGTTCCTTGACCGCCGCCGTAAGCATACCCGACCCGATCAGTATAAACCGGGCATTGGGGTGAGTGTCCAGATACCTGCGGGCGAACCTGATCCACTCGAGCGGGCGTTTATTGGGGTGCATCCGAAAGATCGCCCCGATGGTGACGGTGGCGTCCTTGGTCCGCTCCTCGAAACTGGACCACATCTCAATTTCCCGCCGCAGCGGGTGCGGGGCGTGCGGCGACGTCCCGTTGCGGATCACGTGGAACAGCTCGCGCGGGCACGATATCCAGTCGGAATAGCCGTCCGCCGCGATGCTGCTGTTGCTGACGAAGGTGACGCCGGGCGTCGAGGCCATGGCTGAATACAGCTCCTTGTATTCGTCCAGGTGCTGATTCCAGCGCAGCAGCGGCGGCATGCCGCGGAAATTGAGCACCAGCCGCGGCACGCCGGCGATCAGGGCGGCTATGGCGAAATGCAGAATGGGGTTGTCCTGCCAAATATAGGCGACGGCGATCTTCTGCTGCTTGAACCATGGAACCAGGCACAGGCCGCGGCGAATGTTCGGATGCAGCAGCCACAGCAGGGCTTCGACATCCTTGTCCTCCAAGGACAGGCTGTCGGGATCGACGATGCCCATGTCGTCCATGCGCCAGACCGGAATGTTCCGCCTGGCCAGCCGGGGCTGGAAGAAGTCCAGCGTGCGATTGGATTCCGGCGCCATCGACTTGACGACGACGTGAACCGGGCCCGCGACTCTCACGCCCCCGACATTCTGGCTGGCCCCGGCGGAGGTCGCCAGCATCTCGGCCGTCCGGGCCATCTGCAATTCCGCCCCGCCGGCCCCGAGGTGCCCGGTGATCAGCGCGACGCCGCCAAGGCGCCGAGACGGCGCCGGCTCGCTGCGGACCGCCGCGAGCATCTTCAGGACGCAGCCGAGCGCGATGATCGAGGTGCTCTCGCGCATCGCCAGCCGGATCGGCGACCACGCCCGAAGGACCCGCAGGGCATGCGCCAGGCGGCCGTGCAGCTGCCTGAGCGCGGCAGAACGCTCTTCCGTGCCCTCGCGCTCGACGATCGCCAGCGCCTCGTCGGCTCTGCCGGCCTTAACCAACTGGGTGAGAAGCGAGATCAGCTCCGCATCCGACGGTCCCGCCGCGCCGCCCGCGGACGCCCCGGACTCATCGCACTCTGTATACGGCTCAAGCTCAAGACCGCCCTCCCCGCCATCCGGGACCAAGGGCTGCGCCAAAAAATCCAGCTTCAATTCGCACCTCCACCAGGTCCGGAGTCCGTTCGGGCGCCGACCACTGCCGAGACCGTTTCACGATAGCTTTAGATCGTGCCCCCGTCTACTTACCCCGGGATTCGATCGTGGCACAAAGCGACACCACCGACACCGTTAATGCACAACCGTGGTGGTCGGCCACAATGGCTAGACGTCCGCCGTGTTCGCGAAGTAAATCGGTTACACCTCATGATAGCTGATTGCCAATTTTTATTAATTGGCGGACTCAGCTCTGCTCGAATGCACCGCGTTCGTCTAATGAGTACAAAAGTTTTCGACAACTATTATAGCCTTGTTTGCAATGCAGCATGAGCCGCCACGCACCCGGCCCTAAATCACGTGTCGCGGGGAGGCGACAGGTCCGGGCCGACTGTTCGCATCGAGGCAGGAGCGCCCGTCTTTTGGGCGACCCTTGAGCGAAATGCGGCGGCGGCGGGCAATCCGGCGGGGACGGGACCTCCAGATGAGGGTTAAGGAGGGCGGCTAGCTCGGGGCCGAGATCGCATGGACGTCACTGGGGTGAGAAGTGTCAATGTGCTGGTGCGGGACGCGCGCGGGCGCACTCTGCTCCAGTTTCGTGACGGTTCAACGCCGACATTCCCGCTTCTGTGGGGTTTTTGGGGCGGCAAGATGGACCCGACCGACGCCAGCCCGGCTCACTGCGCCGCCCGGGAGCTGCGCGAGGAACTGGCGCTGGACGCCGCCGAGACCGACCTCGTCAAGGTCGGCCTCCGCAAGTCCTCCCTCGGGGAGGCCTGGCTGATGTTGTTCGGCAGGCCGGTGGAATGGGGGACGTTCCGGGTTTTCGAAGGCGCCGGCGCGGCGTTCCTGTGGCGGCATGAAATCCAACGGCTGCCGCTCTCCAAGCCGGTGGCCGAACATCTGCGGACCGACCCGCAGCTGTTCGGCGAGCCTTAGAGCGCGATGGGTTCAGATCGATGCGATCTGAACCCTGAATCGCGCTCGCACCTTGAATCTAGAGCATGATTCAGCGGTCAGGCGACTCCGCTTGACCGCATCATGCGCTAGCCCGACGGCTCCGGCTGACCGACCTCCTCGGCCTCGGCCGCCAGCTGCTGCAGCGTCTCGCGGTGGCTGTCGCGGGTGATCCGATAGCCGGAGAGCAGCACGAAGGCGACGGCGTAGAGGCCGACCAGGGCCGGCGCATAGGTGAGCGCCAGCTGGCGCATGACGCCCGGCGGCACGTGCGCCGGATCGACGCCCGGCCGCAGGTTGATGGTGGCGACGATGGTCGAGGCCGCGAGGATGCCGAATCCGGAGGTGGCTTTCTGAATGAAGGCCGATGCGGCGAAGAACAGCCCCTCCGACCTGCGGCCGGTCTTGAGCTGCGAGGCCTCGACGACATCGGCGATCATCGAGGCGCCCATGGTGGCGAAGACGATGCCGAGGCCGGTGCCGACCACCGAGGTAAAGAAGATGACGGCGAGCAGCTGCGGGCTGTGGTTCGGCGGCATCAGGCCCGCCAGGCGGAGCAGGATCGGCGCCAGGCCCACGCTGACGGACAGCACCATCATCGTGCGCGTCACGGCGCGCTTGCCGAAGCGTCGGGCGAGCGTCGGCACGACGGCCAGCGCCCCGGCGGCCGAGAGATAGACGCCGAGCGTCAGGGTCGAGATCTGCGTCGCGGTGAATTCCCAGAAGAAGGTGTTGAAGTAGAAATTGAGCGACGAGGAGAGCCCGACCGCCATGGCGCTGGCGATGCTGGCGATCAGCAGGAACACGAACGAGCGGTTGGAGAGCGTCTCCCGCATCTCGCCGAGCGTCTGCCCGAGGGTCAGCTTGCGCCGCGGCGGCGGCGGCATCAGCCGGGGGATTTGCCGATGCGTGCCGAGCGAGGAGATCAGGATGGCGCTGAACATGATCACCGCCGCGACCAGGCCGTAGTGGGCGTAGCCGGTCGGGTTGAGCTGGCCGACCCGATGCGTCGCGTCCGGTGTCAGCAGCACCCGGTAGGCGAGGAAGTTCACCGTCAGCCCGCCCACCCAGGCGAAGAACAGCCGGTAGCTCAGCAGCACCGAGCGCTGCTCGTAGCCGGTGCTGAACTCCGCCGCCAGCGCCGAACTCGGCACCTCGAACACCGAGGCGAAGGCGCGGATGACGACGGCGGTGACGACCAGGTACCAGAACAGCGCCTGATGGTTCCAGTGCGGCGGGTTCCACAGCGCCAGATAGGCGAGCGAGAACGGGATGGCCGCCGCGTACATGAACGGATGACGCCGGCCCCAAGGGCTGCGGAAGTTGTCCGAGACCTGGCCGATCAGCGGATCGATACAGGCGTCGAAGATCAGCGCGATCAGGACGGCGAAGCCCACCGTCTGCGCCGGCAGGCCCATCACCTGATTGTAGAACAAGAGTAGGAAGTAGCTGAATCCGTTGTCCTTCACGCCGAAGGAGACGGAGCCGAGGCCGTAGAACAGCCGCGTCGGCAGATCGACTTCGCGCCTTGCCTGTGTCGCCGCCTCGGCCGCGACGGCGGTCAAGCTGGGCGCCCCGCGCAAAGCGCCTGAGCCGTGCGGACGGATGACGTCATGGGACCTCGCAAGCCGACGCCGAATTGAAACGGCCCGGCGCGCCCGCGTCCAACGATCTTTTCGGGCGGCGGCGGCGGCTTGTCTGCGGCGATGCGCTGCGCCAAGCTCCGGGCGATGGACACCCCCGCCTCGAATGCCTCCAGACGCGTCGTGCTCGCCGGGG
>Ga0302314_10016054_pt1 | contig 12679 bp, 12 predicted proteins | sample III_Palsa_N2_3_FD_200533 | JGI IMG/M metagenome (GOLD analysis project Ga0302314, IMG submission 200533) | Peat permafrost microbial communities from Stordalen Mire near Abisko, Sweden - III_Palsa_N2_3 | ecosystem: Environmental > Terrestrial > Soil > Palsa > Peat permafrost | place: Sweden...
CTGCAGCAGGTTCCGCGCCCGGTGGTTGCCATGGCGAAGGGCTATCCTGCGGGGTATGAGGGCTATGTTCATACGCATGAACGCGCGCAGTTTCTTTATGCTGCCTCGGGAACGATGAAGGTTTCGTCGGACCTGGGATGCTGGATTATTCCTCCGCAGCGGGCTGTGGCTGCCGCCTCGTTATGCGCACCAGACAAGCGCGATCAACGCGGTCAGGATGAGCACCCTTTATATTCGCGAAGATGCGTGTCCGGAGGAGTCGCCGCGCCATCCGTGCATGCTCGGGGTATCGACTCTTCTGCGGGAGTTGATTCTGCGATTGACGGAACGGCCTTTGGAGTATGACGAGGCTGGGCAGGATGGACTGGTTGTTGCAACGCTGCTGGGGGAGATTGATTGGAGTCCGCAGGATCCGCTGAATCTTCCGCCTCTGAACGATCCGCGGCTGCGGCTGTTGGATGCCGCGTTTGCGAAGAACCCGGGAAATACACGGACACTGGACGATTGGGCGAGACAGTTGCAGTGCTCTCCGCGAACGCTTGCACGGCTGTTTGCGAAGGAAGCGGGGATCTCGTTTCAGACATGGAGAGACCAGGTGCGGACATTTGCGGCGTTGCCGATGCTGGCAAAGAAGAAACCGCTCGCGGAGATTGCTGACGAACTGGGCTACGAGACGGCGTGGGCATTCAGCAACATGTTCAAGCGGGTGACCGGGCTGCCTCCGAGCCAGTATCGCTATCAATAGCCAGAGCTTGAGAGAAGGATCGAGAGACGTTCAGCCGATTGTCAGCAGATCCTCGAAGACGCGCGTTGCTCTGAGCCGCTAAGCTGTGCGACTCGCTGCTTTTCCGGTGGTCCCGTGCCACTCTCCAATCCGACTTCCTCCAATCTAGGTGGATTCCTGTAACGTTCTGTATAGGTATAGCGTCTCATCGCTGGAGTGTAGAAGTCCTATGGTTCTGTTCGTACTGGCATTTCTCGGCGGCGTCCTCACCATCCTGAGCCCTTGTGTTCTTCCGATTCTGCCCTTTACTTTTGCGCGGGCTGATCGGCCCTTTCGCAAGGCCGGACTTCCGCTGCTCTTGAGCATGGCGGTCACGTTCTCTGCGGTGGCCTCGCTTGCGGTTGTGGGAGGCTCGTGGCTGGTTCGCGCAAACCAGTATGGCCGCACTGCGGCGCTGGTGGTCTTCGCGCTGCTTGGGCTGTCTCTTCTGTGGCCGAGCTTTGCGGAACGGCTGTCGCGGCCACTTGTGCGACTTGGCAGCAGACTGACGAATACGGCTTCGTCTGACACCGAAGGTGGTGTATGGCCGTCGCTTATGCTTGGCGTTGCGACCGGGCTTCTCTGGGCTCCATGCGCAGGGCCGATTCTGGGATTGATTCTCGCAGGTGCGGCCCTGCAGGGCGCGAGCGCGCATACGACGCTGCTGCTGCTTGCTTACGCTGTTGGGTCCATCTTTTCGCTGTCGCTGGCGCTGCTTGCGGGAGGACGCGTCTTCGCGGCGATGAAGCGTTCGCTTGGAGCCGAAGAGTGGATACGCCGCGTGCTGGGAGTTGCGGTGCTGGCTGGAGTCTTGATGGTTGCGCTGGGATTGGATCGCGGGATCCTGACACGCTTCTCGCTGGCGAGCACATCGGGCGTAGAGCAGAGCCTTCTGGATCGGTTTCATCCAAGGCCTGCCGATCGTACGACTGATCAAGCAACGATGACGAACGTTTCGGATGTCCAAGCGACGCGAGGTGGTTTGCTGGCCGGTCTCTCCGGGGCGACGGACTGGATCAACTCGCCTCCACTTACTGCTGATCAGCTTAAGGGCAAGGTTGTGCTGATCGACTTTTGGACTTACTCCTGCATCAACTGTCTGCGTACGCTGCCCTATGTTCGGGCGTGGGCGGAAAAGTACAAGGACAGCGGACTGGTCGTGATCGGCGTCCATACACCGGAGTTTCCTTTTGAGAAGGATCTCTCCAACGTACGGAAGGCGGTCCATGACCTTGGAATTACGTATCCGGTAGCGCTCGATAACGACAACAAAATATGGAATGCCTTCAACAACGAATACTGGCCTTCATCGATGCGAGCGGAAGGGTGCGGTACCACCATTTTGGAGAAGGCAACTATGATGAGTCCGAGCGTTGGATCCAGAGCCTTCTGAAGGAATGCAGCGCCCAGCAGACACTGCCGGGTGGGATCGTGGACGTTCAGGCAAAGGGAGCGGAGGCCGCGCCCGATATGGATGAGGTGCAATCGCAGGAGACCTACGTGGGATACGAGCGAGCGCAGAATTTTGCCTCGTCCGGCGGTCTGGACCAGGATGCTTCGCAGCTTTACGCTATCCCGACGCATCTTGATCTTAACCAATGGGCGCTCGCGGGCCGATGGGTCGACCAGGGTCAGATCGCTGTTCTTGGTTCAACGACAGGAAGGATCGCCTATCGGTTCCATGCGCGCGATCTGCATCTCGTCTTAGGGCCGACCGCCAAGGGTAAACCGGTGCGGTTCCGGGTGACCCTTGATGGCAAGGCTCCAGGAGAAGACCACGGCATGGACACAAATGACAAGGGCGAGGGAACGATAAACGAGAATCGCCTGTACCAGTTGGTACGACAGAAGACTGCGGTTGCCGACCATACCTTCACTATCGAGTTTTTCGACCCAGGGGTGCAAGCATTTGCCTTCACCTTCGGATAAGCAGCTTTGCCGACGATCGGAACGTCTAATCAGCAACGAGGAAGTAACAGGAGGAGATCATGTCCACAGACAAACAAAATCAGCTTGACCGTTCCAGTACGTTGTCCCGTCGCATCTTTCTTGGCGCCGGCGCGGCTGCCGTCGCTGGAGTGATCCTCCGTTCGCGTTCCGGCATCGCCCCCGTGGAAGCGAAGAGTTCGACGCCAAAAGAGATACGGATCGTACAGTTCACGGACGCCGGGCAGCGGCAGGGTGTGGTGGCGGTCCAGACGATCGTGAAGTCTGACGCGGAATGGAAGCAACAACTGACGCCGGATGCCTACGAGATTACGCGACGTGAGGGCACGGAGCGGCCGTACAGCGGGAAGTACTGGGACAACCATGAGAAGGGGTTGTATCACTGCATCTGCTGCGGTACGGCGAACTTCAGTTCAGAGACGAAGTTTGAATCCGGTACGGGATGGCCGAGCTTCTGGCAGGCGCTTGCAAAGCAGAACGTTCGCGAGAACACCGATCTGTCGCTGGGAATGAGTCGTGTCGCGGTTACGTGCCCACGCTGCGATGCGCACCTGGGCCACGTCTTCGATGATGGACCAAAGCCCACCGGGCTTCGCTACTGCATGAACTCAGGAGCGCTGCAGTTCGTCAAGCTCGCTTGAGAGACAATGGAAGTATGGTGAATCCAGCGTTTCAAGAGATTTTGCAGGAGATGCGACAGTTCGGTCAGAGCTCGACGGACGTGCTCGCGCTGCAGGAGTTTACTGTTCGCGTGATCGCGGAACGGTTGCCGTATTACAACTGGGTTGGGTTCTACATGCTTGATCCTGAGGATGCGGAGGTTCTTGTTCTTGGGCCGTTTCATGGCGCTCCGACGGACCACGTTCGCATCCCGGTCTCTGAGGGGATTTGCGGGGCGGCGGTCGCGCAGGGCGAGACGGTGATTGTGGATGATGTCTCTGCCGATCCGCGTTATTTGTCCTGCTCGATTGAGACGAAGTCGGAGATTGTGGTTCCGATCCGCGCCCGAGACGAGATCGTTGGGGAGATCGACATCGACAGCCATGATCTGAGCGCGTTCGGTGTGGACGACAGGAAGTTTCTCGAAGAGTGCGCTGAGTTGATCGGTGATTTTATCGGCAGGACGAGCTAGAGGGCTTGATCCGCTGCGATCGATTCGTCTGCATCGGCGAAGTAGAAGTGATAGTGATTTCTACAGCCGGGATTGAAGCCGGAGTTGCAGGCGGGACAGGTGTAGCCGCTCGCCATGTATTCCGAGATGCTGAGTTCGTGGCCGCAACTGCCGCAGAGAATTGCTTTTTGATCCCACATGGAATGCGGCCAGGTTTCGATGGCATGTCCCGCCAAGGTTTCGTGGCAGTCCTTGCAGGCGTAGAAGACCTGGCAGCACCTCATCTTGATGGCGATGACGTCGAGCTCGGAATGATAGTGCGTACAGCGGGTTTGGCTGTCCAGCTCGATGCCACGAACTGCGCGCGGAATGTCAGCGATTCGCATATCGGAAGGATACTAAGGAACGAACCGGAAGTATAAGCACAGGACAAGCGTTGCGCCTGCCGCTGCAAGGATGAGTCCGGCGAAGCGGCGCTTATAGACAAACCAGATCAGGACGAGGCCGGTCAGGGATACGAGGGTGAGTAAGATGGCGCTTGCATCGATCAGCCAGCCCCAGACCTTTCCCGCATCACGGCCCTTGTGCAGATCGTTCATCACCGCGACGAACCCGCTCGAGACCTCGGTGAGATCGTACTTGCCGGTCGCGCGGTCGAGGAAGATATCGGCTGTGTAGCCGGGCGCGCGGGCGGATATCTGCACCTGGGAGTCGTCGACGCGGAAGTCGGTGATGGCGCCGTGGATCTTCTCGCGCGAGCGCAGCATCTCGACGAGCGCAAGACGGTCGACATCGCCGGGCGCACCCCCGCTGAGAGGTTTGAGCAACGCTGCTGCGGCAACGCCGTGCCTGACGACCGTGCGCTGCTGGCGCGCAAACCAGTCAGGGTGGTTGAGCGTGAGGCCCGTTATCGCAAAGAAAAGCACCACGGCGAAACTGACCATGGACAGGTAGACGTGCAGCCATCGTGTGATGATCGCGGTCTGCTTGCGCAGCTTTACGCGAAGCGAGACAGGCGTCGTGGACCTGGGACTAGCGCTTTCGGTAATCAAGCGTGACCGTCCCCAGTTCCTGGCCTGCGGCAACTGTTTGCTGCTCGGCCTTATCGCGGAAGCCGATGGTTCGCCGGTCGATCTGGTAGCCGCCATGCTCGCGGGAAGCCTCGATCACGACCGTGTAGTCACCGGCTTTCACAGGCTTGCCTTCGTTGTCCTTGCCATCCCACTTGAGCGTGTACTTGCCTGCGGGACGCGTGGCCGAACTGACGGTGCGCGAGATGTCTGTGCCCTCGCTGAGATTGCGGATCTGGTCATCGCGATACCACTGCTTGAGCTCCGGGAGCCAACGCGGATTCTGTGTCCAGAGCGATACGGTTCTCACGGGAAAGTGATCGGCGTCTTCGATCCAGACGGCGACGTAGGGCCGACGATACCGCGCATCGCTGATGAGCGGAAGATCCAGATCGATTGCGAGTTCGAAGGCGGGGTTCCACAGGCCAGCGATCGCGACTGGAGCGGGTTTGGGTGATGGAACGAAGCTTGCGGCATGCAACTCTGCGTGCGTCTCTGCGCGACCGCTGGCAGTCTGATAGTTTGCCCAGTCCCGGCTACGAATCGTCTCGCCGTTTGCTGCGACGATCAGGTACTCGACTCCAGGAGTCTTCGCGGCGAGTTCCCTGCTCTTTTCGACGGGCAGGACGGAAAAGGCTGTGGCGAGCGCGCCTGCGGTCTCGGCATCGCGTGCGATGACGGTCGACGAGAGGGTGTGGCTGACGGGCCGCGCCGTATGCGGATCTATGAGATGAGAGAACTGCGGATCGGCCTTCGAGCCCGGCGTCGCGGGACTGAATCCGCGACGGTAGCCACCGCTGGTTGCGACGGCAGCGTTGCTCACCGCGATCACATCGAGGTGCGCATCATTCTCGGCGGCGTGGTGAGGGTTAGAGATGGCGACCATCTGTGTGATGGCCCCGCGCACGACGACATCCCCACCGACGTTGAGCATGACCCCGTTCGCACCCGCGACCAGAGCGGCATTCGCGGCCTGCGAGGTGATGCGGCTCTTGACGAACGAAGCCAGCGCGAGCGGCGTATCGCTCAACCGGGTGGCAGTACCGTGCGTCTTGTCGAGCGACCAATGGGTCTGCGCGATGGCCTCGCGGGTCTCGGCAATCTCCGCGTTCGTGGGGACGCGGCCAGCGGCGGTCGATTGCTTCCACAGGCGGGTCGCGGCTTCGACGGAGGGATCGAGTGCGCCATCGGTGCGTTCGCGCCAGAGGTCGAAAGCAGCAAGCGTGGCGAATAGTTCCGGAGACACGGCGACGGGCTCGAAGCGCGTCTTCTCCCAGCGAGAGAACTCGCTCTGAGGCTGCCAGGCGCTGAGGATCGTGGTCTGCCGATCGAAGACGGCGAGGGCCGCAGTCTCCGCTTTGATTGCCGAGGCGCGGTCCGCCGCGCGGACGGTCACCTGCAGCGAAGTCCCCAGTACGTTCTCGTGATGAAACGTCCACGTCGCCGCGTGCTGCCCCAGAGGCTGCGGCGAGGTTGCTGCGTCAGCCTGCGCCACGGTCAATGCTGCCAGTGGCACAAGACCAGCCGCACCCAATACTCTCATCGTTCTTCGATCCATTTCGAGTCTCTATCCTGTCGCGCTTATTGTGGATGCTGCTCGCCTTCGTGAGAGGCCTCACGATGCGGCTGCTGATCGGCCTGAGCCTTGAAGTAGGTGAGCAACTCGGCCTTGTCCAGGAAGGCATCGTGATTCAGATCGATCTGATCGAACTGCTGCGCCATGCGATCCGGAACCTCCGCGCGAGAGAGGCGGCCGTCCTTATCGGTGTCCCACTCGTCGAGCATGTGGGTGACGCGCTCCTCTGCGGATTGCTGGCGCACCGGCATCTCGTCGGGCGTGATCTGGCCGTCGCCGTTCTTGTCGAGCGTGAGCAGGCTGGTGCTTGCTGCAGCAATCTCCTCCGCCGAGATCGTGCCATCGTGGTTGAGATCGAGCGCGTTCAGAACGGGATCCTGACGAAACATGCCAGCGGCACGGCCGGGCTGGGTCGCGGGACCAGCGGGCATGCCCTGGTGAGCGCTGATCGCTCGGATCTCGTCGGGAGTGAGTTTGCCGTCATGATTGACGTCGGCCCGCGCGAAGATGCCGCGCATACGCTCAGGCAGATCCTCGGCGACGAGGTATCCTTTGTTTTCTTTGTCGAAGCTCATGAGCTGCTTGAGCAGTTCGTCGGACGAAGCGCCTGCATTCTGCGGACGCTCGCTGATCTCGTCGATGGTCAGCATGCCGTCGCCATTGGTATCGAGCTTGAGCAGGCTTGAAGGAGCGGCTTTGATTTCGGCAGCGGACAAGGTGCCGTCGTGGTCAAGGTCGAGCGCCTTCAAGACGAGGCGGGGCTGCTGGCGCCCAGGAGCCTGGGCCTGAAGAATTGCGGTTGTCGTCAGGCTAAGAGCAAGACCGATTGCAGGAAAACGCAGGAGCGGAATCAAACAGACCTCGATATAAGACTAAATCAGTCTCATATCGAGATATATGGGAATGTGCGGCAAATTGCAAGCTGCTCCGTCGTATGCTTATCGACTCAATCACAGCGAAGCGCGATCATCGGGTCGACCCGCGTGGCGCGACGCGCGGGAAGCCACCCAGCGAAGAGGGTCATGCAGGTGACGACAACGATCGCCGACAAGAACGTTGCGGGATCGAGAGCGCTGATTCCGTATAGCTGCTCGTGAATGGAACGAGTAGCCAGCCAGGACAAGGGAAGGCCGATGACGACGCCGACAACGAGCAGGAGCAGGCACTCTCGAAGAATCATCCAAAGGACCGTGCTGGTCTGGGAGCCGAGGGCGAGACGGATGCCGATTTCGTTGGTCCGGCAGATCACGCTGTAACTCATAATCCCGTAGAGGCCGATCGAGACCAGAAGGAGCGCGAGACCGGCGAAGAATGCGGTCAGGGTGGAGACGAGCTCTTCGTGCGAGACGAAGTTGGAGAGATGCTCTTGAATGGGCATGACATTCAGCAGAGTCAAATTCGGATCAACCTGCGCGACTGCTGCGCGCAGGTCCGCGATCATGTCGGTGGGGTTGCCGGTGGTGCGGATGAGCAGTACGTGAGCGAAGCGATCCTCATTCTCCTCAGGTGCGGCGCTGTTTGAGGAGCCTGGATCCCGTGGAAGTAAGAGCTCCAGTTGCATGATCGGAATGTAGGTCATCTTGGTTCGTTCGGTGTCGCGCGGGCTTCCGGATACGGTGTCGCGAGCGATGCCGACGATCTGCCATGGGCCTTTGGCGGAGTCGATGCCTATGGTGAGCGATCGGCCGAGTGCGTCTCCTTTGGGAAAGAAATGATTGGCGAGCGTCTGGTTCACCACGGCTACTTTTGCGGTTGTCTCGGAGTCGGCGGGTGTGATGGGACGGCCCGCCACGATCTGAATCCCGGCAGTCTCAAAATATTTACCCGTGACGCGGTTCAGGATGGAGTTGGTGTTCTCTTTCGGTGCGGGCGTGTAGCCGGAGAACGAGATATTGGAAGACCAGTTGCCGTAACTAATGGGAGCTGCCCCGGCCAACGCCGCCGAACGCACGCCGGGGAGCGCTTCGATGCGCTCCAGGAGAACCCGGTGCAGACCGGGGATCTGGTGGGGCTTGTAGCCAGCGAGTTGTTCGTTGATGTCGGCGAGTAGCAGATGGGTGCGCTCGAAGCCGTAGTCCTGATTCTGAAGATTGCGTAGTGTTCGTAAGAAGAGTCCCGCACCGATGAGTAAGAGCAAAGAAAGCATTACCTGGACGGCAACAAGCGCCTGAGGCCAGAGACGCGCAGAACGGCTTGCTGAGCCCTGGACCGTGCGGGCGTTCGAACTGAGCACCTGTGCGGAACCGGTACGCACACTGGCAAGAGCCGGAGCGAGCCCGAAGAGAGCGGCTGTCAGCAGGCAGGAGCCAAGGGTAAAGAGCAGGATCACAAGATCTGGAGTGGGATCCATGACGAGCGTGCTCTTTCCCTGGCTGACGAATGCGATGAGAGCCCGCGTGACCAGAAAGGCGATGCCGAGGCCGAGCGCTCCGCCGGTGAGCGAAAGCAGCAGGGTTTCGATCAGGCTCTGGCGGATGATTCGGCCACGGCTGGAGCCGAGAGCCAGCCGCGTGGCCACCTCGCGTTGACGGGTCGCTGCACGCGCGAGAAGAAAGTTGGCCAGATTGGCGCAAGCGATCAAGAGGACCAACGCAACGACGACCATGAGGATCTTGAGCGAGTCGCCGTACTGGCTACGCACGGAGGATACCCCTTGCGCCGTGGGGGCTAAAGACACAGTGATGCGGGCGATTTCCTGCAGACGCGATGGAGCGATGGTGCTGCCTTCGTTGCTGCGGACCGCGTCGCGGACTTGTTGATTGAGCCAATCCTGCGCTCTGGAGAGGACGGGTTTGGAGCTTGCATCGCCGTGGAGGCGACCGAAGAGATGGAGAAAATAGGGACCGGTGGGCGTGAGGAAAGACGGATGCTGGAGGATGACCGTCTGCATGGAGACGGGAGTCCAAAGGTCGGTCGGCTCAAGCTCAAGCTTCAGGCCCTGGAACGCTTTGGGCATCACTCCGATGATTGAAAACGGAGTGCCGTTGATGGTGAGAGTCTTGCCCAAAACGGAGGGATCCGACGAAAGGGATTGCTGCCAGAAGTGATCGCTAAGAACGACAACGGCACCGCCGCCGGGCGTGGCATCGTCTGCGTCGGTGATCGCGCGACCGATGAGGACGGGCGCCTGCAGCACATGGAAGTAGTTGCCGGAGACGAGACTGGCCGGAGCAAGCACCGTTGGCGCGTTCGCGAGCCCTGAGCTCGGAAGACGGACGTTGACCTGCGCAGAAAAGCTCCCGTAGGAGGCGATCCCCTCGAAGGGGCCCGGATTTGCCTGCACCTGGCGCGTGAACGACCAAGGAAACAATCCGAAACCGCCAATGTCGATTCCGCCGGCAACGCCCGCCGATGTGCCATCGCCAAAATGAACGAGTTGTTCCGGGCTGCCGACGGGAAGATCCCGCAGAAGCACCTGGTGAATGAGCGTGAAGATCGCTGTGTTTGCGCCGATGCCAAGAGCCAGTGAGAGAAGGGCGATGGCGGTGAAGCCGGGGCTCTTGATGAGCTGCCGGATGGCGAGACGGATGTCTGCGAGGAGGTTGTCCAGGCTGGACTCCCAGTGCGAATCCCATACCTTTTGTTTGACCGCCAGGCGGCTGCCAACCTCTACGTATGCTGCTCGCCGCGCGGCTTCGGGGCTTAGGCCCTGGCGTTGTTTGTCTGCGGCGGAAGCATCGAGGTAGCTGTCCAGCTCTTCGTTGAGTTCCCGATCGATGGTCGATCGTTGGAAGAGTGCTTTGAGGCCAGTGAACACGTTGGTCAGCAAGGGCATGGTCGTCTCCGTATCCGTTTATGACATACGTGCTACGCCTCGAGGATCCTGGCGATGGCGGCGATCTGACGATGCCATTGCTCGGTCTCGCTCACCAGCGCTTTACGGCCTCGAGCAGTCAGCATGTAGTACTTGGCCCGGCGATTATTTTCCGTGGCCCGCCACTCGGATTTGACATGCCCTGCGCGCTCCATGCGGCTGAGCGCAGGCAGGAGAGAGCCGGGATTCACACGAAAGACGCCGCCGGAGATCTGTTCAATACGAACAGCGACCCCATAGCCGTGCATGGGTGCGAGACCGAGAGTTTTGAGAATCAGCATCTCGAGAGTGCCTTGGACCAGGTCGCTTGAGGGGGCAGCACTTCCATAGGTTTGATCGGCAGCTTGAGTTTCGGGCGATGGGGACATCGATGGGGAGACTCCTCTAGACAAGCTAGATGAAACACGTTGCTCCTCTTGATTGTCAAGTGGAAGATTTTGAAATCATAAGAGCGGAAAACTTGTGTCCTGCCGGACGGGCGCCCTGCGCGGGCGGCGACCACTTCGTGGTGGGTGTACCACTTCGCGTGGTGCTTCCGTTGGTCGCAGGCGCGATCCACCGGAACGGCGACTGGCGCGTATCATTGAGACAGGCCGCGAGTAGTCCGGCACTGAATTGAGACGAATTTGACCAGTAAGAAAACTCCGCTTGATTCCGACCAAGGTCAAGCGCAATCACGCCGGAATCGCACGAAGACGGTCCACCGCAGTCTTGTCGAAGCAAGCGAGGCGCAGGACGCGGCGCTGCTTGCGCGCGAACTGCGCACCTCACAGACCCAGACGGAAGTTGCCGTACTTGTCGTGGTCGAGTTTACTGGAGAACTTCGCAAGCGCAAGCAGCTTACCGCGGCCGCTCGGCTTGCTCGCGCGGCCGCCATCATTGAGGCTGGCGAAGAAGAACTTGCGGACGATGCAGCCTCCACGCTCGACTTCGATGCAAGCCGCGCAGAGTTTGAGGAGCTTGCCCGGTCTGCGGGCGCGACGATCGCCGCGACCATCGTCCAGCGACGCCAGAGGCCCGATCCTTCGAGCCTCGTCGGCCAGGGCAAAATTGACGAGCTTGTTGCTGTGGTGGCGTCGACCAATGCATCGCTCGTGCTCTTCGACCACGACCTGACTCCGTCGCAGCTACGCAATATCGAATCGCGGTTGCCGTGCCACGTGATCGACCGTTCGCAGCTTATTCTCGACATCTTTGCGCGCCACGCCAAGACGCGCGAGGGGCAGCTCCAGGTAGAGCTCGCGCAGCTGGAGTACCAGCTTCCGCGCCTCGCTGGACGCGGTCGCGCGATGTCGCAACTGGGTGGAGGAATTGGCACACGCGGCCCCGGCGAAACGCAGCTTGAAACCGACCGGCGGAAGATCAACCTTCGGATTGACCACATCAAGACTCAGCTTGACGCCGTGCGCCGCATTAGACACCAGCAGCGGCAGCGGCGCGAGGCTGTGCCGGTCCCGGTGGTCGCTCTCGTGGGCTATACCAACGCGGGCAAGAGCACGCTCTTCAATGCGCTGACCGAGGCCGGGGTGCTGGAATCGGCCCGGATGTTCGCGACGCTCGACCCCAAGCTGCGGCAACTGCAACTGCCTTCCCGGCGGAAGATTCTACTGTCCGATACGGTCGGGTTCATTCGCAATCTTCCACACACTCTTGTTACAAGTTTCCGAGCGACTCTTGAAGAGGTCGAGCGAGCCGAGATTCTTCTTCACGTGCAGGATGCGGCCAGCGCGATGCGCGAGGAGCAGAAAACTCAAGTTGAAAAGGTCTTAGGCGATCTCGGAGTTTCGAGCAAGCCGGTTATCCAGGTGTTGAACAAGGTTGATCTTGTTCCGCCGCATGAACTCGCCCACCTCTCCAACGATCGTGAAGCGATTCCCGTCTCGTCCCTGCTCCACACCGGCCTGGAACAGCTCCTGAATGCCATCGACGCCGCGCTTGTGGTCGACCCGGTCATCGAATCCAGGTTTCGCTTTCCGCAATCCGAAGGCTCTATCCTGGCCTCGCTGGAAGGCGGCGCCATCGTTGACGAGAAGCGCTTCGAAGGAAACCTTGTCTTTCTGCGTGCGCGCGGACCATCATCGCTGCTCGAACGGTACCGCCGTTTCCGGGAACGATCTGCTTAACGTTATGCGTAGCGGCCTGTTTATGCCTCTGTAACGATCGCAGCTTACTTTGGATTGGGCCTGCATGAGACAGGCGGATCGGGAAGTGGAGCAGGCGATCGGGGATCAAGACCAGCTTACAGGCGAGACGACATGGAGTCGCCGTCAGCTTTTGCGGCGTGGGCTGTCTGCTGCAGCACTGGCAAGACTGAGCCCTACAGCGCGTCTGTTGGGGCAGGCAGTTCCAGGCGCGGGTCCAGTCGCCGGAACGCAGCCAATGGCGTCTCCGGAACCGA
>Ga0302314_10016055_pt1 | contig 12678 bp, 9 predicted proteins | sample III_Palsa_N2_3_FD_200533 | JGI IMG/M metagenome (GOLD analysis project Ga0302314, IMG submission 200533) | Peat permafrost microbial communities from Stordalen Mire near Abisko, Sweden - III_Palsa_N2_3 | ecosystem: Environmental > Terrestrial > Soil > Palsa > Peat permafrost | place: Sweden...
GCGACATTGACTTGACCTTGGGTTGGCTACCAACCACCGAGCTACAGCTTTTTGAAATCAACGATCATGTGGCCTCGCATGGCCTGATCAACTGCGACGACGGGTCCGTCGTCCGTGTCCGGCCTCCGGGTGAGCGGTGGCCGGAGGATCGGGTCAAGGCCCTGCTCAAACGGGGTTGAGAGGGATCGCTCCTGCCCCCTACAGCTTCTCGCTTGCGGCAACGATCAGTTCGGATTGAGCGATTTGCGCCTTGAGGTGCTCGATCTCCGATTGGGTCTCGGGAAATACATCGCCGCCGGCCGTGTTACCCGCTTCCAGCTCTTCCAGAAGGGTTCGGTTCTTCGCAATCTGCTCCCGATGCCATGCGATTTCGCTATCATCGGCCATTCATGGCTCCCTCTCGGTTCATCGTGAGTGGAACCATCTCTGAATGGGATCGTTCCCAGACCTCCGCGGAATTATGCGCAACACTCATGCCCTTTACGTGACCGCCAACTTCAAGGAAACCCAGACGGCTCGCATGCATGTGGGCCAACCGGTCACAATCTATGTTGACGCCTACGGAGGCGAATCGCTTCACGGGACGGTCGCTAGCTGCGCCCCGGCCTGTCGGTCACGGCCAAGGTCCTGCTCAAATAACATGGCTTGTGAGGAACGCGGCGCCGAGCAGGCAGTTGCTGGCGCATCAAAGCCGACACAACCGAGACCACTGAGGACGCCTGCCGCGCAGCTTTATGTGGCACCGCGCGAAGTCTGGAGAAGTCGCGAACGTGTGATTGAACGAACTCTCTCAAATCCCTATAGACGGGACTCGAATGGTTAGCCGTGGGTCGGACCAACCGACCGGTTAAGGCGCGCGGGTTATCGCGACTTCGCCACAGATCGAAGCGGCATTACGGGATGAGGAATCAGGGATGGCAAACGTTCACGCGTTCGACGGAATAGAGCCGATCGAACGCCAGACCATGAAAAAGGTGACATGGCGGCTGATGCCCGTGCTGATGCTGGGTTACTTCTGCGCCTATCTGGATCGCTCGAACGTCGGCATGGCGGCGACGACCATGGTCGACGACCTGCACTTCTCCAGCGCGGTGTTCGGCTTCGGGGCCGGTTTGTTTTTTCTGGGCTACTTTCTGGCCGAAATTCCCAGCAATCTCGCGCTCAACAAGGTCGGCGCGCGCCGATGGATCGCGCGCATCCTCATCACATGGGGCGTCATCGCCGCGCTGACCGCCTTCGTCTGGAACGACTGGAGCTTCTACGGCAACCGTATCCTGCTTGGGTTGGCCGAGGCCGGTTTCTATCCCGGCGTGCTGCTTTACCTGACGTGGTGGTTTCCATCCTACTACCGCTCCCGGATGATGGGCCTGTTCCAGTCGGCCAGCGTGATCTCGCTGTTCATCGGTCCGCCTGCCGGCGGCTTGCTTCTGCAGATGCACGGCTTTGCCGGACTCCACGGCTGGCAGTGGCTCTACATCGTCGAAGGCGTGCCGCCGATCATCATGTGTTTCGTCGTGTACATGCTGCTGACCGACCGGCCGCACGAAGCAAACTGGCTGACCACCGAACAGCGCTCCTGGCTGCAGAATCGCCTGGATTCCGAGCAGACGCAGCGGGAGGCCGTTCGCAAATACTCTCTTCTTCAAGCGTTCGGTGACTACAAGGTCTGGCTGCTGACGCTGGCCTATTTCGGCCAAAACATTTCCGCTTACGGTCTGGTCTTCTTCCTGCCCTCGATCGTCAAGGGTCTCGGGGTAAGCACCCAATGGATCGGATTAACGGCAGCGTTGCCTTACATCTGCGCCTTCGTCGCGATGATCGCCTGGGGCTACCACTCCGACATCACCGGTGAACGGAAATGGCATCTGGCCGTTGCGGCTCTGGTGGCCGCGGCAGGTCTGGCGGCATGCGCCGCCATCGGCGTCGGGCATCCGGTCGTCACCATGATTGCGCTGTGCGTCGCCATGATGGGTCAGCAATCTCTGATACCGATCTTCTGGTCGATCCCGAGCGCGATGCTGACCGGCGTCGCCGCGGCGGGCGGCCTCGCGATGATCAACTCGGTCGGTAATCTCGGCGGATGGTTCGGACCGTCGATCTACGGAATCATCAAGGACGCCACCGGCAGTGCCAATATCGGATTATTGTTTTTGGCGGTCGGCCCTTTGATAACGGCGATCTGCGCCATCGTGGTCGGCCAGGATCGAAGGCTGGAGCGCATGCCAGGACGCGCATCCGCCGCGGCTGCCGTCGGCGCGCCGCGTCCCGGCCCGTCGGCCACGGTCGTGCTCAAATAAGATGGGCCTTTGAAGAACCTGTGCCCTTTGTGTGACACACATGACGTCGCCCCGCCTTCTATGTTTGCGGGGTGACGTCATGTGCGTCACACGAAGGCGCTCAATCCGGTGATGGACTTGCCGACGATCAGGTTGTTCATCTCTCTTGTGCCTTCGTAGGAGTAGATCGCCTCGGCGTCGGCGACGAACCGTCCGATGTGGTTTTCGAGCAGGATGCCGTTGCCGCCGAGTAGTTCGCGCGCATAGCCGACGGTTTCGCGGCATTTGACCGTGCAGAACGCTTTCGCGAGCGACGCATGCTCGTCGCGCATCACGCCTTCGTCCTGAAGCTGCGCAAGACGCAGCATCATGGCCTGGGTCGAGGTGACGTTGCCGAGCATCCTCACCAGCAGGTCCTGCACGAGCTGGAATCCGCCGATCGGCCTGCCGAATTGCGTCCGCTCCGTCGCGTAGCGCAGCGCATGCTCATAGGCGCCCATCTGGCAGCCGACGGCGAACCACGCGACGCCGGTGCGCGTCATTCTCAGAACCTTGGCGGTATCCTTGAACGAGTTGGCGTTCTGCAAGCGGTCGGCCTCGGGAACACGGCAATTCTTCAGGGTGATCAGTCCGTTCTGCACCACCCGCAATGCCATCTTGGTCTTGATCTTCTCGACCGAGAAACCGGGATTTTCCTTTCCCACGACAAAGCCTTTGACCTGACCGGACTCTTCCTCGCGCGCCCAGATCACGTTGATATCAGCGAAAGTGGCGTTGCCGATCCATTTCTTCTGGCCATTGAGAATCCAGACGTCGCCCTCGCGGCGGCATGCCGTCGTCATTCCGCCTGATGTCGCCGACCCCACCAGCGGCTCCGTCAGGCCGAACGAGCCGATCTTGTCGAAGCGCATCATCGCGGGCAGCCAGCGTTGCTTCTGCGCCTCGTCGCCGCATAGATAGATCGAGCCCGCCGAGAGCCCGGTGTGCACGCCCCAGAAAGTCGCGACCGACGAATCGACCCGCGCCAATTCCATCGCGACAAGGCCGTTCAGCAGCCAGCTGCCGCCGGCGGCGCCGTATCCCTGATAGCCCACCCCGCCGATGCCGACTTCGGCCATCTTCGGGATGATCTCGAAGGGAAAGGCATCGCGGCTCCAATAATCCTCGATCACCGGCGCGACCACGCCTTCCGCGAACTCGCGGACACGCTTGAGCAGCGCCCGCTCGCTGTCGTTCATGACCGCGGCTATCCGGTAGAAATCACCCTCGATCGGAGGCGGCGCGTAATCCGGCTTCCCGGTTGGTTTTGCCTGTTGAACCGCCATCATTTCATCCCTTCGTACTGCGATTCGACATCGCGGCGTCCTCCGAATGTCGAAACGAGACCACCGACCCAATTGGCCACTCGTGAGAGCGGAGACGATCGCTCGACACCCCTGCTCGCGTCGGCCAGAAATGCCTCGATCACGGCAGCGGTTTCCGCCGGACGGGTCACGATGAACAGGTGCCCGTCGTCGATCATCCGGAGTTCGGCGTTCGGGATCAGCCCCGCCAAAATGTGACCGTTGATCGGAGGGACCAGTGGATCGTCACGGCCCATCAGAACGAGCGTCGGCTGCGGCAGCGACCACAACCACGGCAGGCTGGTCCAGCCACTCATCGCAAGCAGCTGATACAGGTAGCCCATGTTGCGCGTGCCATGCATCGCGGCCGCATGTCCGCCGATCAAGGATGGGTCGTGGCGAAAGGCGCCTCCGTAGATATCCGCCGCGACCCTGTTCATGTAGTCCTTGTCGGTGTAGCGGCGTGGCGTCGCCATTTTCCACAGCACCGTGGGGCTTGCCGGCACCATCGTGAAACCGGGCGCCGTCGCGGCCAGCACCAGCCGCCGACAGAGCTTTGGATATTGATGCGCGAACTGCTGCGCGATTCCACCACCCCAGGACACGCCGGCGACATTGATCTCCGTGTAGCCGAGCTCCGCCATGAGAGCGGCGGCAAGCCGCGCCAGTGTCGATGGGCGGTACGGCAGCAGCGACCCCGGTGAACCGCCGACACCCGGCACGTCAAAGATGATCGCCGTCGTGCTGGTAAGCGCTTCGAGGAAGGGCTTTGCCAGCTCCCAGTTGCCCCCGATTCCGTTGAACAGCAACAGCGGCGGCTGCTGGGCGCTGCTGTGCCTGATGGCAACCCGGAGCGACTGCCCGCCAACCGCGATTTGTCGGACCTCGATCTCGCCTGGCGTCGCGGCTCGGTTCGCTGCTGTGGGATCGTCAGTCAAAGACGTAAGTCCCCGGGGCTGCCGCAAGGACGGGATGGCGTTCGCTACCCGGCGACGCCGGTGCCGCAACCTCCTCGCCTGACCGTGCCTGCAGCCAATCGCGCCAATCGAGCCACCAGCTTCCCTTTCTCTTCTCGGCCGCGGCCACGAATGCGTCCGGACCGGATGGATGGACCGTACCGATCATGAAAGAGGCCTTCGGGTTGGTCGGCGGGTTGATGAGGCTCTGGAGATGGCCGCTGTTCGAAAGCACGAAGGTCGTCCCCTCGCCCATGATCTGCGCGGTCTTGTGCACCCCCTTCCAGGGCGTGATGTGGTCGGTCGTGCCGGCGACCACGTAGCTGTCGACTTTTAGCTTGCTCATATCGATCGTCTTGCCGTTCAACGTGAGCTTTCCGGCGTTGACGAACGGGTTCGAGAAATAGAGATCGAGGTAATCGCCATGCAGAGCGGCCGGAAGCCGGGTGGTGTCGGCATTCCAGTACAGGATATCGAAGGCCGGCGGCTGATTGCCGAGCAAATAGTTATTGACCCAGTAGTTCCAGATCAAATCGTTCGGCCTCATCCACGCGAACATCCGCGCCAGCTCGTGGCCGTCGACCATGCCGCGCAGCCGGGAGGTTTCCTTGGCCACGCGCATGGTCTCCGGTGTCATCAGGCAGCCGAATGCGCTCTCATCGGCGGTGTTCGGATCGAGCAGGCAGACCGCGAGCACCATATTCCTGATCTTCTGTTGCCCGGCGTTGCCAAGCGTCGCGAAATAAGCCGTCGAGGTGATGCCCCCCGAACAGGATCCCATCATCGAGATATCGTCGCTGCCGGTCACCTCGCGCGCGACATCGACAGCTTCATCAAGCGCCGCGACATAGGTTTCGAGGCCCCATTCGCGATGCGCCGCGGTGGGATTGCGCCAGCTGACGCAGAACACCTGGATGCCGCTGTCGAGCAGGAAGCGGACCATGCTTTTGTCGGGCGAAAGATCGAGCGCGTAATATTTGTTGATCTGCGGCGGGGTGATGACCAGCGGCCGCTTTCTCACATTCGGCGTCGTCGGCGCATACTGGATCAGCTCCAATAATTCGTTGCGGAACACCACCCCGCCCGGCGTGGTCGCCAGCGATTCTCCGACCTTGAAGGCGTTCTGATCCACCATCGACGGCATGCCGCCATTTTTGGTGAGATCATCGACGTAGTTTTTCAGCCCGGACCACAGGCTTCGGCCGCCGGTATCGACGAATTTGCGCACCGCCGCCGGGTTGGTCAGCATGGCATTGGTCGGAGCCACCGCATCGATCAGGATTTCCGTGACCAGATGCGCCCGTGTCTTGTCGATGTCGCTCAGGCTCGTCTTGTCGACGAAGCCGCTGACGGCATCGCCCCAGGCAAGATAGGCCTTGAGCATCCCGCCATGCAGCGCGCTCTCTTTCCAGGTCGCATCGGAGAAGCGCCTGTCGCCTGACTTCGGCGCCCGCTCCGACTTGCCGGCGAAGATGGAACCGACCTCACCGAGAAAGGAGAGCCACTGCTCGGTAGCGACCTTCGGCTCGTTGACGATCGCCTTGAACAGGATGCCGGCGCTCTTGACCAGATCCTCACCCCGGATTCCGACCAGTGGATTGAGCGCCAACGTATTTCGGGATGCGTCTTCAGAAATCCCTTCGATCGGCGGGATCGATTCGCGATGGTCGTTGCTCATGTCCGATTTGCTCCCGATGCGGGCACTAGCAGCGCCAGCGTTTCGGCGATCAGTGCCGGCTTTTCCGATCCCTCGATTTCCATGGTGTTCAGGGTCTTCATGACCACCTGCCCACCCTCCCTCGGCTCGATCCCGACCAGCACGACGCGCAACCGCACCCGCGCGCCAGCGGGCACCGGCGCCAGAAAGCGGACCTTGTCGATGCCGTAATTCAGACCGGCGGCGGCATCACTCGGGATGATGCCGACCTGCATCGCCAACGGCGCCACCATGGCGAGCGTCAGATAGCCGTGCGCGATCGGGCCGCGGAAAGGACTTTCCCGCTTCGCCCTTTCAACATCGACATGAATCCATTGGCGATCGCCGGTGCAGGACGCAAACGCGTCGATGCGTGGCTGATCGATCGCAACCCAATCGGAAAGTCCGAGTTCATGCCCAACTCTTTCGCCCAAACCGGCAATGGTGAGGTTGCTCACGTTGTCCTCCTCGATCCTTTCTTGGTTGCGTCCGAACAGCTACATGTGAGCGTACTGCTCGCGCAGCTCCTTTTTGTTGATCTTGCCGACGCTGGTCTTGGGAATGCTGTCGACGAACAGGATCTTCTCCGGAATTCCGTATTTCGAGATGACGCCCTGGTCGGCGAAAGCCTTGAGATGGTTCTTGATGACCGCCTCACTGACGCCGTTCGCGTCGGATGCCCGCTTGACCACGACCGCGAGCGGCCGCTCACCCCATTTGTCGTCCTTGACACCGATGACGGCCGCCTCGGCAACGCCGGCGCATTGCGAGATCAGGTCCTCGATCTGCAGCGAGGAGACCCACTCACCGCCGGTCTTGATGACATCCTTGATACGGTCGGTGATGTGCACGTAGCCGTTCGCATCGACCACGGCGATATCGCTGGTGTGCAGATAGCCTCCGGCCCAGAGCTGCTCCGAGCCTTCCGGATTATTGAAATAGCCCTGGGTGAGCCATGGCGCGCGCAGCACGATCTCGCCGGCGGACTTGCCGTCATGCGGCACGCTGTTCATGTCGGGGTCGACGATGCGTAGATCCACCAGCGGCGCGGCGACGCCGGCCCTGGCGCGAAACTCGACCTCCCCGTCCGGGTCACCGGTGAGGTCCTTCGATCGCACATGGGACACCGCGGCAAGCGGGCCGGTTTCCGACATCCCGTAGCCCGCGAAGATGTCGATGCCCGCGGCAAGCGCCCGCTTGGCCAGCGCTTTCGGCAAGGCCGAGCCGCCGATCACCATCTTGAGCCCTTCCAGACCGACATCCGCCTTGGCGGCGGCGTCGAGCAGCATCTGCAGGATGGTCGGCACGCCGTGGGTGAAGGTGACGCCCTCACTCTTGATCAGCTTGACCAGCATCGCCGGCTCGTAACGCCCCGGGTAGACCTGCTTGACGCCGGCGAGCGTCGCCGACCAGGGGAAACCCCAGGCGTGGACGTGAAACATCGGCGTAATCGGCATGTAGACGTCGTCGCGCGAGAAGCGGCCCTGCGTTCCCGCCATACCGAACAGCGCCAACCCGCAGATCGAGTGCAGCATGAGTTGCCGGTGGCTGTAATAGACCCCCTTGGGCAGTCCGGTCGTACCGGTCGTGTAGAAAGTGGTCGCCTGGGTATTCTCGTCGAAATCGGGAAAATCATAATCCGGCGCAGCCGCGGCGAGCAGGCTCTCATATTCCCCAATGAAGGACAGACTGCCGGTCTGCGGCACTGGCCGGTCCGACATCACGATCAGCCGTTTGACCTTCGGCATTTGGGCCTTCATCCCCTCCAGCAATCCGACGAACTCATCGTTGACGAGAAGCGTCGAGGCGCCGGCGTGGTCGATGGTGTAGGCGACCTGCTCGGGTGACAGACGGACATTCACCGTCTGCAACACCGCGCCCATCATCGGGATCGCGAAGAACGCCTCGAGAAACCGGTTACTGTCCCATTCGAGCACGCCCACGGTGTCACCGGGCACGACACCCGCTTTGCTCAGGGCCGAGGCGAGACGACCGATCCGGTCCCTGATCTGGAGATAGGTGAAGCGCTTCAGATCGCGGTAAACGATCTCCTGGTCCGGCGCCTGCACGCGCGGCGTGTGCCACAATTGCTTGAAAATCAACGGATATTGATAAGCTGATTGGGCAACCTGAATCAGCCTTCCGACCATGACGGCCTCCCTCGACTTGTCTTCCTCCGGCGTCCGCCATTCTAAGGAGCGGATCGCCCAGTCCGCCGCCGGGTTTCCCGACGACCGCACCGCACGGTGCCGGCGCGAGCCTCGCGCGCGGCCTGAGGCTTGTGAAGGTCCGAAACGGACAACGACCCGGTCCGAGCCGGACAAGCTGCCTCTTATCGGCGGCAACGTCTTGAATAAAACTGCTGCATTGCGACCCGAGGGAGTTCAAACTCCCGCCCACCAAACCTACGAGCTTTGAAAAAAAATGCTACCCTCTCGCGACAACAAGTGACAGAAGCTCCGCCCCTGTGGGCGTCCAAAGGCAGGTTAAGTTGCGCTACTCCAAGCAGCCCGGCAGGTCTTCGGCTTTGCGCTCCATTCCGAACGGCGCAAAGGAGAGGCCGGTCGTTGGATCGAATGAGCGTATTTACGAATCGACTAAACTTGCCGCGCTGTTCGACATCCTCGTCGAGCAGGATTGCCCAGCCGATGAAATTCTGAGAGACGTCAACTTGACTGTGGATGAGGTGCACTCTCCGAAGTCAAGGATTTCGCTCGCGGAATTGATGACGGCCTGCAAGAACGCAATTCGGCTCTCGAGCGACCCGCATTTGCCATACCGCATCGGTACGTCAATCCACATCTCCGCTTACGGCATGTACGGATTTGCGATTCTTTGCTGCCCCGACTTTCGCAAGGCGATGGCATTCGCCGAGCTGTATCACGCGCTCGCAGCGCCACTGACAACAATCGAATTCACCGAGAAACAGGGATCCGCGAGCTGGGTCATTGAGCCCAATGCGCGCGCGGTAACCGATCCGCAAGTTTACCGCTTCATCACCGAAATGCAGATCGGCATTCATATATCGCTGATGCGGGACGTCATGGGGCCTGCGTTCACGCCGGAGCAGATCAGCGTGGCCTATCCCCAAGCCTATGACTTCGGCCTGCCTGCGGACCTGATCGGATGTCCTCTCGGCTTCGCAAGCCGGACCAACCAGATCACTTTTAAATCGTCATGGTTGGACCGGGCTGCAAACCTCGGCAACAAGACAACATACCCGGCGATCGTGGCGCTTTGCGACGATCTGCTCACCGAGCTGAAATCTCGAATTGGAGTGGCCGGAGAGATCCGCGCACTCCTGCTGCGGGATATCGCCAACGCTCCGACGCTTGCCGCCATAGCGAAACTCCTTGATATGAGTGATCGTTCGTTGCGTCGCCAGTTGAGCGAACAAGGAATTTCCTTCCGCGGCTTGCGGGACGAACTCCGAATGCAAATCGCGCTGAAATATTTGCGCACGACGGAGCTCGCAAACGAGGATATTGCGCTGGCGCTGGGATTCAGCGACGCCGCCAATTTCCGCCGCGCATTTCGGCGCTGGACCAACAAGTCACCTAGCGAGATCAGAGGCGAATAGGTCATCAATGGCGAGATTTTTTGAGAGGCAGGCATGGACATGACTCCCGATCAGCAAACGCAAGATGCGCCCGAGGCGCCAAATGCCGGACCGGCGAACAAGGCACACGCCGTGACACGCATGCCTTCCATTATCGTCGGCATCGTCGCAGCTGTCGTCATCGGACTATCTGCCTTCTATCTCCTGCGACCGGAACCGCTGCTGGTACAGGGCGAGGCCGACGCCACACGATTCGACATCGCCGCGCGGGTCGACGGACGGGTCAAGGAAATACCCGTCGAGCGCGGCCAGAACGTCGCTGCGAACGCTGTCCTCGTCAGAATCGATAACCCGGAGACTGTCGCAAAGCTCGAACAGACGAGAACGGCGATGGCCGTTGCCGAGGCCCAGCTTGCCAACGTGCTGGTCGGAACGCGGGCCGAAGTCGTCGCCGCGCGAAAGGCTGAGCTGGAGCGCGCGCAGGCGGCGGTGGTGCTCGCCCAGAAAACCTTTGACCGCACTCAGACGCTGACCGCGCAGGGCAACGCTCCGCAAGCCCGCCTCGACCAGACCACCGATGCGCTGCACGAAAGCGAGCGCGCCGTCGATCAGACCCAATCGGCCTACGACCAGGCCGTTAATGGCTACACCAAAGAAGAGCGGGCGATCGCAAAGGCCAACGTCGAAAAGGCCAATGCGGATATCCAGAGCGTTCAGTCGGTCATCGACCAGCTCGTGGTCTATGCTCCCGTTGCTACGCAGGTCTACCAGCGCAACGTAGAGCCCGGCGAATATGTATCTCCGGGTGTGCCGCTCGTTACCTTGATCGATCTGGCCGATGTCTGGATTCATTTCGATCTTCGCGAAGATCTGGTCAAAGGCCTGAAGGTCGGCGATCGATTTGAGGTGCACATTCCGGCTCTCGACGACCGCCGTGTGACGGTCGAAGTCAAGCTCGTCGCAACCAAGGGCGAATATGCGAGCTGGCGCGCCACGCGTGCGTCGGGCGACTTCGATCTACGAACGTTTTCGATTCGCGCCTACCCGGTCCAGCCGGTGCCCGAACTACGACCGGGAATGAGCGCCTATCTCGACTGGCGGTCACGGCAATGACACTGGCGTCAAAGCCCGGATTTTGGCGGGTTGCGCAGCGCGAGTGCCGCTGGCTGATTCACGATCGCGTGGCGTTGCTGCTGATTTTCGGCGTCCCCCTGTTTGCGTTCGTGATTCTCACGACGGTTTTCAGCCATCCGGTCATCCGGGGCCTCGGCGTGACGGTGGTCGACCAGGACAGGTCGGATGCGTCTCGCGCGCTGGTGGAATATATTGCGGCGTCTCCGAGCCTGCATGTCGTCGACCGTGCCGGCACGCTGTCCACGGCCGCGCGTGACATACGGTCCGGCAAGTCGATCTCGGCGGTCTATATCCCACCGGATTTCGAGCGCGACCTGAAAGCAGAACGCCGACCGCAGGTCGTCGGCTTTTATAACCAGCAGTTCCTGACCCCGTCCGGCATTGCGTCGTCCGGCCTGAGCGATGCGCTATCCGCCGCGGCGGCGGTGGCTGCCCCCGCCAAGCGCGCCGCACCCGCGGCGGCGTCGATCGGAACGCTGACCAGCGAGACCATCGCGCTGGTCAATCCGCAAAAGAACTATGCGCAGTTCCTGTTACGCGCGCTGCTGCCGACCATCATCCATGTGGTGATCACTTTGGCCGCGGGCTATTCCGTCGGATCCGAATTCCGCCGTCGCGACGCCCGGGCCTGGCTAGAAAGCGCCGGAGGCGATCCGATCGTCGCGCTGGTCGGCAAGCTCGCGCCGCTGTTCGTGATCTTCGTCGTGATCATGTTGGCTGAAGTGCTCTTCCTGGAGGGCGTGCTGCAAATCCCCTTCAAGGGAGACGCCGCGTTGCTGGTCGCTGCCGGCTGCCTGCTGATTATCGCGCATTTGTCACTCGGCGCCTTGCTGCAACTCGTGACAGGCGATTTGGCGTCGGGGCTTGGCCTGGCGGGTCTCATTGCCTCTCCTGCATTCGGCTACGCCGGCGTCGGCTTTCCCACGATCGGCATGAATGCGTTTGCGCAAGTCTGGAGCACCATCCTGCCGCTGCGCTGGTATATGGCGGTCTTGCTGGGACAGGCGGCGCGGGGATTGCCGGTCTCGGATTCCGCAGTTCCGTTCGCGGCCCTGGCCGGCCTGACGGTGCTGTTTGCCAGCCTCGCGTTGTGGCGCATGGCGAGCCTCAAGCGCAAGGGCTGGTTTGAGGCGGCGCGGCCTGCGGAGCCACCCGAAACAGCGGACGCGCCACGCGGCGTCGGCGGGGCCTTCAAGGCGGAGTGGCAGCGCGTGCTCGGGACGCGGAGCGCCTTCAGCCTCTTGTTCCTGGCACCCCTGATTTACGGCATTTATTACCCGCAGCCCTATCTGAACCAGATCCTACGCAAGCTTCCGATCGCGGTCGTCGATAACGATCTAAGCGATCTCAGCCGCCAGATCGTCGAGACGCTGGATGCGAGCGGCGCATTGAGCGTCGTGGTTCGCGCCCGAACACTCGCCGAGGCGCACGCCGCAATCGATCGCGGGCAGGCCTTTGCCGCCGTCGAGATCCCGCCCGACACCGAGCGCGATGTGCTCAAGGGCATCACCGCTCACATCCCGGTCTACGCGGACGCGACCTATTTGTTCATCTTCAGATCGACCGCGACCGGTGTCGCCACGGCGGTCGGCGCGTTGACATCCGACCTCGTTTCGCGCGGCGCACGCTCGGATGGAAGCCTTGTGAAAACGAAATTGGCGAGCTTGAGCCCGGCCGACGTTCTGCTGCAACCGATCTTCAACCCGGTCGGCGG
>Ga0302314_10016057_pt1 | contig 12675 bp, 9 predicted proteins | sample III_Palsa_N2_3_FD_200533 | JGI IMG/M metagenome (GOLD analysis project Ga0302314, IMG submission 200533) | Peat permafrost microbial communities from Stordalen Mire near Abisko, Sweden - III_Palsa_N2_3 | ecosystem: Environmental > Terrestrial > Soil > Palsa > Peat permafrost | place: Sweden...
ACAACAGCACGCACGAGCTCACCGGCGACACGTTGAAGCAGGGTTCCTCGACGCTCGCGTCCATCAGTTACGGCTACGACGACAACGGCAACCTGACTTCCAAGGCGACGACCGGTGTCACCGGGGCATCGAACAACACCTACACGTACGACTGGGCCAACCGCCTGTCCACCTGGTACAACGGCACCACGACCACCGACTACGCCTACGACCAGGCGGGCAACCGGACCAGGGTCGGCGCGAACGTCTACACCTACGACGCGCGCGACGAACTCACCTCGGACGGGGTGAACACCTACAGCTACACGGCTGACGGCACGATGTCCCTGGACGTCACCCCCTCGGGCAGCGCGGCGTACACCTCCGACGCCTACGGCCAGCAGATCACCGCGGGCACCGAGTCCTACGGGATGGACGCGCTGGGCCGGACGCTGACCGACACCAGCAACGCGGGCCAGGCGAGCGCGTCCACCAGGAACCTGTCGTTCAGCGGCACCGACAACACCATCGCCTCGGACGGGTCGTACAACTACAGCTACGACCCGGACGGCGGCCTGATCGGCATCAACACACCGGGTGCGGCAGCCAGTTCGGGTGTGCTGGCACTGACCGACCAGCACGACGACGTGGTCGGGAACTTCACGCCGGGGGCGACCGTGCTCTCGGGCTCCACCACCTACGACCCGCTCGGCAACGTGACCGCCAGCTCGGACGCGGTCGGCAACCTCGGCTACCAGTCGGGGTGGACGAACGCGGCCACGGGCCAGGTGGACATGGACTCCCGCTGGTACAACCCGGGCAGCGGCGAGTTCCTGAACAAGGACACGCTCAGCGTCAGCCCGGACCCCGACTCGACGGCGGCCAACCCGTTCGCCTACGTCTCCGACAACCCGATGGGCGACATCGACCCGACCGGCCACTGCGGCTTCTTCGGGATGGGCTGCGGCCTCGTCAAGAAGGCCGAGCACGCGATCAAGAAGGTGGTCAAGGCGGTCGCAAAGCGCGTGCTGCCCGCGTCGGTGTACCACGCGGTCGCCAAGGCAGCACACGCGATCGTGAAGAAGGCCCGGCGCGACATCAGTACCGCCGAGCACTACGTCTACGACGCCTACGTCGCCTACGTGCCACCGGTGATCAGACGCAGCATCAGCTATGAAGCGAAAAGAGTGGTCAAAAAGATCAGGACGGTCGTCAAGGTGGTCCGGAAGGTGGCCGCAGTGGTCCACTCGGCGGTGAAGGCAGCGGTGAAGACCGAGACCACCTATGTGAAGAACCATGCCGCGGCCATCACCTCGTTCGTGGTCTCCACCGCCGTGTTCATGGGCTGCGAGGCCGTGACCGCGGGCGTGGGCACCATCGGTTGCTCGGCAGCGGCCGGCGCGGCCGGAAGCCTGGTCAACCAGGGCTTCAAGTGCGCCGACGACGGCGGCAGCGCCTGCTCGGTCGGGTCGTTCGCCGACAGCGCCCTGGAGGGCGCAGCCAGCGGCGCCCTCGGCGGCGCCCTTGGCGAACTCGGCGGCAGCCTGATCGGCAAGCTCGCCCCCAAGGCCCTCGAAGCCGTCGGCGGCCTGTTCTCCACCTCCGTGGAGGAGACCGGGGAGGCAGCGGTCACCGACACCACGGACGACCTGGGCACCGAGGTCCAGGGCGGTGGAGACGGAGACGACGAGGGCGCGGACGACGGTACGGGCTGCACGACGCAGCCGCACAGCTTCGTCGGGGCGACCCAGGTCCTGATGGCCGACGGCAGCACCAAGTCCATCGACCAGATCAAGGTCGGCGACCAGATCGCCGACTCGGTGCCTGGCCAGAAGGGGACTCAGGCCAACGCCGTCACCGCGGTCATCGTCACCCACACCGACCACGACTTCGTCGACCTGACCATCACCCCGCTCGGCAAGCAGGCCGCGACCACGACCAGGGCCGCCCAAGCGAAGGCGAAGGCCGCGCGGACACCGCTGAAGACCAAGGTCATCCGCAAGGCGGGCCTCGGCCTCGCCGCCTCCGCCGCGGGCCTCGCCGCCCTGTTCGGCCTCGGCGGCCACCACGCCACCACCCCATCGCTCGCCCCCACCGCCTACACCACGACCGCCCACACCCCGGCCGAGCCCCCGGCCGCCGCCACCCCGCAGGCCCAGGCCACCGCGGCCGGCGGCGGCACCCTGGAAACCACCTTCCACCACCCCTTCTACGACGAGACCCAGCACTCCTTCATCCAGGCGGAGTACCTCCACACCGGCGACGTCCTGCAAACCCCCACCGGCACCGCCCAGGTCACCGCCCTTCACCTCTTCCACGCCAACACCACGACCTACGACCTCACCATCGGCACCCTCCACACGTACTATGTACTCGCTGGTAGCACGCCGATCTTGGTGCATAACACCGATGGCGGATGTGGATTTACGGATCTTTACCATGGAACGACGAAGTCGGCGGCCGCTAGTATTAGGGCCAATGGAGTTGATACGGGATTCTCCACCCGTCCAATGGACTTCGGCAACGGCTTCTATACGACGCGGGATCCACAGCAGGCGGCAGACTGGGCGGCCAGGTTTGGCAAGAATGGCACGGTCCTCCATTTCCGAATTCCCACAAGTCAGTTGGATTCGCTGAACTCGCTATCATTTTCCGATGGAGACTCCTCTCTTTCGGGATTTGTCCGCGGGTATCGCGGAGGGAGTACTGACACGCCATACGATATGGTGGAGGGTCCTATGCTTATGAATCCTGGCAAGTTCATGAAGGGAGCGTCCCCCATCTGGGGTGGAAACCAGGTCACGTTCTTTGGTGACACTGGCCCGATGCTCGATGCGGGATTGCAGTGAGGTGAATGATATGACCGAGTTCATTGCCCAGGTATCCGCCGAAGTAGTCGAGCTCCTTCGGGATACCGTGGACGAGATGACGGCCATGTTCGGCATCAGTAAAGCCGAGGCGGTCGCGCGCATCAATGCACAGTGGGAGGGCCAGGAGTTTCTAGAACGAAGCGACATTGTCCTCCATGAAGATAGTTACTATTGGTCACTTTTTATCTATTACGATGGCGAAGTTCCTGATTGGAGTCCAGGAGCGGATCGGTCATCGTGGAGCGTGAAATCTGCGCCATCCCGAGGATCCGAATTCTGGACCATTCCCGAAGCATGATAGAGGCCCCACCGGATGCATTTCCGGTGGGGCCTCTGGGTGTCTGACGGCAGTAGTTGACGGCAATGTCAGCGGACGGGTGCTGCACGAACGGGTGGTTCGTCGCCGTCGTCAGGCCGGGCGTCGGGCTGGATAGGGTTGCGGAGGGCGTTGCCGAGGAGGTCGATGGCGTCTCGTTGGAGGCGGAGCCGCACGTGGGCATACACCGTGGCGGTCACCCCGATGTGGGCATGGCCCAGCAGTTCCTTGATGACGACGAGTTCGACGCCCTGCTCCAGGAGGAGGGTGGCTGCCGAGTGTCGGAGATCATGGAAGCGGATGCGGCGCAGTGCGGCCCGGCGCAGTAGCGCGTTGAAGTGCCGGGTGAGTGTGGCACCCTCGATCGGGGAGCCGTCGGGCCGGGTGAAGACGTAGCCGCTCGCCCTCCAGCCGCTCCCCGCCGCCTCGCGTTCCTGGGCCTGCCGGTCGCGGTGCTGTTCGAGGGAGCGCAGGCACTCGGTGGGCAGGGCGATGCGCCGTTCCGAGCTCTGGGTCTTGGTCGGCATGGCCGTCAGGCCGCTGGAGTTGGTGCGCTGCAAGGTACGGCGGATGCTGGCGGTTCCGCCGGCCAGGTCGAGGTCTTCCCAGCGCAGGCCGAGGAGTTCGCCCTTGCGTAGTCCGGTGCGCAGGGCGAGTTCGAACAGCGCGCTCAGCCGGTGCCCGTCCGTGGCGGCGAGGAACGCGCGGGCCTCCTCAGCGGTGAGGGGTTCGAAGCGGCGGGGTCGGGGTGTGCCCATGCGGACGTTGCGGGCGACGTTGCGCGGGATCTCTTCCTCGCGGACGGCGTGCTCCAGGGCGGACTTGAGCACGGAGTGCACGTAGGCGAGCGTGAGCGGCGACAGCCGCTTTCGGCAGCAGATCCCGGCCGCGCAGCACTGCGGCTGGTCGCGGGCGGCATAGGACTGCGTGCGCAGCACTGGCAGGTGGTGCGGAGCCGGTCGAGCCAGGTGCGGACCTCCTTCGTGGTGAGCTTGGCGAGCTTCTTCTTGCCGAGTCCGGGGATGACGTACAGGCGCACGCAGGCGGTGTAGCGGGTGTGGGTGTTCTCCCGGAGGCGGTGGACGGCGACGCTCTCCAGCCAGTAAGTGAGGAACGCGGCGACGCTGCCCTGCGCTGAGGGGGCGGCTATGCCGCGGTTGCTGGTGGCGACCTTCTCGGTCAGCAGGGCCAGGGCCTCCTTGCGGGTGGTGCCGTAGACGTGGATGCGCTTGCGGGTGTCGCCTGCGGCGAGGACGTATCCGGCGGCTTCCCAGCGGCCGTCCTTGCGCTGGTAGACGGTGCCGTCGCCGTTGGCGCGGACCCTGCGCGAGCCGGTGCCGGTGGTGGGGTTGGTGTCGGGGGTGGTCATCAGGCTGCCTCTTCGAGTTGGTGGTGGACAAGGGCGTACAGGGCGTGGGCGGGGATGCGGCGGGCGCGGCCGATGGTGATGGAGGCGAGTTGTCGGGTGCGGATGAGGTCGTAGACGGTGGAGCGGCTGATCTTGAGGCGGGCCATGACCTCGGGGACGGTGAGCAGTTCGGCGTCGGCGGTCACGCGGTCACCTCACTGTGGACAGGGGCGGTCAGCGGGTCGGTGGAGTGACCGGCCCGGTCACCGGAGGGTCGCGCCTTCCGGGAGCGGGTCGGTTGCTCGGGCCGGGACTTCCGTGCAGCGGTCAGGAGATCGGCAAGGTGGGCGAGTTCGGGCAGGAGGTGGGTTCCGGCGTACTGCCAGTGGGAGATCACCAGGGTCGTGTCCGTGCCGACGCGTCGCCCGCTCTCTGCGCGCCGACCGCTGCGGTGACCGGCGTTGGGGGCGATGTGACCGGCGGGCAGGTCAGCGCGGTCAGTGCGGTCACTGTGCCGGTCAGTGACTGGCTGTCCCTCGCCAGCCCGCTCCTGGGCGTGGTCTTGGCGGGTGCGCCAGGTGGTGCGTTCGGTTCGGAGTTGGGTGAGGGTGGTGGAGTAGTGGCGGGTGCGGGTGGAGAAATGGCCTCGGAAGCCGAGCATGTGGGCCCACTGCCGCAGGCGGAGGTGGGCGTGCTGAGGCTGGGTGCCGAGGTGCCAGGCGGTGCGGATCATGCGGCGGGCGTGTTCGGTGAGGTCGTGCTGGGCGAGTTCGGCCAGGAAGCGCAGTCGGCGGTCGAGGGTGCCGGTGGTGGTCTCTGCTCCCTTGGTGGCGTACTTGGCGATGTAGGCGGCGACGTGCCGGTCGGTGACGGGGGCACCGTCGGTGAAATCGGTGCTGCGGATCGCGCGGACGTCGATCTGCCGCCCGAACCGGAACACCGTGGACTCCGACAGCACTGTCTGCTCGGCATCCTCGGCCCTGGATGGGTGCTGGTGGCGGACGCGGGTGCGCTTGGCGGCGGTGCGGATGGCGTGGTCGAGGAGTTCGGTGGTGGCCCAGGCGGGTGGGGTGCTGGTGGGGCCGGTGGGTCCGTCGATGCGGATGACGGTGTGGAAGTGGATCTGTCCGCGCTTCTGGTATTCGGCGACCTTGGCGTAGGACAGGGTGGCGTGGTGGCGCAGGGCGCGTTGGGTCAGTCCGGCGGCGTTGGCGATCTCTCGGCGCAGGTGGGTGGTGAATCGGGCCCACAGGGCGGGGGCATGGGCGTTCCACAGCACCGCGCCGGTGTAGTCGTACCTTCCCGGGTTCAGCGGTGTCCCGAGAAGCGGGTCGTCGTCGCTGTGCCGGGCTCCGCACGCGCACGAGGATGCGCCGGGTTGGTTGTGGACGGGGCCGAAGCCGGGGGCGGTGAGCGTGGCGAACACGCGGGGGTGGATGGAGACGCTGGTAGGGACGGTCTTGCCGCCACGCAGTCCGGCGGCGATGAGTTGATAGGTGTCGTAACGGTAGACGTTCGAGCAGGCGGGGCAGCGGGTGGCGCGGCGGTTGCCGCAGCGCAGCAGGAGTTCGCCGGCGGGTAGGTGGCGGGTGTCGAGGTGGTCAAGGATCCGGCCGGTGGCAGTGTCCAGGCGGGTGCGGTGTCCGGTCATCCGGATCGGGCGGGCGCAGCCGCCGAGGGAGCCGATCTGGCGGCCCAGGGGTGCGAGGTGTCCGGCGGCGGCGAGCTTGGCCAGCCTGGCGGTCAGCCGCGCCCGGCGTTCCAGCGCCGAGTCCCTGTTTACGGACGTGTCGGCGCTCCTGGCGAGCGCCGGTGGGGCGAACGCCAGGTTGGCGGGAGCGGAGGTGGTTGTGGGGGAGGGGAGTTGGAGCTGTGCGGGCATGAGGACAGACCTCCGGCAGGAGTTGGGAGAAGAGGAGAGGTGACCCGAGGGTCAGCGCGCGGGGGAACGGTGAGCGTGACGGCGGGCGCGGGCGGTGGGCCGGGGACGTCTGTCCTGTTCAGCGGTGGTGTTCGCCAGCGGTGCGTGAAGGTAGCATCGCTTCAACAGCGCATTCAAGTGCATCCCTCCTCATCTGTTTCGGTGGCCTGTGGGGACGCGAGTACTGTGGCCCCGGTTTCCCGTTTTGGACGGGCCGGATTTCGGTGGTAGCGGCGCGGAGAGGGCGGGTGAACTGCGGTGACAGTCGGGCGGCGGGGACGCAGGCCGGTGGGCGGCACGGTGCTGCTGACGTTCGAGGTCATCGCCGAGGCACTGCGGGAGCGGATCCGCTCCGGGGAGCTGAAGCCGGGGGACGCACTGCCGACGCAGGCTGTGCTGATGGCGGAGTACGGGGCCTCCAGCCTGTCCGTGCAGAAGGCCATGGCCCTGCTGAAGCGGGACGGCTGCGCGATCTCCCGGCCCGGCAAGGGCGCCTTCGTCGCCCACCCCGACCCCGACGCCGACGGTGACTCAGGTGACGGGGAGGCGGGGAACGGGTCGGTGGGCGGGACGGCGGCTCGGGTCGAGGCGCTGGAGCTGGCACTGGCTCAGGCGCTCGAACAGCTCACCACGCTCCGTGCCCGCGTTGAAGCCCTGGAAACGGGCGTCACCGAGCGGGACCACTGACCCGTCGGCCCCTGGAGGGCCAGAGGCCGGAGCCGTGCGTCCAGATTTTCTCTACGAGGTTCAAGGCGGGCGCCCCCCGCTGGAACCGGCCCGACGTCGCCGACCGACCCAGAGCTGGACCGGCCCCGAGGTCTTCACGGGTGTCGGCGGTCAGCGGTCTGCCAGTTCGCGGGCGGGTCTCGACTGGTGCCCGGTGGGAGCAAGTTGTGGGGTAGGGACTCCCTCCGTGTTGCGGAGCAAGTTGTCGCCTGCGACCGTCCTACGGTCGGATCGCAGGCAACAGGGTCGGCCAGGGGTCCGACCCTTCGCTCCTATCGTCGGGCTCGCCGAGGGTGGTGGCCGACGTCGCCTCCGGCCCGGAGCGTAGGCTACCCGCCGAGCCACCGACTGCACCCGCGCCGAGCGACCAGCCCACGCACGAGACGTGCCATGTGCCAAGACGCCGACCAGTAGCAATCCGAACTCACCCCCGCGCGATCGGGACGGTCAGGACGCCAGCAGCTCGGCGACTTCGGGAACGTCGCGGAACGCCCGCAGTCGGTCCAGGACGATCCGTGTGCGCGCCGTGGTGCGTTCGCTGCCGCTGTGTCCCAGGGCGAGCATCCGGCCAGCCGTTCCGGCTGCGGCCTCGGGCTCGTTCGCGTCGGCGTAGGCCACGGCCAGCCAGGACAGGTACAGCGCCAACTCCCTCGCGTGGCTCGCGTCGTAACGTGCCAGGACGTCGGTCAGGAGCGGTACGGCGCGCAGGGGACGGTGCAGCTCGGTGTAGACGCGGGCCTCCATGACCTGGAGTTCCCCGGCGTCCATCCAGTACAGGTACGACGGTGACTCGGTGCCGGCCGAGTCCTGGGCCAGGGCTTCGCTGGCTTCCCCGAGTGCGGTCATCGCCGGGCGGTCCTGGCCGGCGCGGGTGTGCGCCCAGGCCACCCGGTCCAAGTACAGCGCGCGGGCTTTCGCCGGAGCACCGGGACCGGCCTCCGCCACGGCGGCGGCAGCCAGGTCCACCGCGTCGCGAGGGCGTCCGGTGTTGCTCCACTGGTAGGCCAGCGAGCCCGCCACGTTCCCCGACAGCACCCCGTCCCCGGCGGTACGGGCGGCGCTGATCCCGAGCCGGTAGATCCGCTCCGCCTCGGCGTGCTCGCCCGCGTCGGAGGCGACCCAACCGGCGATCTGCGCCAACTCGCCAATCGCCCGTAGCAGTTCGCGGCCCACCTGCTCGGTGTGGGTGCCCTCGCGGTAGAGCGTGACCGCCGCCCGCAGTTCCCGCAGGGCCGGGCCGATCAGGTCCTTGCCGTACACCACGTCGTCGGCCAGCCGCAGGCCGTGCACCCGCCGGGCCAGGTCGGCGACCTGCCCCGATCCGATCCGCCGACCGGTCCTGGCACCCAGCGGGGCCAGCGGGTCGCCCTCGGGCAGAAAGTCGGCCACGGTCAGCACACGCGGTGCGGGCTCGGCCGGTGGGACGGCCTTGGCGGCCTCCAGCAGTTCGCGCGGCACCTCCAGCACCTGGGCGAGGAAGGGCAGCCACTCGCGCGGGGACCGCGTGCCGGTCTCCCAGCGGGACACGTCGTTGCGCGTCGGCGGGATACGCCCCGGAGCGGCCTGGGCGAGCGCGTCGGCCAGCCGCTGCTGACACCCCCGCGCCAGCCGCAGCCGCCGCACCAGCTCCCCGATCGATTCCCGCACCACCTGGCCAGCTTGGCAGACAGCACGGCAGACACGCTGGCTACTCCGAAAGGTTCAGGCCAACGAGACCCTGGATCGACAGAGCCGAACCGAGGAAGGGAGTGCAGCATGGCCGAGGAGGCGACACGCCTGTTCGACGCGAGCACGGTGGAGCCCGCAGCGGAGGAACTGCGTCTGCTGCCGTGGGCCAACCCGGACGGGCTCCCCTGCTACCTGAGCACCGACGGCGGAGGCTACCTGGCGACGCTCGCCGACGGCATCGAGGAGGTCCAGCTCACCATGGGCCAAGAACTGCTGGACCACGCCCGGGGCGTCCTGGCCCCCGCAGCGCGGGCGCTGACGGACGTCGAGTACCGGTGGCTGGCGTGCCGGCTGACCGAGGCCCTGTCGGACACGCTCAGGGTCGCGGACTCACGCGGGCAGCGCATCCCTGTCCCGCCGGACACGGCCGAGGCCGACGGCTCCGACGAGCAGGGGGCGCGCTGATGGGCACGACCACTCGCTACCGGTTCCGTGAGTACACCGTCACCACCGTCCCGGACCCGATGGCGCTGCCCACCTTCGAGGCGGGCTGCGTCACGGGAGAGGAGCAGGACTGCGGGGCCGCCTCCGGCCAGATGCACAGCCCCGAGGAACTGACCCGCTGGATCGCCGCGCACTGCGCGCAGACCGGCCACACGACCTACGAGCGGACCACCCGCGCCACCCTCCATGCAGAACCCGGAGAGTGGAAGTAAGGTCCCCGAGCACCAACACCTCACCGAGGGCGGTCGTACGGGCGTTGTTGCGATCATGTGGTCTAGACCTCTGACGGCAGTAGTGACGGCAACAGCCACGCACGCCAGCGCACAACCACGGATCCCGATGGACCATCAAAACGCCGCTGACCTGCGAAGAAGCAGGTAGAGCAGGCCGCTGTGCCACACGTACTATGTACTCGCGGGCAGCGTCCCGATCTTGGTGCACAATACGAATACTTCGTGCCGTATACCCGCCGGACAGCCTGGGGCAGGACAATACGCCCCTAATCCTGATCGCCTGCAAGCCGGGCAGTTGGACAGCGATGGAATGCTGCGCGGTACGAATGAGACTGGTCAAACTACAAGCCGCGGAGGCTTCCGTGTTGCCACTGAGGATGGAGCCTGGGACAATGCGGAGGCTGGACCCAATGGAGGGCGGATGTGCCCGACGCAGGGACCAAACTGTGCTGGGGAGGTAGCGATTCCTCCGCGAACGCCAGGTGTCGAGCGGGACTGGGATGTGAGCCATAATCCTTCCTGGACGAACCGGCAGTTTGATCCTGGGGTCGATCGCGCGGAGGTGCTCGACAATTATCAAGAGGGTACGAGTCTCGAATGCATACCCTGCAACCGTGGGGGCGGAAATGACGATTCTAGGTTTGGTTAGCAAGTGAAGCTCATTGAGCATATGGAGAGTCGGCTCGGGCGACTGGCCGAAGGCTGGTCGGTTGATCCTGAGTCGAATCCCATGCCCTTCCAGATTGGGCGATTTCAGGATGGAGTACTTCCAGGTGTCACGACCTATGCCACCATTGGCCTCAGTAAGCACTCATTGAGGTCCCGCACCTCGGGCCGTGGAATCCACCAAGAGTTGATGCTTTCGGTAAACTCGCAAATCGCCTCTGCGATTTTCCCTGCGCTAATTCACCAGCTTGCCATGGGGGAGCTTGAGCGGGGGGAGGCCATTTTGCGAGGGGATGTTATCGGCCCCCAAGGGCCGGTGATTCCCGAGAGCTCCCTGGAGGCGTTTTATGTAGCTATCCCGGTCTACTATGACGATGCCTTCTCGGCGGTAGACCTAGAGTCTGGAATTCGGGCGGTGATGGTGTGGATGGTTCCAATCGGAACGACTGAGGCGGCTTTTGTGGCAGAAGCCGGGTGGTCCGCATTTGAGTCGAAGCTCTCTGAGCAGGATCCAGACTTGATGGATCTGAAAAGAAACCAGATTCGCCTGGATGGATAAGCCTCTTGGGTCGATTGGGGTCGAAGCTAGACATTCGAAATGATGTTTGCCGCTTAAATTCCAAAGAGATATTGAGTGGGGATTCCATGATGATCCTCGATCCTCCATTTAATTTCCTCTCGCGCAAATAGGGGGCCCCGCCGGAATGATGCTCCGGCGGGGCCCCTGGCATGTCTTGACGGCAACGGTGACGGCAACGTCAGCGGACGAAGATCCCAGAAGTGGGCGGGTCGTCTTCGTCGGCGGGCTCACCGGGAGTCGCCACGTCGGGTGCGGCGAGGGCGTTGCCGAGGGCTTCGATGGCTTGGTGCTGGAGGCGGAGGCGGACGTGGGCGTAAATCTCGGCGGTAACGGCAATGTGGGCATGGCCGAGCAACTGCTTGATCACAATGAGGTGGACGCCCTGTTCCAGGAGCAGGGTGGCGCAGGAGTGGCGGAGGTCATGGAAGCGGACTCGGCGTAGCCCTGCCTCGGCGAGGAGGGCGCGGAAGCGGATCGTGACGTGGCTGGGGTCCATCGCGCGGCCGTCGGGTCGGGCGAAGATCAGCCCGGTTTCGGTCCAGGCGTCCCCGGCGTTGTGGCGCTGCTGGTCCTGCCGCTTGCGGTGGAGTTGAAGGAGCGTGAGGCAGACGTCGGGCAGGGCTATGGACCGCTCGGAGGCGATGGTCTTGGTGGGGTAGAGGGTGAGGCCGCCGGCCGGGTCGAACTGCAGGGTGCGGCGGATCTTCAGGGAGCGGGCGACGGGGTCGAGGTCGGCCCAGGTCAGGCCGAGGACTTCACCGCGTCGCAGGCCCGTGCGGAGCGAGAGTTCCCACAGGGCGTGCAGGGGGTCGCCGTCGGCGGTGGCGAGGAAGGTGCGGGCTTCTTCGGTGGTGAGGGGTTCGAAGCGGCGGTGTCGTCCGACGGCGGCGGGGACGTTGCGGGTGATGCGCTCTTCGCGGACGGCGTGTTGCAGTGCGGCGGCAAGGACGGCGTGCATGTACTGGATGGTGCGCGGTGACAGTCGCCTGCCGCAGCAGTTCCCCGCCGCGCAGCAGCGGGGCTTCTGGTTGGGGTGCTTGGGGTCAGGTCGGCGTTTGGCGTCCAGGCCGCGTGCGCAGCACTGGCAGGCGGTGCGTTGCCCGTCGAGCCAGGTCCGCACGTCGGTGGTGGAGAGGCGGGCGAGCTTCTTGGTGCCCAGGCCGGGGGTGAGGTAGAGGCGGATGGTGGTCTCGTAGCGGGTCCAGGTCGTGGCCCGGAGCCGGTGGACGGCGACGGTGTTGAGCCAGTACTTGAGGTACAGGAGCACATCATGGACCGGGCCATCGAAGCCGCTGATGGCGGGGTATCCAAACCCGGGACAGCGAGCATGCCACCGGTGGCGGTCACGGGCCGGTCGGCGGCAGTTGTGCCACGCGATCGACGACCCGTTGCGTGCCCTAGCGAAGGGGCGTGCACCGGGGCTCAACCCCAACGGCACCGCCATGGCCGCCTCGACCTCGGGCACGTATTCGATCGAAAGCTCCGTTCTCTCTCCCTAGTACTCCAGTAGTACTCCAGTAGTAGATAACGATCATGCTCTGCTCGCGGCTTGACGGCTGTAGTGGATGGCCCGGGAACGGGCTTCATGACGACACCGCCAGTGGGACCAGCGGAGCCAGTGGCCTGCCTCGTGAACAGGTCGGCCGACCAGGGCGGTGAAGAGCCGATGGATTTCGTAGCAGGTCAGCGGGATCAGGTCGTCGGGACCTGGGCGGAGACGGTGCTCGTCGGCCCGGACGACGGCCAAGAAGGCGTGGGCGAGCCTGGAACGTCTCTTCGACCCGCCAACCGGGATCCCGCGACCCGCACCGGGGCTTTCAGGGGTACCGGCTTGGGCGAGTAGCAGCGGTAGTAGGCGAGTTCA
>Ga0302314_10016058_pt1 | contig 12675 bp, 11 predicted proteins | sample III_Palsa_N2_3_FD_200533 | JGI IMG/M metagenome (GOLD analysis project Ga0302314, IMG submission 200533) | Peat permafrost microbial communities from Stordalen Mire near Abisko, Sweden - III_Palsa_N2_3 | ecosystem: Environmental > Terrestrial > Soil > Palsa > Peat permafrost | place: Sweden...
TCGCGCGGCCGGGATTCAGCCGCGACGGCGGGCATCAGCCCGTCGGCGCCGACGGTAGTTCCGATTTCTATTGCGACATTGTCGAGCAGTCTGGTCTTGCCGAGCCGGGCGGCGACCAGCAGGCGTCCGGCCCCACTGGCGGGGGCGGGGCCTAATCCGCTGTCGCGCAACTCCAGATAATCGACGTCGATCGCGGGTACCTCCGCCAGCACAGCGCGGGCCGCCCGTAGCGCCGCATCGGCTCCACCGGGTGCGGCATGCGTCCCGGCCAGCATCGCCGCCGACAAGACGCCGGCAAGCTCGCGCTGCGCAGCGTTGAGGTAGCGGTTGCGTGATGACATCGCCAAGCCATCCGTTTCGCGCACGATCGGCACACCGATCACCCGCACGTCGACGTTCAGGTCGGCGACCATCTGTCGCACCAGCACCAATTGCTGATAGTCCTTCTCGCCGAAGAAAATTCGGTCCGGCGCCACAATCTGCAGCAACTTCAGCACCACGGTGAGCATGCCCGCGAAATGCGTGGGCCGCGCCGCACCCTCGAGTTCGGATCCGAGCGCCCCCGGGTACACCGTGGTGCGCGGGCCGTCCGGGTACATCGCCGCAACGCTTGGGGTGAAGGCTATTTCGACCCCTTCGCCGCGCAACAGCGCCAAGTCGTCGTCGACTAACCGCGGGTACGCCGCGAGATCTTCGTCGGCGCCGAATTGCAGCGGGTTGACGAAGATCGATACCACCACCACCGAGCCGGGCACGCGTTTGGCGGCGCGGACCAGCGCGAGATGTCCGTCGTGCAGCGCACCCATGGTCGGCACGAGCATCACCCGTCGACCGGTGTGGCGCAGCGCGCGGCTGACCTCGCCGACATCGCTGGGACTCGAGTAGACGTTGAGTTCGCCGACGTTGAACTTCGGCGCCCGGTGCAGGCTCACTTCGCCGAGCCCTCGAGTACCTGGAAGACTTCGTCGGGCGCGTGGATCCGCTGGGCGGTACGCATGGCGTTCACCCGGTAGGCCTGCGCAACCTGCGGGTCGACCGCCTCCAGCGCTCTCAGGTGACCGGCGACCGCGCGAGCGTCACCGCGTGCGATCGGACCGGTGAGCGCCGCCTGCCCGCGCCGCAGCGTGTTCTCCAGCGCCGCGCGGGCCAGCGGTCCGAGGATCCGCTCAGCGATGCCGCCAGGCTGATCGTCGACAAGCTGCTGACCGAGGAGCTCGGTGCCCGACAATGCGGCTCGCAGAGCGTCCAGGGCGTCGGCGAGCACGGTGACGATGTGGTTGCCGGCGTGCGCCAGGGCGGCGTGATACAGCGTTCGCGCCTGCTCGGGCACCCGGAACGGCTCGCCACCGATCTCGAGCACCAGGGACTGCGCGATCGCGTAGCCGACCTCGTCGGCCGCGGTGATCCCGAAGCAGGTGTCGGGCAGCCGGGCGATGTCCTCGTCGGAACCGGTGAACGTCATCGCCGGATGAATGGCCAGCGGTATGCAGTCCTGTGAGCTCAGCGGTGCCAGCACCTCGATGCCGTTGACGCCCGAGGTGTGCGCGACGATGGTGCCCGGCCGCACCGCCGATGTGGCGGCCAACCCTGAAACCAGCGTGGCCAGTTCGGTATCCGGCACGGCCAGCAGCAGCAGCTCTGCGTTGCCGGCGACATCGGGTACGGGCGTCACCGGGGTGTCTGCCAACCAGCGTTCGGCGCGCAGTCGCGATGCCCGCGAAACCGCGCTGCATGCCACCACGACGTGGTCGACGCGTTCTAGCGCGACGCCCAGCGCGGTTCCCACCCGGCCGGCGGAGATGATTCCCACCTTGAGCCGGGCGGGGCGCAATCCGTCGAACTGCACCATCGCAGACGACCCTCACAACTCTCTTGGTTCGTTCCAGTCCCGCAACGCGGGTACCGGACGGTCGTGAAGACTCTACCGCGGCGATGGCTCCGACGGTGCTGTGGTGTTCGCCTCAGTCTTCGCGGCGCCGGCGGCGGCCGCCCTCAGGCGGAGTGGTTTGCAGCCGCGCCAGCAGTTCGGCGACCGACTGGCCGCCGGATGGTGGGTCGTCGATTTCCGAGACCGGATCGGTGCTGCGATGGCGAGCGCTGGGCGGCGGTGGCGGCGACATCACCGGGGCTCTATCCGGCGGCGAGGGTGATGGCAGTGGCGTCGGAGGCGGTGGCGGCGACATCGCCGGTGCCGGCGACGCGGATTCGTCGATGCCGGGATCGGAGTACTCCGTGGAGTGACGTGATCGTGCACGACGGCCGGGCTCACTCCAGTCGGCTACGGGTTCACCGGTCGGGATTGGCGCCGCTTCGGCGGAGGCGCTGGAATGCCGTCCTCGAAGCTCGACCTGCGGCGTCGACGTCGACGGGGGTTCGTCGGCGCTCGGCGAGCGGTGCGAAGGCTTGTCGCGTGACGGCGCATTATCGTAGGCCCACGACGCCGCGCCGGAGTTCTCGCCCTGACCGGAATTCCAGTGGCTGCCGGGTGCTCCGGCGGGCACCCACTGTCCCTCCGAACTGACCGGCTGCCAGACCGGCTGCTCTTGACGCCGGGGTTCCTCCGGCGGCGGCGACCAGCCCGGCCGCTGCTGTTGCGGTGCCGGTTCGGGCGGCGGGGGCGGCGGCACGAACGGCGGCTCGGGCTGCGTAGGCGGCTCGGGCCGGCGGTGTGAACGGCGCACGGGTACGGGTTGGGGTTCGAATTGCTCCGGTCCGGTTGCGGGCGATCCCTCCGGCGCGGCCCAACCTCCGGTCTGCGGCGGCCGATCAGGCTGAGCCCAGCTCCTGCTTTCCGGTTGACGCTCTGCGGCGTTAGCGGCCGGCGCCGCCGGCACAGGTGGTGCCGCCGGGGGCGTCCAACCTTCGGGTGGCATCGCATCGTCGCGTCCGACTTGGGCTTCCCGGTCGCTTGGACGCCAATGCCCGCCCCGGTCTGCCTCCGGCGCCTGACGTGCCGCCTCGGCGGCCCGCCTCGGTCTGGGCGGCGTATACGCATCAGCGGGCTGGTAGGTGTACGCCGGATGGTGAGGCTCCGCTGCGGGTTGCCGCGGTGGCGTAGGGACCAGCGGCTCCTCATGCACGTCGATGATCGAACTGTCGTCGGTGCGCCGAGCGGATTCCTCGGGCCGCACCGAAGCAACCCGGTTGACCCGTTCGCGGGCGCCCTCGATCTCGCGATCCCAGTCGCTGTGGCGGCGACCGGTCTTGCGTTCGGTCTCCAGCGCCGGTCGGTCACTGAGCTCCGCGTCGAACAAGATCTCCAGGTTGGTGCGCAGCGCGGCCAACTCGGCCCGCAACGCCGAAACCTCATCGTCCGCTTGGGCGCGCAGTTCGCTGGCCAGCTCCCGGCGCAGCTGGGACTCCACCGTCAGTTCATACTCGCGACGCGCCGAGATCTCCCGGTCCAACTGCAGGTCGTAAACGAGCTTCAGGTCCCGCGCCCGGGCCTGATCCACGTCGCTTTGCCGGCGATAGATCACCGAGACGAACGCAGCAACCACGGCGGCCCATAGAGCGAGGATCACCGCAAGCTTGAGCAGCTCTGCCCGGTTGGTGAAAACCAGTGCAGAACTGGCGCCGATGGCCAGGACCAGCAACGCCGTCAGCAGCAACCAACCCGGTCTCCGGCCGCCGCGCCGAGCGCGCGCGCCGCGGGACAGATCGGTCATGGCCCGACTGTACCGGGCCGAGGTCACTCAGCGTGTCGCCGCGCTCCGGCGATTCTCACCAGGACTAATTGCCCTACTCGTCGTCACCGGGCGGAGCTAACTTTCGACGACCTCGCCAGGCTCGATCGGATCCGCCGGCGACTTACAGCAATGTTGCAGCCAGAGCGCAGCAACCACCAGAGCCAGCGCGCTGACGGCCGCGACCGCCGTGCCGGCGGAGTCTTCGCCGGCCACCCGCAACCATGACCGCCGCGGCAAGAGGTAAACCAAGACGCCGATCCACCAGCCCAACGCCAACGCGCCGACCCAGGCCGACGCCTTGGCGATGACCAGGCTGCGGGCCACCGACAGCGGATGCAGGCACCCGGGCCCGTCGCCGATCTCGCCGTCGCTGATCTTGGCCCGCACGTGACGCCCCCATACCGCTTCGGCGGCGCCCACCCCGAGCAGCGACAGACCTGTCCACACCGTGATCGGTGGAAACCACCGGTAAAGCAGCACGATCACCAGATATCCCACCACCGCCGTGCCGAGCACCGCAGCCGTCAGGTCACGCTTTCGGGTGGGGCCCATCAGTTCCCCGGCGCCGAGTCGGTTTCCGTATTTTCAAGGCGGGGCTCGAGCACCCACTCGGTGAGCTGCACTCCAGTGCGATCGGCGGCATCCAGCTGGGCGAGCAACTTGGTAACGGGCTGCTTTCGGCCTACCACCGTCAGTTCGGCGTCGGGGTCCATATCCAGCCACGGAATCATCACGAAGGCCCGCAGGTGAGCCAGTGGGTGCGGCAAGGTCAGCCCGTCGTCCACCGAGAACAGCTCGCTGTCCCCATCAAGCGACGTCAGATAGCAGCTGACCAGGTCCACATCGAGCGTGCGCGGGCCCCATCGCTGGCCCCGCACCCGATCGGCGGCCCCTTCCATCTCCTGGGCTCGCCGTAACCAGCCGTGTCCGTCGAGCGTCGGGTCCTCTGCGATGAGCACCGCGTTGAGGAACGGGCCCTGCTCGACGCCGCCCCAGGCCGCCGTCTCGTAGACCGGGGAGACCGCTTGCACCGTGTCACCGAGCCGGTCGAGGACAGACTGCAGCCGGGCCAGCCGGTCACCGAGGTTGGATCCGATCGATAGCACTACGCGAGTCATTAGCGCCCCTTCATCGCTGCCACGCCGGAATCATTGTCGCGTGCGGTTCACAGCGCGCCCCCCGCGGGAACCACCTGACCCCGTCCGCCGCGCCGTGACCGCCGGGCCACCACTGCCACGTCGGCAAAGGTCTGCGGGATCGGAGCGTGCGGCTTGTGCACCGTCACCTCGACGGCGTGCACCCGATGGTCGGTCATCACATCCTCGGCGATCTCACCGGCGACCGTTTCGATCAAATGGCGGGCCGGACCGGCGATGACGGCGGCCGCGCGGTCGGCCAGGACGCCGTAGTCGTAGGTGTCCGCCAAGTCGTCACTGGCTGCCGCATCCGCCAAATCGATCCAGACGACGATATCGACGACGAAATCCTGACCTTCAGCACGCTCATGATCGAACACTCCATGTCGACCGCGAACCGTTAACCCGCGCAACTCGATTCGATCAGCCATCAGATCCGGCCGTCCCGGCTCGCGTCCACGCCTCGACGACCTTGACGGCGTCGACCGAGGCCCGGACATCGTGCACCCGCACCCCCCACGCGCCGTGCAGCGCGGCCAACGCCGACACCACCGCGGTTGCCGTCTCACGGCCATCGGGGGGGCGCACCGCGCCGTCGGGACCGGCCAACAAGGCACCCAGAAACCGTTTGCGCGACGCCCCGATCAGCACCGGAACGCCGCTGGATACCAGCTCCGGCAACGCGTGCAGCAACGCCCAATTGTCTTGGCCGGACTTGGCGAATCCCAGTCCCGGGTCGATGATCAGCTTCGTCGGATCCACACCGGCTGCAACGGCGTCGTCGACGCAGGCGAGCAGCTCGGCTCGCACCTCAGCCACCACGTCGGAGTAGGGCGGTACCTGATGCGGACGGTCGGCCGATACCGAGCGCCAATGCATCAACACCCACGGCACATCGGCCTCGACGAGCAGATCAGCCATGGCCTCGTCGGCGCGGCCGCCGGACACGTCGTTGACCATCTGTGCGCCGTTTTCCAGCGCCGCCCGTGCCACACCGGCGTGCATCGTGTCGATGCTGACCGTAATACCTTGTGCGGCAAGCTCTTTAACGACCGGCACAACGCGAGCGGTCTCCACCCGCGGATCGATGCGCAGTGCGCCGGGGCGGGTCGACTCGCCCCCGACGTCGACGATCGACGCGCCGTCTGCGGCCAATGCCAACCCTTGCTCGACAGCGCGGTCGGCGTCGAAGTAGTGCCCGCCATCCGAGAACGAGTCGTCGGTGACGTTCACCACCCCCATGACGTGGACGCGCGTCGCGCTCACCTGCGCAGGATCAGGTCGAGCGCCTCGGCTCGAGATGCGTTGTTGGACTTGAACTGTCCGCGTACCGCCGACGTGGTGGTGACGGCACCGGGCTTGCGGACGCCCCGCATCGACATGCACAGGTGTTCGGCCTCGACAATCACGATGACCCCGCGCGGGTCGAGTTTGCGCATCAGGGCGTCGGCGACCTGAGCCGTGAGCCGCTCCTGTATCTGCGGACGCTTGGCGTACAGGTCGACCAGCCGCGCGATCTTGGACAATCCGGTCACCCGTCCGTCGTGACCGGGGATGTATCCGACATGCGCCACACCGTGAAACGCCACCAGATGGTGTTCGCAGGTGGAATACAGCGGAATCTCCTTGATCAGCACCAGCTCGTCATGCTGCTCGTCGAAGGTGGTGTCCAGCACGGTGTCGGGGTCGGTGTAGAGACCGGCGAACATCTCCTGGTAACTCCGGGCTACCCGGGCGGGGGTGTCCGCCAAGCCGTGCCGATCCGGGTCCTCGCCGATCGCAAGGAGCAGTTCGCGGACCGCGGCCTCGGCACGTGGCTGGTCAAAGACCGGTTTTATCAGCGTCACGGGATGGGAATTCGGCCGCACCATCGAAGTCTCCGTTCGTTCAGCCGTGTGCCTGCGGGTTGGACGGGCTCGGGCCACCGCCGGGCGGGTCCGCGGTCCGCCCTGCCTCCGGTGCGGGTGCACCGGGCGCCGGATACGGCGGGTAGGGCTGGCCCGCGTGGTGCTGCGGTGGCGCCGGCCAGTGCGGCGGCGGCTGCGTCGGGGATGGCGGGGGGTACCAGTGTCCCGGCGGCTGTTGTTGCGGTGGCCATCCCGGAGCGTGCCAGCCGGCGGGTGCCCCGTAATCGGGTTGCGTCGGGTGCTGCGACGCGGCATCGCGGCTACCCGGTGCACCATGAGAACCGTTGGTGCCGTTGGTGACTCGCTCGGCCTCCGCCTGCGCGGCATCCCGGGCCGCCGCTGCGATGGCAGCCTTGAACGCAGGTTCGGGCGCCGGCTTGGGCCACGGCTCGCCCCGCTCGATGGCCAGCTCGCCCGGTGTTTTGATCGGCGGCTTGTCCGACGGGATGCGGCCACCGAAATCGTCGAACAGCGTTAGCCGGGGGCGTTTTTCGACGTCGGCGAAGACCGCCTCGAGCTCGGGTCGATGCAAAGTTTCCTTTTCCAGCAGTTCGCCGGCCAACGTGTCGAGTATGTCGCGGTATTCGGTGAGGATCTCCCACGCTTCGGTGTGCGCGGCCTCGATGAGCTTGCGAACCTCGTCGTCGATATCCCGCGCGACCTCATGGGAGTAATCGGCTTGGTTCCCCATGGTCCGGCCGAGAAAGGGGTCTCCATGTTCGGTGCCGTATTTGACCGCGCCGAGTTTGGAACTCATTCCGAATTCGGTGACCATCGCGCGCGCGATTTTGGTGGCCTGCTCGATGTCGGACACCGCGCCGGTAGTGGGCTCATGGAATACCAACTCTTCGGCCGCGCGCCCGCCCAGGGCCATGACCAGCCGGGCGATCAATTCCGAGCGGGTATGCAGACCCTTGTCGTCCTCAGGCACCGCCAGCGCGTGGCCGCCGGTGTTGCCGCGGGCCAAGATGGTCACTTTGTAGACCGGGTCGACCCCCGGCATCGCCCAGCCGGCCAGCGTGTGCCCGGCTTCGTGGTAGGCGGTGATCTTCTTCTCTTGCTCGCTGATGATCCGGCTCTTGCGCCGCGGCCCGCCGACCACCCGATCGACCGCCTCTTCCAGCGCGGCGCCGGTGATCACCGTGCCGTTCTCGCGAGCGGTCAGCAGCGCCGATTCGTTGATGACGTTGGCCAGATCGGCGCCGGTCATGCCAACGGTCCGCTTGGCCAAACCCTCGAGGTCAGCCTCCGGCGCGATCGGCTTGCCCTTGGAGTGCACGCGCAGCACTGCGCGGCGTCCCGCCAGGTCGGGGCTGGACACCGGGATCTGACGGTCGAAGCGGCCGGGCCGAAGCAGCGCCGGGTCGAGGATGTCGGGCCGGTTGGTGGCCGCGATCAGGATGACGCCGGCGCGCTCCCCGAAACCGTCCATCTCCACCAGCAACTGGTTCAGCGTCTGCTCGCGCTCGTCGTGGCCGCCGCCCAGCCCGGCGCCGCGCTGGCGACCGACCGCGTCGATTTCGTCGACGAAGATGATGCACGGGCTGTTCTGCTTGGCCTGCTCGAACAGGTCACGTACCCGCGATGCGCCGACACCGACGAACATCTCGACGAAGTCGGAGCCGGAGATGGTGAAGAACGGCACGCCGGCCTCGCCGGCCACGGCGCGCGCCAGCAGGGTCTTGCCGGTTCCCGGCGGGCCGTAGAGCAGCACACCCTTGGGGATCTTGGCGCCGAGCGCCTGATACCGCGTCGGGTTTTGCAGGAAGTCCTTGATCTCGTAGAGCTCCTCGACCGCCTCGTCGGCGCCGGCGACGTCGGCGAAGGTGGTCTTGGGCATGTCCTTGTTCAGCAACTTGGCGCGGGACTTCCCGAAGCCGAAGCCCATCCGGGCGCCGCCCTGCATGCGGGAGAACATCATGAACAGGCCGACCAACAGCAGCAACGGCAGCACGTAGACCAGCAGCGAGCCCAGGATGCTGCCCTCGTTGACCATCGTGCTGACCTGGGCATCTTTAGCGGTCAGCGCGTCGAACAGCGGGACGGCGTAACCGGTCGGGAATTTGGTGATGATCTTGTCCGACCCGTCGGTGCCGCCGTCGGCTTTTTTCAGCGTCAGCCGCACCTGCTGCTCACGATCGTCGATCTGAGCGCTCTTGACGTTGCCCGACTTGATCTGGGTCATCGCCACCGAGGTGTCGACCGGCTTGTAACCGCGGGTGTCGTTGCTGAAGTAGAAGACGGACCAACCAAGCAGCAGCACGACAGCGATGGCTGTGAGCGTGCGGATCACGTTTTTGCGGTTCATCAATCATCGGCCGTCGCCGGCCAGGTCCTTCCCGATACACGCAGCTTGAATAGTCCAGGCTACCGCCAGTGGTGATCGCCAGCCCGGCCGCAGGCCGAGCGCAGCGGGCCGAGCGCGAAATCGTCGCCACTTGGACAACGAATCGAGGTTCCCGAGATCATCACCGGCGCAGCCGCCCGCCGAACACCTTTCGGGTGGACCAGGCGTGTGCTTTGGTGAAGCGGTGTCTAACAGCCTCCCCGTCACCGAGCGCACTATCCAGACCAACGGTGTGCAGTTGCACACGCTCGAAGCAGGTCCGTCCGGCGCACCGGTGGTGGTGCTGGCTCACGGCTTTCCCGAGCTCGCCTATTCGTGGCGCCACCAGATCCCGGCGCTGGCCGCCGCCGGATACCACGTGTTGGCCCCCGATCAGCGCGGCTACGGCCGCTCCAGCCGGCCGGCGGACATCGCCGACTACAACATCGCTGAGCTGTCCGCCGACCTGATCGGCCTCCTGGACGATGTCGGCGCGGACAAGGCGGTGTTCATCGGTCACGACTGGGGCGCCCCGGTGGTCTGGAGTTCGGCGCAACTGCATCCCGACCGGGTAGCAGCCGTGGTGGGTCTGAGCGTTCCGCCGGTGCCGCGTTCGCAGATTCCACCGACCAAGGCGTTCCGCGCCGTCTTCGGCGACAACTTCTTCTACATGCTCTATTTCCAGCAGCCCGGGGTGGCTGACGCCGAACTGGACGGCGATCCCACCAAGACCATCACCCGAATGATGGGCGGCCTGACGCGATCCGACGATCCAGCGGCAGGGCTGCGGATGATCCGGCCTGGGCCGGCCGGCTTCGTCGAGCGACTGCCGGATTCCGACGGCCTGCCGGACTGGATCAGCGCACAAGAGATTGACCACTACATCACAGAGTTCACCCGCACCGGCTTCACCGGCGGGCTGAACTGGTATCGCAACCTGGACCGCAACTGGGAGCTCCTGGCAGACCCGCCGGCCGCCACCATCGATGTCCCGGCCATGTTCATCGCCGGCACCGACGACCCGGTGCTGAGTTTCATGCGTCAGGACCGCGCGGCCGAAGTGGTCACCGGCCGCTACCGCGAAGTGCTGATCGATGGCGCCGGGCACTGGCTGCAGCAGGAGCGCCCGGACCAGATCAACGAGGTGGTGCTGGACTTCCTGTCGAGTCTGAAGACCGCCGCCCAGCCGTTATGAACCGTCCGCTGAACTTCGGCGTCTTCATCACACCGTTCCACCCGACCGGCCAATCCCCCACGGTGGCGCTCGAATACGACATGGAGCGAGTGGTCGCGCTGGATCGTCTCGGCTTCGACGAAGCGTGGTTCGGCGAGCACCACTCCGGCGGCTACGAGCTGATCGCCTGCCCTGAGGTATTCATCGCCGCGGCAGCCGAGCGGACCAGGCACATCCGGTTGGGCACCGGCGTCGTATCACTGCCCTATCACCATCCGCTGATGCTGGCCGACCGCTGGGTGCTGCTGGATCATCTGACCCGGGGGCGGGTGATGTTCGGCACCGGACCGGGCGCCCTGCCGTCGGACGCCTACATGATGGGCATCGATCCCATCGAGCAACGCCGGATGATGCAGGAATCGTTGGAGGCGATCCTGGCGCTGTTCCGCGCCGCGCCCAGCGAGCGGGTAAGCCGGCACTCGGACTGGTTCACCTTGCGCGATGCCCAGCTGCACATTCGTCCCTACACCTGGCCCTACCCGGAAATATCCACGGCGGCAATGATTTCGCCGTCCGGTCCACGGCTCGCCGGAGCGCTGGGCACGTCGCTGCTTTCGCTGTCGATGTCAGTGCCGGGCGGGTATGCGGCGCTGGAGAACACCTGGGAGATCGTGCGCGAACAAGCCGGCAAAGCTGGGCGCGACGAACCGGATCGGACAAATTGGCGAGTGCTCGGCATCGTGCACTTGGCCGACAGCCGAGAACAGGCGATCGACGACTGCACCTACGGCCTGCAGGATTTCGCGAAGTATTTCGGCGCGGCCGGGTTCGTGCCGTTGGCGAATCTCGTCGAGGGCGAGCAGTCAGCCCGCGAATTCGTCGAAGACTATGCGGCACGGGGCAATTGCTGCATCGGCACGCCCGAGGATGCCATCGCCTATATCGAGGATCTATTGGTCCGGTCCGGAGGGTTCGGCAGCTTTTTACTGCTCGGCCACGACTGGGCGTCGCCACAGGCGACCTTCCATTCCTATGATCTGTTCGCCCGCAAGGTGATTCCGCATTTCAAAGCGCAACTGGAAGCGCCGCGGGCATCTCATGAATGGGCCAGGGGCATGCGTGACCACCTGCTCGGCCGCGCAGGTGAGGCCGTGGTGAAGGCGATCAGCCAGCACACCGACGAACTCAAGACGGAAAGCGGCAAGAACTGATGCGCGCCGCAGTGCTGCGTGACGGCCGGATGGTGTACCGCGACGACGTGCCCGACCCGGAGCCCGGACCGGGCCAGGTTCTGGTGGCGGTCCGGTCATGCGGAATCTGCGGTTCGGACTTGCATTTCGCCGCTCACGGCGCCGAGGTGCTATCACTGACCCGTCAGATGTCATCCGGTGTCGGCAACGGGATGACCATCGACTTGGGCCGCGACATCTTCATGGGCCATGAGTTCAGCGCGGAAATCCTCGAAGCAGGGCCCGGCACCGATACGCATGCGGCGGGAACCCTGGTCACGTCGATCCCGTTGCTGATTTCGGGCAAGAACGTCGAACCGATCGTCTACAGCAACCAGACGGCGGGTGGCTATGCCGAACGGATGCTGCTGTCGGCTCCGCTGCTGCTGCCCATCCCCAACGGCCTCGCTGGTACTCGGCTGCGGTCCGATCGGCATTGCCGTGGTCGCCGCGCTGCGAGCCCGTGGAGTCGAGACCATTGTGGCAGCGGACTTTTCACCCGAGCGTCGCGACCTGGCGGCGACGATGGGTGCGCACCTTACCCTCGATCCCGCAGCGGGTTCGCCCTTCGACACCGTCACCCCGGCGGTGGTGTTTGAGGCGGTCGGTGTGCCCGGCATCATCGACGACGTGATGCGACGTGCCGGGCATGGCACCCGGTTGGTCGTAGTGGGTATCTGTATGCAGTCCGATACCGTGCACCCTTTCTTCGCCATCGCCAAGGAGATCAACGTTCAGTTCGTGCTCGCTTACGACCCGAACGAATTCGCCGCCTCGTTGCGCGCGATCGCCGAAGGTGACATCGACGTCAGCCCGATGATCACCGGCGACGTCGGTCTGGAGGAGGTCGGGAAGGCGTTTGATGATCTCGCTGACCCCGAACGACACTGCAAGATACTGGTCATACCGTAGACGCCGGTCGCTTCGGCCGCGCCGTTGTCAGGCAACCGGGTCATCTGTGCGTTATGTTGAGCCGAGCTGGCTAGCTGACCACAGCTGAGCGGGATGTGGAGCAGCCGCCGGAGTGTCGCGGCGGATCCACCACCAATCCTCCGGAGGAGGGACGATGCCGACGCCGGCGCTCAGCTTGCGACGGCAGATGCTGCGACGCCGCCCGGTGAGCGGTGCCCCGGTCGCCGACGGCGCCTCGGACCAATTACAACGCAGCCTTGGCGTTTTCCTGCTGACGATGTTCGGTGTCGGCGAAACCGTCG
>Ga0302314_10016059_pt1 | contig 12675 bp, 2 predicted proteins | sample III_Palsa_N2_3_FD_200533 | JGI IMG/M metagenome (GOLD analysis project Ga0302314, IMG submission 200533) | Peat permafrost microbial communities from Stordalen Mire near Abisko, Sweden - III_Palsa_N2_3 | ecosystem: Environmental > Terrestrial > Soil > Palsa > Peat permafrost | place: Sweden...
CGGCGCATGTGGACTGGGCTGCGAGTGGGTTGGAGTTGTTGGCGCGGGAGCGGGAGTGGCCGGTGGTGGGCCGTCCGCGTCGGGCGGGGGTGTCCGCGTTCGGGATCAGCGGGACCAACGCGCATGTGATCCTGGAACAGGCCCCCGAACCCGAAACCGAACCCGCCCCCGAACCCGAACCCGGCGACAGCGCGGACGACGGCGCTCCGGTGGCCCTCCCGTGGATCGTGACCGGCAAGAACGAGCAGGCGGTCAACGCACAGGCGGCCCGCCTCGAACGGCACGTGCGGGACCACCCGGAGCTGTCCGTCGCCGACATCGGCTACTCCCTGGCCACCGGTCGTGCCCTGCTCGACCACGGCGCCGCGGTGGTCGGCAGCGACCGCGAGTCGCTGCTGCGCGGCGTCGCCGCCATCGCCCGGGGCGAGGCCGCCGCCGGAGTCCTCAGGGGCGGCACGGGCGGGCTGCCCGGAAAGGTGGCCTTCCTGTTCCCCGGGCAGGGCAGCCAGCGCGCGGGGATGGGCCGCGACCTCGCGGCGGCGCATCCCGTGTTCGCGACCGCCCTCGACGCGGTGTGCGAGCTGCTGGACCCGCGCCTGCCCGGTCCCCTCAAGGACGTGCTGTTCGCGGCGGCGGGCTCGGCCGAGGCGGCGCTGCTGGACCGCACGGTCTTCACCCAGCCCGCGCTCTTCGCGATCGAGGTGGCGCTGTTCCGGCTGTTCGAGCACTACGGAATCGCGCCCGACTACCTGCTCGGGCACTCGGTCGGCGAGATCGCGGCAGCCCACGTCGCCGGCGTGCTCGACCTCCCCGACGCCTGCGCGCTGGTCGCCGAGCGCGGTCGGCTGATGCAGGCGGCGCGCGGCGGTGGCGCGATGGTCGCGATCCAGGCCGCCGAGGACGAGCTGCGTCCCGCGCTCGCCCCGTACCCGGGCCTGGTCGACGTCGCCGCCGTCAACGGCCCGCGCGCTGTGGTGATCTCGGGCGATCGCGAAACGGTGGACCGGATCGCGGACCTGTGGCGGGCGAAGGGCGTCCGCACCTCGCGCCTTCCGGTCTCGCACGCCTTCCACTCCCCGCACATGGAGGGCGTCCTGGACGAGTTCCGCGCCGTCGTGCGGGGCCTGACCTTCAACGAACCACGGATCCCCGTGGTCTCCAACGTCACCGGCGCCCCGCACCCGCCGGAGCAGTTGGCCACCCCCGAGTACTGGGTGCGTCATCTCCGGCAGGCCGTGCGCTTCGCGGACGGTCTGCGCTGCCTGGAGCAGGAGGGTGTCACCGACTTCCTGGAGCTCGGCCCTGGCGCCGTCCTCACCGCGCTGGCGCGGGACTGCCTGGCCGAGCCGGGCCGCGTCGCCATCCCGACGCTCCGGCGCGGCCTCCCCGAGCCGGAGGCGGTCCTGGGCGCGCTCGCCCAGCTGCGGCTGCGCGGCCTGGAACCCCGCTGGCAGGCCGTCTTCCCGCAGGCCCGGCAGGTGAGTCTGCCCAGCTACGCGTTCCAGCACGAGCGGTTCTGGCTCCAGGCCTCCGACGCGCCCGCCGACGCCGCCGGTCTCGGCCTGGACGGCACCGGACACCCGCTGCTGGGCGCCGCGGTGCGCATGGCCGACCGGGACGCCCAGGTGTTCACCGGGCGGCTCTCGCCGCACACCCACCCGTGGCTCGCCGAGCACCGGGTGGCCGACACCGTCCTGGTCCCCGCCGCCGCCGTGGTGGAGCTGGCGGCGCACGCCGGAGAGCACCTCGGGGCACCGCATCTCGCGGAGCTGACCCTGTCGGCGCCGCTGGTCCTGCCGGAGGGATCCGGGGCGCTCCAGCTCCAGCTCACGGTCGGCGGACCGGACGGAGCGGGCCATCGCGGCTTCGTCCTGTACGCGCGGGGCGAGGACGGGACCGCGCGGGACCGCCCCTGGAACATCCACGCCGAGGGCCGACTGGCCCCCGCCCCCGCGTCCGCCGCCGACGGCGAACGGCTGGTCGTGTGGCCGCCGACCGGCGCCACCGAGGTGCCGCTGGCGGGCTTCTACGACGCGCTGGCGGACGCCGGCTACGCCTACGGCCCCGCGTTCCGGGGGCTGCGGCGCCTCTGGCGCGGCTCCGGCCACCTGTTCGCCGAGGTGGCGCTGCCCGAGGGACCGCAGGCCGAGGCCTCGCGCTTCACCCTGCATCCGGCCCTCTTCGACGCGGCGCTCCACCCGTTGCTGCTCGGTGCGGCGGCGGGGGAGCCGATCGCGCTGCCCTTCGCCTGGGGCGGTGTCAGCCTGCACGCGGCCGGGGCGTCGGTGCTGCGGGTGCGGCTCAGCGTGGCGGAGCACGGCGCCGGGGCGCTGGAGGCCTCGATCGCGATCGCCGACGGGACCGGGGAGCCGGTCGCCACGGTGGAGTCGGTGCTCCTGCGCCCGGTCGAGCGCCGGGCGCTGCGCGGGGCCGCGTCGAACACCGCGGACGGACTCTTCCGCGTCGCCTGGACCGAACTGCCGACCGCACTGCCGACCGCACTGCCCGACAGCGCTTCGGAGCGTGAGCGGGAGCGGGAGCGGGAGCGCGGCGCGCGGAGCCCGGCGGTCATCGGTGACCTCAAGGCCGGAGACGCGATCCGCTACGACGACCCCGCCGAGTTCTTCGCCGCGGTGGACGCCGGAGACCCCGTACCCGCGACCGTGGTCCTGGCCGCTGCCGAGGCCCGGACCGACGGTGCCGACGTCCCCGCGGCGGCACGCTCGCTGCTGGGGCGCACGCTGCGCGCGGTCCAGCGCTGGCTGGCCGACGCACGGTTCGCCGAGTCGACCCTGGTCGTCGCCACCCGGGGCGCCGTGGCGACCTCCGGCGAGGGGGTCGCGGACCTGGCGGCCGCCGGGGTCTGGGGTCTGCTGCGCAGCGCCCAGACCGAGAACCCGGGCCGCATCGTCCTGGCCGACCTCGACGGGGCCGACCTTGACGGCGACGACCTGCCGTCCGCGCTCGGCGCCCTGGGCGAACCCCAACTCGCGGTGCGCGAGGGCCGGGTGCTGGTGCCCGGGCTCGTTCGAGCGGGCGCGCCCGCGCCGGGAGCGGAGGCGCTGCGGTGGGACCGGGGTACGGTCCTGATCACCGGCGGGACCGGCGCCCTGGGCATGGCGCTCGCCCGCCATCTGGCGACCGAGCACGCGGTACGACGGCTGCTCTTCGTCTCCCGTCGCGGCGCCGACGCGCCGGGAGCCGCCGGACTCGCGGGCGAACTGGCCCGGAGCGGCGTCGAAGTCGCCTTCGCCGCCTGCGACGTGAGCGACCGGGAGGCGCTGTCGGAGGTCCTGGCGGGCATACCGGCCGCGCATCCGCTCACCGCGGTCGTGCACGCGGCCGGCGTCCTCGACGACGCCGTCTTCGCGGACCTGACCGAGGAGCGGGTGAACGCGGTCCTGGCGGCGAAACTCGACGCCGCGTGGCACCTGCACGACCTGACCAAGGACCTGGACCTGTCCGCGTTCGTGCTCTACTCCTCGGTCGCCGGTCTCCTGGGCACCGCCGGGCAGGCCGCCTACGCGGCCGCGAACGCCTTCCTCGACGCCCTCGCCCAGGACCGGGCGGCCCACGGCCGACATGCGCGGTCCCTCGCCTGGGGGCTGTGGGCGGAGGACAGCGGCCTGAGCCGGAACCTCGCCGACACCGACCTGCGGCGGCTGGCCCGCACCGGCCTGCGACCGCTGTCCACCGCCGACGCGCTGGCCCTGTTCGACGCGGCCATGGCCACGGACGCGGCGCTCCTGGCCGTCACCCGGCTGGACCACACGGGCCTGCGCGCGGCCGACGGGGAGCTGCCGCCGATGATGCGGGGCCTGGCACCGAGAGCGGCCCGCCGGTCGACCAGCACGGACGCCAGGACCGAGGACGGTGGCGCCTCGCTGGCCGCGCGCCTGGCGACGCTGTCCGAGGGCGAGCGCGACCGGGTCCTGACCGACCTGGTGCGCGCCGACGCGGCGGCCGTCCTCGGCCACACCGACGCCGCGGTCATCGGTACCGACCGGCAGTTCCGCGACCTGGGCTTCGACTCCCTCACCGCGGTCGAGCTGCGCAACCTGCTCAGCCGCAGCACCGGTCTGCGGCTGCCGGCGGGCCTGGTGTTCGACCACCCCACCCCCGCCGGACTGGTCAGCCACCTGAAGGGGCTGATCGGCGTCGAGGCGAAGGCGGCGGGCGAGCCGGTCGCGCTGCGGCTGGGTGGACTCGTCACCGCCGTGCGGGAGGCGGCCGCGGACCCGGTGGCCTTCGCCCAGATCACCGCCGAGCTGCGGGCGCTGCTCGACGCCGCCGAGGACGCGGCCGGACGGCACCGGCCGGCCGTCGGCGGCCCATCCGACGGCGCCGGTCCGGCCCTGGACTCCGCGAGCGACGAGGAGCTGTTCGCCCTGGTCAACGAACTCGACTGAGCAGTGCGGCGCGACCGACCCACCACCCGAAACACGAGCGGCGACACGCCGGAGGGCTGAGATCCACGTGGCGAACGAAGAGGAACTGCGTACCCATTTGAAGAAGGCGGTCGCCGACGCGCGGAACTACCGCGGGCGGCTGCGCGAAGCCGAGGACCGGGCCCGGGAACCGATCGCGATCATCGGCATGGCCTGCCGCTACCCGGGCGGCGTCGGCTCGCCGGAGGACCTGTGGCGGCTGGTCGCCGACGAGGTCGACGCGGTGGGTCCGTTCCCGGACGACCGCGGCTGGGACCTCGCGGGCCTGTACGACCCGGACCCGGAGACCGCGGGCACGTCGTACACCAGGGACGGCGGCTTCCTGCACGACGCCGCGTGGTTCGACGCCGCGTTCTTCGGCATCGGGCCGCGTGAGGCGCACGCGATCGACCCCCAGCAGCGGCTGCTGCTGGAGATGGCGTGGGAGGCCTTCGAGCGCGCGGGCATCGACCCGGCAACGGCGCGCGGAAGCCAGACCGGGGTGTTCGTCGGCTCCATGTACGACGACTACGCCTCCCGGCTCGTCCCGGCGCCCAGGGGGTACGAGGGCTACCTGAGTTCCGGCAGCGCCGGCAGCGTCGCCTCCGGCCGGATCTCCTACACCTTCGACCTCAAGGGCCCGGCCGTCACGGTCGACACCGCGTGCTCCTCCTCGCTGGTGGCGCTGCACCTCGCGGCCCAGGCGCTGCGGCGCGACGAGTGCTCGCTGGCGCTGGCCGGGGGCGTGACCGTGATGGCGACGCCGACGTCGTTCGTCGAGTTCAGCCGCCTGCGCGGGCTGTCCGCCGACGGCCGCTGCAAGGCCTTCGCCCAGGCCGCGGACGGTACCGGCTGGGCCGAGGGGGCCGGACTGCTGCTGGTGGAGCGGCTGTCGGACGCCCGCCGCAACGGCCACCGGGTGCTGGCGGTGATGCGCGGATCCGCGGTCAACCAGGACGGCGCGAGCAACGGCCTGACCGCCCCCAACGGCGTCGCCCAGGAGCGGCTGATCGAGCGGGCGCTGGCCGACGCCCGGGTACCCGCCGCCGAGGTCGACGTGGTCGAGGCGCACGGCACCGGCACCAGGCTCGGTGATCCGATCGAGGCCGGGGCCCTGCTCGCCGTCTACGGTCGCGCCCGCGGGCCCGAACGCCCGCTCCACCTCGGATCGTTGAAGTCGAACATCGGGCACGCCCAGGCGGCGGCGGGCGTCGGCGGCGTCATCAAGATGGTCGAGGCGCTGCGGCGCGGCGTACTGCCCGCCACCCTGCACGTCCGGCAGCCCACCTCCTACGTGGACTGGTCCGACGACACGGTCCGGCTGCTGACCGAGCAGACCCCGTGGCCGAAGGGCGAGCACCCGCGCCGGGCGGCGGTGTCCTCCTTCGGCATCAGCGGCACCAACGCCCACGTCGTCCTGGAGGCGGCCGACGACGCCGACAGCGAGGACCACACCTACGGCGCGCCGGCGCCGAGCGCGGAACGGCTGCGCCCGGTGCCGGTCGTGCTCTCCGCGTCCAGCGCGGACGCGTTGCGCGCACAGGCCGGGAACATGCTCGGCCACATCGCCACCCTGCCCTCCACCGACCTCGTCGACCTCGGCTTCTCCCTGGCCACCACCCGCAGCCCGCTGAAGCACCGGGCGGCGCTGCTCGTCGGCGACCGGGCAGAGCTGGAGGCGGGACTGCGCGCCCTCGCCGCCGGTGACCCGTCGCCGCGCATGTCGCACGGCACGGTGGACGAAGGCAGGACGGCGTACCTGTTCGCCGGGCAGGGCTCCCAGCGCCCCGGCATGGGACAGCAGCTGTACCGGGCGTTCCCGGTCTACGCGGCCGCGTTCGACGCGGTGGCCGACGCCCTTCGCCCGCACCTCGACCGCCCGCTGCGCGACGTGGTCCTCTCGGCGGAGGGCTCCGCCGAGGCCGCCCTGCTCGACCGCACCGACTGGACCCAGCCCGCGCTCTTCGCCTGCGAAGTCGCCCTGTTCCGGCTGCTGGAGTCGTGGGGCCTGCGGCCGGACGCGGTACTCGGGCACTCCGTCGGCGCCCTCGCCGCCGCCCACGCCGCCGGGGTCCTGTCGCTCGGGGACGCCGCCGCGCTGGTGGCCGCGCGCGGCCGGGCCATGCGGCAACTGCCCGCGGGCGGCGCGATGGTGGCGCTGCGGGCGTCGGCGGAGCAGGCCGCCGCGCTGGTGTCCGGCCATGAGCACCAGCTCTCCGTGGCCGCGGTGAACGGGCCGCACGCCACCGTGCTCTCCGGCGACCGGGACGCGCTCGCCGCCGTCGTCGCGGCCTTCCAGGCCGAGGGCGGCCGGGCGACCTGGCTGCGGGTCAGCCACGCCTTCCACTCGCCGCTGGTGGAGCCCGCGCTCCCGGCGCTGCGCGCGGCGGCCGCGGGCATCACCCCCGGCGAACAGCGGATCACGGTCGTCTCGGACCTGTCCGGCCGACCGGCCGAGCCGGGCGAGCTCGCCGATCCCGAGTACTGGGTCCGCCACGCGCGCGGGACCACCCGGTTCCGGGACGGGGTGCGCAGCCTGGTCGACCTCGGCTGCACCCGCTTCCAGGAGCTGGGACCCGGCGGCGAACTCGCCGCCCTCGCCGCCCGGTGCCTGGCCGAGGTCGCCGACACCGGCTCGGCGCTCCGGCCGAGCGCGCCGGTCGCGTCCCTGCGGCCGAACCGGCCGGAGCCGGAGACCCTGCTGACGGCGGTCTGCCGGCTGCATGCCACCGGCCAGACCGTCGACTGGACGGCGGTCTTCGCCGGTCAGGGCGCCCGCCGGATCCCGCTGCCGACCTACGCCTTCCAGCGCGAACGCTACTGGCTGCCGGCCGTCGAACGGTCCGGGCCGTCGGCGGCCGGGGACGTCCAGGCGGTCGGCGCCACCGCCGCCGGTCACCCGATGCTCGGCGCGCTCGTCGAACTCCCGGAGATCGGCGGCCTGTTGCTGACCGGTCGGCTGTCGCTCGCGGACCACCCGTGGCTGGCCGACCACCGCGTCGCCGGTCGGCTGCTGGTGCCCGGCACCGCCCTGCTGTCCATGACCGAGTGGGCGGCGCGGAAGGCCGGCTGCGACACGGTCGACGAGCTGGTCCTGGAAGCACCGCTGGAGGTACGCGACGACGAGCGGTTCCAGCTCCGGGTGTTCGTCGCCGCCCCGGACGACTCCGGCAGGCGGGCCGTCACCGTGCACGCCCGCCGCGAGGACGCGCCCGAACCCGGGGCGTGGACCCGGCACGCCCAGGGGACCGTCGCCGACCTGTCCGCCGAGGCGACCACCGGTCTTCACCGCTGGCCGCCGGACGGCGCCGAACCCGTCGACGTGGCCCCCGAACGCCTCTACGCGGACCTGGCCGCGACCGGGCTCGACTACGGACCCGCGTTCCGCGGCGTCCGCGCCGTCTGGCGGCGCGGCACCGAGATCTTCGCCGAGGTGGCCCTGCCCGACGAGCGGCGCGACCGGGACCGCTACCGCCTCTCCCCGGCCCTGCTCGACTCGGCACTGCACCCCCTGGCCTGGAGCGCGCTGGAGGACGGCGCGCTGGAGGACGGCGGGAGCGGCCTGCTGCCCTACGCCTGGTCCGGGGCGAGCGTGCTCGCCGCCGCCACCGGTCGGCTCCGGGTCCGGCTGGCCCCGGTCGGCCCGCGCGCGGTCTCGATCGATGTGGCCGACGCGGACGGGAACCCGGTGGCGGTGATCAGGTCGCTCGCGCTGAAGCCGGGGGCCGGCGGCCGGGAGGCCGGGGCGGGCGGCGCCGACGGCCTGCTCGTCCCCTCCTGGACCGCGCTGTCGCGGCTGCCGGAGCCGTCCGGGACCGGTCGGTGGGCGCTGCTCTCCGCGCTCGACGACGGCCTCGCGGATGAACTCCGGGCCACCGGCGTGACCCTGCAGGTCCACCACGACCACCAGGCCCTGGCCGCGGCCCTGGGCCCGGCCGGGCCCGGCGGGCCGGCGCCCGAGTGGATCGTGCTGGCCTGCCCGGCCGCCGCCCCCGGCTCCGGACTCGACGCCGGGGCCGTGCGCGAGGTGCTGCGGAACGCCCTGACCGTCGCCCAGCTGCTGGTCGCCGACGAGGCCCTGGCCGGCACCCGCCTGGCGGTGCTCACACGCGCCGGCGTCACCGTGGACGGCGAGCAGCGGTCGGCCGGGCTCGCGCACCGTGCGGTGTGGGGCATGTTCCGCGCCCTCCAGACCGAGCATCCCGACCGCTTCCTGCTGCTGGACGAGGACGGCGAACCGGCCTCCAGGCGCGCTGTCGCCGCAGCGCTGGCCGGCGCCGAGCCGCAGCTCGCCCTGCGCTCCGGGACCGCCCACCGTCCGACGCTGGCGCCCGCGGAACCGGGCGCGACACTGACTCCCCCAGCTGGGGAGGGCCACTGGCGCCTGGACTTCGTCGGCAAGGGCACCTTCGACCAGCTGTCCCTGTCACCCTGGCCGGAGGCGGGCGCGCCGCTGGCGGCCGGGCAGGTGCGGGTGCGGATGCACGCGGCCGGTCTCAACTTCCGCGACGTCCTGCTCGCCCTGGAGATGATCCCGTCGTCGGTCGACCCGGACGCCGGTGGCCCCGGCCAGGGAGGCGAGGGCGCGGGCGTCGTCCTGGAGACGGGCCCCGGGGTCACCGCGCTGCGGCCCGGCGACCGGGTGATGGGCATGTTCGCGGGCGTCGGCCCGGTCTCGGTGGCAGACCACCGGCTGCTGTGCCGCATCCCGTCCGGCTGGTCGTTCGAGCAGGCGGCCGCCGTCCCGGTGGCCTATCTGACCGCGTACTACGGCCTGGTGGACCTCGCCGGCCTCGGCGCCGGGGAGTCGGTCCTGGTCCACGCCGGGGCCGGCGGCGTCGGCACGGCCGCGATCCAGCTGGCCCGCCACCTGGGGGCCGAGGTCTTCGCCACGGCGAGCCCGGGCAAGTGGGACGCGCTGCGCGCCGCCGGAGTGTCCGACGACCGCATCGGGTCGTCCCGGACGCTCGACTTCGAACGCCGCTTCGCCTCGACCAGCGGCGGCCGGGGCGTCGACGTGGTACTCAACTCCCTGGCGGGGGAGTACATCGACGCCTCGCTGCGGCTGCTGCCGCGCGGCGGCCGGTTCCTGGAGATGGGCAAGACCGAGCGGCGTGACGAGGACGTGGTCGGGGTCGCGCACTCCGGCGTGGCGTACCACGCGTACGACGTGCGGGACGCCGGTCCGGACCGGATCCAGGAGATGCTCACCGCCCTGCTCGCCCTGTTCGACAAGGGAGCGCTCCAGCTGCCGCGGATCTCCACCTGGGACGTGCGGTGGGCCGCGCGTGCCTTCCGCTACCTCAGCGAGGCCCGGCACGTCGGCAAGATCGTGCTCACCCTCCCGGCCGCGGCCGCCGCCTGGGACACCGGTCGCGCGGTCCTGATCACCGGCGGCCACGGCCGGCTGGGACGGCTCGTCGCCGAGCACCTGGTGGCCGAGCACGGGGTGCGGGAGGTGGTGCTGCTGGGCCGGAGCCTCCCGGCGCCGGACAGCGCCGGGGCGCTGGCCGTCGAGCGGCTGGGCGGGCTCGGCGCCTCGGTCCGCAGCATCGCCTGCGACGCCTCGGACCGGGCCGCGCTGGACGCCGCCCTCGCCGGACTGGCCCGCGACGGCGTCCGCGTCGGCGGTGTGGTGCATGCCGCCGGAGCGCTCGACGACGGCGTCCTGGCGTCGATCACCGCGGACAAGCTCGACCGCACGCTGAAGCCCAAGACCGACGCGGCGCTCAACCTCCACGCCGCCACCGGCGACCTCGGCCTGTCCCGGTTCGTCGCCTTCTCGTCGCTGGCCGGAACCCTCGGCTCCGCCGGGCAGGCCGGCTACGCGGCGGGCAACGCCTTCCTCGACGCGCTGATGGAGCACCGCCGTTCCGAGGGGCTGCCCGGGATCTCGGTCGTCTGGGGCCTGTGGGAGGGGTCCGACGGCATGGGGGCGGGCCTGACCGCGGGCGACGCCGCCCGCCTGGTACGCATGGGCGTGCGCCCGCTGTCCGACCAGGGGGGCCTCGACCTGCTCGACGCCGCGCTGCGCCGCAACGCGCCGGTGGCCGTCGCCGCCGGATGGGCGCTCGACGGCCTGCGCGACGCCACGACCGCCCCGCCACTGCTCAGGGACCTCCTGGCCGGCGGTCGCGGCGACGGGCCCGCGGGGCACGAGGAACGGACCCTGCTGGACACCGTGCGCCACGAGACGGCGATCGTGCTCGGACACCCCTCCGGCCTGGCCGTCGACCCGCACACCCCCTTCGAACAGGTAGGCCTCGACTCGCTCGGCGTGGTGGAGCTGCGCAACCGGCTCGCCAAGGCGACCGGGATCCGGCTGCCCGCCACCTTCGTCTACGACTGGCCGAGCCCGGTCAGTCTGGCGGAGCACCTCGGCGGCCTGTCGGACCCCACCACCGGAGGCAGCACCTCATGAACCCGACCGAAGCCGCCGCGCTGCGGGTGCCGCGTCCCCGGGAGCACGCGGCGGTGCGGCTGGCCTGCTTCCCGCACGCGGGCGGCGGCGCCGAGGCGTACACCGCGCTGGCGGGCGCCCTGCCCGACGACATCGAAGTCCTCGCCCTGCAGTACCCCGGCCGCCGGGAGCGCCGGGCGGTACCCGGCGCCGCGGACATCGCCGAGCTCGCGGGCGAAGCCGCACGCGCCCTGGAACCGTACGCCGGCCGCCCGCTGTCCCTGCTCGGGCACAGCATGGGGGCGCTCGTCGCCTTCGAGACCGCCCGGCTGCTGGAACAGCGCCGCGCGCTGGGGCGGCTGTTCGTCTCCGCCGCGCGGCCACCGGGGGAGGACTGGGAGGAACGCGATCTCGACACCCTGACCGACGAGCGGCTGGTCGCCGAACTCAGGCGCCTCGGCGGCGTCCCCGAACAGCTCCTGCGGGAGCCGGACGTGGTCGAGGAGATCCTTCGGCTGCTGCGCGCCGACCACCGGGCGCTGCGCCGCTACGGGTGGCCCGTCGACGCCGCGGTCAGGGCGCCGGTCTCGGCCCTGCTCGCCGACGCCGACCCCAAGAACACGGCGGAGCAGATGCGGGGCTGGGCCCGGCACACGACCGGCGCCTTCGACCTCCAGGTGCTGTCCGGCGGCCACTTCGCGCTGCTGGAGCGAGCCTCCGGCACCGTGCGGCTCCTTGCTGGAACGCTGCGCGCGGACGCCGCGCCCGCGGACGTCGCGGGCTGAGCGGCGCGAACTCAGGTGGACGACCCTCAGGAAAGGAACGGAGACGCGATGCGGGGCACTGCGGCCGATCTGGTGCGCGAGATCTACCTGGACGGGTTGGCGGGCCTGCGGCCCGGGCTCCCCACGGACCTGACGGCCCTGGAGGAGCGGGCGCGCGCGGTGATGACCCCCGAGGCTGTCGGCTACGTGTGCGGCGACGCCGGGGCGGGGGAGACCGGCCGTGCCAACCGCGAGGCGTTCGAGCGGCGGCGCCTGGTGCCGCGGGTCCTGGGCGGCGCCGCCCAGCGGGACCTGACGGTGTCCCTGCTGGGACAGCGGTTGGCGGGCCCGCTGCTGCTGGCGCCGGCGGCGGCGCAGACCGTGCTGCATCCCGAGGGCGAGCTGGCCACGGCCCGGGCGGCGGCCGAGGCCGGCGTCCCGTTCGTGCTGTCCACGCTGGCGTCGTACGCGCTTGAGGACGTGGCCGCCGCGGCCGGTCCGCAGCCGCGCTGGTTCCAGCTGTACTGGCCGGCGGACCGGGCCCTCGCCGAGTCGCTGGTGCGCCGCGCCGAGCGGAGCGGCTACACGGCCATCGTGCTGACGGTCGACGCCCCCACCTTCGGCTACCGGCCGGCCGATCTGGACCACGGCTACCTGCCGTTCCTGCACGGCGCCGGGATCGCCAACTTCACCTCGGACCCGGTGTTCCGGGCCGGGCTGCCGGACGGCCACCAGGACCGTGACCTCATCGAGCACTGGGCGGGCGTCTTCGCGAACCCGGGCCTCTCCTGGGGGGACCTGCCCTGGCTGCGCACCGTGACGTCGCTGCCCATCCTCCTCAAGGGCATCCTGCACCCGGACGACGCCCGCCGGGCCGTCGACCTCGGGGTGGCCGACGGGGTGATCGTCTCCAACCACGGCGGGCGGCAACTCGACGGGGTCGTACCGGCGCTGGACGCCCTCCCGGCCGTCCGCGCCGCCGTCGGGGAGCACGTACCGGTCCTGCTCGACTCCGGGATCCGTACCGGCAGCGACGTCGTCAAGGCCCTGGCCCTGGGGGCGGACGCGGTCCTGCTCGGCCGGC
>Ga0302314_10016060_pt1 | contig 12674 bp, 13 predicted proteins | sample III_Palsa_N2_3_FD_200533 | JGI IMG/M metagenome (GOLD analysis project Ga0302314, IMG submission 200533) | Peat permafrost microbial communities from Stordalen Mire near Abisko, Sweden - III_Palsa_N2_3 | ecosystem: Environmental > Terrestrial > Soil > Palsa > Peat permafrost | place: Sweden...
AGGCGGCCAGGCGCCGCCGAACGGCTTCGGCCGGCCGGCCGGGTTCGGCCAGCCGGAAACGTTCGGCCCGACGGGCACTCAGGCCCCTCTCAACCAGGCCCCTCTCAACCAGGCCCCTCTCAACCAGGCCCCTCTCAACCAGGCGCCGCTCAACGGCTTCGGCGGACCGAACGGTCCGGGCCCGCAAGGACCGAACGGGTTCGGCCCCACGGGCGGCCAGGCCGCCGGGCAGGCGGGCGGCCAGGCACCGGCCAACGGCTTCGGCCGGACGAACGGGTACAACCCCGGGCAGGACGAGCCCCTCACCCGGATCGAGAGCTTCTCGCTGCCGCCGGCCGAGCCCGGCGGGTACGGCCAGACGGCCGGGCAGGCGCCGGTGAACGGCTACGGGTCGCCGACCGGGTTCGCACCCCGTCAGGACGGGCTTCCACCCGTGCCCGGCCCGGGTCAGTATCCCGGAACCGCCGCGCCCGGCGGGTCGCCGGGCGGCACTCCCGATGCCGCGCAGTTCGGACCGGGCACGTCGTTCGGACCGGGCACGTCGTTCGGATCAGGCACCGCCCAGTTCGGGCCGGGGGCCGCGCGGTTCGGGCCGGGGACCCCGTTCGGATCGGGCACCGCGCAGTTCGAGCCGGATACCACCCAGTTCACGCCGGCCGGCCCGCAGTCCGGGCCGGGGGGCGCCCAGTTCGGCGGGGCGCCGCAGTTTCCCGGGACCGGGCAGTACGCGCAGTATCCAGACTCGCAGTACCCAGGGGCGGCCCCGGCGGGCGGCTACCCGGGCCAGCAGCCAGGCTTCGGCGGGCCGCCGCCGGGAGGTCCACCTGGCTCGGCGGTCGCGCTCTCCCCGGCGGCCGGCGCGGGCCGGGCGCGGGCCCGGGGCCCGGTGCTGTCCTCCGGGCGGAACAAGGCGCTCGTCGGCGGCGCGGCCGCGCTCGCCGTCGTCGCGGTCGCCGGGGTCCTGCTGGCCCCCAAGCTGTTCGGCGGCTCGGCCGACCCCGGCTGCAAGGTGTACGCGAGCGACGGGCTGACCGCCTACAACAAGACGATCACCGATCTCAACGCCCAGGCCTCGGCGCGCACGCTCGACGCCGACATGGCCGCCGCGATCACCGAGCTGACGACGGCCGCGGCCAAGTCGCAGAGCGCGGCGGACACGTCGGCGCTCAACGGCCTGCTCACCCAGCTGAAGGCCGTGCGCGCGGACGTGGCCCAGGGTTCCGTTCCGGCTTCAACCGTTTCATCACTCAATGCCGCCTCGAATGAGGCCGACAGTGCCTGCAAGGCCTAGCCTCCCGCTCGGCCGTGCCCCTGACCCCGGCGCGGCCTGATCGGGCCGACGGTACCCGCCGGGTCCCCCGTGCCCCTAGTGTGGAAGTGTGGCTCCCAACTCCCCGAAGCGATCAAATGGAACCTGACCCGCTCCTGGAAAGCCTGCGTAACGCGGTAGCCGCGATGCCCGACGACGTGCCGCTGCGCCTGCACCTGGCGACGCTGCTGCTGCGCTCCGGGCAGCGCGACGAGGCCGTGCGGCACATTGGCGCCATCCTCCAGCGCGACCCCGGGAACGGGGAGGCGCTGGCGATGCTCACGGCGCCGGCCGGGGTATCCGGCCCGGCTCCGTCCGCGCCGCCCGAGGCCGAGGCTTCGGGCGAACGGGCCCGTGGCTCCGCGCCCGACGTCCCTTCCCCCTCCGACGGGGTGACGCCGGGCGGAGAGGTCACTCCCCCGAACGGGACGCCCGCGGGCGGTAACCCCGCGAGCGGGAACCCCACCGAGAGCTACGACTGGACGCAGGCGGAAGACGAGCTGCGCGACGTGCTGCCCTCGATGTTCGTCGGCGAGGCGGCGGGCTCGGTCTCCGCCGGGCTCGACGAGGCCCGCGCGTACGACGCCGAGCACACCGGGCTCACGCTGGCCGACGTGGCCGGCCTGACCGAGGTGAAGAAGCGCCTCGAGGCCGCGTTCCTGGCGCCGATGCGCAACCCCGAGCTGCGCAAGCTCTACGGCAAGTCGCTGCGCGGCGGACTGCTGCTCTACGGGCCGCCGGGATGCGGGAAGACGTTCGTCGCCCGGGCGGTGGCCGGCGAGCTCGGTGCCCGGTTCATCACCGTGTCCTTCGCCGACCTGATCGACATGTTCGTCGGCCGTTCCGAGCGGAACATCCACGAGCTGTTCGAGGTGGCCAGGAGGAACGCCCCGTGCGTGGTCTTCCTCGATGAGGTCGACGCGATCGGGCAGAAGCGCTCCCAGCTCAGGAACACGCCGATGCGCTCGGCGGTCAACCAGCTGCTGCTCGAGCTGGACGACGTGGCCAGCGACAACACCGGGGTGTTCCTGCTCGCGGCGACCAACCACCCGTGGGACGTGGACAGCGCGCTGCGGCGGCCCGGACGGTTCGACCGGACGCTGCTCGTGCTCCCGCCGGACGGCCCGGCCCGCGAGGGCGTGTTCCGCTTTCACCTGCGGGACCGGCCGGTCGCGGGGATCGACCTGGCCAAGCTGTCCAAGATCACCGACGGGTACTCGGGCGCCGACATCGCCCACATCTGCGAGACCGCCGCCGAGGGGGCACTGCTCGACTCGGTGAGCACGGGCGAGGCCCGGCTGATCGGCCAGGCCGACCTGGAGGCCGCGGTCGCCGAGGTCCGGCCTTCGCTCGGCACCTGGTTCGAGACGGCGCGCAACGTAGCGCTGTTCGCGAACGAGGGCGGAGCATACGATGATCTAGTGGCATACCTGCGCAAGCGACGCCTGATCTGACGGACCGGTGACTTGACGGAGCTGAAGCAGGAGCTGGCGCGGGCCGCCACGATGCTCGACCTCGGGCGCTACGACGAGGCGTCGACGCTACTCGCGCGCCTGGTGTCCGCGGACCCGGGCAGCGGCCGGGCCTGGTGCCTGTTCGCTCGCGCGCACCTGGGGGCCGACCGCTACCCCGAGGCGGTCGAGGCCGCCAACCGGGCCGCGGCCATCGAGCCGACCGAGGAGTGGCCGCACCGGCTGGCCTCCAACGCGCTGATGCACCTGGGCAACCACGCCGAGGCGCTGCGCGCGGCGGCCGAGTCCCGGCGGCTCGCCCCCGCCTACTGGCAGACCCACGTGTGCGTCGCCCAGGCGGCGCTGGCCGCCGGCCAGCCCGCCCTGGCCGCGACCGCGGCGGCCGAGGCCAGGAAGCTGGCGCCGAACGAGCCCGACGTCCACTTCCTGTCGGGCAAGGTGGCCCTCGCCCGGGGCGACCTCGCCGCCGCCCGCGGTCACCAGGAGCGGGCGCTCGCGCTTGACCCCTCCCACAGCGGGGCGATGAACGAGCTCGGCCGGATCCGGCTGCGGCGCCACGACACCGTCGGCGCGATCAGGCACTTCATCAGCGCGGCCCGGACCGCGCCGGGCGAGCACATCTACAGCAGGAACATCGACGTGGTCATCGTCCGCAGCGTGTCGCGGATGATCTACGTCTTCGTGCTGATCGCCATGATCATGCTCTGGATCCCGGCGGTGACGCACGTGGACCGGCTCCCGCTCGCCCTCGGCTTCGCCGGCGTCGCGCTGACCATCGTGGCCAGCTTCGCCGTCATGGTGGCCAGGCTGCCCCGTGAGGCCCGCCATCTGGTCCGCCGGACCCTGCTCACCCGCCGGGTGGCCACCGCCCTCGCGGTCGCCGTCGGCGGCGTGGCCATCGCGCTGGCCGCCGTGGTGTTCGTGCCCTCGGCCGAGCTGCCGCAGACGCTGCCCGTGGCCATCATCATCACGATCGCCGCCCGGATCACCGCCACCGCCCGGCTCCGCTCCCCCAGCGGGAAGGCCGGTCCGGGCAACCGCACCTCGCCCAACCAGCCGCTGCCGCCGACCCGCCGCCGGTAGCCAGCTCCCGGTAGTCCGCTCCCGGGAGGCGGCAGCGCGGCCGGCGAATAACAACCGGCCACATGGGTAACTTCGCGGACATGACACCAGGACAAGAGCTTATCTCCGCATACTGGACCGCGGCGAACGCCAGGGACTGGGCGGTCTACAGCGACCTGCTCGCCGACGACGTGGTGTACGAGGCGCCCCAGTCGGGTGAGCGGGTCACGGGGAAGGCCGCCTATATGCGGTTCAACATCGAGGGATTTCCGGGCGACTGGCACCTGACGGTGGCCCGGGTCGTCGGCGACGACCAGGGCGCGGCCAGCTGGATCCAGATGACCGACTCCGACGGCACGTACCCCGGCCTGTCGTTCTTCGACATCATCGACGGCCGCATCGCCAAGATCACTGACTTCTGGCCGCAGGAGTACGAGCCGTCCGGCAGCCGGGCTCACCTGGCCGAGCGGTTCTCGCTCTGACCTCCGCCCGGGCGGAGGTCAGGGCTTCAGGGCTTCAGGGCGATGCCGCCGTACATGTGCACGTGGGCGTCGCTGACCACGGGCGTCTGGTCGTCGGGGTGCCAGTGGTTGACCAGGACGACGCCCGGCTCCGCCAGGTCGAACCCGCGGAAGAGGGCCTGGACCTCGGCCTTGTCCCGGGCCTTGGCCGTGATCCCGCTGGCGTTGTAGGCGGCAATCCCCGCGGTGACCTCCTCGGGCGCGCTCTCGGCCGTGACCGTGGACAGCGCCAGGGCGCTGCCCGACGGCAGCGCGTCCATGAGCGAGTCGATGATGTGGTGCGCTTCCTTGTCATCGACGATGAACTGAAGGATCGCGATCAGGCTCAGCGCGACCGGCTGCCCCAGGTCAAGGGTCTCCCGGGCCTGGGGCGCGCTGAGGATGGCGGCCGGGTCGCGCAGGTCCGCGTCGATGTAGGCGGTCTTGCCCTCGGGCCTGCTCGCCAGCAGGGCGCGCGCGTGCGTGAGCACGATCGGGTCGTTGTCCACGTAGACGATCCGGGCCTCGGGCGTGATCCCCTGGACGACCTCATGCAGGTTCGGGGCGGTCGGCAGCCCGGTGCCGATGTCGAGGAACTGGCGAAAGCCCAGCTCGGCCGCGAGGTAGCCGCCGACCCGGCGCATGAAGTCCCGGTTGGCCCGCATCGAGGTGGGGAGGTTCGGCCAGTTCGCCGTGATCCCGCCGGCCGCCTCCCGGTCGGCCAGGAAATTATCCTTGCCGCCGAGCAGATAGTCATAGATGCGCGCCGAATGCGGCACTTCGGTGTTCAGCTCGGGCACTTCCGCATTGGAATCCAGGTCGCCAGACATCTCTTATTCACCTTTGGCCTGATTATTCGGACCCCCACAACCGCCATGAATCACCGTATCGCACGCAATTGTGTGCGCGGGTGCGGCAGGGAGATCCGCGTCACCACAGACGCGAGGAGCCGGGCGGTGAGAGTCGGCTCGGTACGTTCACCTAAATTGAAGCTCGTGAAGATCTTTATCTCTTTTGACATGGAAGGCGTGGCCGGCATCGTCGACTGGTCACAGTGCCGGGCACCCGGGCAGCCCTACGAAGAGGGGCGCGAGCTGCTCCTCGGCGAGGTCAACGCGGCCATCGACGGGGCCCTGGCCGGCGGGGCGACCGAGATCGTGTGCAACGACTCGCACGGGACGATGAACAACCTCAACCCCGCGCACCTGCACGGCCGGGCGGCCTACCTGGCCGGACGGCACAAGCCGCTCTACATGATGCAGGGGCTCGACGCCTCGTTCGCCGCGGTTTTCCTGGTGGGGTACCACGGGTCGATCTCCGGGGCCGCGTCGGTGCTGTCGCACACCTACAACCCGTCGGTCATCTCGCGGGTGGCCCTGAACGGGATCGAGTGCGGGGAGAGCGGCATCAACGCGCTCGTCGCCCGGGGCCACGGGGTGCCGATCGCGCTGGTGACCGGGGACCAGGTCGCGATCGCCGAGGCCGCGCCGTTCGCCCCCGGGGCCGAGCAGGTGATGGTCAAGGGCTCGATCACCCGGTTCGCCGCCGTGCAGCTGCACCCGGAGCAGGCGCGGGAGAAGATCGCCGCCGCCGCGGCGACCGCCGTGCGCCGGTCCGGGGCGATGGCGCCGCCGGACCTGGCCTTGCCCGCCCGGCTCGACGTGGACATGCAGACCGCCGACATGGCCGAGCTGGCGACCTGGGTCAAGGGCGTCGAGCGCAGCGGCAACCGGTCGGTGCGAATCGAGGACGACGACCCGCTGGCCGCCTACCGCGCGTTCGTCGGTGTCACCTACATCACACGGGTCGCCGAGGGACGGTAACCGGCGCAACCGGGCGTACGGGATGTCCCTCCGGGGACATCCCGGGGTGACGGCTCAGCGATCGCGGCGGGCGCGGATCGCCCGGATGCGGCGGCGCTGCGACTTGTCGAGGGCGAGGTAGCCGCCGACCGGGATCGCCGCGGCGATCACGAAGACCAGCGCCACAGCCCAGATCGGGATGCCGACGATCAGCAGGATCAGCCCGAGCACGATCCCGGCGATCCCGACCTTCATACCTGGTGTCATGATGACTCCATCCATCCGGGCCACGTCCCAATGCCAGCTTATCCGTTAACCGTGGAGGACCGCCGTGCCGATTTCGCTGCCGGTCGACGATGAGGCCAACGAACTGCTGACGCGCAGCGCGCTCGCGCTGCTAATCGCGATGCTACTCGATCAGCAGGTACCGTTGGAGCGGGCCTTCAGCGCGCCGCGCGACCTGGTCGCGCGGCTCGGTCACGAGCCGACCGCCGCGGAGCTCGCGGCCATCGATCCGCTGGAGCTCGCCGCCGTCTTCGGGTCGCGCCCGGCGCTGCACCGGTTCCCCAAGGCGATGGCCGCGCGGGCCCAGGAGCTGGCCCGGCTGATCGTCACCGAGTACGGCGGTGACCCGGCCGCCGTCTGGACGACCGCGTCCTCGGGGACGGAGCTGCTGGCCCGGGTGGCGGCGCTGCCCGGGTTCGGCGAGCAGAAGTCGAAGATCTTCGTGGCCCTGCTGGGCAAGCAGCTCGGCGTCCGGCCGCCGGGGTGGCGCGAGGCGGCCGGCGCGTTCGGCGACGACGGGTCCTACCTCTCGGTCGCGGACATCAGCGACGACGAGTCGCTCGGCAAGGTCCGCTCGCACAAGCAGGCGATGAAGGCCGCGGCCAAGGCGAAGGCGGGCACGTAACCCGCCGCTAGCGTGATGGCGGATCGTTGGCTACAGCGGGGTGTACACAGGCTCGGCGGCAAGCGCCTCTCCGTCGCGGCTTTCGCTGGGCCGCTGGGCCGCTCTCTGGGTCAGAAGGCGATCGTCCCGGGCAGGTAGCCGAAGCGGACGGGTACCACGACGTGCAGCGGGGTGAACGTGCCCGGCGTGAGCAGGCCGACCGTGAAGTGGACGGTGGTCGCGGCGGCCCCAGCGGCGCCCTTTTTCCCCGCCGCGGTCTCGTCGATGATCTCGAGCGCGGCGATCGCGCTGCTGCCCGACCTGGCCCACAGCAGGATGCCGTTCGCGGCCTGGCAGGTACCCCGGTAGCGGTACAGGACGCTGGTGGGCTTCCCGGTCGCGATCGGGTAGAGGTCGAACTCGGGCTCCAGTTGCTGGCAGCCGCGCACGCTGTTCGCCGCGGTGCCGCAGATCGTCGTCTGCCCGTTGGCGGCCAGCAGCACCGACGTGCACCCGTGGTCGTTGCCCGGTACGGCGAGAACCGAGCGGCTGCCGGCCAGCAGGCTGGTGCCCTTGCCGGTCACGCTCAGCGTCCGCTCGTCATCCGGCCAGGTATCCGCGGGAAACCGGAACGCGAGCGTCCGGCCGCCGGCCAGCCAGGCCAGGTCGGCGGCGTTGTCCGGGGACGCCGGCGGCGGCCGGGAGGGAGGAGGCCGCGGGCTTGGGCGGTGCGGGCGACGGCTCGTCCCGTACCTGGCGGGCCACGACCAGCACGATGGCCAGCGCCACGACCAGGCCGGCGGCGGCGATCGGGGCCCCCCAGCTGACCCAGCGGCGCGTCCCGGGCCGGGACGGCCGCTGGTACGGCTGCCGGGCGGGCAGCTCGAGCGGGCGGATGTCGCGGACCAGGTCGGTCCGGGCCCTGGTCGCGACGCGGACACGTTCTTCGACGTTCATGAGTGTTCCTTCGGCGGCCGGTCAAGGGCCGCGATCCCCGGTCTTGGTTTCCGGTCGGTTGCCGCGTTGGCGGGCCGCTGTCCCCCCTCAGGATTGGACAGCGGCCCGCCAGCACGGAGCTCGCGGGGCTAGAAGGAGGCCTGGCCGGCGTCGGGCGCTCCCAGCGGGAACGGCAGCGGGGTGAGGACGCCCTTCGCGATCAGGCCGCCGCTCCGCTTGATCACGCCGGAGCCGTTGTAGTTGCTCTGGGCGAGCACCGACCCGACGAGCGTCGACCCGTCTGGGCTCGCCCACAGGATGTTGGCCAGGCCGAGCTCGTAGGCGCCGCTGAACCGGTACACGAGGCGGCCCTGGCCGGTGGCGACCGAGTAGTCGGTGATCTCCGGGTCGGACTGTGCGGACCTCACCGCAGTGTTGCCGTAGTACGAGCCGCAGATCACCGTCTTCCCGTCCGCGGTGAGCTGCAGGGTCATGCACCAGTGGTTCTTGACGGCGAAGACGACCTTGCTGGCGGCGAGCAGGTCGCCGCTCGGCCGGACCAGGTCGATCGTCCGGATCTTCACCCCGCCGAAGGCATCCCCAAGCGGGGGACCGTCCTCCCCGGAGTTGTTGCCGTCGGCGAACGCCAGGGTGTGGCCGTCGGCCAGCCAGGTGATCGAGGTGTCGGAGTACCGGCCGTAGTACCAGCCGTAGCCCGCGGGGAAGCCCTTGGTCTGCTGGGTCCAGGCCCGCAGCGCCCGGCCAGTGGACACCGAGTAGACGACCAGGTTCAGCGGGCCCGTCCCGCTGTTGCTCGTCGGCCACACGCCTTGCTGGAACATCACGGCCAGGTAGCGGCCATTGGGCGACAGGGAGATCCCGCTGAACTGCGTTCCCGTTGGCTCGCCGGGAATGGACAGACGGGTCAGCGTGGTGGGATGAGCGCTGCCGGGGTTGATGCGGAGCAGGTACCAGGCCGCCGGGCTCGGCGAGGGCACGCCCGTCGACAGCTGGAGCGACGCGGCGGCCAGCACGAACGTCTTGTCGTCGGCCGCCGCGGTCACGCCGACGAACGTCTGTCCTCGCGGGGCGCTGACGGTGGCGATCCGCTGGCCAGTGCGGGAGTCGCCGACCAGCACGCCGACCGGTCCGAGGACGACATGGGCGGGGAGCGGATTACTGAACGCCTTTCCGCTCGGGTCGTCGAGGGCGGCGTAGTACTGGGGAAGGGTCGCCGCCGGGGTGCCGCCCACGATCGGGCCGACCCCGGCCGGGGAGGCCGTCGCGGGACCGGGAAAGATCGTCGGCTGGTGTCTGACCTCGCGCGTCGTCACCAGGACGACGGCGAGCGCCACGATCACCGCGGCGGCGGCGAGCGGGGCCACCCAGGTGGCCCAGCGGCGTCCCCCGGGCAGGGACGGCTGCCGGTGCGGCTGCCGGGCGGGCAGCTCGAGCGGGCGGATGTCGCGGACCAGGCCGGTCCGGGCCCTGGTCGCGACGCGGACGCGTTCTTCGACGTTCATGAGTTTTCCTTCAGCAGCCGGCCAAGGGCTGCGATCCCCCGCGAGGTAGCGGACTTGACCGTTCCTCGGCTGACCCGCATGGCCTGGGCCGCCTGGGCTTCTGACATGTCGAGGTAGTAGCGGAGCACCACCGCCTCGCGCTGGCGCGCGGGCAGCTGGTGCAGCGCGTCGAGAACCTCGCGGTTAGCCTCCCCGAGCAGCGCGGTCGCCTCGGCGGACTCGATGTCCGTGGAGGCCTCCAGGGCGATCTTGTCCCGGTGGGACTTGGCCCGGTGCACCATGCGGCAGCCGTTGAGCACGCTCGACCGCACGTAGCCGAGGGCCTTGTCCTGGTCGACGAGCGCCGGCCAGCGCCGGTAGAGGCCGAGGAAGGCGTCCTGCACCACGTCCTCGGCGGTGGGCTGGTCGCCCACCATGAGCACCGCGAGCCGAACCAGGCCAAGCGCGTGCGCCTGGAAGAGTTCGGTGACACGCTCCTGCGCCTCGTACGCGGAACGGCGTCCGGTCGGGGCTTCCACGAGATGTTCCACGTATCTACAGATGCCCGGAGCGCCCGGAGGTTGCCTCCCCACGCGGAAAAGCGCGGGCCGGCTTAGGCGGGCAGCACCAGGGCGGTGGCGGCGATGACCGCGGCCGCCGCGAGGACCCGGAGAAGGCCGGCCCCGGCCCCGGGGGCGGCCGCCGGGAGCATGGCGAAGCCGGCCCCCAGGGCGAGCAGGCAGGCGCCGACGGCGAGCAGCTTGACCTGGCGCCGCAACACCGGGGCCGGGTCCGCGTTGGACTCGGCGATGTGGGTGACCAGCAGGTAGGCGGCCAGGCCCGCGCCGAGCGCGGCCGTGTGCCAGGGGCGGGCGGGGTGCTGGACCTCCACGATCAGGGCGGCGACCGCGACGATCTCCTCCCAGGGCCAGGTGCGGAGCAGGCCGAGGAAGACCAGCCAGGAGCGCTGATAGCCGGACTGGAGGTAGTAGTCGTCGGGCTGGGGGATGTCGGCCAGGGCAAGGCGGAGCCCGCCCGCGACCACCGCGACGACCGCGATGAACAGGGCGGTCTGGGCGAGGCCGCGGTACGCGAGCGGGGTCGCCGCCCAGGCGACGCAGGCCGCGCCGAGGAGCAGGGCGGCCAGGCGCGGGCCGGCCGAGCTGATGAGGCGGGGCGCGGCGGGCCGGGGGGCGGCGGGCTGGGTCATCGGCGGGTCACCAGGGGGCGCCGGGTGAGCGGGGCGAGGGGGATGTCAAGCGGGGCCTTGCCGTCCCAGGTGACGACGGGGACGCCGAGCTCACGCAGGGAGAACCTGATCGCCTGCTGCTCGAGGTGCCAGACGCGGCGGGCGGCCGAGTCGGCGAAGGCCCGCTTGCGGGGCGGCTCGGCGTTCAGGACGTCGACCACGATCAGCGCGAAGCCGCGCTCGCGCATGTCCCTGAGGGCCTCGACGAACCGGTTGTCGAGCAACGGGGAGAACACCACCACCAGGGAACCGGGCGGAAGCGCGGCCCGCGGCAGCCGGCTGAAGACCGCGCCGCGCGTGTAGCCGGTGTCGGCGTCGATCAGCACGTCGATGATCTTGTACTCCTGGCGGCGGCCGAGGGACGGCGCCAGCCAGCGCGCGCCGCCCCACTGGTAGGTGATCACGCCCACCCGGTCGCGGCCGGCCAGGTAGGCCCGGGCCGCGCCGGCCGCGCCCCGCAGGGCCAGGTCGAGGGCGGACTCGCCGGGCGCGCCCACGTCCGAGGTGGCGTCGACCAGGAGCACCACGTCCTGGGACCGCTCGGCCGCGAACGTGTTCACCTGGAGGCGGCCGCGGCGCGTCGTGGCCGGCCAGTTGATCGCGCGCTGCCGGTCGCCCGGGACGAACTCCCGGACCCCGGTGAACTCGACGCCCTCGCCCGGGACCCGGGCCCGGTGCTCGCCCAGGCGGTTCGGCAGCTTGCTCAGCACGACCTGAGTGCGCTGCACGGCCGGGGACGGGTAGACGTCGATGGCCGGGAGGGTGAAGGCGACCCGGCCTTCGCTCAGCCGCCAGCGGTCATGGAGACTCAGGGTGACCTTGCCCAGCTTGCGCTTGCCCCACCGGTCCACGGTGAAGGTGAACCTGACGGCGTGGCCGTTCACCGAGGTGGCGCTGGTCGGCTCGATGCCCTTGCCCGCTTCGAACACCCAGCGGGCGTCGTGCTCGCCCCCGGCCACGGTCACGTCGACCCCGGCGGGCTCGCCCTCGTACACCCGGGTCGCGGTCAGGCCGACGCGGATCTCGAGCTGATCCTCCAGCCCGCCCCGGCTCACCCGGCCGAGGCCGAGCAGCAGCAGCGGCGGCCCGGCCACGCCGGCCAGCTCCGGGCGCCGGCTGATCACCGCGAGCAGCAGGGCGGCGATCGCCAGCGTGACCAGGCGGCGGGCGTGCCGGGACGGCCGCCAGGTCACGGCGGCCTTCTCGGACCGCACCGCGATCGACGGGCCGAGTTCGGTGAGCGCTGGCTCGAGATCGGTGAGCGCTGCCATTAGCCGGTGGCCACCCCCGCGCGGGCGGCGGCCTGACCGGAGCCCGGGGCGGGGCGCGGGTCGGTCTTCGGGGTCGGGACGCCGTTCAGCAGGCGGGCGATCACGTCGTCGGCGGAGACCTGGCGGACCCAGAGCTCGGGGCGGAGCGTGATCCGGTGCGCGAGCGCCGGGACCGCGACCTGCTTGATGTCGTCGGGGACCACGTAGTCGCGCTGGTGCAGCAGGGCCTGGCCCCGGGCCAGCTGAACCAGGGCGAGGCCGCCGCGCGGGGAGGCGCCGACCTGGATCTGCGGGTCCTTCCTGGTCGCGGTGACGATCGCGATCACGTAGTCGAGCAGGTCGCCGCTGATCTCGACCCGCTCGAGCGCCTCGCGCATGGCCAGCAGCCCCTGGGCGTCGGTGACCGGCGCAAGCGTGACGTTCTCGGTGGCCCGGTCCACCCGCTGGCGGAGCATGTCGGTCTCGTCGCTCGCGGTCAGGTAGCCGAGGCGCAGCCGCATCAGGAACCGGTCGAGCTGAGCCTCGGGGAGCTCGTAGGTGCCCTCGTACTCGATCGGGTTGTCGGTCGCGAGCACGACGAACGGCTGCGGGAGCCGCCGCGACTCGCCGTCCACGCTGACCTGGCCTTCGCCCATCGCCTCGAGCAGGGCGGCCTGGGTTTTGGGCGGCGTCCGGTTGATCT
>Ga0302314_10016061_pt1 | contig 12673 bp, 6 predicted proteins | sample III_Palsa_N2_3_FD_200533 | JGI IMG/M metagenome (GOLD analysis project Ga0302314, IMG submission 200533) | Peat permafrost microbial communities from Stordalen Mire near Abisko, Sweden - III_Palsa_N2_3 | ecosystem: Environmental > Terrestrial > Soil > Palsa > Peat permafrost | place: Sweden...
CCTGTTCAAGAAACAGCTCGGCATGAGCATGCTGGAATATCTGACCATGGTGCGGATGGAGAATGCGCGCGAGCTGCTCCGGCATTCGGCGCTCTCCATCGACGAGATCGCGCATCAGTGCGGCTACGCCAGCCATCGCCACCTGGGCGTGCTGTTCCGGCGCGCGCAGGGGTCGACCCCACGGGCGTTTCGGGCAGCACTCCATCGGGACGGTTAGAGCGGCGTTTCCCGCATGACAGCATGGTCTGCTACCTGGATCGACCATCTCCATCTGCGTTCTCAGCGATCTTGAAATGGCAGTTCTCGCAAAAGCTCAAGAACCCGATCGTGCTCCAAGATGACGGCCTTGACCACCTTGTCTGACTCATCAACGGGCCATACGGGACTCGGGTCTTCGACTGCGACATAGATGTCGTCTTTGTAATAGAATCGTGGTGCATTCCCAATCAGGAACCTCAGGCTGTCGATCTTATTGATCAGCATTTGCTCGGCACCGGTGCGTGGCATGAGATGCATTTGAAAGTTTCGACGTGCCAGAGGGATGCCCTTGGCCAGCAGCGTGACACCGTTCAGCTCGTCCTGCATCCTGGTGACATACGAACGCAAGGCCAATTCATTGGTAAAGTGGTATATTTCAACTGCAAGAAGATTGGCATGTTCTCGCCGCCGATCAGATGATTCCCACTGCCCATCTCGATATGAAAGCGCTCCTTGGTTTCGAGGCAGTACGTGCCGTTGTCCGGTTCGAACCATAGATCCCAACGGTCCTTATCTGCAACTCCTTTGATGGCATCGATCAGGTCAGCCTCCGACGCGAAGGATTCGTCATGGAGAAGCATCGCCAGTATGATCAGGATGCGGCCGAATGGAGGCATGTGATCACAGCATACCGTTCGCATCGATTCTCAATCAACGACGCGCGAATGTGAGTATCGCCCGAGACCATGGAGGGATGATGCGTGATGACCTGCGTGTCGGATCATGCGATTGGACGGTTCACTCCGCTTGAAATTGGCAATGCGCCGGCAGTGAGACGCGTTCTGAGATGGCTTGAACCCGCGGCTCACGGCTCCGCTGGCGGTCCCGCGCTCATGCGCTTCACCAGGCAGGACGGGATCGAGAGCCTGATGGCGTTGCCCTGCGAGCGTCCCGACTGGCGTTTGAGCAGCAGTCCCGTGGCCTGGTCGCTGACATTGGTGAACATATGGCTGACGCTCGTCATGGCCGGATAGGCGACCAGGCTGTACAGGTCATCGAAGCCGATGACTGAGAGATCGCGTCCGATACGCAGCCCGAGATCCTGCGCCGCCGCATAGACGCCCAGGGCGGTGAGGTCGTTGTGGCAGAGGATCGCTGGTACGACCGCGACGGCCGGGCGGCTCGCCAGCACGTTCATCACCACATCGCGCGCCGCACGGATCCACTGGTCCTCACCACGCATATCACTGCCCATCGCCCAGGAGTTCCAGCCCAGCTGCAGGGCCCGTGCGGCCGCGGCCGAGCAGGCGGTGCGCTCGACACTGTCGCTGACTTCCGGCGCGTCCGGTCCGAGCCAGACCACCGAGCGGTGGCCGAGCTCGGCGAGCCAGCGCGTGGCGGCGGTGATCCCGGGCGCCGGATCGAGCACCACGCTCGGCAGCACACTCGGGGTACGCGGGTAGAGCAGGACGATGGGACGATCCGCCTCCTCGAGGCGCCGCAGGTCCTCATCGCCGAGATCGAAGGCCAGCACCAGCAGCCCATCGATGCGGCCCTCGTCGAGGGCCTCGAGGGCCCGGCTCACCGCGCCACGCGAGCCGGTACTGATCAGCAGGGTATGGCGGTCGCGGTTCTGGACCGCAAGTTGGATGGCGGAGAGCAGGAAGGAGCCGAACACGCCCTTCGCATCGGGAAAGAGGATGCCGATGGCCGAGCTGACGCCGGCCTGCAGGGCGCGCGCGCTGGAGTTGGGCCGGTAGGACAACGTCGCCGCCGACTGCTCGACCAGGGCCCGGGTCTGGGGGCTGTACTGCGCCCGGCGCGCGCCCCCGGAGAGGATGCGGCTGACCGTGCAGATCGACACGCCGGCATGCGCCGCCACTTCCTTGATCGTGGGCTTGCCGGCCATGTAAACGTTTATAATGCAGATCCTCTGCAGGCAAGGGACGAGCCCGGTGCACGCGCGCCACCGTCCGCTCATCCGGCCCAGGGGGGCCGGGCTGCGGATTACTGGTGCGCGGCGCTGATCGCCAGGACCACCGGCACGCCGTAGTGGTTACCTACCTTCGGATCGTAGCCGACGTCGATCGTGGCGATCGCGACCGCCGGACGCGGGTTGGTCCACTGCATCTGATAGACCACCGCCTGGGTGTCGGTGCCGCATGGTGCGGCCCAGGCCACGACTGCGGCGGGCAGGCCGCGCGGATCCTTCTGCAGCCAGTTGGACACACCGTCATCCACGCCGACCGGCACCGCCACACTCTGGCCATCGGCATAGTGCACGGTGTAGATCCAGGCCGCGGGCGGGGTCCTGTCGCCATCCTTGGGCGCGGTCCAGCCGGCGGTCTGCCGCCAGGTGTGCAGGAAGAACAGCGCATCGGCCTTCTTGCCCACGACGATGCCGCTGACCGTGTCCGGCAGCGGCGTCTTCTCCCCAGGTCCGCTCAGGCTGATCGCGCAGGGCAGGGGCGAGGTCTTGAAGTCGCGGATTTGGTAGGACACGCCGCTGAAGACATTCGCGCCCACCGGCAGCGAGCCGAGGTCATTGGGCAGGTCCGAGAACCAGCCCTTGTCCTTGGTCAGGAACTGGTTGCAGAGCTCGTTGAAGGGCACCGGCTCGTAGGTCAGGTTCGCACCCGCGACGATCACCTTGCCGCCGGAATAGACGGCGCCGAGGTTGCGCAAAAGCGAGGCGATCAGGTTCTTGCGCTTCGGACCATTCTCCGGGTTCTGCTCGTGCTCGGGGATGTTGAGCTCGCACAGCAGGATGCCGCCCTTGCCCTGGGGGTACTTCACCAGGGCGCCGATATTCATCAGCGGCTTGACCTTGGCGTAGAACTCCGGGCTGCGCTTGACGCGGATCCACCAGTTGTCGATGCCGATGACCTCCGGACAGGCCTTCAGATCCCAGGCTGCGAGATTCACATGGATCTTGCTCGCCACGACCGGCGGCAGCGCGATCGACTGCAGGGTCGCCTTGGGCTCGAGCGGGATCGGGATGAGGTGCGCGGTGTCATCATTGACCGTCCACTCGATGCGGGTCAACGAGCGGTACAGCGCATTGGGGATGATGTCGAGCTGGGTCAGCGTCTCGGGCCGCGGCAGGGTCATGTCCCATTCCAGAAACGGCGCCTTGGCGGCGAGCTGGAAGATGAACTGCCAGCCATCGGCGGTGGTGAAGCCGTTGGTCAGGTTGTCGGGCACATGGTCGGGCGAGGGCGTGGCCTGGCCCGGGTTGAAGTACTGCCACGACGGATAGGTGATGAACGGCGCGATGTCATCGTAGTCGACGACATACGAATAGGAGTCCGACGATGCGAACCGTTGCCCGCTCCAGGCGGTGACCGCCTGGCCGGTATCCATGACCACGTCGCTCATGGTGATGCCGGTCAGCTCCGGGTCGCGCACCGCGGGCAGGGTCACGCGTTCGCGCTTGAAGGGCCGCATGATGTGCTCGACCCCGACGATCTTATTGTAGTCGGCCAGGCCATCCGGTGTGACGCCCCATAGGAACAGCCAGCCGCCCTTGCGGGTGTAGGACTGGACCTCCGCCAGGTGCGCGGCGAGGAGCTTGAGGTTCGCGGCCGAGCCGTCGACCACCGCGATCTCGTCGCGGCCGGAGATGGCGGCCAGGGGATCGGACTGCTTGTCATAGACCAGGCCGCTGCCGCTGATCGCCTTGCCGCGCGGCGAGTCCCCGTCCAGGACCAGGGAGGTGCCCTTGCGGACCGGCTGGTAGCTTTCGCAGTAGGCGACCAGGTTGTCGAACATGCGCGAGGCCACCGGATCGGAGGCGAGCTTGCTGCCGACCAGCAGCTGGCTGAGCACCATCAGGCCATCGTTGACGCGGCATTCGGCCAGACAGGTGTCATTGAGGTCCTGGTCGCAGTCGGCCAGCGAGATCGCGCCGCGCGTCGGCTTGGTGTAGGGGTTGCGGTAGTCGATGTGGTCCCCGGACCAGCACAAGAAGTCCGACTGCGCGAGGCTGTTGAAGGCCGGATGCAGCAGGTTCTCCGAGAAGGCGATGCGGCCCTGCACGGGATTGACGGTCATGTCGGCCGGGATGGCCGCGGCCTGCAGGGGATTGGCCTGGTCGAGGACCAGGACCCGCCCACCACGCGCCGCCACCGACAGCCACTGCGTGCCGGTCGCGGAGCGCGGGGTCAGTGCATCGGGGCCGACGATCACCAGGTAGGCGCCGGCCGGGATCTGGTCGGGGTCGGTGAACTCCTGGAAGGCCAGGCCGCGCCGGGTGAGGTGGTCGATGACCACGTGCGAGGGGTCGATGACCGCGATCGGACCGGCCAGGACCATGCCCTTCTTCACCCCGTGGGTGTCGATGACCGCGATCGGCTTGACGTCGCGGAAGACCTCCTTGCCGCCCCGGCTGCAAGTGAGCACCAGCTCGCCGGTGGTGCGTTCGCTGACGATCGGCAGCTGGAAGCTGATCGACTCGTCCTGGTTCATGCCCGGGGCGACCTGGTAGGTCTTCTTCCCGCCGGCGACGGCCGTGCCGGCGACCGTGACCGCCCAGGCCATGTCGATGGGGTCTGAGTAGTGGGTGTCATTGAAGATCTTCAGGGTGCGCGTGACCGTGGCGCCGCTGGCGAAGGTCGAGTTCCACTCGCGCGCCAGCACGCACACCGGCTTCCACGAGTTGTAGTACGGATCAACCGAGTCCTCGCCCAGCCAGAAGTGGAAGGCCGCGGTCTGATGCCAGCGATTGCCTTCCGACATCATCTTGGCCAGGAGGCCCGCGCCGTGCTTGGCGCCGGACCAGCCGATGAAGGCCTCTTCGCCGCCCATTTGCGCGAGGTCCGAGGGACGGTTGCCCATCAGGAAGTAGGTCTCGCCGTGGAAGATCGGCCGGTCCGGGACCATGCGCCAGATGCTCTTGCCCCAGCCATTGTAATTGATCTTGTCCGAGACGTCCGCCAGGGCGTAGGTGTAGGCCTCGTCCGGGTATTCGCGCCACGCCGCCTCGTCGTAGTGGCAGCCGTTGACCGGCATGTCCTCCGTGATGAGCGCGCGCCCGCCATCGACCATCGCCGGGCGCGTGGGGTCGGTCTGCATCACCACCTTGCCGCCGGCGGCGACCATCGGCTCGACCGTCTTGCTCAGGCCGAGATTGCGCGAATTGATGAAGGTGATCTCGTTCTCGATCGACCAGATGAGCAGCGACGGATGGTTGCGCTCGGAGATCACCCATGCCTTGAGCTGGGGATACCAGTTGTCGAACAGCTTCTGATCGTTGAGGCCACCCATGTAGTTGGCGCCCTCGCCATCGAAGATGCCGGTATAGCGTACGACCATGCCGTGCTGGTCGCAGTAATCCAAGACCGCATGCGGGCCCAGGCCCCACATCCCGCCCCATAGGCGGATGATGTTCTGGGAATGGTCATGCAGCATCGCCAGGTTGGCGTCGGGTCCGCCCGGCACCTCGGTGATGTCGGCATGGAAGTGCCAGGGCACGCCGTTGAGGGTGAACTGGCTCGAGTTCCAGCCCCACTCGCGAAAGCCGAAGGTGATGCTTGAACGATCAGAAGCTTTGCCGGCCACGTCGAGATGCGCAACCATGTGGTAGAGGTTCGGCTCCTCGGGCCACCACAGCTTGGCATCGGCCCAGGGCTCGGTGAGGGTGACCACCGTCTGTTCGGAGCCCGTCAGGGCCACCGGCTGCGCGGCGAAGGTCTTCACCACGGCGCCGCCGGCCACGTCCTGGACCTCGAGCCGCAGGGTTGCGTTCGCGGCATCGGGGAAGGGGTTCACCACCGTCACGTCGACCTTCAGGCTCTTGGTGGTGACCGAGGGCTGGGCGAAGATGTCCTGGGCATAGACCGCGCCGCAGGCGCTGATCACCGGGGTCTCGAGGATCCCGGCCTCGGGGTGGCTGGCGACCGGAAAGTCCATGGCCGGGGTGAACCAGTTGCGGGTCACCCAGTCCGGCGGGGTCAGGGCATAGGCGCACCACGGGCGGTTGCCCTTCTCGGGGCTGAAGGCGTAGTAGGTGTCCTTGATGATGACCGCGAGCTCGTTCTTCGAGCCCGGTTTGATCGCCTTGGTGACATCGCAGGTCCAGTCGGCGAGCATCGCCTTGGTGCCGCCGCAGGCGCTGCCGTTGACGAAGACGCTGGCGATCATGTTGATCGACGGGAAATGGATGATGAAGGCGCGCCCTGCGAGCGCGGCGGGGACGTCGATGGTGGTGCGGTAGACGAAGCGGTGGCAGAGGTCGAGGTCGGGGCGGACGTGGTACTTGTCGCCCGGCACGGGAATGGCGCTCCAGAAGCAGGTCTCTGGCGCGGGCAGGGCGGTGTCGATGCCGGTGCGGTCGGCCGGGGCCCACTCGTCATCGCGGGTGATCTGCCAGGTGCCGTTCAGGTCCAGGCTGGTGCGCGCGCCGTCGGCGGCGGGCCCAGGCATGGTGAAGCCGCCGCTGGCGGCCACGGCGCGGTCGGCATCGCTCTGCCAGGCGCCACCGGGCGGGGTCTTGCCATTGGGGATGAAGGCCGTCTTGGACAGGCAGAAGCAGTCGACGACGTGGTTGGTGGCCTTCGGCTTGCCGTCCTTGTCGGTGTCGCGGTCGATCTTCAGGCGGATGGCGTGTGTACCGGCGGTCAGATCCGCCTCGCCCAGCTGGGTCCAGGCCAGCTCCGACCAGAAGCCCGGGTCCATCAGGTCGGTGAACGGCTGCTGGCCCGAGGGCTTCACCGCCTGCCAGGCCTGGTCATCGATCTTCCACTGCCAGGGGCTGCGGATCGACTCGAAGCCGTAGCGCTCCCAGACCTGGTAGTGGCCGGCGCTGGGTGCGCTGAAGCTCCAGCTGATGGTCAGGCCGTCGGCCGGGATGGTCTTGGCGACATCGCCCGCCGGCACCATCAGGCTCAGCCACTGGCCGCCCGAGAGGTATTCGGGATGGCTGGGCGGATTGGCGTTCCAGGGCAGGGCGACACCGCCGGTGGGCTGTTCGCCCTCGATCCAGATCGCCTGGTCGGCCGCAGCGGCCGTGGTGGCCATGACGATGCCGCCCAGGGCGATGAGCAGCAGGGCAGCGATGGAACCACGAATCGATCGACGTGACAGAGCGCGCATGGAATCCTTCTCGACGGAGCAGGTGAGCAGTTCACTATTTCCCCATGGCGCCACGGTCAACGCCAGCCTGGGTCATCCCGGTAGTGGTGAACGCCACGGATCCGGGTCGAAGATCCCGCAAGCGCCGGCACTGGGCCGGTCGCTATGCGGGAATGGTGAACGCGAAGCGGCCGCGCCGCTGCCGGCCAGCCACCAGGGCAGAGATCCCCTCCGGCAGCTGCACCGTGACCCGTGGTCCATCGACATCGACGGTGATGGCGCCCTGCGGCGTCGGCACGCAGGCGCTGGCCCACGCCAGTCCGCCCAGGCGCGGGCGGATGGCGACTTGGCTCCAGCCGTCACGCAGCGGGCGGATGCCGAGCAGGTGCATCGGCAGCAGCGCCGCCGGTCCGCCCGACCAGGCGTGGCACAGGCTCTTGCCGAAGGGACGTCCGTAATAGGCCAGGGCGGCCGCGCCGGTGATGGCCGGATCCCAGGCCTCCCAGAAGGTCGTGGCGTCCTGAGCGAGCATGCCGCCCCAGATGCGGGCGAGATCCGCGAGCATGCCCGGCGCATCGCCGAGTTCGGCCCGCGCCGCGGCCGCCCAGGCGGCCATGTAGGGCGTGCCGATCGGCGGCGCGGTCGCGTCGTCCGCTGCGAGCAGGCGGCGCAGCGGTGCTCCCAGGCCGCGGCTGACGCCCGCCGGAACCGCGAGCGCGGCGGCGTGGCGCGACAGCGGCGAGGCGGGCAGGTCGAGCGATTCGCTCCAGCCGCCGCGACGGTGGTCGAAGGCGGCGTGCAGGCGGCGGCGCACGGTGCGCGCCTGGCGCTCGAGTTGCAGAGCCGCGCGGGGCTCGCCAGCGCGCCGGCCGATGGCCGCGGCCGAGCGCAGCGCCCAGGCCCAGAGCATCTGCAGCGCGGCGTTGGCGCCCTGCTTCTCGTAGGGCACCCAGTCGATGAACAGCCAGTCGTCGGGCCGGTGGATGAGCAGGCCGCGCGTATCGACGCGCTCCTGCAGCGCGGAGAGCAGGCGCAGGGCGCGCGGCCATTCGCGCGCGCAGGTCCCGTCATCGCCCCAATAGCGGGCCTGCAGGTCGAGCGCGATCAGCCACCAGGTGGCGTAGTCGATGATGGCGTTGGGCAGGCATTCATCCAAACGCTCACCGCCGAGCACCCCCAGGGTACGGGCCAGGATCTCGCCTTCGCCAAACACATAGGCGTTGCCCAGGAGCGCCAGCGCCGCGTCGCCGACCCACGGCAGGCGGTCGCGCTTGACCCCATCGAGCATGAACTCGTGCAGGCACAGCCGCAGGGTGTAGGCGCTGCGCATCCAGATGTGGTCGAGCGCGGGCTCGCTGCAGGCGAAGGCGCCGCGCCAGCGCACCGGATGGAAGGCGGCCTCGACCGCCTGGATGCGGCCGCCGTCGCAGGCGGCGTGGCGCAGCGCCAGGTCGACGTCACTACGCCAGCGGCCGCCGCCGAGGCTGACCAGGTCGCAGCGCTGCTCCTGGGTGGACGTGACGCGCGAGCGCGCCTCCGCGGGCGACTCACCGACGCGCAGCACCGGACGCCGCCGGCCGGAGGCGGTGATCATAACCGTGCCGAGGATGGTGCGTCCGAAGTCATCGAGCTCCCCGCGTGACACCGGGGTCAGGCGCACGCGCGGCGGACCGTCGCGATGCGCGGGATCGGAGCCGGAGGCGGTGGCTGGGACGGCTGGCGCCCAATGAAAGCCGTCGGCGCTCCACTCCCAGCGTGCATCGGCCGGCAGGCCATCGATCGCCATGGCCTGTGGTTCACTTATGCCGGCAACATCGAATTGGACATTCAGTGCGCTCGTCGGCAGGCGCAGGACGAAGCGCTGCACCGCGGTGGTCGGCGCCGGGTGCCATTGGCCGTTGACAGTGCAGCCACCGCAGCAGCGCACGTTCAGGCGCAGCGCGCGGGGGGATGCCCAGGAGATGCGAAAGCGTGAGAGATGGACATGGCGGTGGAACAGTCCCGGATGGAAGACGCGCGCTGCGGTGCAGGTGGTGACGCGCAGGAGCGAGAGGCGATAGGCCTCCAGCTCGCCGCGCCCATACCACCAGGTGCGGCCCTGGGGACGCGCCGGGGATTCCTGATGCGGATCATAGGTCGGATCGATGATGGCGTGGGCGGACCGGCGATGCGCGCGCGATAGGGCCATTATAGCACGACCTCCAATCTCGGCTGCAAGCACATGCACCATGGGCCATTTACAAGCGCGCAGTGGCGCGTTGGTGGCGGCATGCCTGGGCAGTCCCGGTCAGGAATTGATCTGCTCATCAAAAGATCACAGGGCCGTGCCGCGCACGAGCGGTCATCGAGGACCTGGAAAGCTCCTGCGCGACGGTCCCTGGAATCAGCGACGCTCCCCCTGGCGTGCCGCCAGGGGGACACTTGTCAGGACGATCGCTTCTGAACTAGCGCTTGCCGGTAGTGACACCCGGAAAGCGGTCGGTGCGGAAGGGCCGCGCCGGCAGGCCGTCCTGGTTGACCAGGTTGCCCTGCGGGAAGTCGGCCCAGGCGTAGCGGACCGCGACCGGTGCCAAGACATCCGGGCTCGAGACGGTCACGGTGTCCGCGCTGAGCGTGGCCTGCGCCCAGACGAAGGCCCGGTCCTTGCCGGCGATGGCGAAGCCGCGTAGCGGCAGCCCGCCGAAGGCCGCCAGGCCCCCCGAGCAGTGGGCGAAGCGGATGACCATGCGCTCGCCGACCACGCTGGACTCGATCACGCGCGGGCCGCTGTGCTCGATGTCCTGGCGGTAGTCGCGCGCCAGGGCGATGCGCGCCAGGCGGCGGCCGACCAGGGGCTTGTTGCGCGGATGGATGTCGGCCTCGTCGCCGCTGTCGATGATCACGGCCAGGTCGCAGCCGGGCAGGTCGGCGGTGATCTGCTCCTGGGCTTCGCGCAGCTCCGCCCAGGCGCTCTCCTGCGGCTGCTCGCGGCGCATCATGAAGGGCGCCAGCTGCACCTGGTAGAACGGGAAGTCGTAGCCCCAGGCCTTGCGCCAGGTGGTGATCATGGTCGCCATGAGGATGCGGTACTGCTCGGCGCGGTCCGCATTCGACTCGCCCTGGTACCAGATCGCACCGCGGATCGCATACGGCGCGAGCGGCCGCAGCATGCCATTCCACAGGCGTTCGGGCGCGGACGGCGAATCGGAGGTCTCAGGCGGCGGGGTCCAGGCCTTGGGCTCGAGCGCGAGCTCGACGCGGTAGTGCCAGCGCCCGGCCAGGGCCACGCCCTGGTCGGGTTCGACCCGGCGGGTCAGGCGCATCGATGCGGGTGAACCGTAGATGCCGCCATTGCCGAGGTGGTCGAAGACGCGCACCGCGATTGCGACCGTGGTCGCGGTGATCAAGCGGCCCGGCACGGTGTAGACGCGCGGCGCGGTATGCGCGTTGGGCGTGTCCTTGCCGATCGCGCCGATCTTCTCGCCCATCACGTAGGTGGTGTCGAAGTCGTCGATCGGCCCGAGGCTGAGCACCAGGTCCTGGCCCAGCCATGCGTCCGGGATCTCGGCGGTGCGGCGAAACCACACCGCGCCGTCGATGTTCAGTCCGGTGGCCTCCCAGTACTGCGGCAGGGTCATGTGCTTCCACTCTTTGAGGTCGCAGTCGGCTTTGGCCCAGCCCCAGCCCTCGCCCTGGTTGCCCGGATCCTGGTGGACCGCGTTGCGTTCCCATTCGGCCATGACCGCGGCGTGCTCGGGCGTGCCCGGTTTGGGCGCCGGCTTCGCCGCGCGGTAGCGGTCGACGATCGGCTTGAGCTCGGCGTGGGCCTCGAGGGCCGAGATCGGCGTCCACCACTCGGCGGCGGTGCCGCCCCAGGCGCTTTGCAACAGGCCGACGGTCACGCCCAGGGCGCGCGCCACGTCGACGGCGAAGGCGTAGGCGACCCCGGAGAAGTCGGCGACCCCCTGCGCATCGCAGAGCTTCCAGGCCGCGCGCACGTCATCCTGGACGGTGAGCGCGGTGGTCTGCGGCACGTGGAAGAGACGGATGCGGGGATTGTCGATCGCGGCGAGCTCGCTGTCGGAGTAGCCGGAGATGCGGGTCTGCCATTCCATGTTGGACTGCCCCGAGCACAGCCAGACCTCGCCGATCATCACATCCGCGATCGCGCGGCGCGCGCCATCGCCCGAGACCAGGGTCAGGACGTGCGGGCCGCTGGCCAGCTGCGGCGGCAGGTCGATGTGGAAGCGTCCCCGGGCGTCGCTGGTGGCAGTGGCGGTGACGGTGCCGAGGGTGGCGGTGACCGTGACCCCGGGCGAGGTCCAGCCCCAGACCGGGACGATCTGCTCGCGCTGGATGACCATGTGGTCGGTGAACAGGGCTGGCAGACGCATCGTGACTGGCATGGAGGGCTCCGGGACGGGGGCTTGTAGGCCCCCGGTGGGGCCAGCAACGAGTGCGCCAGCGCTTAAAGCATGCCAGACTCACGGTTTCAAGCGCACAGAGGGCTTCGGCGTGACGTCCCCGGGAGATGCAGGCTGGCGGGGCCTGCTGCGCGGTGCGCGCATCCCTCGTATTGCGGTGGCCCTGGTAACTGTAGGGTAGTGCCCGTGCAAGACGCGCTCACGGTACTGGCTGGCCGCTATCAGGTCGGAACCTCGCTCGGGTCGGGCGGCTTCGGCGAGGTGTTCTCGGGCCTCGACCTGCGCACCAACGAGCGCGTCGCGCTCAAGCACCTGGTGCGCCTCGAGCCCTACGCCCTGGTGCTGTTCAAACGCGAGTTTCGCCTGCTCTCGGATTGCGTGCATCCCAACCTGGTCAAGTACCACGAGCTGATCAACCACGGTGAGCAGTGGTGGCTGGTCATGGAGTATGTCGACGGCGTCGACCTGCAGAGCTACGTGCGCGACGACTCCTTCATCGGGGAACCGGGCTCGACCAAGACCGTGCTCTCGCAGCTGCCGGACACGACCCTGGCCACGGCCGCGGTGCAGAACTTCCTGACGTCGCGCCAGAGCGCGCCCACACCGATCGCCTTGACCTCGGCCCAGGTCCAGAAGCTGCGCCAGACCCTGCCCCAGCTGCAGGAGGGCATGGCCTACCTGCATGCGCGGGGGCTGATCCACCGCGATCTCAAGCCGGCCAACATCATGGTCGACCGCACCGGGCGGGTGGTGGTGCTCGACTTCGGTTTGGCTGGCCGCTCCGACCAGCCCAATGCCTCGCCCGAGATCGTCGGCACGCTGCGCTACATGTCGCCCGAGCACGCCCAGGGCCAGCAGGCCACCGCGGCTTCGGACTGGTACTCGCTGGGCGTCATCCTCTACATGCTGCTGACCGGCGTGCCGCCCTACGTCGGGGCCGCGAGCGAGATGATCAAGGCCAAGAGCCAGCGCCTGCCGCCCGATCCGCGCCTGGCCGGACC
>Ga0302314_10016062_pt1 | contig 12673 bp, 9 predicted proteins | sample III_Palsa_N2_3_FD_200533 | JGI IMG/M metagenome (GOLD analysis project Ga0302314, IMG submission 200533) | Peat permafrost microbial communities from Stordalen Mire near Abisko, Sweden - III_Palsa_N2_3 | ecosystem: Environmental > Terrestrial > Soil > Palsa > Peat permafrost | place: Sweden...
CCGGAGAGCCGCTCATGCAGCGATCCGTCATCCTCGACGATGATGCCCTTGAAGCGGAGGGTGAGGAGTTCCTCGACGGGAAGCTCTCCGCGCTGGCGCTCCATGGCGATGATGATTCTGTTGACCGGATTGGTCGACTCGGCGATGCGGGCGAGTTCCTCGATCCAGATCTTCTTCCGTTCGCCCGGCTCTTCGGGTGTTACCTCTTTCCAATCGATGACTTCCATTCCGAGATCGCGGCGAGACCCGATGGCATCCACGATGGATCGCGCGAATTCTCCGGAACCAAGGACATACACGCGCTCGCGGAAGAACGGCCAGCTGACGATCCAATCGTAGGCCCGGCGCCAGAGGATCAGAACAGGCGTAAGCAGCGCCAGGCCGAGCCCGTAGACGTGGCCTGGGCCGATCGCGGATTCGGGGAAGAAGTAGAGGTCGGCGGAGACGACGAAGCAGTCGAACGCAAGAACGAGCAGGATGCGGAAGTAGATCGCCTCGCGTGCGGAGACCAGTTGCGGCTCGAAGAGATCGAAGTAGTACGAAAAATTGATGCTGATGAATGTGAGCGCCGCGATCTTCAGATAGCCGTATTCGTAGTTCAGAGCCAGCCAGACGTCGGGACCCAGAACCAGAAACGCAGCTGCGAAGAAGCAACTCGCGACGATAACCGCCTCGCAGAGCAACAGCATTACAGTCCGCGTGGGGTAATACACATTCAACAAGCGAATCATTGCGTGGCTGGCCCTGGAGGAGTCTTCGTTGAATCGTAACCGTCATAGCCGTAATACCCCTCGGAATTGGGGGGATTCTCCACGGCGTTGAGGACGACTCCGAGAATTTTAGACGACTTTAATTCTGCCAGAGCGCGCTGAGCTGCTTCAAATTTTGTTACACCGCCGCGCGCGACCATTAAGACAGCGTCGCAGGCTGTAGCCAGATTGACGCCGTCCGTCACCAGATTGACCGGGGACGAGTCCACGATGATCCAGTCGAAGTGAGGCGACGCAGCTTCGATCAGCTGCCTGAACCGTCCACTGCCAGAGAGATCGGCAGCAAGGTCGCCCTCGTCGCCGCCTCCGATAAATACCAGCGATCCGAGTCCGGAGAACAGCGGCGAGCCATCGTCTTTCAAAGCGGCACGCTGCATAATCTCTGAAATGCCGGCATGGCCGGCCAGATAGGTGGTGAGGCCCGGGCTTTTATCGCAGCCGAAGAGAGTGTGCAGCGAGCTGCGCCGCATGTCGCCGTCGATCAGCAGAACACGGCTGGCCTTGTGGCGGGCAAACGATATGGCAAGATTGGCGGCGATAAAGCTCTTTCCTTCGCGCGGAAGGCCGCTGCTGATCAGGATCGACTTAAGCGTATTCAGGTCGCGGAAGCCGAAGAGCCGGGTGCGAAGGCTGCGGAACTGCTCCACCGCACTGCCACGTTCTTCGAGCGCAGGTAGTTTATCCAGTTGCGGGGTCCAGACGGTCGTGCGAATCGCCGACATATCGAGCGGTTGCGCCGGCTTCGCTGGTGTAGCGACGGACGCAGACGCAGCCACGGTGGCAGGGGCAGGCGGAGCAACAGCCGGAGTCGGAGCAAAAGGAGGTTCAGGGCTGAGTGAGAACTGAGGCTCGACCAGCTCCGGTAGCTCCATCGCTGGTGCGGCGGGCATCGGCAGCTCCTCGAGAGCAGTGGCCGAGGAAGAGGCGGCTGTCTCACGAACGGTCGGGGCTTGACTCATGACGTCTACGCGCTCTTGTTCTGCGCGCAGTAGCGCTTCGTAAATCTTGCTCATCGTTCCCACCTTCCTGTTTCTTTGCCAATGGTTAGCAGGGCGCCCGAATGTTGGGTGACCGAAAATGGCTGTGTATCGAGATCGAGTTCCGTAGCAACCCCTAGCACGACGCTCTCTGGAATCTGTGGAATCTGTTCCACGTAGCCGTGAATCAGCGAATGCTCGCAGATGAGGTTGATAACGCGCGGAATGCCTCGACTGGAGCGGTGAACCGCAACGACTGCCTCGGGGGAGAAAATTGGCTCGGTCGTACCGGCAATCGCAAGACGCTGTGCAATGTACGCTGCCGTCTGTTCCTCGTTGATCGCCTTGGTGCGACACCACAACGATACACGCTGGCGGAGTTGGCGCAGCTCCGGCTGACGGAGCTTGTCTTCAAACTCCGGCTGCCCCGACAGGATGATCTGGACGAGCTTCTCCGACGAGGTTTCAAGGTTGGTGAGCAGGCGGATCTCTTCCAGCAACTCGGACGACAGATTCTGCGCCTCGTCGACGACAATGACGCAGGTCTCCTGCTGGCGGAATCGCTCGATCAGCCAGCGATTGAGCTGGATGAGCATACCCGACTTCGTTCGAGTTGCCGGCGTGATGCCAAAATCGCTGAGGACGAACTCCAGAAAGTCCAGAACTTCGAGGCGCGGGTTGAAGATGAACGACGTAAAGACCCGGCCCTTGGTAAACGACCCAAGCGCGCGACGGAGCAGGGTGGTCTTCCCGGTGCCAACCTCACCGACCAGGACGATAAATCCCTTGCGTGCAGAGATACCATACTCCAGCCCTGCCAGAGCCTCACGGGTGTGCGGCATCATATACAGGAACCTGGGGTCCGGGCTCGTATTGAAGGGATTGCTCTGTAGTTTATAGAAGCTCTTATACATTTTTACCCACGGGCACCAGCAAGAGAGTCTTCATCGGTCTTGATCGTTGGCGTGCGTTTGAATCGGTTGAGGATTCTCTCCCATAGTTTCGGATGGGCATCATGTTCCTCGGGCATTTCTCCGCTTATCGCGATCATACCTAGTGTCGGCAGCCGGGTGAAGGCCCAAACGTCGCGTTCGTTGCGAAGGGATGTATCTTTATATTCCTGGAAGGCGGCAATTCCGAGCCCCATGAAGAGTCCAAGACCAAGTCCGCCGGCCGAAAAGAGCCAGATATTGGGGAAAGATGGCGCATCGGGAAGGTTGGGCTCGTCCATGACGCGGAACTGTTCGCCCTCCTGCCGACGCTCGAGATCGGTAGCCATTTTGGAATGGCTCATCTTGGCATCCAGCTCTTCGTAGAACTTCTGCGCGGTCCCGTAGTCGCGGGTCAGATCCTTGTACTCCTCGGCGACCTGCGGGCTGGACTGGATGCGATCCTGGTACATGCCGAGCTTGGATTGAATCGCCCCCTGTTCGCGGCGCTTTTCCTGGATGCCGATATCGGCAGCTCGAATCTGTGAGCGAAGTTGTTGCAACTGCAGCGAATCAGGGGCGCGCTGGGCAACCAATGCAGCAGCAGCCGGCGACCCGGGAGTTGGGTGCGTCGATTGTGCAATCTCCCTCCTCAGGTCGGCAATCTGGCGCCGAACCGCGATCACGTCCGGGTGGTTGGGCGTGTACTGGCTGACGAGACTAGCCTCTGTCGCCTGGAGCTGGGTCAATTCCCTCTGCTTGGCCTGGATCGCCGGATCCTGAACCGCGGCAAACGAAGCATCGCCCGTCGCGACTCCGAGCCCCGGTGTGGGCGACGAGTTGGCCTGTAGCTGCGCCAGCATCGATTCGGCAAAGGTCTTGTCCTGCTCCATGCGTCCCAGGGCCTGAGTTGCAGCTTCTAGCTGCGTATTCAGGGTGTTCATCATGTTCATGTTGGTGCCTTCTTCGCCGGGCAGCTTGCCAAAATATTGGCGCTGGAAGGCTGCGAGCTTGGCATCCTGCTCGTCTAGGCTGCGCTTGGCGTCGGCCAGTTGCCCCTTGAGGAAGTCCGTGGTGCCCTCGGCGGAGGCCTCGCGGGAACGCAGGTTCTCGTTCACGAAGAGGGTTTCGATTTCGCCGCAGACAAGTTGTGCGGTGTGGGCATCGCTTGACGTAAAGGTGATGACAAACCCGGGCAATCCCTTGTTGTTTGTGATTGTGGAATGAATCGGCTTGATGTCGATTGCCTTGCGGGTCAGATCGACACGGTCATCCATGTTTGCGTGAGTGCCGCCATAGAGGTTGTACTTCTCAATGATCGGCTGGATGCGCGAGCGGCTGAGGATCTGCTCCTTCATTGAAGACAGGCGGCTGTCAAGATCCGTCGCGATGACCGGCTTGACGATATCATCGGACACCTTCTGCTCTTCAATCAGCACGAGCGTCTGCGACATGAACTTTGCGGGGATAACAAACGTTACGGCCGCAGCGATTACCGGGAATACAACGGCACAAACCAGTAGAAGCACGCGCCGACGCTTTAGAATGGCAACGTAATCAGCGGCTTCCAGTTTTCGATGGCCTAACATAATGCTCCTTATTATCGTCCGAGATGAACGGGGGAGGGGGAATAGGTGACGCCGAAACCAAGCACCTGTTGGAGTCCGATCAGGGGAGTAATTCCGGAGCCATAAGTGCCCTGCAGCGATTGATTCAGGGCCGTATAACTGACATACATCGACAGTGTTCGCGTAAATGCCCGGTTGGCTTGTACGCTGCCGATAATGACCTGGGTGTTAAGCTGTTGCGCGGTAATCAACTGCAGCCCGGAAGTGTGTGCATACGTGCCGAGGGCGTCCACCGATAGCGATCGCGTAATGCGAGTGGAAACGCCACCGGTGACCGTGTCGTTGGTGGAGCCATACGTAAGCCCGGAACCGCCGTCGGTCAATCGCTTATAGGACGCGGTGAACATCAAATCGTGCTGAAGACTGCCCATGTAGCTAGCCGTCACGTCGGCATTGTAGGTCCACGAGGCGGGACGGTTGGTCAAACTGGACGCGCTGATGTATTCCGGTCCGCCTGCGAGTGAAAGCACCAGCCGACGGTTCAATTGGCGCTTATACAAAGCGGTTACGCCCTGCGATACGAAGGATCCCGTAATGCCGAGGTAGGCAAAGTTGGAATACATGTAACTGAGTCCGATCGAGTGGAGCGCGTTGACCCGATGGGTAGCCCCACCGGAAATCGCATAGATATTTGTCTCGATGCCGCCGCTAGATCCGGGGAAGCGTTCGATCGAATACAGGCCGGTGGCGTCTAACGCTGTCTTTCCGGTCAACTCCAGCGAGAGATTGGCGTTCGAGGTATTTTCGATTCTTGTCGCATACGGAAGCAGAGATCCCTGTGTGGTAGACGTTCCGGTTGTGGTCCCCACCCCGACCAAGCCATTGATGCCCGCAGCGGGGCTATCCGGCAGATAACGAACCTGATCCGCCAGGTCAACTTTCCATTTCCTGCTGTTGAAGTCCTGGTTAACGGAAAGGTCATGGAAAAAGGCAGACGGCTGGGGACCTGTCGTCGCAACATAGCCGCCCGTATACAGGACAGAGGTCGGCGTTCTGACGCTGGGAGTAATAAATCCAAGGTTGCCGGAAATGTCCCCGGTCGTGATGCGAGGGACTTGTTGCGTGTATCCGAACGTCTCCCGCACGCCAGCACTGATCGCGTAATTGAGCGAGCCATTCGTCGTGGGAGGTTTATAGCCGATATAAACCGGGGAACCGGTCTCCACGGGAACGCTCTGACCGCGAGCCACGAACACGGCCGAAAGGAAGCAAATGACGCAAAGTAGAGTAGGTCGACCGAAATTTTTCATGGGACCACAATGGTGTCTCCAGGGAGCAGAACCACTCCCTGGTCATTCCCCTGCTTAAGTGCCTTCGTATAGTCGAACGGGATCTTCAGCTGTTTACCCTTTTCTCCGCGAAGAATGTAAATCTTGTGCTTATTGGCATAGGGAGTAAGCCCGCCGGCCGCGGAGATTGCCTGCAACATCGTCATCTCGCGCGTCATCGGAACCGGTCCAGATCGCAGGACCTCTCCGATGAAAAATATCTTCCTGCTATTAACTGCGGTAACCGTCACCGTAACTGACGGGTCGTTGATAAATTTTTTGAGGCCGTCCGCGATCTCCGTGGCCAGAGCCATCGGGGTCAGCCCTGCGGCACGCAGATCGCCCACAAGCGGCAGGGATATTCGGCCGTCAGGACGGATCGTCAGAGGCCCCGAGATGGTGGGTTCCTTCCAGACATGCACCGTAATGCCGTCGTCTGTGCCGAGAATATAGTTGGGGTCAAGATCCTGCACGGGAGCGGCCTCGGCGGACGCTTCCATCGTTCCAGCGGGAGCAGGAGCCTGGACGGCCGCGGCGCCATTGGGCTTGGGTACGCCCTGTTGGGCGTACAGACTAGGCGAACTCGAGAAGAGGGCAAGAGACAACAACGTCGCAGCGTATTTCATAGCGGTTACCTGTCATTCTAGTGCAGGTTTCTGAATGCCATGTTTACTGTTGCATGGCTAACTTGCTCACGCCATGCCGCTTTTCGGTCATTCCCGCTTAAGATGCGTCTATCTTAGAGTGAGGCAGTACCGATTTGGCGCGTTGCCCCCAAGTTTTGGCCTTTAGCCCCTTCGTTTTCGGCCTTTAGCCCCTTCGTCAAGTGCCCCAATGACGATGCTTTATGATATACGCGGTCGTGTTTCAGAGGCTAACACCTCGCATATGCTGAAGATAGAGACACTGAGCGAGTCAGAAATGTTGCGCGAAGAAGGCAATGTCCCCGCAGAAGGGGCTTGTACCGTTGTGCGTCTGCTCCAGGATCGCTCGGTTTGGGCTGCGGTTGGGTTGGTCGCCGCTTTGCTCTTGTGTCTTTACCTCCGGATCAGCGTCAAGCTGGTGCAGGACTGGATTAATTACCCCGACTACTCCCACGGTCTGCTTATTCCCTTCTTCGCCGCATTTCTGATCTGGGATCAACGCAAGACGTTGCTCAACACACCGCTAAAACCCAGCTGGTCCGGAATCCCTCTGGTCATCCTTGGACTCGTCATTCTGCTGGTTGGAATCTTCGGCGCAGACTTATTTCTGTCGCGGATTTCATTGATCGCTCTCGCCGCAGGCCTCATCTGGACACTGCTGGGCAAGGTGATGTTGGGGAAGGCTAAATTTCTGCTTTTCGTCCTTGTCCTGGCCATTCCATTTCCAACGGTGCTCTTCAACCACATCACGTTTCCACTGCAAATCCTCGCGTCCGAGGTTGCGAGTAATCTGCTACCGCTCGCCGGAGTTCCCGTACTGCGGGAGGGCAATGTGATCAACCTGCCCGCCATGCCACTTGAGGTAGCGGAAGCCTGCAGTGGCATTCGATCGTTGATGAGCCTGTTCACTGTCGCCGTCATCTTCGGTTATTTTTTGGAGCGCGGTACGATGCGCCGCACGTTGCTTGCGCTCGCCAGTGTGCCTATCGCCGTGGCCGCAAATGTCGCACGGATCGTCGGAACAGGACTGTGCGTTCAATATTGGGATCCGGATAAGGCCATGGGCTTCTTTCATGAGTTCTCCGGCTGGCTGATGTTCCTTGTCTCCCTGAGCTGTCTATTTCTGATTCATAGCCTGATGGCGCGACTGATGCGCCGGAGCGCGCCCGCCCTATGACCTCCCCTCGCTATTGGACTGTGATCGGCCTTCTCGTGCTCGCTACCGGGACGTTATATCGGCGCGGCAGCGAGGACCGCGTTCCGTCGAGCACGCCCCTGGCTGATTTTCCGGCTATGGTTGGCAACATGTCGTCTGTCGATATGCCAATCGATCCGGAGGCGCTCGCGATTCTCGGTCAGGGGGTTTTCCTGAATCGCGTATTCTCGCCGCCCACGCTGGATGTTTCCGACACGTTCACCGAAGCCGGAGCGCCGGTTGTCAGAAAGGGCGCAACGGCGATCGGCCTGTTTATTGCTTATTTTCCGACCCAGCGGACCGGCCAGTCGATTCATTCGCCGCAGAATTGCCTGCCGGGATCTGGTTGGTCGTTCGAATCGTCGGGGACAACGGAAGTGACCGACAATGGCGGCAAAACGAGTCAGGTTGGCGACTACATCATCGTCAACGGCGACCAGCGCGCGGAGGTTCTGTACTGGTATCAATCGCATGGCCGGGCAATCGCCAACGATTACAAGGCCAAGCTATATATGTTGGCGGATTCGATTCGCTACAGCCGCAGCGATGCCGCACTGGTTCGGATCGTTACCCCAATTCAGACTGACGAAGCTCGCGACGCTGCCCACCTGCGCGCGGTCGGCTTTGCTCAACGCCTAATTCCAATGTTACCCGCGTATATTCCCAACTAGAGTCGACAAGTGGAAGAGGCGCTTATACCGCCAAACCAGTAATAATGAAAGTTGTGAACGGGCCAATTGAAACCCTACTTCCCCGAGGTGAACCGAATGATCAGGCTTGTTTCTCCGCACCTCAGATCGCTTCCGATTCTCGGCCTGTCGCTTTCGCTCGCATGCACCGTGGGGTGCAATCAAGACCCCAACGTGCGCAAGCAGAAATATCTGGAAAGCGGTAAGCGCTACGAGCTGGAGGGTAAGAACCGCGAAGCCCTCATCCAGATTTCGAACTCGTTGAAGGTCGATCGCAGCTATGCCCCGGCCCACTACGAGCTGGGCCTGGTCTATATGAAGCTGGGCGCGGTAGCCGCTTCGTACACCGAGATGCTGCGCACAGTTGATCTTGACCCGGCCAACACTGCGGCTCGTCTCCAGGTGGGTAACATGCAACTCGCGGCCGGACTTCCAGATCGCGCACAGGACCAGGTAAATGCCGTATTGGCGATCGACAAGAACAGCGCCGACGCCTACGCCCTGGCAGCGAACATCGCCGCCCAGAAGAGCAACCCGGCAGATGCCATGACCAATATTCAGCACGCTCTGGCGATCAATCCGAACCGGGCGGAATACCACATCACACTGGCACTGCTGCAAAGCAAGACCGATGGAGGCTCGTCACAGGCTGAGGCTGAGCTGAGAAAGGCAACCGCGCTCGACAACACGAACGTCACAGCGCACCTGGTGCTCGCATCCTTGATGGAGAAAGAAAACAACGAGCAGGGTGCGCTGGTGGAAACGCAGGCCGCGATCAAGGTTGCCCCAAAGGACCTGCAAGCGCGGAGCGATCTTGGCGAGGTCTACATGCGACTTGGGCAGCCCAAACAGGCAGAACAAGCTCTGCGTCAGGCCTCCGATGACCTGTCCAACACGGCCGAGGGCGCATCGATGCTGAGTGATTTCTATCTGCGCCACGGCCAGATCAGTGCCGCGGAGAGTGCCTACGCGGACCTCGTCGGGAAGAATCCGAAGAGCTTCGAGCTGCGCTATGCGTACGCCCGCATCCTCGCCATGGAGCATAAGGATGACAAGGCTGCCACTATCGCCGCCGCCCTGAGCAAGGAGAATCCGAATAGCCCCGAGGTTGCGGTTCTGAATTCCGTACTGCTGTTGAACGCTGGAAAGATAAACGAGGCGTTCGACCTGCTCCAGAAGGCAACCAAGGTCACGCCCGACAACCTCCAGCTCTTGCTGTCGTTTTCCACGGTCGCCCAGTTGAAGGGCGATGAGGTGAACGCCGAATTGAGTCTGAGGGATGCGGCCAAGCTTGCGCCAGGCAACATCGAGGTGCAGCGCGGACTGGCCGCAGTTGCAAATAACAAGAAGGACAATAGCATGCTGGCGCAGGTTGCCGAGGCTACGATCGAGAAGAATCCATCCTTCCCGGACGCCTACCTGTGGCGCGGAACGGCCGAGGCCAATGAAAAGCAGTACGACAAGGCGACGATCGACTTCCAGCATGTGCTGAATCAGGATCCAAAGAATCAGGCTGCCCTGATCGAGATGGGTCACATGGCGATCTTGCAAAAGCGCGTCCCAGAAGGGATGGAATACCTCGAACGAGCGCTCGACGCCAACCCCAATTCCGGGGAGGCGCTGGAACTTATTGTTGCGTATGACCTGTCCATCAAGGCACCAGACAAGGCACTTGCCCGGATCAGGAAGCAGCTTGAACTCGAACCAAAGAACCCCACGTTCTTGAACATGGTAGCCAGCACAGATCTACAGATGCGCGACTTTACCTCGGCTCGCGACTTCGCTCAACAGGCCCTCAATATCGATCCGAACGACGAAGCAGCCGTTCAGCTCTATGCGAAGGCCGTGAGCGCGCTGGGCGATAAGGACGGCGCAATCAACGCGTGGATGGCGTACATCAAGACTCATCCTACGGACGGCAATGCCGTCTCGATGGTGGCGAAGCTCGAAGACGAGAAGGGTGATCCGCAAAAAGCAATCAGCTACTACTGGAAGGCTCTGAGCCTGAACCCAGGTCAGGTGTTCGCTTCAAACAATCTGGCGTATCTAATGGTTCAGAACGGCCAGAGCCTCGATATGGCGCTGCGTCTCGCACAGGATGCCCGCAGCGGCCTGCCGAATTCGCCCCAGACAGCCGATACGCTGGCATGGGTCTACTACGCCCGTGGCCGCTACTTGTCCGCAAGAGACCTGCTCGAAGAGGCCGTCAAGGCTGATCCGACCGACGCTGATGCCCAGTACCACCTCGGAATGACCTACCGGAAGCTTGGCGACAAGGCGAACGCTGCGTTGCACCTGAAGCGCGCCACGATCCTTGCACCAAACGAACAATCCGGCAAGGACGCAGCTACCGCGCTCTCACAGCCCAGCTAGACAATGGTCTACCAGGAACCAACGAACATGCCGCAGGCGAAACCGCTGCGGCATGTTTTTGTTTGCGCCTTGCGAGCGTGAATTTGAGGATGGTGTGCGACTCCCAAGAATGCAAATACGGAGATTCTGGCCTTCTGTATTGCAAAGCGCAATTCGCGATAGGGGCGGGGGAGTCTTCGCAGAAGTAACTCGGTCTTCGCGCGTGACGAATCCTGCGCGACAAAAAAGGAGCCCCGCTTTCGCGGGACTCCGTTTTTTCGAAAACCTGATGGTTTGTTATTTGGAGGCTGTGCGGCGCTTGCGGAACATCAAGCCAGCCGCACCGGCAAGACCAGTTCCAAGCAGAATGAGGCTGCCGGGCTCAGGAGTCGGTGTGACGGTGAGGGTTCCGGAGAACGATCCGTTGCCAGACTGGTCTGGGGTCAGGATGTAGGCTGCGCTGCCAGGGTTGCCGCCGATGGTGCCGTAGAAGAACAACGAGCCGTTGGGTGCAGTCGTCACGCTGGTAACGGTGAAGACTTCCGGGGTGCCGTCGTAGTCGAACGTCAGGAGGTTTTCACCGGTAAAGGAAGTGCCGCTTGTGTTGGGGATGTTGAACGTAGACGCAAACGTTACAGCCTCGATTCCAGGAATGATGCCCTGAATGGATGCCGCAGTGAAGCTGCCGGTGCCGAACAGAGTGTACTCGTCAGCCGTACCAAAGGTGATGCTGGTGGTGCCTGCGCCAAGGGTGGGGGAAGTAATAGCAGTGGTGCCGCCGTCAATGGTGATCGTTCCGCCAAGTGGACTTGCATACGCTGCCAAAGAGGATGATGCCGCGAGCATCACCCCGAAGGCTACTGCTTTAATAAAGTTTGCCATGAAAGAGGGCTCCTAAATAGGTCTACGAGTGGTCCGGGTCCATCTGTTTATCTTGAGGAGCTTTGGAATGCATCTTCATTCCTTTATTGCCCCTTCTTCGAATGTCTTCTAGAGTCTTCAATTTCACTTTTGAGTCCGGGACCTCAACCGGTGTACAACTAGCCCGACTGCTAGTACACCTTTTGGGTAGGGAGCTGACTCAAACGTGTTATTGCTCGTCCAGTGTCACGATCTTATCCAGTTTTCCTAATTTGTGGAACATAAATTTAGGTTAAAGTTGATGATTTCAGCGCGTTAGGTCGATGAATCTACGTCGGTTATCAGACGCAGACCGATGTTCGACGCGGTATAAACCACAGTGCAGAAAAAGCGTGTTACTTTTTGTTCTATCTGGGTGGTGACTTATGGTTACCGAGTAACACTTTGGTGTTACTTATTGGGGAGAGGCTATTTTTGGGCTCCACACGTCTCTCAAACTCAACCAACTTTTGGGCTCTCAAAGGCATCGGAATACTGACTTGGCTACATATCTCATTACCGGTGTCGCCGGATTCATCGGCTCGCACCTCGCACATACTCTTGTTGCCCAGGGACACTCGGTCCGCGGGCTGGACAACTTCGCGACCGGCCTCGAAGCGAACGTCAATGATTTGGCCGGAAAAATCGACTTTCGCCGGATTGATCTCTGCGATGCCGCGGCAACCGCCGAAGCCTGCAAAGGCGTCGACGTGATTCTGCATCAGGCGGCGCTCCCCAGCGTGCCGCGATCGGTGCTCGATCCCCGCACCAGCCATGAAGCAAATATCAACGGAACCTTCAATCTTTTGGAGGGCGCACGCAGCGAAAAGGTAACCCGTGTCGTTTATGCGGCTTCTTCTTCCGCCTATGGGAATCAACCTGGGTTCCCCCGGGTCGAATCCATGGCTCCGCAACCGATTTCTCCCTATGCGGTGCAGAAACTGACCGGCGAGTTCTATCTGCAGTCGTACTGGCGGGTGTACGGAATCGAAACCGTCTGCCTGCGCTACTTCAATATCTTTGGTCCTCGGCAGGTTCCGGACTCGCCCTACTCCGGCGTGATGGCGAAGTTCATCTCCGAGATGCTGGCCGGGCGCATCCCAACGATCCTGGGAGACGGGGAGCAGGGCCGCGACTTTACTTATATCGATAACGCCGTGCAGGCAAACCTGCTTGCGGCAACGGCGCCCGCCGATCGTTGCGCCGGGCGGGTCTTCAACGTGGCTTGCGGCGAGCGTCACACGCTGAACGAAACCTATGCCGCGCTGTGTGACCTGATGCAATTTCCGCACGCGGCAAATTACGGACCGACCCGATCCGG
>Ga0302314_10016064_pt1 | contig 12672 bp, 13 predicted proteins | sample III_Palsa_N2_3_FD_200533 | JGI IMG/M metagenome (GOLD analysis project Ga0302314, IMG submission 200533) | Peat permafrost microbial communities from Stordalen Mire near Abisko, Sweden - III_Palsa_N2_3 | ecosystem: Environmental > Terrestrial > Soil > Palsa > Peat permafrost | place: Sweden...
GCCCCCGCCCGCGCCTCCTTCATCGGCGGGCGACGGTCGCGTTGAACATGTAGCCGGCGCCGCGGAAGGTGCGGATCAGGTCCTGGCCGTCGCACTCGCTGAGCTTGCGGCGCAGGCGGCTGATCTGCACGTCGATGGCGCGGTCGAAGATGTCGGCGTCCGAACCCCTCGCATAGTCCACCAGCTGGTCGCGGGTCAGAACCCGGCCCGGATGCTCCAGGAAGGCGGTCAGGAGCGAGAGCTCGCCGCTGGTCAGCAGCACCAGCACGCCCGACGGCGCCCGCAGGCGGCGCTTCAGGAGGTCGAGGTTGTAGCCCAGAAACTCGAATTCGGCCCCTTCGCTGGCCTTCTGGCCCTGGCCCCCCTCACGGCGGCGCATCACCGCGCGCATGCGGGCCAGGAGTTCGCGCGGATTGCAGGGCTTGGGCACATAGTCGTCGGCGCCGAGCTCGAGGCCGAGGATCCGGTCGATCTCGTCGCCCATGGCGCTCATGATGATGATGGCCGGACCGCCCGCATCGGACAGGCGGCGGCAGATGGAAAGGCCGCCCTCGCCCGGCATCATCACGTCCAGCACCACGAGGTCGAAGGACTGTTCGGCCAGGATTCCGTCCATCTCCCGCGCATTGGCGGCGGTGCGAACTTCGAAACTGTTGCCGGCCAGATAGGCGGCGACCTCGCCGCGCAGGTTCTCGTCGTCGTCCACGATCAGGACCCGGCCCTCGATCTCCTCCTGCCAAGCGGTCATCGTATTCATGGTCCGTCGCCCCTGCCTCTGCGCGCGGGAGCCTAACCCGACCTTTGTGGACTTGCGATGACCGCCCCGCAATCCATAGGAGAGAACCTTGGCTGAACAGCAACCCTCGCCCCAGTTGCGCCTTATTTCCGCGACTGTCCGGTAAGCGAGTCAGACTATGGGTGGCGAATCATGGGTTTGACGCGTCTGCGGCCCGACTGTGCTGGAGCTTCGCGTGAACCGTCCCGTCCATCTCATCGTCGCCACGCCCTGCTACGGCGGTCTCGTGACCCAGCGCTACATGCAGTCGGTCTGCGCCCTCCTGGAACACGGCAACCGGCGCGACATGGCGATCTCGGTGGAGCTTCTGGGCTTCGACTCGCTCATCACCCGTGGGCGCAACACCCTCGTTACCACCTTCCTCGATAATCCGACTGCGACGCACATGATGTTCATCGACGCGGACATCGGCTTCACCCCCGACCAGGTGGAGCGGATGCTGGACTTCGAGGAGCCGGTGACGGCGGGGGCCTATCCCCTGAAGATCCTCCACTACGACCAGGCGGTGATCGACCGTAACCAGGCGGGCGAGGGTCTCGACACCGCCCAGCTCCGTTACGTCGGCGCGCCGTGCGAAGGCGCGAACAGGGAAGAGCGTGACGGCTTCGTCACCGCCGATTTCGCTGGCACCGGCTTCATGCTGATCAAGCGATCCGCCCTCGAGCAGATGATGGCCGCCTATCCCGAGACCCGCTACATCGCCACCCACAACCGGGCCACGCCCAATCCCAGCCCCAACCAGTACGCCTTGTTCGACTGCATCATCGAGAAGGAGACGGGGCACTACCTCAGCGAGGACTACACCTTCTGCAAGCGCTGGCGGGCCATCGGCGGCAAGGTGTGGCTGGATACCCAGAGCCGCCTGATGCACATCGGCCCGCACGAGTTCGTGGGCGACGCCGGAGTGCGCGCCAAGATCGACCCCCGTCTCTAGTTTTCGAAAAGCGCCTGCAAACCGTTTTTTCGAAGAACCGCCGCATTCCCTCCTGACAAAGCCACGTTCCCGGTTCACGGTGTCGCCAAGGCTACGTTGAAAGCCAAATCAGGGATGCAGTATGACCGATCACGCTGAAACCGGGGGCGAGTTGAGCCGGAGTCTCAGGTCGGGGCTCGACCCGGGGCTTGAGGTGATGGAAGACGCGGTGGCGGTCACCACCCGCAAGGATAGCGCCAAACTCAGTCTCGGCGCCGCCTCATGGTCCCTCTACGAAGGCGCCCGCGACCCCTATGTGATCATCATCACCATCTACGTTTTCGGCCCCTACTTCGCGACGGTGGTGGTGGGCGACGCGGTAAAGGGCCAGACGCTGGTGGCCAACATCGCCATGATCTACGGCCTCTGCGTGGCCTTCACCGGGCCCCTTCTCGGCGCCTCCATCGACATGATCGGCCGTCGCAAGCCGTTGCTTCTGCTCATGACCGCCCTGATGGTGCCGCTGCTGTTCGCCCTGTGGTGGGTGAAGCCGGCCGGCGGCGGTCTGGGACTTGGCGTCTCCTCTCTGGTGCTCGGGTTGCTGGGGCTGTTCTTCGCCTATTCGGAGCTTCTGCATAACTCGATGCTGACCCGGGCGGCGACGCCCAAACAGGCGCCCTTCGCGTCGGGGCTGGCCCTGTCGCTGGGCAACTTCTTCTCGGTCTTTATGCTGGTGTTCGTGCTGTGGGCCTTCGCCCTGCCCGGCAAGGTCGACTGGTCGTTCATCCCCAAGCACCCGCTGTTCGGCCTCGATCCCCTGAAGCACGAGACCGACCGGATCGTCGGCCCGCTGGTGGCCGTGGTGCTGGTGGTCCTGTCCATTCCCCTCTTCCTGTTCACCCCTGATGCGCCGCGCGGCGAGGTCGGGCTTTTCACGGCCCTGAGCAAGGGCTTCGAAGGCCTGAAAGCCACCCTGCGCACCCTGAAGAGCCACAGGTCGGCGGCCATCTTCCTGGGGTCGCGGATGCTCTATACCGACGGCATGACCGCCATCCTGGTGTTCACCGGCGTGTATGCCGCCGGCGTGATGCACTGGCATACGCTGGAGCTCCTGGCGTTCGGCATCCTCCTGTCGATCTTCGCCGTGGCGGGCGGGCAGCTCGGCGCCGTTCTCGACGCGACGGTAGGTCCCAAGCGGTCGGTCCAGATCGAGATCCTCGGCGCGTCGGTCTGCCTCGCGGGACAGCTCGGCATGGGGCCGAACCAGATTTTCTACCTGCCCTACAACACGGCGGCCCATGCGGTGCTGTGGCATGGCCCCCTGTTCAGGACGCTTCCCGAGGCGGTCTATCTGATGATCGGCTGCTGCAGCGCGGTGTTCGTCTGTGCGCAATATGCGTCGAGCCGCACCTTCCTAACCCGCCTCGCCCCTCCGGGCCAGTCGGCGTCCTTCTTCGGGCTCTATGCGCTCTCAGGCACGGTGACGGTGTGGCTAGGCTCGGCGCTGGTGCGTATCTTCACCGGCGTGTTCAAGAGCCAGCAGGCGGGCTTCGCGCCCATCGCCATGCTGCTGGTGCTCGGCTTCATCGGCATGCTGTTCGTCAAGCACGACGGCAAGGAAGGCACGGTCTAGGTGCAGGTGGTGCAGGCGATGGTCGTCCCGTAACGGGGGCGGAGGTAGAAGATATTCTTGAACGGCGCGATCGGCAGCAGGTTGTAGGAGACGGGCGAGGTATAGGTGTAGTCCGCCTCTGAAACGATGATGCTGTCGCCTGTGTTCACCAGGAGGCCGGTCGGCAGCGTGCCCGTGAAGGCGACGTTCGACGAGCCTTTAGTCACCGCTTGCGCCGTTCCCGACACGTCCCAATCCACCATAGCCTTGTTGCCGGTCTGCAGCGTGACGGAGGTAAGTCTCAGTTTGAGGGGCGTCGAGGTGAACGGCTGCATGATCTGCGTCGACGCATTGAAGATGTTCTGCACGTCGGTCAGCTGCAACGTCTGGTATTGACCCGCGAGGTCTCCCAGGGCGGAGGCGGAATGGCTGTTCCGCTGCGCCGTCATCAAGGCCGAGGATAGTTCCGACATCCCGCAGTAGAGGACGAGGATCACCGGCGCGAGGATGCAGAACTCGATGGCCGAAACGCCGCGGCGGTCGCGCAGGAACGACGCCGCGCTCCGGAATAGGCGAGACTGGGCGCTCATCACGAGTAGGGCTCGTTGACGAAGGTGGTGGTGGCCACGATCACGTCCACGCCGTTGTTGCTCTTCGACAAGGCGGCGTCGAGCACAGGCAGAATGAGCGGCCACTGGTAGAAGGCCCGCACCAGGACGATCTGGCCAGCCACGCCCGGGGTGAAGGTCAAGCTGGACTTGTTGAAGGTCCCGGTCGCCATGGGATCCGGGGCTGTGGGATTGGCGAACTGCACCTCGGTCCGCACATCCACATTCAGCTGGGTCGTGCATGTCGATTGCAGCCAGCCCATGTTTCCGCAGACCGCGCTTGTGAACGAGGCGGCCGTGGGTGTGGTGCCGCTGGTCTGCAGCGCGCCTGTACGGATGGTGCGCGAGGCGACGATCAGGGCGTTGTCCATGGTGGAATAGACCACGAAGATCAGCGCGATCTCGATCAGGGACAGGATCAGGACAAGGAAGGGGATCGCCACCATGGCGAACTCCAGCGCCACCGCGCCCTTCTCTTCGTCGCGGAAGCGGAGGCCGCGGACCGCCAACAGCGCGGCCTTGCGGCGCGCCTTGGCCCAGCGGGTGCGGTTGGAGGTGAAAGCGAAACCGGCCAAGAGGCCTCCCGTCAATGGGATGCGAAGTCGCTGTCCGTATTATCCGATCAGGCTGAAGGAACCGTTTAGCTCGGCGTCGCGGCGCCGCCGCCCAAGGCTGAGCCCACCGCAGAAGCGCCGGCCGACGCCGCGGAGCCGAGCCCGCCAACCAGCGCGCCGAGTGGATTGGAGGCCGCCGAACCGCCGCCCGCCGGCGCAGTACCCTTCTCGGACGGCGCCGTGGGAGAGCGGGTGGAGACCGAACAGGTGGGCGCGCAGGCCAGGTCGGTGCGGTCGGCTCCGCGATAGACGGACACCCGACCGCCGCCGCCGGCGGCCACGATGATGTCGCCCGAGTAGATGGTGCGGCCCGCGCGGTCGATCACCACCACGTCGGTCTCGCCGTAGCCCCGGCCGGACACGAACAGGGTGTGGCTGTCCACCACCGTCACGTCCGCCACCTGCGGGTTCCCGACCACCACCGAGGCGGCCTGGCCGTTCACCGCGAGGCGCATGGAGTGGTCGATCGGGACCACCAGGCTTTCCGCCATCGCCGGCGCGGCGAAAGCGAGGGCCAGGATCGCAGCAGCAGGGGTCAGGGCGGCGGTGAAGAGCGCGCGCATCGCATGAATCCTCGGTCCGAGCGCTGGCGGAGCGCCAGTCGGTTCGGGCCAAGGTGCCTGCGATACGTCAACAAACCCTCAAAGGCGCGCCCGGCTGAGGTGGATGAAGCGCCAGACCATGGACGCCGCGGCCAGGAACAGCCCGAACGCCAGCCCGATCCACACCCCGATCCCGCCCATGTGCAGGCCGATCCCCAATGCGATGCACATGGGCGCGCCGCCGAGCCAGTAGCTGGCCCCCGCCAGGATCATCGGCGCGTGGGCGTCCTTCATCCCCCGCAAGGACATGGCGCCGACGACCTGAAGCGCATCGAACACCTGGAACGCCGCCGCCACCTTCAGGAAGCTCGCCGCCACCGCGATCACCCCGAGATCGCCCGCCGTCCGGCCGCTGAAGTAGAGGCCGGCGATCTGCGGCCCCAGCAGCGCCATGGCGATCCCACATCCGCCGATGAAGAACGTCGCCACGCCCATGGCGGTATAGCCCGCGCGCCGCACGCCGACATAGTCCTCCGCCCCCGCCGCCAGCCCGACGCGGACGGTGGCCGCCATGCCGATGCCGAGCGGCCCCATGAAGGTGATCGAGGCGACATTGAGCGCGATCTGGTGCGCCGCCAGCGCCGTCGCGCCGAACGTCCCCATGACCAGGGTCATGGAGCTGAACATCATCATCTCGAACATCATGGTCACGCCGATGGGCATGCCGAGGCGGAACACCTCCTGCAGCGGCGTCCACGACACCCGCCAGAACCGGCGGAGGATCCGATACCGATGTAGGTCAGGTGTCAGCCGGATGATCACCGCCATGGCTACGGCGCTGAAGATGAAGGAGGAGGTCGTCGCCAGCCCAGCCCCGACGATGCCCAGCTTCGGAGCGCCGAAGTGACCGAAGATCAGGGTGTAGTCGCCCAGGATGTTGAAGCCGATGGTCGCTCCCATCACCCAAAGCGCAGGACGCGGGCGGCCCAGCGCCGTGGAGATGTTGCGAAGCGCCTGATACCCGAGCGAGAACGGCAGTCCGAGCGCCAGCATGGCGATGAACAGTCCCGCCCCCGACGCCAGCACGGGATCCTGGTGCAGGGCGATCAGGATCGGCCGCGCGAACAGGAGCAGCAGCATCAGCGGCGCCGCCAGGACGAGGATGGCCCACAGGCCCATCCGCGCGATCTTGCGCACCTGCGCCACCGAATGCTCGCTGGACCCCAGCGCCTGGGCGATCATCGGCGCGAGGGCGGAGACAGGGCCGGCCCCGATCAGCCAGGCGAAATAGAACACCGTGTTGCCGATGGCGGCGGACGCTAGGGCGGTCTTGCCCAGGCGCCCCAGCATGATGACGTCGGTGGTCATCACCGCCATCTGCGCGAACTGGGTGATGGCGAGCGGCCATGCGAGTCGGGCGAGGGCGCGCGCTTCGGCGATCCAGGGGGCGAGCCTGTCCCGCCGCATGGTTGCGGGGGGGCGGATCAGGCGGGTTTCAGTCAAGTCGGTCATGACAGCGGACGATCAGTTGCCCGAGCCTTTGAGCCGCTTCGTAGTCTAAGGGTTCAGCACCTAATCCAGCGTATGAAAAACCCCTCCGAAGCGCCTTGAAGGCTCGGGAGGGGTGGGAAGCTCAGGGCCTTTCAAAGGCCTCTTAAGCGGCGTGTTCCTCGCGAGCGTAGGCGGCGGTCCCGCAACCCGAAAGGGCCGGGTGGGACGGCGACCGGGAGATGCGCGTGCGTGTGTTCATCGTCCCTGCTCGCTTGAAGCGCGGGCCATCCGCCCGCCGAAGGCTTATCGGCTACGCTCCGGAAAGGCGGATGTCAATCGAGGGTGCGGCGATCTGTGCACCCCGAACTGACAAGTCCGCAAATTCCGTAACGAATAATTTATTGCAACACAGACATATATGGCGACCCAGAATGGGTAACAGCTCCCGAAGAGGCGCGTACGTGGTTTCGGACGACAAAGAGCACAAGGGCGACGCCTTGAACGCCCTCGACGCCCTGGGTTGCGTGCATGCGACGCGCTCCCTGGAGCAGATCCTGACCGAAATGCGGGACCGACTCGTCAGGCCAAAAACCGGGGTCGGCCCGGATCAAAGCCCGTCGAACAGCGCCGTCGACAGGTAGCGTTCCGCGAAGCTCGGGATGATCGCCACCACCAGCTTGCCGGCGTAGTCGTCCCGCGCCGCCACCCGGAACGCCGCCACGAGGGCCGCGCCGGAGGAGATGCCCACCGGGATGCCGTCGGTCTTCGCCACCCGGCGCGCCATATCAAAGCTGTCGTCGTTGGAGACCTGCACCACCTCGTCGATCACGCCGCGATCGAGGATGCCCGGCACGAAGCCGGCGCCGATGCCCTGGATCTTGTGCGGACCCGGCGCGCCGCCCGACAGGATGGGCGAGGCTTCCGGCTCCACCGCGATCATCTTGACCTCGGGCTTCTTCGCCTTCAGCACCTGACCGACGCCGGTGATGGTGCCGCCGGTGCCGACGCCGGAGATCACCGCGTCCACCTTGCCGTCCGTGTCGTTCCAGATCTCCTCGGCGGTGGAGGCCCGGTGGATGGCCGGGTTGGCGTCGTTCTCGAACTGCTGCGGCATGACGGAGCCGGGGATCTCCCCGAGCAGCTCCTGCGCCCGCGCCACCGCGCCGCGCATGCCCTTCTCGGCGGGCGTGAGTTCAAGCTTTGCGCCCAGCAGCGCCAGCATCTTGCGCCGCTCGATCGACATGCTTTCCGGCATGACGAGGATGATCTTGTAGCCCTTGGCCGCGGCCACGAAGGCCAGCGCGATGCCGGTGTTGCCCGAGGTAGGCTCGACGATGGTGGAGCCTACCTTGAGCAGGCCCTTGATCTCCAGCGCCTCGATCATGGCGACGCCGATCCGGTCCTTCACGCTGGAGAGGGGGTTGAAGAACTCCAGCTTGGCCACGACCTCACCCTTGGGCTTCAACTCGGCGGTGAGGTGGGGCAGGCGCACCAGCGGCGTGTCGCCGATGGTGTCGAGGATCGAGTTGTAGATCCTGCCGCGGCCCTGGCGGGCGTAGTGGTGGGCGTCATAGCTGTCGGCGGGCATTGAGGCTTCTCTGAAGTTCGGTCGGCGGCCTTTTCAGGGGTGAGGATAGAGGCTCGCAAGCCGCCTGTCTCGTGTTCTGAACGCCTGCCGTTCTGGAGGGTCTATTCCGCGGCCATGGCCGGCTTTTGTGTCAGGAGCGGCTCCAGGATGTGCGCCGCCAGCCAGCGCACCACGGGCGCGGCCACGCCGTCGCCAAGGATGTGCAGGGCCCTGGTCGTCCCGGCGGGGAGCACGTAGTCGTCGGGCAGGCCCATCAGGCGGGCGCATTCGCGGGCGGTCAGGGGGCGGGTCCGCACCTCGCCCCGCTCCAGCAGCATGACGAACTGGCGGGACGATCCGCCGCCGGGGGTGCGCAAGCACCCGGCCAGCCCGTCGAAGCGCACTTCCGCGCGCTGCACCTTGGCGCCGCTCTCCACCCGCGTCCGGCGATAGACGGCGCCGACGGCGCGCGGCCCGGCCTGCATCTGGCGCAGGCGAGTCAGGTGCAGGGGCGACACCAGCGCCATGAGGGCGGCGGTTTGTGCGGCGTCGTGCCAGACCACCTGATCGTCGGGCTCCAGGATGCTGGCCAGATCGGTGTTGCGCGCGGGCGGCGCCAGCGCATCCCACCAGATCCAGCGGGACTTCAGGGCGTCCGGCAGCCGGGCGAACGCGTCCCTGACCCGGCCGCCGTGGAGCCTTGTCCCCGGCTGGCCGGGCGGTGCGTCGGCGCGGGTCGCGACCATGAACATCCGGGGCCGGGACTGGGGCAGGAAGGCCGCCGCATCCATCTCGACGGCGCCGAACCGGTAGCCCTCGTCCGCCAGCGCCTGACAGAGGGCGGTGAAGTCCGCGCCGCCGTTGGAGGTGAGGAGGCCGGTGACGTTCTCCACCACGATCGCGCGGGGCGCGCGGCCCTCGGCGCCCAGCGCCTGCATCAGCCGCCAGAACCCCCAGAACGCCGAGGAGCGCGATCCGTCCAGCCCCGCCCGCCTGCCCGCAAGGCTGAGATCCTGACAGGGGGACGACGCCCAGGCGAGGTCGGCGCGGCCCGGCAGCTGATCGGGCGTGATGGTCCAGACGTCGCCCACATGCAGGGGATCGCCGCCGCCGTTGGCGCGGTAGGTCTGAGCTTTCACGGCGTCGAAGTCGTTGGCGAACAGGCCGGTCCAGCCCTCGCCCAATCCGGCGCGCGCCATGCCCCCGCCGGCGAAGAATTCGTAGAAGGTGAAGGGTGCGCTCACGAAGGGCGACGCTAGGGTGATTTGCGCAAGCGGGCAAAGCGGGCGTCTCGACGCCTGCCGGGATGCAATCCGTGCAATCGTTGCGCGCCAGATTGCACCGTCATCCTGTCGTGCAATGTGTGCAATCTCCTGCTGTGCGGGTTGCGGGGCCTCATCGAGGATCGATTGTAACCCCGTCGGAAAGGGCGGGGATAAGTTTCATAGTGGGGAGCCCGGTCGCCCCCCTCCACCCCTTTGGAGTCCCCCTCCCCCGCCACGCAGGGGAGGATAAACCGCTAGTTCAGCCCCTGCGCGCCGCGCACCAAGCGGCCCGGCAGGACGCCGGTGGAGACGCCGTTCTGGAAGGTGACGTCGCCGGCGCAGATCGTGGCGACATAGCCGTCCGCGCGCTGCACCAGCCGCTTGCCGCCGGCGGGCAGGTCGTAGGCGATCTCGGGCGCGCGGGCCCCGAGCTTGGGAAAATCGATCAGGTTGAGGTCGGCGCGGTAGCCGGGGGCCACCACGCCCCGGTCGTGCAGGCCCACCGCGCGGGCGGTGTTCTGGGTCTGCTTCATCACCAGCCATTCCAGCGGCAGGCGCCCATGCGGCCTGTCCCGCCCCCACCACGAGGCCATGAAGGTCGGGAAGGAGCCGTCGCAGATGGTGCCCACATGCGCCCCGCCGTCGCCGAGGCCGAACACCGTGTGCGGATGAGTCATCATGGCGCGGGCGTTGTCGAGGTCGCCCTCGGTGTAGTTGAACAGCGGGAAATAGAGGAAGGCGCGGCCCTCGTTCTCCAGCATGAAATCGAGGGCGATCTCCTCCGGCGCCAGGCCCGAGCGCTTCGCATGGGCGGCGATGGAGCTCTCCGGCAGGGGCTCGTAGACCGGCGGATCGCCCAGCGGGAACATCTTGTGGAAGGCCGCGAAGATGAAGCGGGCGAGATCGTTGCGGGTGCCCGGCTGCTCTGCGAACAGGCGCGCCCGGAACGCAGGGTCCTTCAGCCGCCGCACGCGCTCGGCCAGGGGCAGCTCGGCGATCGCCTGATAGCTTGGGTGCGCCACGAAGGGGTGGATCGACCCTTCGAGACCGAGGAGGATGCCCACGGGCCGCCCCGCCACTTGCGCCCGCACGTTCAGGCCCGCGGCCTGTGCGGCGTCGATGCGGCCCAGCATGTCCTTCCACATGTCCGGCTTCTGGTCCGCCTGCATCAGGGAGAAGGTGAGCGGGCGGCCGGAGACGCGGGCCACGGTCTCGATCAGGCCGAACTCCTCGTCGATGTCGGCGAAGTCGCTGATCCACTCGAACACCCCGGCGCCCGCCCGCGCCATGCCGGATGCGATCTCGGAAAGTTCCATCCTGTTGGCGTGGTAGCTCGGGATATGGTCGCCGCTCTTGGCCCGGTGCAGCATGGTGCGGGAGGTGGTGAAGCCGAGCGCCCCGGCCCGGATCGCCTCTTCGGTCAACTGGCCCTGCAGGCGGGCCTCGTCCTCGGTGGCGGCGTCCAGCGTCTGCGCCCGCTCGCCCATGACGTAGGCGCGGAAGGCCCCGTGCGCGGCCTGCGCCCCCACGTCGCAGGCGTATTCCCGGTCGATGGCGTCGAGATACTGGGGAAAGCTCTCCCACTCGAATCCGACCCCTTCGTGCAGGGCCGTGCCGGGAATGTCCTCCACCCCCTCCATCAGGTTGATCAGGAAGGCTTCGGAGCCCTTGCGCACCGGGGCGAAGCCGACGCCGCAGTTGCCCATGACGACGGTGGTGACCCCCTGCCAGGACGAGGGCGCCAGCTCGCGGTCCCAGCAGACCTGCCCATCATAATGGGTGTGAATGTCGACCCAGCCGGGGGTGAGGAGGAGGCCGTCGGCGTCGATGGCGCGGGCGGCGGGGGACGTCACCTTGCCGACCTCGACGATCCTGCCGTCCTTCACGCCGACATCGGCGGTGCGCGCCTCTGCGCCTGTGCCGTCGATCAAGCTCGCGCCCGTGATCTTCAGATCGAGCATCGCATCCTCCGTCGCCCTCTGGCGGGGCGTGGATAGATGATGCGCGATAACCTAGACGATGGGAAGGCTTTGGGGGATGGGGAGGCCGGGGGCGACGGGAAGGCCGAGGGGATTAGGCTGGCGCAGGCGGAGCCGCCACTTGCGGTCCACTTCGTCGGTGACGCCGCAGAGCTGCAGGAAGGCGACGACGGGCATGTCGGGCGGCGGCGCGGACGCCAAGGCGAGCATCCCCTGCCCCTTCAGGCCGACGCTGGCGGGGACCTGTAAGAGGGAGACGTACCAGAGGGCCGGAAAGGGTCGAAGCTCCGCCTCAGCGTCGCTGCTGAGGTGCGGACATTGCTCCTGAGAGCGGGTCATGCAGTCGAGATGCCCCGGCGACACCGAGCCGGCGTTCAGCACAACGCGGTCGTCGGCGATATCGGGCGGCACGGTGTGGCCGACGCCGAGCCTGCGGGCGACCCCCGCGGTGCCGAGCTTGCCGGTCAGCATCCAGCGGTCGCCTTCGGGGGCGGGATCGCCGCACATGGGGCAGAGCAGGCCCCGGATCGAGGCGCGCTGGCGGCGATAGTGGTTCATGGAATACTGCGGCTTGCCGAAACCGGCGTGCTCCTGCTGCCAGATGGCGACGCGCCCATCGACGGTGGGACAAGGCGCGACGCCCTGCACCGCCTCGGCGGTCCAGCTCGTCACCCAGGGGACGTCGATTCCCACCTTCAGCTTGGAGAGGCCCTGCGCCGGTCCGTTCATGTCGCCGCCCTCCTCAGTCGTTGTAGCTGGGGTCGACCATCTTGCGCTGGCAGAGGCGGCCTACCACGGTGAGCTGCCTGCAGCGGCTGGCGTCGCCGAGGTTGGGCGCGTCGACGGAGATCAGGTATTCATCCCGCCCCGCGACCACCCCGGCCATCACGATCTTGCGCCCGCTGATCAGGCTGAAGTTCTTCACACCGCCGCCGGCGAACTGGATGCTGAAGTAGCAGGTCCGGCCGAACGGCGCATCGCAGCCCCACTGGGTGGCGCCCTGGGCGAGGGCCGGGCCGACGACCGCGCCTGCGGCGAGGCCGCATGCAAGCGTGACCCCGATGACACTGCGTCTGGACATGACCACCTCCGCCGAACTGCGGCTAGCCTACACCAGATCGAGGGGAAGGCCGGCGATCTTGGCGAGATTGGTCTTGGGGATGGCGGCGGTAAAGGGCCCCGCCGCCTTGGCCTTGTCGCGACCGAGTTCCGCCCAGGCGGCGACGAAGGCCTGCGGCGACTGCGGTTCGGGGCGAAGCTTCACCACCTTCAGCCGCCGCCCCGC
>Ga0302314_10016065_pt1 | contig 12672 bp, 15 predicted proteins | sample III_Palsa_N2_3_FD_200533 | JGI IMG/M metagenome (GOLD analysis project Ga0302314, IMG submission 200533) | Peat permafrost microbial communities from Stordalen Mire near Abisko, Sweden - III_Palsa_N2_3 | ecosystem: Environmental > Terrestrial > Soil > Palsa > Peat permafrost | place: Sweden...
GGTCTTGGGATGAGTCTTATCGACGACCAGTTTGGTAAGCTTCGACACCGTTCCACCTACGTTCTGGCATCTGCTTCCCCGGTGATCGCCTCCCAATGCGGGGAAGCATGGGGGAAGCAGATCGGCGGGAAACCGCAGCGAAGGTCAGCGTGCCAGCGGCGGCGATAAAGTCAACAGTTCCAACGGGTTGTCGCGCTCTTGGCGGCAATCGGATAGAGCCGCAAAAGCGCTGCGGCGCTTTGGTAAGGCTGAGGTCCAGGGTTCGAGTCCCTGCGACGGCACCAGCTTCTTCAAACAGCTTTGGCCGTCATTGCCATCGCGCACTTTGCGCGCTAGAAAAATGTCTAGTTATATGTTGCGTTATGGGTGGAGGTCGGCTTGGCGGGTGACATCTTGAAGGAACGTAGCGCCCTGTTTCTGGGCAGCCGGTTGAAGCGGCTGGCCGAGCGCATGCAGGGCGACGTCATCAGCGTCGCGGCGGGCGCGGGCTTGGACATTCAGCCGAGCCAGTATTCGCTCCTGGCCACGCTCGATCGCTATGGTCCACAGACCATCGGCGAACTGACGCAGGCCATGGAATTGAGCCAGCCCGCGATCACACGCATGGCCGCCAAGCTGGCCGAGATGGGCCTCGTCACCATCGACCGCCTGCACAAGGACCAGCGTCACAAGACTGTCAGCCTGACCGAGACCGGCGTCGCCGATGTCGAACGTTCCAAGCTCTATGTCTGGCCGCAGGTCGAGGCGGCGGTGAGCGAGATGCTGGCCGGGCTCGAGGGGCCGTTCCTTGACCAGGTCGCCGCCATCGAACGGATGCTATCCGAAACGCCGCTGGATCAGCGCGCCCGAGCGCAGGCGGAGGCCGGACTGACGATCCACGAATACAGCGACGACCTCGCCACCGCCTTCCACGACATCAATGCGCAGTGGATCGGGGCCATGTACAAACTGGAGCAGACCGACATCGACGTGCTGGAGAATCCACGCGCGCGGATCATCGACAAGGGCGGGGACATCCTGTTCGTCGAAGCGCGGGGTCTGGGCGTCGTCGGCGCCTGCGCGTTGCAGAAAACCGGCGAGGGCCAGTACGAACTGACCAAGATGGGCGTGCTGGAGCGCGCGCGGGGCCGCAAGGCCGGCGAGTTTCTGCTCAAGGCCGTCATAGCCCGGGCGGAGCGGCTGGGCGCGAGGCGCCTTTACCTACTCAGCAACCAGAAATCGGCCGCCGCGATCCACCTTTACGAAAAGCTCGGATTCCGCCACGACGACGGCGTCATGCGGGAGTTTGGCGCCCGCTATGAACGCTGCAACGTGGCCATGCTCTATTGCGGATAGGGCGGCGCCGCGCCGATTTCAGCCGACGCCCAGACCCAAGTCGCTGAGACGCGGGGCCTACTCGACCCGCAGGTTGGTCGCCGAGGCCTTCCCCGAGCGGCGGTCTTGCTCGATCTCGTAGGAGACGCGCTGCCCCTCATCCAATCCGCGCAGACCGGCGCGTTCGACCGCCGAAATGTGGACGAAGACGTCGCCGCCACCGCCGTCGGGCTGGATGAAGCCGAAGCCCTTCGTCGGGTTGAACCATTTGACGACGCCGGACCCTGGGCCCGCGGGCGTCCGGTCACCGCCGCCGCCGCCGCGCGGCGCATCGCTCCGGGGTGGGCGACCAAAGCCGCCACCACCACTGCCGCCACCGCCGCCCGACCGCGCGCCAAAGCCGCCCTCTCGCCGAGGCGCCGGCGCGCCCGCCGCGATCATCTGCAGATCGACGGCCGCCAGCTTGCCGGACCTGCGATCCTGCTCCAGCTCGAAGGCGACCTCGTCGCCGTCGTTGAGGCCATCCAAGCCCGATCTTTCGACAGCCGAGATGTGCACGAACACATCGCTGCCGCCGTCGTCCGGCGCGATAAAACCGAAGCCCTTGGCTTGGTTGAAGAACTTCACTTTGCCCGTGGTCATCCTGGCTTGTCCCAGCTTAACGTCGATTGGAATTTAGCCGCCGACTTCGGCGACGAATAGAGTGGCTGTATTCTAAAATGGCTCACGCTTCGGCGCGTCGACGTTAGACCGCCGATGGCATCCGCGCTCCATTTCGGAGATTGCCGCGTCGTGGAATAAATCACTCGCGATGTAAAATGGCTTTCTGATTTTCGAAATTGATCGGCGTCGAGGTGTGTTCGTGAGCGACCAGCCAGCGGCCGTCGTTCTTGGTCAGAAACCAGGATAGGCGGTTCTGCATCGAACGGATGACGTCCCCATCTGCATTCACGGCGCTGTAGGTGACAAATGCGCTGATCGAGCCGGTTTCGGCATATTGGGCGACGCGCGCGTCGTCAAATCGGACCTGCACGCTCTCGTCTCCTAGCGAACCCAGCCAGTCGTGCAGACTGCGGCTCCAGGCATCGCGGTCGTCATAACTCCACACGCCCCAGGTGTCGAACACGCGAACACTGGGCGCATAGATGGCGGCGAGCCGCGACGGCGCCTTGGCCAGCACGGCGGCGGCGTACTCAGTCATCAACGCTTCGATGTCGGCGCTGGCTTCGCTCATGGCTCGCAGGATCCGCGGAGAGGTCTCACTGCGCCGATGATGTCGTCGAAACCAAAAGTCCGCAATGGAGTCGAAGCTGGCCACCGACTCCGCCGCGCCGAGAAACCATGGCCTGTTGCTGGGCTACGCGGCGACTCCGGAAGACGAGATCGAGGCTGCGGTCGTCCGACTGCAAAGAGCGTTGGAGGGTATTTGCGGCCCCGGATGAGCGCGCCTCAAATCTCCCGCGCGGTCGCCGTGTTCACTCCAAGACCTTGCGCGACGCCGCGGCCGCGGCGGTCGCGTGCTCGGCGTCGTGGATCGCCTGGTTCTTGGCCAGGTGGGCGAACATCTGAATGCCGAAGCCGCCGTCCAGGTCGTCGGTGATCCTCCGCTTCCACGGGCGCCGGATGATCTGGGTGGTCAGGCGGCGCGTGACCCGCGGCTGGCTCATGATGTGGTCGGCCAGCTTCCAGGCGCGGCCCAGCAGTTGATCGCGCGGCAGCACCTCGTTGACCATGCCCCAGGCCAGGGCGGTCCTGGCGTCGATGCGCTGGCCGGTGAGCAGGGCGTAGGCCGCCCGCTTCACGCCGAGCAACTCCTGCAGGCAGCTGTGGATGCCGTCGCCCGGAACCGAGCCCATGGTGAAGTGGGGGTCGAAGATCACCGCCTCCTCGGCGCAGAGCGTGAGGTCGCACATGAGGCAGATTTCGGCATGCGACGCGTGACCGTTGATCACCCCGATGGTCGGGATTTCGAGGTCGTTGATCAGCGAACTGACGTTTATCCGACCGTCCTTGTAGGCGTACTCATAGGCCCAGTGCTGCAGGTCCTCGCGCTCGAGGGCGAACCCGTCCGGGTCGAGCGCGGCCATGAAGTGCTCGCCCGAGCCGGTGAGGATCAGCAGCTCGTTCTCGGGATCGGCGCCGATGGTCTTGAAGAGCTGGCCGAGGGCTCGGTGGTTCTCGACGCTGAGCTGGATGGAGCCGCCGAGCGTGTGAGCCCGGGCCAGCAGGACGCCGTCGGCGCGCCGCTCGAGCTTGAAGTGGTCCTTGAACCGCTCCCGGTATTCTTCGAACTTCGGCGTCGGCACGAATGGGCTGAGCGACATCGCTTTTCTCCCTAAGCGCGGTCGATTTCGGTGAAGCAGCTCCAGTCCTTGTCCCGCCAGCCGCGCGCGATCGCCGCGTCCAGCTTGGCGCGCAGCGCCTCGACGCTCGATAGGCGCAGGTTCACGGCGTCGGCGGCATCTATCATCAGCTTCACATCCTTCAGCCCGCCGGCCGCGGTAAAGCCGACGCTGTCGAAGTCTCGTTCGCCGATCTTGGCGATATATTCCCGGGTCCCGGGATTGCCGAAGAAGCTGGCCAGCATCTGCGGAACCAGTCCCGGCGGCAGGCCTGTCTTTTCCGCCCAGGCCAGGGATTGGCCGATCAGGTCCATGCCCGAGGCGCCGAGGAAGTTGGCGATCAGCTTGGCGACAGACGCCTGGCTCTGGCGTTCGCCGACAACCAGCATCATCGGCGCGTAGGTGGTGATCAACGCCCGCGCGGACTCGACCGCCTCGGCGTCGCCGGCGACGAAGGTGACGAGCTGCGCCGCCTCGGCGGCCGGCAACCGGCCCACGACCGGACCGGCGAGGTAGCGGCCGCCCGCCGCTGCGTGCAGTTCCGCGAGTTCGTCCGAGAGAGCTGGGGAGATGGTGCTCGCGCCGATGTGGATCGCGCCGGGCCGCAAGCCGGCGAGCACGCCGCCCGGTCCGGACACGACCGTCCTGAGGGACGCATCGTCCGCCAGACTGGAGATCACGATATCCGCGGACCGCGCGGCGGCCGCGGGAGACTCCGCGAACTTGGCGCCCGCCGCGAGCAGCGGCCCCGCCTTTTCGGGCGACCGGTTCCAGACCGACAGCGGATAGCCGGCGCGTTGGAGATTGGCGGCCATGGCGAGGCCCATCTTGCCCAGGCCCAGGAACGCGACGGGGGGCTTATCGGGAGACGGCGTTGTCATTTCATTCCGTCCTATTTCAGCTCGAAATACTCGAGCGTGCCGCGTCCCGCCGTCGCTGGTTCGCCCGGCAGGCTCAAGGTGATGGGGCTTTCGAAGCGCGTGTACCAAGGCTTCATGCCCATCGCCGTCGCCGCCGCGCGCATGGCGGGCGGCGCTTGCGTGAGCAGGTTGGTGGAGGTCAGAATGTGATCGGAGATCTTGAACTCCGCCTTGGTTCCGTCGGCGGTCGCATAGCTAATCTCGGATGCAATAGCTCGCGAGTGTGCGGGGTCCGGGTGGCGCACCAGGGGCCCCTCGGTCGGCGATACGTCGGCTCCGAAGGCGTTGACCTCGACTTGATGTTCGTCGGCGATGAAGAGCAGCGGGATACTCGTCCCCCCGACGGCTGGCTTGCCATGGATCTCGGCGGCGATGATCGTGTGTCCGCCAGTCTGGCCGCGTCCCCACCACCAATTGTCAAATAACTTGGCGGGCGAAACATTGCCCCAGTTGTGGTCGTGATAGCCGCTGCCGGTGACTTGCCGGGTCACGCCGTCGGCGGTCAGCGTGCCGGTGACGGCGCCCTCCGGTACCGCCGCCAGCCACGCGAAATACTGTGTTCCGGCGAAGTCGTAGCCGGTCGCCGGGCGGTAGGAGGCGACCCGTCGGCGCAGGGTCAGATCGCACCCGACGCCGCCCGTCTCAGCCGGATCCACATGGATGGAATAGGTGTCGAGATCGCCTTTGAACTCATGCGGCCCGATCTTGATGTCCGCATGGTCGGTCGCGAAGGATCCGGGATCGTCGAAGGTCCGCGAGACGCGGCGGGTCGGTTTGCCGGGCGGCGTCAGCTCCAGGCTGACGGACCGCTTGTGTGATCCGTAGCCCCAGTTGTCGCCGAACACGACGACGACGACGGTTCCGTCGTCCAGCAGTCCATCGAAGTACCACCACTCGAAGGTGTCGGTGGAACTCTTCGTGCGCCGGCCGTCCTCCCACACGGCGATCGTCGGGCCGAGGCCCAGCGCCGCGAAGTCGGCGGACGCCGCAGCCAGATGCAGCTTCTGGTCGTCGGAGGACGTCGCCTCGGCGTGTGAGGCCAGTCCCACGGTGATCGCCCCTGCCGCGGCGCCTATCAACCGCACCCAACTTGCACTCTTCATCACCGACCTCCGTGCGTAATGCACGGGTACTTATAGGCCGCCCACATTGCGGCTGGCAATGATCTTCGTGCATAATGCACTGATGAGTGACTGGTCGGACGACATCCACGCCGTGCTGCTGCAGCTCAACGGCTACATGAACCGGCCCGATCTCGATCAGGCCTTCCTGGCGCGCGCGGGCGTCAAGCTGGACCGGGCGCTGTTCCCGCTGCTGACCAGGATCGGGCTCTACCACCCGATCAGCGTCGTCGAACTGGCGAGCCTCGTCGGCCGCAATCACTCCACTGTCAGTCGTCAGTCGGCCAAGCTCGAGACGCTGGGTCTGGTGCAGAGACAGACCGCGAAGGGCGATCTGCGTGTCCGGCTGCTGGAACCGTCGGCGAGCGGCTGGAAGATGCTGGACCAGTTCGCGAGTGCGCGGCGAAGGTTCGTGAACAAACGCCTTGGCGATTGGACGGTCGAAGAGCGGGCCACGCTGCTGGGCCTCCTACGAAGGTTCTCCGCCACGATAGGCGATTTCGAGACGACGGCGACTGGCGGCCCCGGCCGCGACCTTCCATGATGCCGCGACAAGCCCGTGCCGCTCTTAAGATGTACGCTTGCCCGTCGCCATAACTGGAGTTATGCATAACTTCAGTTATGTTCCCTCACGTCGCCGAGCCGCGAGCCTAGGGAGACGCGCTCATGAAGCCGCTGCGCCCACCGCCGACCCTGTCCACCCTCGCCCAGATCCGCCGGGAGTTCGGCGTCACGGCGCGGGCGCTGCGCTATTACGAGGAACAGGGGCTGCTCTCGCCGGCCCGACGCCAGCAGATGCGGGTCTACTCGGAGCAAGACCGCGCACGGCTGAAGCTGATCCTTGGCGGCCGGCGCGCCGGCTTCAGCCTGCGGGCGATCCGCGAGCTGCTCGACATCCGCGACAAGGAGGTCGGCGTCTCCGGGCTGGCGAAGGCGCTGCCGCGCTTCAGGGCGCAGCTCTCGGTCCTGGAGGCGCGGCGAAGCCAGCTGGAGACCGCCATCGAGGCGCTGAGGGCGGCCTCCGCCCGGCTCTCTCAAGGCGGCGGCGCGGACATCGTCGAAACCCAACCAACCCAGAGGCAGGCATGAGCGAAACCACGGCCGACTACGTCGCCACCGTCGTCGATCCCAAGGCGCACGCCAATCCGGAGCGGCTCTACGAGGCCTATGCGTGGCTGCGTAAGCACGACCCGATCGCCCGCGCCGAGCTGCCTGGGTTCGATCCCTTTCACATCGTCACCCGCCATGCCGACATCCTCGAGATCAGCAAGGACAACACGGCCTTTCCGTACGGGACCTATCCGTCCACGCTCGCCCCCCACCAGGCGGTGGAGAATGGCCGCGCCGCGCGGGCCGCCGGGCGGCCGCTGCTCTACACCCTGGTGCAGATGGACGAGCCGGACCACATGAAATACCGCGCCCTGACCCAGGGCTGGTTCGTGCCGCAGAACCTGCGCAAGCTGGAGGCCCGGGTGCGGGAGCTGGCGCGCGAGGCGGTGGCGCGGATGGAGAGCCTGGACGGCGAATGCGACTTCGTCAGCGAGGTCGCGCTGCATTTTCCGCTGCGGGTGATTATGGAGATCCTGGGCGTGCCGCGCGAGGACGAGCCGCGCATGCTGCAGCTGACCCAGGAGCTTTTCGGCGCAACGGACCCCGACCTGCGCCGCCGGCCCGCCGACGAGAGCGCGGAGGCCCAGCAGCTGGCCATCCAGGCGGTGTTGGCCGACTTCTTCAACTACTTCAACGCGCTGACCGAATCCCGTCGCGCCAACCCGCTCGACGACGTCGCCAGCGTGATCGCCAACGCCAAGGTTGACGGCGCCCAGATCTCAGCCTTCGACGCGGTCTCCTACTATGTGATCATCTCGACCGCCGGGCATGACACCACCTCGTCCTCCACCGCCGGCGCGCTCTGGGCCCTGGCCGAGCGGCCGGGCGAGCTCGCCAAGGTGCGGAACAACCCGTCGCTGATCCCGGGCCTGGTCGACGAGTCGATCCGCTGGACGACGCCGGTGCGCCATTTCATGCGCAGCGCCGCGGCCGATACGACCGTGGGCGGACGACCGGTGGCCAAGGACGACTGGTTCATGCTGTGCTATCCGTCGGGCAACCGCGACGAAGAGGTGTTCGAGAACCCGATGGAGTTCCGCGTCGATCGCAGCCCGAACCGGCACCTGGCCTTCGGCTACGGCGCGCATCTGTGCCTCGGCCAGCACCTAGCGAAGATGGAGATGCGCATCCTCTGGGAGGAACTGCTGCCCCGGCTAAAATCGGTCGAACTCGCCGGCCCGGCGCAGCTGTCCGAGGCGAACTTCGTCAACGGCCCGAAGAAGCTACCGATCCGCTACGAATTTGCCTGAGGCCGCTCAACTCGGCCGCGTCCCGGCGGGTAAACAAGCCGCGCCGCTCGGGCGCCGCGATTGGCTGGAAGCCGGCCAGAGGCTGCTGCGAACCTCGGGGGTCGGCGCGCTGAAGCTGCGCGCGCTGGCGGACAGCCTCGGCATCTCCACCGGCAGTTTCTACCATCATTTCAGCGACTTCGACGCCTATCTGGTGGCTCTGGCCAAGTACTACAGCGGCGAGCAATTGGCGGCGAGCATCGCCACAGTGATGCGCGAGGCGCACACGCCCTACGACCGCATCGTGCGCGCCTCGCAGCTGGCTCACGACGTGGCCTTGCCGGAGTTGATGGTGGCGATGCGCGCCTGGGCGCGGCGGGACGACCGCGTGGCGCCCGAGGTCGCCGTCCTGGAGCAAGGACTGATGGACTTCCTGGCGGGGTGTTTCGTCGGCCTGGGGTTCACACAGGAGCAGGCGGCCGCCCGCGCCTTCGTCATGCTCTCCGTCGCATGCGGCGAGGTCGCCCGGCCCGACCTGGGGGATGAGCGTCGGTTCGGGCGCGCGATCACCGATCTTGTCTGCGCGGGCGCGCCGGCGCAGACAAGTCGCTGATGTCGCACGCCGACCTCAAATCTGGCGCGCGCGGCCGGCCCAGTAGGGTTCGCGGACGCGGTTGCGGAGGATCTTGCCCGCCGCGCTGCGCGGTAGCTCATCCACGAAGTCGAGGCCGCGCGGGATCTTGAACCTGGCCAGGTTGGCGACCGCGAAGGCGAGGATTTCGGCGCGCACGGCATCGCTCGGCTCGTAGCCCGCCTTGAGCTGGATCACGGCGCGCACCTCCTCGCCCCACTCGTCGTGCGGCGCGCCGATGGTGCAGCTGTCTTCGACCGCCGGATGCTTGATCAGCTCGTTGTCGACCTCCTGCGGGTAGATGTTGACCCCGCCGGCGATGATGGTCTCGGCGCTGCGGCCGGTGAGGAAGAGGTAGTCGTCCGCGTCGAGATAGCCGATGTCGCCAAGTGTGAAATACGCGCCGAGCCGCGAGGCCTCGGTCTTCTTCTCGTCCTTGAAGTACTGGAAGCCGGCCTCGGGGACCTTCATGTAGATCGTGCCGGCGACGCCGGGCGGACATTCCTCGCCCGCGTCGTTCACGATCCGAGCGGCGTCGGGGCTGGGTCGGCGGCCGACCGTGCCGGGCTTCGTCAGCCATTCGGCCGACTGCACCGTGAAGCCCGCGCCGCCCTCGGAGCCGGCGTAGTATTCGCTCAGGACCGGCCCCAGCCATTCGATCATCGCCCGCTTCACCTCCGGCGGACAGGGCGCGGCGCCGTGGTTGATGCGCTTCAGCGACGAGACGTCGTACTTGCGCCGCACCGCTTCCGGCAACGCCAGCAGCCGCTGGAACATGATCGGCACGAAGTGGGAGTGGGTGATGCGGTGGCGCTCGATCAGCCGCAGCACCTCCTCGCTGTCCCATTTGTCGAGGAAGACGATCGGCAGGCCGTTCAGCAGCGGCGCCCGCACGTTCCCGGCCAGCGGCGCGGCATGATAGGCCGGGCCGGTGCAGAGGTAGATGTCGCGCTCGCGGTCGGCCTCGGGCTGGAAGGCGCCGTAGACGACGCCGGGCTTGAACACCCCCTTCGGCCGCCCGGTAGTGCCGGAGGTGTAGAGCATGGTGAAGCCGCGCACCGGATCGGCGATATCGGCGCCGTCCAGCGCCAGGACCGCCGTCTCGTAGCGCTCGAAGCCGTCGATCGCGCCGCCGATCGCCACCTTGAGCGCCAGGTTCGGACATTGGGGCGCGGCGATCTCGATGGCGCGGGCGATGCGGGCGTCGGCGAAGACGGCCTTGGCCTCGCAGTCCTGGACCACATAGGCGATCTCGTCGCCGGTCAGGTGCCAGTTCACCGGCGTCACGCGCATCCCGACCCGGAGCGCGCCGAACAGCACGTCACAGAACTCGGCGCGGTTGGAGCAGGCGAGCGCCACCGAATCGCCGGCCTTCAGCCCCGCGGCCCGCAGCCGGCGGGCGACGCGATTGGCGTTGGCGTTCAACTCGCCGAAGCTGCGGTTCTGGCCGGTGTAGTCGTAGATCGCGACGCGGTTCGGGGTCAGCCGCGCCCATACCGCCGGCTGCATGCCGAGCTCGGCCGCTGCGTCCACCTGGCCCGCGAGATCCTCGATCTCCAACACATTCGCCCGACTCATTTCGATCCTCCCGCGGGCCCCGTCTGCCGCGGCGCCTTCGCCGCATAGTCAACACTGACTACAAGCAGCGCGCAACGTCGGCGCGTCGGCGCGCTAAGGAACCGCCATGATCAGGATGTACGGCTTCTGGCGCTCGGCCGCCTCGTTCCGGGTGCGGGCGGCGCTCAATCTCAAGAACCTCGCCTTCACCGAGACGATGGTCGACCTCGATGCGGGCGAGCAGGACGCGGCCGAGCACAAGACGCTGAATCCGCAAGGCGCGGTGCCGGTGGTCTTCTTCGACGACGCGCCGCCGCTGACCCAGTCGCTCGCGATCCTCGAATACCTGGAGGAGACCCATCTTACGCCGCCCTTGCTGCCGGCGGCGCCGCTGGCGCGGGCCCGGGTGCGTTCGCTCGCCCTGCTGTTCGCCGCCGACCACCACCCGCTGATCGTGCCTCGCGTGCGGCGTTATCTGACCGAGACGCTGCACGTCGGCGACGCGGCGCGGCTCGCGTGGCTGCGGCACTGGTTCCGCGAGGGGCTGGTTCAGGCCGAGACGCGGCTGTCGCGCGAGGCGGAGACGGGGCGTTTCTGCCACGGCGACGCGGTGACGATCGCCGACCTCTGCCTGATCAGCCAGGTGATGGGCGCACGCGGCGTGCAGGTCGAGGTCGCGGACCTGCCGACCGTGGCCCGCATCGCCAACGCCTGCCTGGAAGTCGACGCGATCGCCCGCGCCCAGCCGCTGCGCCAGCCTGGGGCGCCGGCGTCGCACTGAGCGCGGCGCTTAGAGCCCGGCTTCGTCGGACTGAGGCGGATGGCTGGCGAGGTCGGCCAGCGCGGCGTCGACGGCGGCGGCGGTCTCCAGGCCCTCGCCTTCGCGGAAACGGGCGAGGAACTCGATCGCGCCGTGGCCGCCCAGGATCGGCGAGACGGCGACGCCCATCGGCCGGAACTCGAGGCGCGCCAGGCCGTCGAACAGGCCGGTCAGCACCTCGGCCAGGTGGGTCGTCTCCGACGGCGAGCGCGACCCCAGCCCCTCGAACGACGGCTTGATCAGGGCGGTGATGTCATAGGGCGTCTCGAACAAACCGCTCAGAATCGGCAGGGCGAGCTGCAGCGACAAATACGAGAGGTCGGCGCAGGCGAGGTCGATCGGCTGGGCGAAGGTCCGGGGCGTGAGATCGCCGATGTTGGTCTTCTCGAACACCTGGACGCGCGGATCGGTCGCCAGCTTGCCCTTGATCAGGCCGTAGCCGACGTCGACGGCGTAGACATGGGCCGCCTGGTGCTGGAGCAGGCAGTCGGTGAAGCCGCCGGCCGAGGCGCCGGCGTCCAGGCAGACGCGGCCGGCGACGTCGATGCCGAAACGCTGGATCGCGCGCTCCAGCTTGTAGCCGCCGCGCGTCGCGAAGCGCAGCCGGCGACCGCGCAGGTGGATCTCGATATCGGGCGAGAGCTGCGAGCCGGAGGTGGTGACCACCGCGCCGTTCACCACCACCTTGCCCGAGGCGATCCAGCCCTGGGCGGTCTTCAAATCGTCGAACCAGCCGCGCTCCAGCAGCAGCTGGTCCAGCCGGAAGCGCGGCTTCGCCATCGCCCTACTCCGCGATCTTGCGCGCCAACGCCAGCAGGGCGCTGAAGCTGTCGCCGGCGGCGGACTTGTTCGGCTTGACGTGGCCGCAGCGCTCGCAGCGATGGACGATGGTGAACTGATCGCCCTTCTTGTCCAGCCCGACCGGCGCCATCAGACCCTCGCAACTGGCGGCGCGGTCACCGGGGTTGATGTCGACGTGCTTGCTCCACAGGCAGGCCGGGCAATGGTTGGTGTAGCCCGAGCCCGTCACCTCGGCGCCGCAGCGCTCGCAGACGAAATCTTCGATCGTTCGACGAAAGTTCGCCATCGTGGGGGTCAGATCGCCGGGCGCCGGGCGCGTGTCAATCAGGGCGTCGGCGCGGCGGAGATTGCGGTGACGACGGCCGGTCGTCGCACGGGCGCCACGTTACGAGTCTAGGGACGCGGGGGCTCGGGCGGGCGTCGGCAACCGGGATGGATGGCACGATGCTCCGATTTGGCGTCTTCGCCACGATAGGCGGCTGGTTGGTGGCGCGAACCGACCGGCACGAACTCTATGGCGCCCGCGACGAGGCCATCGAGGCCGCCGTCCGCCAGGCGCACGTGGCGCGCTGGCGCGGCTCGGACGCCGAGGTGGTGGCGCAGGACGAGCCCGGCGGATCGCTGAGCGTGGTCGATCCGCCGAAATCGCCGCAGGCGGAAGAAAGAACATTTTAACCAAACAAGGCCGCCAATTCTTAATCGCGATCTGTTGTCCTGCGGACATAAGCCGGCGTCGATCGGCAGGAGCGAGGGTCGCGGGGTGTTGGGTTCTTCATTCGATCACCTGAGCGCGGTTTGGTGGTCGACCTTGACCCGCGAAACCGGCC
>Ga0302314_10016066_pt1 | contig 12672 bp, 10 predicted proteins | sample III_Palsa_N2_3_FD_200533 | JGI IMG/M metagenome (GOLD analysis project Ga0302314, IMG submission 200533) | Peat permafrost microbial communities from Stordalen Mire near Abisko, Sweden - III_Palsa_N2_3 | ecosystem: Environmental > Terrestrial > Soil > Palsa > Peat permafrost | place: Sweden...
CCCGCCGCAGCCGGGCCGGCGCCCGCCGCGGGCGCGGACGGACGGGACTGGGGCGCGCTCTGCGGGCCGACGCCGCCGTTGCCGGCGCTGCTCTTGCCGGGCGCCGACGGCGGGACCAGGGCGGTCCCGGCCGCGGCCGGCACGGCGGTCACGGGCGCGAGAGCGGTGCCGATCGAGGTCACCACGCCGGTCACCGGCGGCGTCGTGAGGATCGTGGTCACCGGGGCGAGCGCCCCGGTGACCGGCGCGAGAGTCTTGGCGGCCGTGGTCACGACCGGAGCCAGCGCCCCGGTGACCGGCGCCAGGGCCTCGGTGACGGGCGCTACGACCGGGGTAACCACGCCGGTGACCGGCGCCAGCGTCTTGACCACGGTGGTGACGAGGGGGGTGACCGTCCCGGCCACCGGGGCCAGCGTCTTGGTCACGGTCGTGACCACCGGGCTGACCGCGCTGGTGACCGGTGTGACGGTCTTAGCGACGGTCGTCACTACCGGGGTCACCGCGCCGGTCACGGGGGCCAGGGCCTTCGCCGCCGTGTTGACGACTGGGCTGGCCGCGCTGGTGATCGGTGCGACGGTCTTAGCGACGGTGGTCACCACCGGGGTGACCGCGCTGGTGACCGGGGTCAGGGTCTTGGTCACGGTCGTCGCTACCGGGGTGACCGCACCGGCAACCGGTGCGACCGTCTTGGCAGCGGTGTTCACTACGGGAGCGACCGTGCCGGCCACGGGGGTCACGGTGTTGGCGACGGTGGTCGCCGCCGGTGCGGCTGCGCCGGTGACGGGCGCCGACGTCTTGGCGGTCGTGCTGACAGCCGGGGCGGCAACGGCGGTGACGGGGGCCAGCGTCTTGGCGACGGTGGCCACGACCGGTGCCGCAGTGCTGGTGCTGACGACCGAGGTAATCGGGGAGGAGGCCGCGGTGACCGTCAGCCCGGCGGTCGTTTGCGTTGACCGCAGGGGAGGAAGCGCCGCCGTCGCCGCGTGGGCCGGCCGGGAGAACAGCAGCATGATCACGAAGATGCCCGCCGCCGCCAGCGCAGCCTGCATCGCTCCAAGAGCGACGCGACGCACCATCGGCTGCAGCATGAGCAGTCCCACTCGACGAGAAACCGGGCCGCTCGCCTACCCCCGGCGGCGGCGTCAAACCTCGCGTACACGAACGTGTTGTTCGGTGACCACCGTACAGCGACATCGCCAATCGGACAAGGGCGAGAAAAGGACGATAGGTCTCGCAAAAGCCGATTAAGACGCCGTCCGGGCGAACATCTTGCGGTAGTCTCTCGGCGCCACGCCTCGTCGCGCGGCGAACTGCTCGCGAAACACGGCTGCGCTGCGGTAGCCAACCCTGGCCGCGATCTGCTCGATCGGCAGGCCGGTGGTTTCCAGCAGCTCCTCGGCCAGGGCGAGCCGCTGGTTGAGCAGCCAGGCGTACGGCGTCGCTCCGGTGACCGCGTTGAAATGCCTGACGAACGTCCGGCGGCTCATCAGCGCGCGGGCCGCGAGTTCGTCGAGAGATACCGGCCGGTCCAGGTTGGCTCGGGCCCACGCCATGACCTCGGCCAGCCGGTCGCCGTCGTCGCCGGCCGTCAGCGGCGCGGCGATGAACTGCCGCTGTCCGCCGTCGCGGTGCGGCGGGGTGACGAGGATGCGCGCGATCGAATTGGCGAGCGCCGCCCCGTGCTCACGGCGGATCAGGTGCAGGCACATGTCGATGCCGGCCGACGCGCCCGCGCCGGTGACGATGTCGCCCTGGTCGAGGTAGAGGGCCTCAGGGCGGACCCGCAGCCGGGGAAACCAGGACGCCAGCTGGTCGGCGTACTCCCAATGAGTGGTCACTTCCAGGTCGTCAAGCAGCCCGGTGGCGGCGAGCGCGAACACGCCCAGGCAATGCGCGGCTACCGTTGCCCCGCGCTCGTGCGCCGCTCGTATCGCTTCAAGGACGGGCGCGGGCGGCGCGGTGGCGTAGCTCGCGCCCGGCAGCAGCAGGATCAGGTCCGACGAGGCCAGCAAATCCGGTCCGTGCTCGAGCAGGACCGGGACGCCGAGATCGGTGGAGACCGGTCCTGGACGCACCCCGCAGAGGGCGAACTCGAATTCGGTCAGGGGGGTCGGGCGCGGAAGATCGCGCTGGTCAGCCCTAGGCCGAGCCCGACCGCGCCATCGGGGGCGTAGGCGGCGACACGACGGAAGGGAGCCATTCCAACAGCATGGCATGAAACCCGCGATGATCGGCATTCGGGCCACTGGTGCGCTCTGGCCGAGCCAGCGAGACTGATCCCCATGACCGCCGCCTATGACCCCGCCAGGACCGCCCTCGTGCTCGTCGATCCGTACAACGACTTCTTCGCTGACGACGGCAAGATCTACCCGCGGCTGCGCGAAGTCGCCGAAGCCGTCGGCCTGCGCCAGCACATCCGGGAGCTGCTCGCCGCCGCCAGGGCGGCCGGACTTCAGGTCGTCATCGCCCCGCACCGGCGCTGGCACCCGGGCGACGTCGAAGGCTGGCTGCGCCCCGGCCGGCCGCACCGCACGCTCAGGGACGGCCGCGTCTACGAGGCCGGCTCGAATGGCGGCGAGTGGTACCCGGACTTCGCCCCTCAGCCAGGCGACATCGTGGCCAGCGAGCACTGGGGAGAAAGCGGCTTCGCGAACACCGACCTCGACCAGCAGCTCCGTCAGCACGGCATCGAGCACATCATCCTGGCCGGCCTGACCGCTCCCGGGTGCGTCGAGGGGACCGGCCGCTGGGCGCTTGAGCTCGCCTACACCGTCACGCTGGTCAAGGACGCCACCGCGGCTCTCACCATGGAGCACCTGCACGCCGCGGTCGAGCTCAACGCCCCGATCTACGCCGAGCACGTGCTCGCGACGGCCGAGGTCGCCGCCGCGCTGAAGAGCTGACGCGGCAGCCCGGGGTGACGTCGGGCCTGCGCTGTCCGGCTTTCTGGCACGATGAGCGGATGTCGTTGGTACTGCGCGCGGGCACCACCGCGGACGTTGACGGGCTGCTTGGGCTGTGGGCCGAGGCGGCGGAGAACGCCGAGCGGGCGCCCGATACCCGGGAGGCAGTGGCGGCCGTCCTCGGCCGTGATCCTGATGCGGTGATCGTGGCCGAGCACGAGGGTGAGCTGGTCGGGTCGGTCATCGCGGGCTGGGATGGCTGGCGCTGCCATCTGTACCGGCTCGCGGTCCGCCCTGCGTGGCGACGCCGTGGGGTCGCCTCGGCGTTGCTGCGGGCCGCCGAGGACAGGTTCGTCGCCGTCGGGGCTACCCGGGCCGACGCGATGGTGCTTGACGGCAACGGTCTCGGCCGGAGCCTGTGGCGGGCCGGCGGTTACCTCCGCCAGGACGAGTGGCGTCGCTGGGTGAAAAAACTCGGCTGAGGAGTCCTCAGTCCTCGCCTAGCCTCACTCCTTGCCCAGCGTCGCGAACCAGCGGCCGCCGCAGGACCAGGTCTCGGTCGTGCACAGGCCGGCCTCGGCGGCGATCCCGGATAGCTGATCGGCGCCCACCTGGGCCCAGGGGAACCAGTCGCCGGCCTGATGCCGGCACCCGCGCGAGTGCCTGAGCCTGACCCGCTCGCGCCGCAACTCACGGCCGGGCGGCTGCACCTCGACGAGCGCCCGGCCGTGCGGTGCGAGCAGTTCGGCCACCCGGCCAAGCAGCGCCGCCGGGTCGCCGCCGATGCCGACGCTCCCGTCCGCAAGCAGCACGATCGTCCAGCGGCCGGTCCCTGGTACCCGGCTGAACACGTCGCGCAGGAGCGTTAGCGACCCGGCCGACCGGGCGATGCCCACGGCGTGCGGCGCGACGTCGATGCCGAGCGCGGGCACGCCCCGCTCGGCCAGCGCGACGGTGAGCCGCCCGGGTCCCGACCCCACGTCGAGCGTCGGGCCGCTGCACCGGTCGATGAGCGAGACGTCCCCCGGCCGCAGCCGCCGCCAGTCGTCGGCCCACAGCGGCGTGATGCTCCCGTCCGCGTGCTCAAGCTCGGTCCCCGAGCGTTCGCCCGCCCGCCCGGCGAGCGCCTCCCCGTATAGTGCTCCGATCACACAGAGTTCCCCCAGTGCAGAGAAAGCCAGTCACGTACGCCAACCAGTGTTCACCGGGCCGGTCCTGCCCGGCGGCCGGTCAGGGGCGTGCTCATCTTTTCGTCACCGGCCTTACGGTGTTGTGACCATTTCGTCCTGTTCGCCGACGATGCCATCGGTTGCGGAATTACCGTGTATCGGTGAGCAGTACTCGACATGTCTCATCAGGCACCCCCGATCGGATGGCGTCATGACTGGCAGCCCGCTTGACCTGCCCGGCCGGATTGTCGTGGTCGACGACGACCCGACGGTGGCGGACGTGGTCGGGCGTTACCTGATGCGCGACGGCCACAGCGTGCAGAGTGCCCGCGACGGCTACGAGGCGCTGCGGCTGATCGAGGAGCGACCTCCCGACCTGGTGGTGCTTGACCTCATGCTGCCGGGCATCGACGGCCTGGAGGTATGCCGCAGGCTCCGCGAGCGCTGGCCCATCCCGGTCGTGATGCTGACCGCGCTTGGCGATGAGAGCGACCGGCTGGCCGGGTTTGAAATCGGCGCCGACGACTACGTGACCAAGCCGTTCAGCCCGCGCGAGCTGGCCATGCGGGTTCGCTCGGTGCTTCGCCGGGCCCGCGGCAGCGGGCTGCCGGACAGCCCCGATCAGGGCGTCATCGCCAACCAGGGGCTCTCCGTCGACCTGGCCGCCCACGAGGTCAGGATCGGCGGCAACCTGATCCAGCTGACCTCGCGCGAATATGACCTGCTGCTGTTCCTGATGCGAAACCCGAGGCAGGCGTTTACCAGGGAGCAGCTGCTGAGCGAGGTCTGGGGCTGGACGTTCGGCGACACCTCGACCGTCACCGTGCACGTGCGGCGGCTGCGGGAGAAGCTGGAGTCCGATCCGACGATCCCGCGGCGGATCGTCACCGTCTGGGGCGTCGGCTACCGCTACGAGCCGGGGCCGTCGTGACCGCGGCCGCCCTGCCCATCGCGGCCGAAAGCATGGCGCCGGTCAATCTCGTGAGCGTGGTCGCGTGGGTCGCGGTGGCGGTGGTCGCCACCGCCTTCGTCGGCCTTGGCGTCCTGCGGCTGCTCGCGCGGCGGTCCATCGGCCTGCACGTCGGCCTCGTCGCGGCGGTCTGCGTGATCACCGCGATGATCACCATCGCCGAGATCTCCGTCATCATGCTGTCGCCGGCCGATCGCGCGGTGATGCTCGAGCTGATGGGCGTCTCCGGCATCGCCAGCCTGGTCGCCTCGTACTTCGTGGGCCGCGCGGTCGGCCGGGCGAGCGGCGCCCTGCTCGCCTCGGTCCGGCAGGTCGGCGACAGCGGCATCTACACGCCGCCCGAGGTGCCGCTGCCGGCCGAGCTCGAGGGGCTTTCGCGCGGGCTGGCCGAGGCGCACGAGCGGCTCGGCCAGGCGCGGGCGCGGGAGCAGGCCTTCGAGGCCAGCCGGCGCGAGCTCGTCGCCTGGGTGAGCCACGACCTGCGCACTCCGCTGGCCGGGCTGCGGGCGATGGCCGAGGCGCTCGAGGACCGGGTGGTAGTCGACCCGCGCGAGGTGGATCACTACCACTCGCAGATCCGGATCGAGACCGAGCGGCTGGCGGCGATGATCGACGACCTCTTCGAGCTGTCCAAGATCCACGCCGGGGCGCTGCGGCTGTCCCGCCGCGTGGTCGGCCTCGAGGATCTGATCGCCGACGTCGTCGCGAGCGCGGCGCCGGTCGCGCGGGCGAAGCGGGTCAGGCTCACCGGGTCCGCCGTCCGCGGGATGCCGGTCCTGATCGACAGCGCCGAGTTCGGCCGCGCGGTCAGGAACCTGGTGATCAACGCGATCAGGCACACCCCGCCGGACGGGACCATCGAGATCCTGGGCGAGCTTCATTCCGGGGTGGCGTGCGTCAGCGTGTCCGACGAATGCGGCGGCATCCCGCTCGATGATCTGCCCCGGGTCTTCGACGTCGCATTCCGGGGCGAGAGCGCCCGCACACCCGACCCGTCCGGCGGGGCCGGGCTCGGGCTGTCCATCGCCCGCGGCATCGTCGAGGCGCACTCCGGCGACATCAGCGTGCTCAACACCGGGCCCGGCTGCCAGTTCCTGATCACGCTCCCGCTGGCCAGGATCCCCCAGTCCGCCGCCCCCCGGCAGGCGCCGTCGTGGGCGGCCCAGGCGGGGCGCTGACGCGCGGTCGGCCGTCATATTTCCGTAAGCCGGTAAATCCGGCCGATTCGGCAGGGCGCTACTAGCGTCGGCGCCATGGAAACCGACATCGAAACCGGTCAGGGAAGCCAGGTCATCGTCATCGCCGAGGCGCCGGCGCCGGACCGGTCCGACGACTGGCTGTCCCCGCCGCTGCACCCGCAGCAGGCGGCCCAGGTGGCCGAGGCGGCGCTGGCGGACACGCTCGAGGTGGCGGCGGCCGCGCCGGTGACCCGGCGGGTGCTCGCGCTCGACGGCGCGCCCGGGGACTGGCTGCCGGACGGGTTCCGGGTGTTCGGGCAGCGCGGCAACGGGCTCGACGAGCGGATCGCGGCCGCGTTCGCTGACGCCTACGCGGTCGCGCCGCTGCCGATGGTTCTCATCGGGACCGACACCCCGCAGGTCACGGTCGACATGCTCGGCGACGCGGTTGCCTCGCTCGAGTCCGGCGAGGCGGACGCGGTGTTCGGGCCATCGACCGACGGTGGGTTCTGGCTGCTCGGCCTGCGCCGGCCGGACCGGTCGCTGCTGGCGGGCGTTCCGATGTCAGACCAGGACCCCGGTCGCGCGCTGTTGGAACGGCTGGCCGGGGCCGGGTTGCGGGTCGCCCTGGCCCCCCGGCTGACCGAGGTCAGCACGTTCGAGACGGCCGAGCAGGTGGCCGGGCAGTGCCCGTCCTCGCGCTTCGCGGCGGCGTTCTCCGCGACCGCAAGCGGCCTGAGCGCGGCCTGAAACAAACAGGCCGCCGACAAAGAAGCGGACCGCCGACCCCGCGGACGGGGTCGGTGGTCCGCTGCTGTCGCGTTCCGGTCAGGCGACCGCGCCGGTGACGGTGACCAGCGACCCGTAGGTGAGGTAGTTATAGGCGCTCTCGGCGACGCCGGGGCCGCTCCCGTCGTACGGAAGCTCGACGCAGCCGAGCGACTGGTACCACCCGTAGCCGGGGCGGGGGAAGGCGTGCACCGCGTCGCCGCCGTTGAAGTAGGACGCCCAGTACACCGTGTCGTCGTACTTGGTGCCGTCGGGGTTAAGGCCCTTCATCTGCGTGACCGTGTACTTCAGGTAGACCGGGAAGGTGCCGTCCGGGGTCGGCGAGGCCGGAATGCCGGTGTTGGCCGGGGTGACGAGGACCCGCCTGCCGTCGTGCCAGACCTGCAGCGACTCGTTCGACTCGCCCTGGGTGGCGAGCGCGTAGCTGTAGCCGTTGGGGTTGGTCTGGTTCTTGGCCACCGCGGTGAGCAGGTCGGCCCAGACCTGCGGGCCCGCGTCGCCGTCCATGGTGAGGCCCATGTTGTTCTCGAACGCGCGGACCGCCCCGCCAACCAGGACGTTGTCCGACCCGGCGGACCACTGGGTGGTCAGCGAGCTCGGGTAGCCGGAGTCGAAGGTGAACGCGCCCGCAGGAGGGTCGTACGCCGCGGCGAGCTGCGCGTTGGCGTCGGAGCCGGCGATGGTGCCGGTCGACGGGTCGCTCGGCGTCCAGGTCAGCGGCAGGTAGCCGAGCTGGGTGAGCAGCTGCTGCAGCCGCAGGGTGGAGTAAGAGCCGGTGGTGAAGGTGGTGCGCGACGTCTTCGCCAGCGTCGCCGCCGCCCCGGCCGATCCGAGCATGCCGTCCGCACCGCCAGGCACCTTGAGGGTCACCGTCGTGTCGGCCAGGAAGCCGGTCGCGGGAGTGAACGTCGCCGTGTCACCCGACACCTGCCAGCTGCCCTTGACCGACGGGGAGAGCGTGGGCAGCGGCGTCTGCGGTGACAGTGCGGAAGAGAATGTCACCGTGATCGGCGAGGCGCCGTTAGCGTCGTGAGCACCGCCCGCCGGGGTCACGGAGACCAGCTTCAGCGGGGCAACCGGCGCTATCTTCGCCTTCGGCTTCGTCTTCGTCGTCACATGCTGGGTGGTCGCCGGGCTGTTGTTGCTGACGTTGGCAAGCGTCTCGTGGCCAGGTCCGGTCGAGGCCGTCGCAGCGTAGGCGCACCCCACCACCAGCACCGCGGTGGCCGCGCCCGCGGTCGCCGCGATCACCCGATGCCGCAGCAGCGCCTTGCCGGCACGGCCTACGCCATTCGCACTCCCCAAAAACGACACAGCTCGGCTCTCCTCGTCGTTCGGCCAAGTTGATGATCCCGATGCACCTGAGCGTGATTGGGCACACGTGACACGCGAGGCTGATCACAACGCGTGGTGAGCGGGCAACGCCAAAAGTCTAGGCGAAATTTGCATCAAATCGGGAAACATCACATCACGGCTCTTATCTATACCTATCACGACGTTCGCGACCGCCAACTGGTTGCGTCGGCCGCGCGAACTAGCGATCACGGTCAGGTAACGGTCGCCGGCCGGCGACGTTCCATCCGGCCGTCAGGTCATGTCTTATCGTGGGTAGCTGAGGGTTTCATGGAGAGGTAGGTCGCAGTGAGCTCGGTATTCGTGGTTGATGCGTGTCGGACGCCCATCGGCAAGGTGAAGGGGGCGCTGGCCGAGGTACGCCCGGACCATCTCGCCGCCGACATACTCAAGGCGCTGGTCGGGCGCAACCCCAATCTCGACGTGAGCGCCATCGACGACGTCTACTGGGGCGCCGCCAACCAGGCGGGCGAGGATAACAGGAACGTCGCCCGGATGGCGGTGCTGCTGGCCGGGCTCCCGGTCGAGATCCCCGGCGCGACCGTGAACCGGCTCTGCGGCTCGGGCATGGAGGCCGTCAGCGACGCCGCCCGGTCGATCGCGGCGGGCGACGCCGACATCTGCGTCGCCGGCGGCACCGAGTCGATGACCCGCGCCCCGTTCGTCGTCCAGCGCAGCGGCGACGCCTGGGCGCGCTCGCTCGAAACCGCCGACACCCGCCTCGGCTGGCGCCTGGTGAGCCCCCGCATGCAGGAGCTGTACCCGCCGATCAGCCTGGGCGAGACGGCCGAGAACGTGGCCGACAAGTACGGCATCACCCGCGAGCGGCAGGACGAGTTCGCGCTGCGCAGCCACCGGCTGGCCGCCGCCGCCCGCGACGCGGGCCGCTTCGACGCCGAGCTCGTCCCGGTTGCCACCGCCAAGGGCGAGGTCACCAGCGACGAGGGCATCAAGGCGTCGATCACGCTGGAGGAGCTCGCGGGCAAGCGGGCCGCGTTCCGCAAGGGCGGCACGGTGACGGGCGGCAACTCGTCCCCGCTGAACGACGGGGCGGCCGCGCTGCTGCTGATGTCGGAGGAGGCGGTCAGGCGGGCGGGCGTGACCCCGCTCGCCCGCTACGTCGGCGCGTCGGCGGCCGGGGTGCACCCCGACTACATGGGCATCGGCCCGGTGCCCGCGATGAACCGGGTGCTCGCCCGGGCCGGCTGGCGGGTTGAGGACCTGGACCTGGTCGAGCTGAACGAGGCGTTCGCGGCCCAGTCGGTTGCCTGCGTCGACGAGCTCAAGCTCGACCCGGAGAAGGTCAACGTGAACGGGGGCGCGATCGCGATCGGCCACCCGCTCGGCTGCTCGGGCGCCCGGATCGTGACCACGCTCCTGCACGAGATGCGCCGTCGCGGCGCTGCCAAGGGCGCGGCGTCGATGTGCATCGGCGTCGGCCAGGGCATCGCCACCCTGTGGGAGGCATGCTAACCAATCGTGACGGAACGGATAAGTCTCGCTATCCACTCGATAACTGTTGAGTAACAGAGTTAGGCTGGCTACCTCACCTTAGGGAGCGGGGGTAGCCATCGTGACGCTGATCGAGGGCGGCTACGGCAACCGTGTCGGCAGCGAGAAGCGCCGCGCGCAGGTTCGCCGGACGCGCGGTCGCCGCACCGCGCGAGCCGCCGCGCCGCTGCTCATCCCGCTTGCGCTGGCGCTCACCCTCGGGGTGATCCTGGCCGTCTCCTCCGTCGCCACTCCGACCGCGCGCGTCAACCAGCAGTCGTCCCACTCGGCCCGTCCCTGATCCCTCCCGTTCAGGGATAACGCTGCGGAGTAGTTGCCCGGGGATGACGTGGTGAGGGGCGGGGCGCCGGTGTCGGCGCCGACGGCCGAGGGGCTCACGAACGTGCTGCCGCTCGGGCCCGCCTCGACCGCCTGGTGGGTGGCGCTGCCGGCCAGGTACTGCGACCAGGATAGGAACCACTCGGTCCAGCCATCGTCCCAGTCGCCCGACTTCGGGCTCGACTCGATCGTGATCGGGTCGCCCGGGATGGCCATCTGGTAGTAGGTCTCCGCGTCGGCCGGCGGCAGGTTCACGCACCCGTGGCTGACGTTGGTGGTGCCCTGGTCGACGACCGACCACGGGGCCGAGTGGTAGTAGTCGCCGCTGAAGGTGAAGCGGACCGCCCAGTTGACGAGCTCGTTGTAGTAGCCGGGGGTGCCCTTGGTGCCGCCGATCATCCGCACCGGGTTGTTCTTCTGGACGGTCAGGTAGGTGCCGTCCGGGGTCGGCATGGTCGCCCGGCCGGTGGAAATCGGCCAGGTGTAGGCGAGCCTGCCGCCGACGTAGATCTGGGTCTTGTGCGTGTCGGTGGAGGCGACCGCGATGACCGACTGGCCGATGTTGAACGACTGGGTGAGGTCGTGGACGCCGTACACGCCCTTCGCCCCTTCGACGCCGCTCAGGTGGGCGTCGAAGCTGACCGTGGTGTCGGCGGGCCAGTAGTCCCTGGGCCGGAAGTCGAGTTGCTCGCTGCCGTCCCAGTACCACGCGCCGACGACCGGCTTGGAGGCGGTGATCTGGAGCGACCGCTCGACGGCGGCCTTGTTCGTGATCGGCTCGCTGAACGTCAGCATGATCGGCATGCCGACGCCGTAGGTGGCGTCGTCGGCCTCGTAGATCCCGGCCGCGAACGTGTTCGTCGGCGTCGGCGTGCTGAAGCTGCTGGTCACGGTCACCGCGTGGCCGCCGCTGTCGGTGCCGGTGGCGGTGACCCGGTACGACGATCCGGTGGGGAGCGCGTAGGCGCTGTGCCAGCTGGTGTTGCCGTCGCTGAGCGAGCCGGTGACCGGATTATTGCCCGAGGACCTGACGGTGACGTTGGTGATCCGGCCGCCATGGGCGGCGGTGACGGTGATGCCGTTGGCGGGGTTGACGTCCTTCGCGCCCGGCGCCGGGGAGATCTTGAGGTAGCTGACGACCGCGGCGCCGGGCTTGGCCGCGACCGCGGTGGGGTTGAGCTGGGTCGCGACCGGGGTTCCGGACTGACAGGCGGCCACCAGCAGGCCGCCCGCCGCCGCGAGCGCAGTCAGGGTGAGGCGTCGGCCATGCACGGTATGGCGATCCTTCCTGTGTTCTCCCTTTCGCGGGGAGTACCTCGCAATGGCCCAGTTTATTCGGCCGGCCGAACCGGGGCCGTGGCGTTATCCGATCGGGTCCGGCGACGGCGGGCCGCATTCGCCTGGCCGATGGCGAGGCAGAGCGCGAGGGTGGTGGCCGCGACGATCGCCCACTCCGGCCAGGCGCCGAGCCGCTCGGCCAGCGTGGTGTAGGTGAGCAGGGGAACGCGCGCCTCGAGTTCGGCCTGCGTCCAGACGCCGCTGCGCGAGATCAGCCGGCCGTCCGGCGCCACGATCGCGCTGTAGCCGGTGGTCGAGGCGACGACGACCGTCCGGTCGAACTCGACCGCCCTGATCCTGGCCATCGCCAGCTGCTGGCCGCTCTCGGCCGTGGTCGGGCCCTCCCGCTCGAACGTGGCGTCGTTGCTCTGCACCGACAGCAGGTTCGCGCCCGCCTGGACCTCGGAGCGGACAAGGTCGTCGAAACCGACCTCGTAGCAGATGACGTCGCCCAGCTTGATCTGGCCGACGTTGAAGACCACCGTCTGGCGCCCGGGCACGAAGTCGGTCGGCTGCAGTTGCGTCAGCGAGGTGATCTTGCTGATCAGGCTGCGGAACGGCACGTACTCGCCGAACGGCACCAGTCGCCGCTTCACGTAGATGGTCGTCGGTCCCTGGCGCGGGAGCCAGAGCACGCCCGCGTTCCGCTGCGGGTTCTGCAGCACGGCCCCGACCAGGATCGGGCGGCCGATCGCGGCGGCCGCGCTGGCGATCTCGTCGTAGACCGGCGGGTACAGCATCGGGTCGATGTCGGTCGAGTTCTCCGGCCAGATCACCAGGTCGGGCTTGGCCGCCTGGCCGGCCGCGACCTGCGCGGCCAGCTTTTCTGTGGCGGCCGCGTGGTTGGACGTGATCTCCAGTTCCACGTTGTCGAGCTCCGCCGCGAGCGACCGGGCGCGGGGCACGTCGCCCTGGATGGCGGCGACAACGGCCGTCTTGGCGCTCGCGGAGACCGGGTCGAGCGTCAGCGCGGCCGGCAGCAGCGCCAGGGCGGCCGACCCGACGAACGCGAGCGCCGGCATCAGCAGGCGCCTGCGGCCGGGCGCTCTCCGACCGCCGGCGAGCGCGGTCAGCAGCAGCCAGCCGAGGGCGGCCCCGACGAGCGCGACCACGAAGGTCAGCGCCGGCGGTCCCGCGATCGC
>Ga0302314_10016067_pt1 | contig 12672 bp, 13 predicted proteins | sample III_Palsa_N2_3_FD_200533 | JGI IMG/M metagenome (GOLD analysis project Ga0302314, IMG submission 200533) | Peat permafrost microbial communities from Stordalen Mire near Abisko, Sweden - III_Palsa_N2_3 | ecosystem: Environmental > Terrestrial > Soil > Palsa > Peat permafrost | place: Sweden...
TGTGGTGAAGACGGCCGACTGGATCGTCGATTTCGGCCCCGAGGGCGGCGACGGCGGCGGCCAGATCGTCTCCGTCGGAACGCCGGAAACCGTGGCCGCCGACAAGGCCAGCTGGACCGGCCGCTACCTCGCCGAGCTCCTCGCCCGCCAGGCCGAACGCACGGCGGCTCTGGCCAAACCCAAGCGGGCGAAGGTAAGTGCCTAATCTATGTGGAAACGCGTCGGATTCGCTGTCCTTGTCCTCTGCGCGGCGGGGGCGCCCGGTCTGGCCCTCAGCGCCGATGCGCAAAACCCCGCCTGCGCCGCGGCTCTGGATCTGATCCTCGGCTTCGCCAAACAGGGCAAGCATCCGACGCCGCTCGTCGTCGCCGCCACCCCCGACTCCGCCGAGACCAAGATCTACACCACCGACACCTTGCTGCAGGCCGATTGGTCCGGCGCGCCCCCTCCCCAGCCTCTGGCTGACGCGCTCCTCAGCCTTCCCGCCCAGGGAGTGTTCGACTCCTGCCCCGGCCTGCAGGCGGAACTGACCAAGGCGCGGATCGCCAGCGGCGATGACGCCGTTGCGCGCGTGACCCAGGTCGATCCCGATATCGTCGCCCTGCCGACCTACGGCGCCAATGTCCTTGCGCTATCTCTGCCGATCGTCAGCGCCGACGGCCGTGACGCCCTGGTGCAGGACAGCCTGTGCCAAGGGCCCAACACCTGCGTCGGGGCCATCGTCCACCTGCAGAAAGAGAAGGGCGGGCGGTGGAGGGAGGTCTCCAACGCCCTCTCGCCGACGCCGGAGCCCAGCCCGGCGACCCCGTCGTGATCAGCCACGTCTCCATCGGTGTCGCCGACCTTGAACGCGCCCGGCGCTTCTATGACGCGGTGCTGGCGCCGCTTGGTTACAGCCGTGTGTTCGCCGGCGACGGCTACATGGCCTATGGCGCCGACAGGCCCGAGCTGTGGATCGCCGAGAGCGAACATGTCTCCGTCCCTCATCCGGGCTCCGGCGTGCATTTCTGCTTCGACGCGCCCAGTCGCGCGGCCGTGGAGGCGTTCCACGCCGCCGCCCTCGGCCATGGCGGGACTGACAACGGTCCACCCGGCCTGCGCCCCGAATATCAGTCTACCCGTCCCTACTACGCCGCCTTCGCTGTCGATCCCGACGGCTGGCGGATCGAGGCCTATATCGGCGGCTGGGCCGCGCGCGCCGCGAGCCTTCCGCTGGAACCCGGCTCTGGCTAGGGTGTTAGCTTCGCGGGGCGCGGCGCCCGTTGGGCGAGCGGCGGGGGACGGTCATGGCCAACGAAGCTGAACGCAGCGATGGTCCTCCCGTCGGGGTTGGGCCGCGTGGTCTGGCGGGGCGCCTCTTTCTGCTCGTCATCGCCATTGCCATCCTCCTGGTCGTGGCCATCGGCGCCTTCCTGTGGTGGCTGAACGCTCGCAACTACGAATCCACCGACGACGCCTTCATAGACACCCACATCGTGCGCCTTGCGCCCCAGGCCGCGGGCCGGGTGACCGAGGTGGCGGTCGGCGACAATCAGCTCGTCCAGGCCGGTCAAGGCGTACTGGCCATCGACTCCGCCGACGTCACCGCGCGTGTCGCCCAGGCCAAGGCGCAGAAAGCCCAGGCCGGCGCCCAGTCCGACAATGCGGCCGCCCAGATCGCCATTGACGAAGCGGCGTGGCGACAGGCGCAGGCCGACCTCGCCGCCGCCCGGGCCCCGGCCGACAACGCCGCCGCGGACCTTGCCCGCTATCGCCGGCTCGCCGCCCTCAATCCACTGGCGGTCTCCAAGCAGCAGATCGACCAGGCGACCGCGACGGCCCGGCAGACCGCGGCCCAGCGCGACGCAGCCGCCAGGGCCGCCGACTCCCGCCTCGCGGAGATCTCCGCCGCGCGCACTCAGATCGCCGCAACCAGGGAGGCGGTGAACGCAGCCCAGGCCCAGCTCGACGAGAACGCCGTGCAACTCGGCTACACCCGCCTCGTCGCACCCGTCGCGGGCCACGTAACCGCGAAATCGGTCGCCGTGGGCGACTACGTGCAACCGGGCACACAGGTGCTGGCCATTGTCCCCCTCACCGTCTGGGTCACCGCCAATTTCAAGGAAACCCAGCTCAAACTGATGCGCCCGGGCCAGCGCGTGGCGATCAAGGTCGACGCCTGTCCCGAAGATCACCTCCGCGGCCACGTCGACTCGATCCAGCGCGGCGCCGGCCAGGCGTTCGGCGTGCTCCCGCCCGAGAACGCCACCGGCAACTACGTCAAGGTGGTGCAGCGCGTGCCGGTGAAGATCGTGTTCGACGAGGCTCCGCGCGATTGTTTGCTGGGGCCGGGGATGTCGGTCATTCCCACGGTCAGGGTGCGCTGACCATGGCCGGCGCCGCCTCGCCCGCCACCGACATGGACGCTGGTTGGACGGCCGAGCGCTCGGTCGCCGGCATTCGCAATCCATGGACCATCGTCGGTGTCATCTCGATCGCCACCTTCATGACCACCCTCGACGCCTCGATCGTCAATGTCGCTCTCAACCACGTCGCCGGGGCGATGGCGGTGAGCTACGACGAGGCCACCTGGGTCAGCACGTCCTTCCTGGTGTCGACGGCCATCATCATCCCGATCTCCGGGTGGCTGGCCAATGTCATCGGCCGCAAGCGCTACTACATGATCTCGGTCGCCCTGTTCACCCTGGCTTCGCTCGCCTGTGGAATGGCGCCGAACCTCGGGGCGCTCATCCTCGCGCGCATCCTTCAGGGCGCGGCCGGCGGGGGGCTGGCGGCGGTGGAGCAGTCGATGATGGTCGACACCTTTCCACCCAGCAAGCGCGGCCTGGCCTTCGCCGCCTACGGCCTGGTGGTCATCGTTGGACCGGTCGTGGGCCCGATCCTCGGCGGGGTCATCACCGACAACGCCTCCTGGCGCTGGTGCTTCCTGATCAATGTGCCGGTAGGCGCGCTGTCGCTGTTCCTCGTCCACACCATGGTGAACGAGCCGGAGGCGCTCAAACGTGATCGCGCCAAACTCCTGGAGCGGGGCCTGCGCATCGACGTCATGGGATTTATCCTGGTGGCGCTCTTTCTCGGCTGCCTGGAGATCACCCTCGACCGCGGCCAGACCGACGACTGGTTCTCCTCGCCGACCATCATGGCCACGGCGGTCATCTCCGGTCTCGCGCTCCTGTTCTTCGTCCCGTGGGAGCTTACGCGCAAAGAACCGATTGTCCCCATCGCCATGTTCGGGCGGCGCAATTTCGGCGTGGCCAGCATCTTCCTGCTCCTCACCGGGCTCATCCTGTTCGGCACCACCCTGTTCATCCCCCAGCTTTTGCAGGTGGTGATGGGCTATTCCTCGACCGACGCGGGTCTGGCCCTTACGGCCGGGGGCGTGGCGACGATCGTGGTCATGCCGATCAGCGGCGTCCTTTCAGGCAAGGCCGATCCGCGGCTCCTCATCGGCGGGGCATTCATCGTCCAGGGCCTGGCTTTGTGGAACATGAGCCACCTCAACACCAACCTCAGCTTCGGCGACGCGGCCTTCGCCCGCATGTTCCAAGCCGTCGGACTGCCGTTCCTGTTCGTGCCGATCAACGCCGTGGCCTACGTCGGCCTCAAGCCCAACGAGAGCAATCAGGCCTCGGCGATGATGAACGTGGCGCGCAATCTCGGCGGCACGATCGGCATCTCCTCGGTCCAGACCATGCTCGCCCGGCGCACGCAGTGGCACCAGGCTCGCCTGGCGGAGCACCTCGATCCGCTCAACCCCAACTATACACTGGGGCTTTCGCAAGCGGCAGGACGACTGCAGGACTTTGGCCAGTCGGCGATGAACGCCCAGAGCGGGGCCCTGGCCAATCTCTACAGGCAGCTCGGCCGGCAGGCGCAGATGCTGGCCTATATCGACGTCTTTCACACCCTGATGATCGTGGTGTTCGCCTGTATCCCGCTGCTGCTGTTGATGCAGGTGCGCAAAGGCGGCGCGCCGGCCGGAGCCGGACATTGAACGCCCCGCGCGCCATCGCCGCCGTCTGTCTTTCAGCGCTTGCCGCCTGCACGGTTGGCCCCAACTACCGCCGCCCTGACGTTCCCACCCCCCCGGCGTTCAGCGAGCTTGGCGATTACGCGCACGCGCAGACGCCGCCCTCGGACGCCGATCTCTCCAGATGGTGGCTCCAGTTCCACGACCCCGTGCTCCAGAGCCTCGTAGAGCGGGCCCTGGCCAGCAACCTTGATCTCGAGGCGGCCGCGTCGCGCGTTCGCCAGGCTCGGTTCGAAGAGAAGGTCGCCGGGGCCGCGCAATGGCCGTCGGTAAGTGCGACCGGCAGCGCGCTCACGCTGAACTCGGACCGCGGGTCCGGGGCGCCCTCGACGGGTGCTTCAGCGGCCGCCCAGAGCCTCGCGCTGCCCGGTCACCTCAATCTCTATTCCGCCGGCTTCGACGCGACTTGGGAGCTGGATCTCTTCGGCGGCGTGCGCCGCCAGATCCAGGAAGCCAAGGCCAACAGCGAAGCCGCCGTCTGGGCCAGGCGCGATGGCGAGGTGACACTGACCGCCGAGGTCGCCGCCGACTACCTGACCCTGCGCGAGGTCCAGACCCGCATCGCCCTGGGCGAGGCCGAGCTGGCGAGGCAGGGGGACATCGGCGCTCTTGTGGCGGCGCGGCGCGAGGTCGGCTTCGTCACCAACCTCGACGTCAATCAGCAAACCGGCGCCACCGCCGCGGCTGCCGCCCAGCTTCGCCAGCTTGAGGCTCAGGAGCGCACGGAGATTCACGCGATCGCGGTGCTGCTCGACGAAACACCCGAGACGCTCGAACCCACACTGGCCAGCCGCGGGGCTCTGCCCGCGCCGTCGCCCAGCCTTCCCATCGGCCTGCCGTCTGATCTGTTGCAGCGCCGCCCGGACATCCGGGAGGCGGAGCGCAAGCTCGCCGCCGCCAACGCAGAGATCGGCGTGCAGACCGCCAACCTCTACCCCAAGCTCGATCTCATCGGCCTGGCCAGCTTCGCCAGCCCTTCGCTTGACAACCTGCTTTCCAGCCAGAACTTCACCTCCGCGGGATTGGGCTTGCTCTCGGCGCCGCTGTTCTCGGCCGGAAAGACGCGGGCGGCGATCGGCGAAGCCAAGGAACAGGCGGTCCAGGCGCGGATCGCCTATCGCGGCGCGGTCCTGGGCGCCTTGCGAGACGCCGAGGACGCCCTCGCCCGCCACCGCTCGGAGGAGGCGCGCCGCGCCCAGCTCGCTCGCGCCGTGGACGCCGCCGCCGATTCCCTGACGATCGCCCAAAACCAATACCGCGTCGGCCTCGTCACCTTCCTCAACGTCTATACGGCCGAAAACACCCTTCTCAACGCGCGTGACCAACTCGCTCAGTCGGACGCGCAGTCGGCCCAAGATCTCATTTCGCTTTATAAGGCGCTGGGCGGCGGCTGGGCCGCCTGACCGGACACCGCTCGGGAGGATGCATATGAAACTCTATGGCGCGCCCATGCCGGCGCCCAATCCGCGCCGAGTGCGGATGTTCCTGGCCGAAAAGCGGATCGACCTCCCCGAAACCCCGCTCGACCTACGCAAGCGCGAGCACAAGTCTGACGAGCACCGGGCGCGCAATTCCCTGGGCCAGGTGCCCACGCTCGTCCTCGACGACGGAACGACGATCTCCGAGACCGCCGCCATCTGCCGCTATTTCGAGGAGATCCAGCCCCTGCCGCCGCTCTTCGGGACCACACCGATCGAGAAGGCGCACGTCGACATGTGGGTCCGGCGCGTCGAGTTCGTCCTGACCCAGCCGGTCGCCAACTTTTGGCGCCACGCCCATCCGTATACGGCGGCGCTGCTCACTCAGTACAAGGACTTCGGCGAATCCAATCGCGAGGCCGTGGCCGGGGCGCAGAGGTGGCTCGATCGCGAGCTGGAAGGTCGCACCTTCCTTGCTGGCGAGACCTTCACCATGGCGGACATCTGCGCCCTCTCCACCGTCGATTTCGCCCACTGGATCGGCCTACCGTTCGACCCAGCGCTAGCCAGGCTCGCGGCGTGGCATGCGCGCGTCAGCGCCCGGCCGAGCGCGAGCGCCTGACCGGAACTAACTTGCCGGTCAGTGATTGGGCGTCACGCTCATGCCCGGCATGAACCCGCCGTGCCGCTGGATGCAATATTCAATCGCGTCGGCCCCGATCTCGGCAAACCACGCCTGCCGTTCCTCAGTCGACCGCGTGGACATCGCGGCCGCCTCGGACAGATCGATGGTGTTGGCTATGCGCGGTCCCGCGCAGGCGCATAGGCTGACCCGCGTGCTGTTTAGAACGCCGCTCAGGCGCTCGTCATCCCTCAGATTGCGCAGGCAGGCGGGCCGGAATCCGGCCAGGAACCTCGGCCTTTCCTCGCCGCTGACCTGACCCTGGGCGCCGGCCGCCAGAAACCATACCGCCGTGACGCCTGCCAGCAGGCGCATCGATTTTACCATTGAACGTCCCTCCGCATGAACCCAATCAACCCGGGCGCCGGCGCCCATCAAGCCGGCGCGACCCCGGCGCGACCCTCGCCGACAATGGCCCGAAAGGCGTGGGCCTGGGTGGCGTAGAACAGCGTCGATGTCAGTGTCCAAAACAACGAGATCAGCACCGTAAGCGCCCCGGCCTGCAGCAACAGACCGCAGCGCCGCAGCACATCGCCGGCCCCGATGCGCGCGACGCCGGCGCTGGAGAGCAGACCCACGGCCGGGATGAAGATCACGGTCAGGCCAAGCAGGGTCAGGAAGAACATGAAATAGCAGCCGAGCAGGTACCAGAACCGCCCGCGCGCCACCGGCCAATAGGCCGTCAAATGAAACCGGCGCTCGGAGAAGGTCTCGACCGCGATCAGCGACAGCCTCACGCCCAGCCACACGTCCAGCCACACCGTGGCCAACACCCCCACCCCGGCGATGTCGCGCGTCGCCTCCGGCAGGACGCGTATGATCGGAGTGGCAAGGATAAACACCAGGGAGGCCGGCGCGCCTCCGAACGGAATCGCCGCCACGAAGGCCACGGCGGTCAGGATGCCCAGCCGGAGCTCGTCGGCGCCGAGGCGCATAAAGCCCCAACGCCGCTCGGCCGGACGCAGCACGGCGCGTAAGGCGGCCACCGCCGTCACCAGCCAGACGAGGAGGAACAGGCAGATCAGCAGGCCGCCGAAAGGACCGAACCGGTCGGACACCGCGCCCAGCGTATCCGCCGACGCCGGCCGGGCCTGCGCAATCGGCCGGCTGACGGCGACGATCCAGGCCGCGGCTGAAAAGGTGGCGAACCACAGCAGCGTCCACGCTGCCATCGCCCGAGGCTCGCGCCGGATCAGGCGAAAGCCCTCGCCGGCGGCCTCATATGCGGAAAGGGGTTTCATCGTTGGTTCGAGGCCTCGAAGCCATAGGCCATGAGTCCGACGCTCATGGGAAGCCACAGGCCGGCCACGGCGACAGCCTCAAGGACGGCCCATGGCCAGGCGGGCGGGCCGGCGGGCCGCGCCAACGCGGTGCCGATCGCCGGCGCGGCGATGGCCAGATAGGCGGCCAGGAGGCCCAGCGTCCGGCCGCGCGTGAGCGGCCAGGCCGCCAAGACCTGCACCTTGCCACGAGCGACGCTCGCCGCCTCGGCCAGGGATGTCCGCAATCCCGCCCAGGTCAGCGCCCCGCCGCCGACTGCGGCCACCGCGCCCAGCAAACCCCTCCCCCGCCCGTCGATCGCCGGGGCCCAGGTGGCCACCTGCGCCGGGTCGAATCCGCGTCCGGCCGAAGCGGCGGCGTAGGCGCAGCACAGCATAATCACCAGCAGCAGCATCCCGAGGATGGCGAGGAAGAGCACGGTCAGGACCCAGACCGCGGCCAGGCGTCCCTCGATCCGCCCCCATTGTAAGCCGCTCGGCCCCGGGCGTCCCTCGCCGAGCGCCAGGCGCCACAGGCCGCCGCGCGCGGTGAGGGCCAGGATCGCCACCGCCAGCCACCATCCGCCGCCCCCCGCGAACGCCAGAGCCAGCGTCGCGCCGGTGAGCGCCAGCGCCGCCCACGAAGTCCGCCAAGCGGCCGGCAGGAACCGCGCCGCCGCGACGACGCCGCCAATGACGAAATTCACTTTGGTCATTCCTCGATCAGGCAAATGTCGCCGCCACATCGGGCTGGGCGAGGCCCTGATAGGCCTTCGCCCACGGCGCGGCTACGATGGCCAGGCTGCAGCCGCTGAAGGGGATCGAGATCAGATGCCCGATCAAGGCGGCCGGCGTGAACAGCGGCGGGATTTGCGCGGCATGGCCTGGCTGCAAGTTCTGAATCAATGTCTGAAGTTGCATCGTCCCGGTCGCGATGGAGATGGCGAAATGGACGGCGGCCACGGCCAGCAAGATGACGAACATGCAGAGGCCGACGAGGAACAAGGCGCCCGCTTGGCCCCGCGTTAGGCGCCAGGCGTCGGTCAGGTGGAACTTGCCATCCTCGACCATCATCGGACCGACGAACGACAGCCGCAGGATGACCCACACCAGGACGACTATGGCGCCCACATAACCCACCACGACGAGGAGGCCGGTGAGGAGCGGCGCGTGGGCGACACTGGCGATGGCGGCGACGACGACGATCGGAATCATCGCCACGATCAAGCCCAGGAAGAGGACTACCAGCGCCCCAACCCAGAAGGCGCCGAGCAGGAATTCGGCCGAGCCCAGTCTCAGATAGGCGAAGGCGCTCGCTTGCGGCCGGAGGACTGCGCGGTAGACCGCGCAGGAGAAGATCAGCGCCACCAGACCCGACGCCAACCCTAGAAGCATCATCTGGCCCTCAAAGCCTAGCAGCGGCCCGAGCCCGGCCATGGCCTGTTCTGGCTGGACCGCCGCGCCGGGCTGCAGCGCGGCCATGCTGTGTTGGAGACCCGTATAGGTGGGCCGCATGATCTCGGTCGCGGCCACCGACCAGACGACCTGCGCCGCCCCCCAAACGAGCACCAGCGCGGGTCGCCGACGGATCAGGCGGAAGCCCTCGCCGATCGAATCGCCGATGGAGATGCCCGCCAACCTCCGTCCTCAGGCGAAGGTCGCCGACACGTCTGGCTGAGCGAGATCGCGATAAGCCCGGGCCCAAGGCGCGGCCATGATCGCATAGAGCGCGCCGTTGACCGGAATGGACAGCACCCCGATCACGATCAGCGCCGGCTCCAGGCTGGCCAGGAGCTGCGCCGGCGGGCGACTGAAGAAGGTCTGAAGGTTGCTGAGCCCGCCCGCGGCCTGGCCCAGGAAGCCGATCCCGAGCGCCAAGGCGACCACGCCGATCACGCTCTCGACGATCATGATCACGACGATCAGCAGCAGTAAGATAAGAAATAGGGTCAAGGCGTAGCCGCGGGTGAGCGCCCAGGCGTCAGCGAAATGGAACTTGCCGTCCTGGACCATCATCGGCCCGATCAGAGAGAAGCGGCAGGCCACCCAGATGGCCAGCGCGAAAACGGCCAAGCCGCCAAGTACCGCCGCGGCTATGCCCAACACCGCCGCATGGGCGGCGAACGCAATCCCGGCGATCAGAATGATCGGCAACATGGCGATCACCATGCCAATGCCCAGCGCGATCGACGCCCCGAACATCAAGAGGAACAGGAACAACTCGGGCGCGCCTACCCGCATGTAGGCGAACGCCCGCTTCTCCGGAAACAACACCGCCCGGGCGATGGCGCAGAACACGATCGCGCCCACGAAGGAGCCAAGGATGGAGACCAGCGAGCCGGCGCTCTCCATGGCCACTATGGCTCCGATATCCGGCGGCTGGGGCGCGGCGCCGGCGGCCTGGGCGGCGGCGCGCTCGGATATCTGCTTGAAGAATGACAGATAGGAGGGCGCCAGCAGCGCGAACATGCCGGTCACGAGTGCGGTGCGCGCCAGTCCCCAGACTAGCACCGAGACGGGGCGCTTGCCGATCAGGCGGAAGCCTTCGCCGATCGATTCACCAATGGATATCGTGCTCATGACGCGCCTCCGCGGGAACTCAAGAGAAGGTCTCGGCCGGATCGGCGCCACCCGCCAGGCTGCGATAGACCTGGGCCCAGGGCGCGTTCAGGATCGGCGTCAGAATGGCCCCGCCGATGGTCACCAGCACCACGCCGAGGGCGATGAACGACGACAGCGCCGGCATCCACACCGACGGCGATTGGGCGAGCAGGCTCTGCAGGTCGGCGGGGCGGGGCGCGCTGTTCCACAGGCCGACGCCCACGAGCGCGCCCAAGGTGACCAGGGCCAGATAGACCACCAGCACGATGAGGGCCAGGATGATCCCGACCACCAGCAGGCGCAGGGTGACGCCCCGGGTCATGGTCCAGGATTCGAACAGACGAAACTTGCCCTCCGTGAAGGTCATGGGACCGGACAGGGACAGGCGCAGCTGCAGCCAGAAGATGACGCCCGTCACTATAATTTGGGCCACGAAGCTCACCAGTCCGTGAGCGGCGCCGCCGGCCCAGACCAGGAAAATGCCCACCACGATAGACATGCCGAAATTCGCCACTCCGATGACCACAGCCTTCACGAAGTTGACCAACAGCACCATGATCTCGCGCTCGCTCAGGCGCAGGTAGGCGAAGGCCGAATCGTCGGGCGTCAGGATCGCGCGATAGACCGCGCAAGAGATCACCGCGCCGAACGCCAGGCTGAAGATGCCGCTCAGAAGCGCGAATGCTCCGAGGCCTCCGATCATCGGCAAGATCGCGTTGGGGTCGGGATGCTGTCCAGAACGGACCACGAGGGTGACGAAGTCGGCCAGCACGCCCATGAAGGGGATGGTGACCAGCGCCACCAACACCGCCCACAGCAGGGCCCAGATGAGGGCCGCGACCGGCCGTCGACCGAGGAGGCTCACGCCCGCGAAGGCGGAGTCCTCGATGTTGAAACTTGCCATCCGATTCACCCCCCAAGGCCTGCCGGCGGCGCACAATAGGGGCAAAACCGGCGCCGGCGCCACTTCCACGCGCGGAGGGGCGGGTCTAAGGCTCGCCGCCCATGACTGAGGCACGGATCCACATCATCGGCGCGGGCCTGGCCGGCTGCGAGGCGGCCTGGCAGGCCGCCGGCGCCGGCGCGCCGGTCACGCTGCACGAGATGCGCCCGCTCGTCGGCACGGCGGCGCATCAGACCGATGGATTCGCCGAGTTGGTCTGCTCCAACTCCTTTCGCTCGGACGACTTCGAGCACAACGCCGTCGGTCTGCTGCACGCGGAGATGCGTCGTCTCTCGTCCCTGGTCATGGCCAGCGGTGACGCCCATCAGGTGCCAGCCGGCGGGGCGCTCGCCGTCGATCGCGAGGCCTTCTCCGCCGCCGTCACCCGGGCGATCGGCGCCCACCCCCTGATCGAGATCGAGCGCGGCGAGATCGCCGGACTGCCGCCGCCTGAGTGGAACAACGTCATCGTCGCCACCGGCCCTCTGACATCCCCGGCCCTCGCCGATGCGATCGCGGGGTTGACCGGCGCCGAGGCCCTGGCCTTCTTCGACGCCATCGCCCCCATCGTGCACGCTGAGACCATCGACATGTCGGTGGCCTGGCGCCAGTCGCGCTACGACAAGGAAGGGCCAGGCGGCGACGCCGCCGCCTACATCAACTGCCCGATGGACAAGGGCCAGTACGACGCCTTCGTCGACGCCGTCCTGGCAGGCCCCAAGACCGAGTTCAAGGACTGGGAGGGCACGCCCTATTTCGACGGCTGCCTGCCCATCGAGGTGATGGCCGAGCGTGGCCGCGAGACCCTGCGCTACGGACCGATGAAGCCGGTCGGCCTGACCAATCCGCACCGGCCGGGCGAAAAGCCGTGGGCCGTCGTCCAGCTGCGCCAGGACAACGCCATCGGCGCCCTGTGGAACATGGTCGGCTTTCAGACCAAGCTGAAGCACGGCGCCCAGACCGAGGTCTTTCGCACCATCCCGGGCCTGGAGCACGCCGTCTTCGCGCGCCTGGGCGGCCTGCACCGCAACACCTTCCTCGACAGCCCCAAGGTGCTCGACGCGCGCCTGCGTCTGAAGGCCGCGCCGCGCCTGCGCTTCGCCGGCCAGATCACCGGCGTCGAGGGCTATGTCGAGAGCGCCGCCATCGGCCTTCTCGCCGGACGGTTGGCCGCCGCCGAGCTCCTGGGGCGCCCGCTCGACCTGCCGCCGCCGACCACGGCCCTGGGCGCCCTCATCGCCCACATCACGGGCGGACATCTCGCCTGCGGCGCCGGCTCCTTCCAGCCGATGAACATCAACTACGGCCTGCTGCCGCCGATGGAGGCCCCTCCCCGCGCGCCGGGCGCCCCTCGCCGGATACGCGGCGAGCGCGGCCGCGAGCGCAAGCGCGCCATGAGCCTGCGCGCCTTGGCCGACCTGGAGGGTTGGGCGGCTACTCCGCCGCCTGGGTGAGGGTTGAGGTCCGCTGGGCCTTCAGCTTCTCAGCCACCAGGAACGCCAACTCCAGCGCTTGCTCGCCATTGAGGCGCGGATCGCAGTGCGTGTGATAGCGGTCGCCCAGGTCTCCCTCGGTCAGCGCCCGCGCTCCGCCGGTGCATTCGGTGACGTTACGCCCGGTCATCTCCAGATGCACCCCGCCCGGATGCACGCCCTCCGACTGGGCGATCTCCACGAAGCTGCGCACCTCCGACAGGATGCGGTCGAACGGCCGCGTCTTGTAGCCGTTGGCGGCCTTGA
>Ga0302314_10016069_pt1 | contig 12672 bp, 10 predicted proteins | sample III_Palsa_N2_3_FD_200533 | JGI IMG/M metagenome (GOLD analysis project Ga0302314, IMG submission 200533) | Peat permafrost microbial communities from Stordalen Mire near Abisko, Sweden - III_Palsa_N2_3 | ecosystem: Environmental > Terrestrial > Soil > Palsa > Peat permafrost | place: Sweden...
GCGTTCGCTCGTCGCGAGTCGCTTGGCGGTCATCTCCAGCGCCGGATCGCTTCCACGAATGCTCTCGGCGATGGCGAGCTTCACGCGGCGCAGGAAGACCGACGCGCCCGAGACCCGCTCGAGCAGGCCGTCGGCGTGGCGGTCGAAGAAGGTCGCGAGCGCCGCGTCGTGCTCGATGCACGGCGTGTCGAGCCACGCGGATTCGAAGACGAGCTCGTTCTGAGCGCAGCCGAAGCGAGCGGGCGCACCGAAGAAGCGTTCGTGGATCGCGTCGCCTCGCGGAGGTGGCGCGCGGAAGCAGACTTCGAGGAGCGGCCACGGCCGACCGGTGAGCTGCCGTCCGCGCGCGAAGAGCAGCGCGAACAAGAGCTCCGTGGCGGCGCGCGGAGACGCCGTGGCTTGCCGCGCGACCGAGAGCCGCGCCCGCCCCCCGCGCTCCTCGAGGCGCAGCTCGCTGAGGTCGTCGATGAGCGCGTAGAAACGTACCGCCCGCGCGAGCGCTTCGCGCATCGTGAGCGAGCTCCGCATCGCGAAATCGAGGACGTCGATCGTACCGAGGGGGACCGCTTCGGAGGCGTGGAGGGAGAAGCTCTCGTCGTTCGTGAGCGCGCCGGCGCGCACGATGACGTGGAACACGAGCGGCGCCGGCAAGCGTGCCTCGCTCTGCTGGAGGAGGGACGGCTCGATGCCGAGCTCGCGCAGCAGATCGTCCCCACAGATTCCCGCGCGTGCGAGCGCGACGTGGACGGCGCGAACGACCAGGATCGAGAGAGTTCCACTCATGACGCCGGAGACCTCGTGAAGGCTAGCGCAAGGCGCGCGCCAAAAGGATCTCCCGGCGGGAGTCGAAAGAAAGAGAAAAGCCGAAAGCGAAGTGTCACGCCACGACACCGCTGCGTCGTCCGACGACACTCCTGGATCACGGACATCAGTCGCCGGATCGTATCCACTCCATCACACGGGCCCGCCAACCGATCGGCGCCAACGGGCAATGACGAGATTGCGACGGTCGCTCACCGTATGGGCATGAATACCAACTCCAAAGGTGTCATCTCCTCGTCGCTCCTCATTCTCGGCGCCGCCGCGTGCAGCGCTTCCCCAGGCGAGAACGTGGCATCGTCCACGGCGTCTGCGATCACCACGGCGGACGCGATCTCGCGCGCCGAGGAATGGGTCGGAGCGGAGCTCCATTACTGTCAGGCCCGTCAGGGCGCCTACGACGGCGACTCGTCGTGCTGGGCGTGGGAAGGCCCCGCGCACGTGTGCGATCGCCAGAGCAATGCGGCGTGGAACGCGTACCGCTCGGATTGTTCGGGGTTCGTCACGTGGTCGTGGGGTCTGCCTGCCGTGGGAGACGGCGGCTACGTGACCGGAGACTTCGCGCCGTTCGACTCGTCGTTCTCGCACGTCATCGACGGGAACGATCTCCAGCCGGGCGACGCCGTGAACAAGAGTACGAACGAGCACATCGTCCTCTTCAAGCAGTGGATCACGCCCGGGCAGAGCGCGGTCTTCATGGAGGAGCCGGGGTGCTCGTCTCCCGTCCCCTATGCGCACGAGTTCTCGTCGGCGGTCTCGATCAGCGGCTCGAGCGTCACCATCGACTACGAGGGGTCCACCCCGTTCGTCGCGATCCGATTCGACGGCATGACGAGCGCGCCTCCGGCGACACCGGCCAACGAGACGGCGAGCGCCGTGAGCGCCAACGCGGACGGCCGGCTGGAGGCGTTCGTGCGCTGGAGCGACGACTCGGTCCATCACGACTGGCAGGCCTCGACCAACCAAGCCGGCCAAGCATGGGATGGATGGGCCCAGCTGAATGCGTCCGTGAGCAACAACCCGGTGGCCGTTCGCGACGCTGATGGCCGAGTCGAGGCGTTCGCTCGCGGAACGGATGGAGCCATCTGGCACGCATGGCAGACGACGCCCGGGGGTAGCTGGTCGGCGTGGGCTTCGCTGGGAGGCCATCCGAGCGGCACCGTCGCCGTCGCGCGCAACGCCGACGGACGACTCGAAGCGTTCATCCGCGACGTGAACGGCTCCATATTCCATATCTGGCAGACGACTTCCGGCGGCACCTGGAGCGCGTGGGCGTCGCTCGGCGGAGCGGTGAGCAGCGATCCCGCGGCCGCCGTCAACGAGGATGGTCGCGTCGAGATCTTCGCGCGCGCGTCGAACGGCGCCCTCTGGCACGCATGGCAGACGACGCCCGGCGGGAGCTGGTCGGAGTGGGCGAACCTCGAGGGTGATGCGGTCGGCGCGCCCATCGTGGCGCGCAACCGGGACGGAAGGCTCGAAGTCTTCGCGCGTCAGTCGACCGGTGAGGTCCGTCACGATTGGCAAGAGACGACGGCAGGAACCTGGTCGGGCTGGAGCACGCTCGGTGGAGACGTCACGAGCGACCTCGCCGTCGCCATGAACGCGGACGGGCGCCTCGAGATCTTCGCCGTCGGCAGCGATGCCCGTCTCTGGCACGCCTGGCAGACGACCGCCGGACAGTCGTGGTCGTCGTGGGCGAACCTCGGCGGCTCGCTGAGCGGTGAAGTCAGCGTCGCGGTCAATCACGACGGGCGTCTGGAGACCTTCGCGCGCGCGTCGGATGGAGCGTTCTGGCACGACTGGCAGACCACCCCGGGCGGTAGCTGGAACGGGCTCGCGTCGCTCGGCGGGAAGACTCGGTAGTCTTCTGCTCGCGCGGGACATCGCGGGACATGGTGGTGCCGCTCGCCCGTAGGTGACAACCTCATCCCATGTCCCGCGTCCTCCGCTTCGTTTTCGCGTGCAGCTCGCTCGCGGTCGCGTGCAGCGCGAATCCGCGACCCCCGACACGACAGCCCGAGTCCGCACCCGCCGCGACGTGTCCGCGTTGCGACGCGATCCTCGATGCGTACGTCGAAGCGAGCCCCTCGACGGGGCGTGAGCTCGGGCTCCACGCGTACGACGGCCGAGTGGCCGACTATTCGCGCGCGGGGATCGAGCGCCGGATCGCCGCGGCCACGCACGATCTCGCCGAGCTGGACGCGTTCGATCGCCGCGCGCTCTCGCCCGACGGCGCGCTCGATCTGGACATGCTCCGCTGGTCGCTCCGCGAAGAGCTCTTCGATCTCGAGGACCGCGCCCTCTGGAAGACCGACCCCGCGTACTACAGCGAGCTGTTCTCGGTGAACGACTACTCCGACAAGGAGGGGGTTCCGGTTCCCGTCCGTCTGGAGCGACTTCTTCGCCACGAGGACGCCGCGCTCCGCGAGATCCCGCACGTCTACGAGAACCTTCACCTCCCGCTCTCCAAACCCGTCGCCGACGTCGCCGCCGACGTCATCGCCGGCTACGCCGAGTACCTGCGCGACACGGTCCCCGGGCTCATGCTCGTGGGGGCGGACGCCGCGACACGTGCGCGCTTCGAGAAGACCAACGGCGCGCTCGCCACCGAAGCGACGCGGCTCGCCGACTGGCTTCGACACGACGTCGTCCCCCACGGCGATGACAGTCACGTGCTGGGGCGCGAGCGCTTCGAGAAGCTCGTTGCGCTCTACGCCGGCGTGCCCATCCCGCTCGCCAAGTTCAAGGCGATGGCCGAGGACGACTGGAAGAAGAACCGCGCCGCCTACGATGCGCTGGCGAAGACCGTGCAGCCGCATCGGCTGAGCGAGACGGACTACTTGGCGACCGCGACACGCGTCATGAACGACGCGCGCGCGTTCGCCGTCGACCATGGCATCGTCACCCTCGCGTCCGACGAGCGCGTCACGGTCCGCGAGTCCCCGCCGTACAAGCGGTACAACCAAGCCTGGATCGAGAGCTACGGCCCGTTCGAGACGGAGACCCATACGTCGTTCTTCGACATCACGCTCCCCGATCCGTCGTGGCCCAAAGAGCAGCGCGAGGGGTACATCGCATCGCTCGGCGTCCTCCGCGCGATGGCGGTGCACGAGGTGTATCCGGGGCACTTCGTGCAGATTCGCTGGATGGATCGCGCGCCGACCCGCGCGCAGAAGGAGCTCGGGAGCTTCACGTTCCACGAAGGGTGGGCTCACTACGTCGAGCAGATGATGATCGACGAGGGGTTCGGCAACGACGATCCCGACTCGCGCCTCGGGCAACTCTCGGACGCCCTCCTACGCAACTGCCGAGTCCTCGTCGCGATCGGGATGCACACCGAAGGGATGTCGCTCGCCGACGCCGAAGAGCTGTTCGTGAACGCGTGCTACCAGGACCGCGCCTCGGCCCGCCAGCAAGCGCTGCGCGCGACGTTTCACCCTTGGTACTTCGCCTACAACCTGGGCAAGCTTCAGATCCTCCAGCTCCGCGAGGAGGCGCGCGCCAAGCTGGGCCCCGCGTTCTCGCTCCACCGCTTCCACGACGCACTCTTGGCGCACGGCATGCCGCCGATTGGCCTCGTGCACGATCGCGTGCTCCACGATCTCGGCGTCCCCTGATGAGCGACGGCGCGTCGTGCTACGACCGCCTTCTCGAGGGAGTCTAGAACCGTGCACTCGCATCCCATCGGCACGACGGAGGCCCCCGGCACGCAGCTCGACGGCAGCCTCTTTGGGCCCAACAACCGCTGCTTCGCGTGCTGCCCCGATCATCCGACCGGCTTACATCTGCGCTTCCACATCGAGGGGAACGAGGTCGTCACCCGGTTCACGCCCGGCGGCGCGCACGAGGGGGCGCCCGGCGTCATGCATGGGGGATTGGTGACGACGATCGCCGACGAGGTCGGCTGCTGGGCGCTCATCGCGTTGCGCGGGAAGTTCGGCTTCACCGGTACGATGACGTCGCGCTTTCCGCGGCCGGTTCGTGTCGGGCGCGAGCTCGAGGGGCGCGCGACGATCGCGAACGAGAGCACGCGCGTCATGAACGTGTCCGTTCGGTTGGCGCAAGACGGGGTGGAGTGCTTCTCGAGCGCGATGAGCTTCGTCGTGCTCAATCAGAGCGGTGCGGAGAAGATGCTCGGCGGGCCGCTGCCGGAGGCGTGGAAGAAGTTCTTTCGGTAGGGGAGGCGCCTACGGCGACGACGGTGCGGGGAGCGCCGTCAGCGCGGGGGTCGATGCTGCGGGTGCAGGTGGCGCGACCAGCACGGGGCGCGATGATGGCTCGCCTTGCGGATCGATACTCGGCACGGGGAAGTCAGGGAGCGGCGGGATTCCCCTGGGCTTCGCGTGCGGCGCACGCCGTGGCCCGCGGGCGTGAGTCGCGGCGTGCAGCGCCGGTGGCGGGGTGATGGCCGGCGGAGCGCTCGGCGCTGCGCTCGCGACAGCGCTCGCGGAGGTTACCTTCGCGTTCGTCGTCGTCACGCTCGTCGGCGCGGGAGCCGGCGCGGCGACCGCGGTCTCCGTGACCTGCTGCTCGCGCGCTGCGCGCATCGCGCGCTCGTCCCTCACGACCATCCACGCGATCCCGGACCCGATCCCCGCGAGTGCGATCGCCGCCACGACGTATCCGAGCACGCGCGCACGCGCGCGCGCCGGCGGGAACGTTCCCGCGAGCAACGAGGCACGCACGTTCGATCGCTCGGTCGCCGGCGCGATCGGCATGCTGAGCGCCCCGGTACCCCCGTCCAGCACACGCGCGATCCGCTCGGCCGACGCGCGCGCCGATGCGCTACCGAAATCTGCGAGCGCCCACGCGAGCTCGGCGACGTTCGCGAAGCGGCGCGACGGATCCTTCTCCAGGCACCGCAGCACCACCGCTTCGACCGCCGCGGGCACATCCGAGCGAAGCGAGGTGAGGGGAGGGGGCGCGTCTCTCAAGACCGACGCCGACAATCCCGCGATCGTCTCGCCATTGAACGCCGGCGACCCGACGAGCAGCTCGTGCAAGATCGCGCCGAGTGCCCACAGGTCCGAGCGCGCGTCGACATCGGTCGACGAGACCATCTGCTCGGGCGACATGTAATGCGGCGAGCCCATCACCGTAGTGGGCGCCGTCGTGCGCGTGTCGAGGGCGACGCTCTCGGTCGCTTTCGAGATTCCGAAGTCGAGCACCTTCACGCAGGCCGAATCGTCGGCGCGGTGCGTGAGAAAGAGGTTCGCCGGCTTGAGGTCACGGTGAATGACCCCGTGCACGTGGGCCTCGGCGATCGCCTCGCACGCTTGCAGGAGGTAGTCGATCGCGAGCGCGACCTGCAGCGGTCCGTCTTGCTCCAACACGTGATCGAGATCGCTCCCGTCGAGGTACTCCATGACGAGGTAGGGCTGCGCATCGACGACGCCGACATCGAACACGCGGACGACGTGCTCGCTCCGAATCCTCGTCGCCGCGCGCCCCTCGCGCATGAAGCGCTCAACGAGCTCGGGGAGCGAAGCCCACTGCGGGAGCAGGAGCTTGATGGCGACGTGGTCGTCGAGCTTGAGGTGCGTCGCTTCGAGCACGACGGCCATCGCGCCCTGTCCGATCCTGCGCTCGATGCGGTACTTGCCGTCGAAGATGGCGCCCGGCTGCGGAAGGGGGCTCGCCACTTCCGTCGCATGGGCTTCGCTCTGGGGCTGTTCATCCGCGTGCGTCATGGAGACGTTCTGGACTCTGGCGGGAAAAACGGGAAGCGCCAAGTTCCTCGGGCTCACCAGGCGCCGGCGGCAGCGTTCTCCTCCGTGGTATGCGATCGCCCATGCCGCTCCAGCGCATCTCGATCCTTTCGGGCAAGGACCACGCGTACCGCCAGGCCGTCGCTGACGGCGTCCATCGCGCGCTCGTGGAGACGTGTGCCGTTCCCCAGGACGACCGCTTTCAAATCATCACCGAGCACGCGGTGGGAAGCCTCGTCTGCTCGCCGAGCTATCTGGGCATCACGCACGGTCGCGCGCCGGTGTTCGTGCAGGTCACCCTGAACCGCGGGCGAACTCTCGCGCAGAAGAAGGCGCTCTACGCGCGCGTCGCGGACCTCCTCCTGGAGTCGGCGCGTGTGCCGCGTGCCGACGTGATCATCAGCCTCATCGAGGTGGAGAAGGAAGACTGGTCGTTCGGGGATGGGGTGGCGCAGTACGCGGCCGAGGAACCCAAGGCTCCGGGCTGACCGGTCACCATGCCTCGCGTCGCCCCCTTTTCAGCGTTCGCGCCTCTCGCCCTCGCCCCCACGGCCCGTGTCTTCATCCTCACCGGCGCCGGCATCAGCGCCGAGAGCGGCATCCGCACCTTCCGTGACGCGGGTGGCCTCTGGGAGCAGTACCGCTTCGAAGAAGTCGCGTCGCCCCAGGGGTGGGCCGCACACCCCGAGGACGTCTGGCGCTTCTACGGCCAGCGACGCACGCAGGCCGCGACCTGCGAGCCCAACGCGGCGCACCGCGCGCTCGCTGCTCTCGAGAGCGCACTCGGCGACCGACTCTTCCTCTGCACGCAGAACGTCGACGACCTTCATGAGAAGGCCGGCTCCATGCGCGTCTGCCACATGCACGGCGAGCTCTTTCGCAGCCGCTGCGAAGCGTGCGCGCGTCCTCCGTTCGAAGACCGCGTCGCATATGCGACGATCCCGCGCTGCGCGTGCGGCGCGCGCGTGCGCCCGCACATCGTGTGGTTCGGCGAGATCCCATTTGCGATGGACGAGATCGCGAACGCACTTCACGCGTCCGACGTCTTCGTCACCATCGGGAGCAGCGGAGCGGTCTACCCCGCGGCCGGATTCGTCGCCGCGGTGAAGGGGCGCGCGCGCACGGTCTACGTGGGGCCCGAGGAGCCCGACAACGCGCACGCGTTCGATGAATGCCGCCTCGGTGGCGCGAGCGAAGTGGTGCCGGGCCTCTTCTTCTGACGTCCCGCCCTTAGTCTAAGTGGCGTGCGCGACGCGTCTTCTGCCGCGCACTTCTCCGCCGCGCGAACGTCAACCCGAGCGCGAGCGCCAATGCCAGCCCGCTGCTCCGCGTCCGCGCGCCGGCCGCGCTGCACCCGCACCCACTGCTGCTCCCCGCCGCGGGCGACGCTCCATTCGCTCCGCTCCCCCCATCGCTCCCCGAGCCGCTCCCCGGGGCACCGCCGTCGTCCCCCTCGGGCGGCAGATTCAGCCCCGGGCCGCCCCCGCCAGCGTCCTCGCTCACGCTCGACGCGATACAGGCCCCGGCCTGGCACGCTTGCCCCGTCGGACAGGTCGCGCCCGTACAGTCGTCGACGCACGGGCCGCCGACGCAATGCGTTCCGGCCCCACACGTCACCGCAACGCACGCCGCGTCGACGCACTGTCCGCTCGTCGAATCGCAAACGCTTGGTGACGTACAAGGCTGGCAGGCACAGCTCGCGATGCAGATACCGTTGTCGCAGACTTGGCCCGTCTCACAGGTGACCCCCGCGCACGGGTCCACGCACGTACCCACGCGGCATACCTGCGGATAGGGGCAAGTGACGCCGTCGCACGGCGCCTTGCACAAACCCGAGACGCAGACCTCGCCTGACGGGCAGGTGACGTTCACGCAGTCGGGCTCGACGCAGTAACCGTCGGTGGAGCATGTGAGGCCGCCGGTGCACTCGAACTTCCCGTTGAGGCAGGCCGCGACGCACGTCCCCTTGTCGCAAACGAAATTGGTCGGGCAGATGGCGCCCTCGTCCGTCTGCCCATTGCAGTTGTCGTCGAGCCCGTTGCACGTCTCGGTTGGCGCCGGCGGATTGAGCTCCACGCAGGTCGTCCCCGTGGACGAGCACTGAGTCAGGCCCGCCTCGCAGATGCCCGGCTTGCCCGTATCGCAGGTCTGCCCTCCGCCCAAGCAGCTGATGCCCGTGACGAAGTAGACGTCGTCGTTGAAGTCGCCGTCGTTGTCCCAGCTCGTCGCGCTCGTCGAGCCGTCTTCGTAACAGATGTAATAAGCGCTGGGCGTGACCGTGGACGCGTAGATCAGCGCGGTGATCCACGGACCTGGAGGAGTGCATCCCGAGCAGAGCGTGTCGTACGCGGGGTTGGTGTAGTGCGTCTCTCCGCCGATGAGAGCGAAGCCGACGAGCCCGCCGGTGTACGCGGGGTCGCTACGGATGACGGTGCCCGAGAACGTCGTCCCTACTGCGGAGTTGGCGGCGACGAGCTGGTGTAGATCGGCCGCGAGCGGCGTCGTGCCCGTGTCGTTGTACCAGGCGAGCCCGAAGTGCGAACCCGCCTGGTTCAGTACATAGGTCGCCGTGAATCCGCACAGTGGCGAGAACGCGTTCGGCGTCGTGTGCGCATCGGTGATCCAGTTGATGTTCTCGCTGCGGTCAGTGAAGAGTGTGTAGAGCTGTATCTCGGGGCTCGAGTCGATCGGCACCGCGAGGCCGTTTGGCTCGGTGACCGTGGCGGCGGCCGTCGTCGTGACCGCCAGGAGCGCGAGGGAGGCAGCGAGGCCGGTGGCAATGCGCATGGCGAAGCTTAGGCCCAGCGCAATCCGTGCCCAGAAAAAAATCGCTGACACTGCCGGCGGTGCGGCTTTCGTTGAGTCGTTGGGGGGCGGCGACAGGATCGACGGTGGACCGCATGGGGCCTCCGCGATCCGGGGACTCTCCCGGCGATATCCGCCGCCTACTTCCCCGTCACCCCAAAGAGCCGCTCCACCATCACGTACGGCTGCGCATCCTCCGCCCCCAGCGCGATCCCGAACCCTGCGGCCCGTGTATGTCCGCCGCCGCCGTGCTTCGCCGCGAACGCCGCGCAATCGAAGTCGGTATGCGAGCGGATGGAGAATCGCATCCGCTGCACTCCGCTCTCCTCGCCATAGTCGAACCCCAGCACCACATCGACCTCGCTCCCGAGCGCTTCTGCGGCATCGCTCGTCTGTCCGGTTCCTGCGAGCGCAACGACGCGCGCCCCGCGCTCCGCCACGAACCGATGTCCTCGCGCGATCGCGCGACGCACGCGCTCCTCGCGCTTCACGAGCAGCGCTTCGCCCAGGTGCACGAGCGCGCCCGTCCAGCTCGACTCGATCTCCGCCAACGATCGCTCGAGCCACCACGTGCGCGGGAGCGCCATCAGGAGCTCGGTCTGCACTTGCGCCTCGCGCCACAGCGGACTCCGGGTCTGCCAGGTGTCGCGCACGCCGGCGACGGTCGCGAAGTGCTCGGCGAAGGCGCGTGACGAAGAGTCGCCCCGAAGCGGCAGCCACACGTGGCGATAGGCGAGCAGCGCGCCCGCGACGCCGGGCTCGGCCGCTTCGTCCGCGTACACGCCGTTCTCGCCCATCGCGAGCACGATGCCTTTGGCCGTGCGGTGATGGTCGAGCACGATCGTGCCCGCGCGCGCGAAGTCGGCCGCTGCGTCCGGGAGTGGAGAGAAATCGCAGAAGAGCAGCCCCTCGCGCGGCGTGAGCGCGCGATGCGCGTCGGTTCCGTACTGGACGAATTGGATCTCCGCGTCCGGGAGCGCGTCGTGAAGGAGCACCGCCGACGCGAGGCCGTCGGCGCAACTGTCATGGGTCACGATGGCGTGAACGCTGCGAAGCGCGGGGAGCGGGATCATCGGCGGACAATAGGCGAGGGGGCCGTTCGCGCAACCCGTGATTGCCGGAGACACACGCGGGCCCAAGTGGGCGGAGTCACGTAGACTGCTCCGGTGAGCACGGTCGACCAGACGCTCGACGAAGTCGCCCACGCCGCAGCCGGATCGGTCGTCAACGCGCCCGTCCTCTTCGTCGTGCTCGAAGGGGATCGCCCGCTGGCCCGCGGCGCCCGGTTCTCGCTGGTGGGGATCGAGGCGGTGTCGTTCGGCCGAGGCACGGCGCGCACCGCGACCCGAAGCGCCGACGGGCGCGCGCTCGATCTGCGGATCCCCGGGCGTTGGATTTCGTCCACCCATGCGGTGCTTCGCGCGGTCGGCGGCGCGTGGATCGTGGAGGACGCGGCGTCGCGCAACGGCACGTTCGTGAACGGCGTGCGGGTGACGAGTCACGTGCTCCGCGAAGGGGACATCGTCGAAACGGGGCGAGTCTACTTCCGCGTGCGCGGGGCGCCGGCGGCGGACGGTCCGGTGGTTCGTGACGTGGACGCGGGGCGCGCCGAGCACCCGTTCGGGCTGCAGACGCTCCTGCCCGAGCTCGAAGAGAGCCATGCCGCGCTGGTTCGCGTCGCGCGAAACGGTGCGGTCCCGATCCTCCTCCTCGGCTCCACCGGTTCGGGCAAAGAGGTGCTCGCGCGCGAGGTGCACGCGCAGTCCGGGCGGGGCGGCCCGTTCATCGCCGTGAACTGCGGGGCGTTGCCGGTGGCGCTCGTGGAGAGCCTCCTCTTTGGTCACGTGAGGGGGGCCTTCTCCGGTGCGGCACGCGACGAGCTCGGGTTCGTCCGTTCGGCCGACGGCGGGACGCTCTTCCTCGACGAGATCGGCGACCTCCCCGCGGCATCTCAGGCGGCTCTTCTCCGTGCGCTGCAAGAGCACGAGGTGATCCCGGTCGGGGCGACGCGCGCCGTCGCCGTGGACCTGCGGGTCGTCGCCGCCACGCACCGCGCGCTGGACGCGCTCTCGGACGGCGCGAGCTTTCGCAACGATCTCCTCGCGCGGTTGCGCGGGTACACGCACCGTCTCCCCGCGCTCCGCGATCGACGGGAGGATCTCGGCGTCATCCTGGCCGACGTCCTCTCGCGCGTCGCGGGGCCGCGCGCTGCTCGTCTCACGCTCACGCCCGAAGCGGCGCGGGCGCTCCTCGCGTACTCGTGGCCACTCAACATTCGCGAGCTGCACCAGGCGATGGGGAGCGCCGTCGCGCTGGCGGTCGAAGACATCATCGACGCGAAGCACCTCCCGCTCGAGCTCTTCGCGCCACCGGGCGCTCGCGCCGCCGAGCCCTCGGCGTCTTCGCCGGACGATGCGCTCCGCGATCAAGTGACCGCGCTTCTTCATGAGCACAAAGGGAACGTCACCGCCGTCGCGCGTGCGATGGGAAAGGCCCCCGCGCAGATTCACCGCTGGATGCGCCGCTTCGAGATCGATCCCGACGTGTACCGCGGCGGGTGAGCGGCGTGCGCGGTTTGCATTCGAAGGGACGCGGGGGTAGCTCGAGGTCGTTGGCTTCCCGGCAGCGACGCGCGGTGATTCTCGCAGCGATCGTCCTTCTCGCGACCGCGGCGGCCTGCAATGCGGTCTTGGGGCTCGACGCGCCCCATCTCGATCCGTGCGCCAACGGCTGCGTGGATGGAACGGCTCCCGGGGGAGACGCCGGCTCGCTCATCATCGACGGCGCCGCCCTGATCGACGCTGCGCCGGCCGACGCCTCCTTCGACGCGCAGCCCGATCAGGGCCCCGTGAGCGGCATCCGTTGCGGCGGCGGGAGCTCGCCCACGATCGGCTGCGGCCCCGACGCGCCCGTTTGCTGCCTGGTCCTCGATGCCGGTTCGGCCTCCTACACGTGCCAGAACGACACGGCTGACTGCGACGGGTACCCCATCCTCTGCGCGACCAACAACGACTGCTCGGGGAGCGACGTTTGTTGTCACTACGCGTCGTCGATCAAGTGCGTGGGGGAGTCGACGTGCCCGAACGCCTCGCTCGTCTGCGATCCGTCCGGTGCGAGCGACGAGTGCCCCACGGGATGGACGTGCAGCGTCGCGTTCACGAGCGGGTCGTATGGGCTGCCTTACTACGGGTGCGCGCAGTAAGACCTGTCCCACGACATGCCGGATGTCGTGGGGGGAGATCTCGGATGTCGTACCAGGACATCTCGGATGTCGTCCCACGACATGCTGGATGTCGTGGGGGGAGATCGCGAGTGTCGAGGGGGGAGATCTCGGATGTCG
>Ga0302314_10016071_pt1 | contig 12671 bp, 12 predicted proteins | sample III_Palsa_N2_3_FD_200533 | JGI IMG/M metagenome (GOLD analysis project Ga0302314, IMG submission 200533) | Peat permafrost microbial communities from Stordalen Mire near Abisko, Sweden - III_Palsa_N2_3 | ecosystem: Environmental > Terrestrial > Soil > Palsa > Peat permafrost | place: Sweden...
TGAGTAGAGCGTCGGCAGGTAGCCAATCTGCAGCGCGACCACGACCATGCCCGTCGCGGCCGCGAAGAAGGCGAGCACGGCGGGCACGCTCCCGGCCGGCTCGGCGAAGCCGAGGGTGAAGATCGACGAGCCGGCGTCGGTCAGCGAATCGGTGATGCTGCGCCCGTTGCACGGCCAGAGCACCAGCGTGAACCCGGCGAGGAAGATGCCGAGCCAGCTCACGAGCTGGCCCACCAGGATCGCCGCCGCCTGGGTGGCGAGGATCTTGTCGCGTCTCCTATAATCCGATACCCGTTTTATCGTCATTTGATAGACGATAAGCATCAGCCCGTCAACGCCTTGGGTCAGCCAGGACCCGACGGCGCGGGGCACGATCAATGTTCCGATCACGGACTGCCAGCCGGTAAGCACGAGCAGCGCTCCGCATGCCGCCGCAACGCATCGAGCCGCGAGCGGTACCTCCATGTGCCTCGCTGCCCCGCCTAACAGTCTGAGTAGGTGGGTTGGTAACCCGACGGTGCCGAGCCTTTCAGGTATCCCGTTCCCTGCGGCACCAGGTAGAGGGTGAGCGTCCAGTGGTTGCACGTGCTCTTCTTGTCGACGCTCGCGGACGCGGACTGATGGCTGGTAAACGTGACGGTCGCGGCCAGGCCGCCACCGCTCGTACTCGTGAGCGAGGTGAGCGTCATCCCCGAGTCGGTGGTGGTCGAGTACCCGGAGTCGAAGCTGGACTGGGGCTGCTTTGCCTGCTCCTGCGCGTCGAGTGCGCTGGAGTACTCCGCGTAGTTGTGAGTGTTGATCCCCTGGAAGTAGTGGCTGAGCACCGTCTCGACCTGCGGCGTGTCCGGGTTAGAACCGACGCTCTGGGCGACGCTCACCAGGCTTGGCGACGGCGACGCGCTCCCGGTGGCGGACCCCGTCGGGCTCGTGCTTGACGAGCCGCTCGAGGTCGCCGACGCCTGTGTCGTGGGCGTCGCTCCTGAAGAGGTAGCAGGCGGCGAGGTGTCGGCGGCGGACTTGGTCGATTTGGGGAAGAGCGCATAGGCGGCGCCGCCCGCGCCGAGCACGATCAGGACCGCCGCGATGATGAGCGCCGCTCGCGCGCCACGCGAGGGCCGTCGGGGTGGTGGGCCGCCGACCGGTCCCTGCGGTGGCGGGAAGACGGGGCCCTGCTGCGATGGCGGCGGGTACCCGGCGGCCGGGTACCCCACTGGCGGGTACCCGGCGGGCTGGTTCGGCGCGGACTGGTACCCCGCGGGCTGGTTCGGCGCGGCGTACACGGTGTCCGCGTGCCATTGATCGGCCGGCGCGGCGGGCACCTGCGGGGCGAACCACGCCGCGAACGGGTCGGGCTCCGCGGGCTTGGCCGACGCGGTGTCGACGGTCGGTGGCTCGAGGCGAGTGGCATCGGCGGGCGCGTCCCAGCGGGTGTTGTCCACCGCTGCCTGGGCGTTCTCCGCGGTAGGCACCGACTCGACGGCTACGGCCGATGGCGCGGTTCCACCATCGGCCGCCTGCTCGCCGAAATCGTGGCCGCAGCCGCCGCAGAACCGGCTGCCATCGGTGCGCCGCCGTCCGCACGCGGGGCAGAAGCTCATCCTCACCTGCCTGGGGGTAGCTCGTCATCGTGCAGACCGGAGTCTCCCATAGACCCGTTCCGCTGGGCCGCCCCCTTCCCCGAATTGTTCGATATCAACCCGGCCCGGCTCACCGGTGATGACGGGAGGACCTGGCGACAAAGAGGGCGATCGCGAGGATGACGGCGATCGGGAACCACGGGATGTAGAAGAAGCTTGTGGCGGCGTGCCAGGCGATGGAGGCAACCACGATGACGATCACGGCAAGCAGGAGCGGGCGGAGGAGCCCGCCACGGCGATGCGGCCGGTAGGGGATCGCCGGGCCGCCGGGACCGCCCGCCACTGAGGCCCCCGCAGGCTCCGGGTCGGGCAGGTCGTCGAAGAGGCCGGCGAGGTCGCCGCGCGTCTTGGCCGACATCGTCTTGGTGATTCGCTCGTCGAACTCGGCCTGGTCGAGGCGGCCGTCCGCGTAGTGCGCCGACAGTCGCTCGGCGACCGCGTTGCGCTCGACGTCGGAGACGCGGATGTGCTCGTCTGAGTAGCGGATGCGGCGCGTCCACTGCTGGCTTGCTGAGCTTGCTGTTCCGGGCATTGACGTAGGCTCCTGTTTGGGTTTTCTGGCCTGCGGCCTATCGGGTGCCGTGCTGCACGGAGTCGAGCAGCGATCCGGCGATGGACTCGTCGCTGCCCTCTTCCGGTATAAGCAGCAGGCAGGCCAGGTAGGCGGGGATCGCGGCGCCGCCGAGGAAGGTGAGCACGACGAAGGCGACGCGGATGATCGTCACGTCGACCGCGAGGTAGTCGGCGAGGCCGGCGGCGACGCCGGCGAGCATGCGCCCGTTGTAGGCGCGGCGGAGTGGCGGGCGCCGCGAGTCGGTCGAATCGATCGGCTGCTGCTGCTGTGTGCTGTCTGTGTAGGTGCTCATGACTCAAGTGTTCGTCGGCCAGTGGCGAAGGGGTATCGGGAACAGCCCTGGCTCGACCCTTGCCGACGCCGCCCCTACCCTGAGGCGGCGAGCCGGTAGCTCAGGGAAAGCCCGGATATCCACCGGGGGCCCCGACAGGTGATGATGGAGGGGTGCAGGAACCGAGCGAGCCGTCGTGGCCGCCGTTCCGGTTCCATGACCGGTTCGGCCGCCGTGGTCGGCATCCCCACACCGACTTCCCCGCCCGCATCCAGCGGCTGCGGAACCGCGGGAACGGCGGCCCGCTGCGCCGTGATCCCGACGACCGGCTCGGCGGCGGGGTCGCGGCCGGCGTCGCGGCGTGGCGTGGCTTCAGCCCCACGACCGTTCGGATCGTTTTCGTCGTCGCCGCGCTGTTCAGTCAGGCGTGGGTGGTTCCGTTCTACTTCATCGGCTGGCTGGTCATCCCCGAGAGGGGCGACGCCACCGGGGCCGAGCAGACAAGCATCGGCGTGCGGGCACGGCACGACTCGCGTGGGGTGGCGCTCGCCGTCGCCCTCGCGTCGCTGCTCGCCGTGTTCCTGCTGCTTGCCGGTGTGCTCAACGACGGGGCGATCGCGATCTACATCTGGCCGCAGGTGGTCAGCGTGTTCTGCCTGGTGCTGATCTACCGCAACGCGCCCGAGCGCGAGCAGGCGGCGCTGCGGCACCTGATCCAGCCGCTTGAGAGCCTGTGGGTCGGCGGCGGCACCATGGGGCGCGGGACGAAGCTGCGGTTCGCCGCGTCCGGCGTGCTGCTCGTGGCGGGTTTTGGCTGGCTGCTTAGCCAGCATGCCGGCATCGCGCTGCTCGCGCCGCTCGGCGGGTTCCTGCTCGTCGCCGCCGCGATCGTGCTCCTGCTCGGCCCCTGGTGGCTGCGGATCGCCCGCGACCTGGTGCTTGAGCGGCAGGCGCGGGCGCGGGCCGAGGAGCGGGCCGACATCGCGGCCCGGGTGCACGACTCGGTGCTGCAGACGCTCGCGCTGATCCAGCGTCGGGCCGATGACCCGGCGGCGGTCGTGCAGCTCGCCCGCGCGCAGGAGCGTGAGCTGAGGTCCTGGCTGTTCGAGGGGCGTCCCCCTGGGGACACGGACGTGGCATCGCTGGCCGAGGGCGTCCGCGGGATTCAGCGGGACGTCGAGGCCAGGCACGGGGTTCCCGTCGAGGTGGTGACCGTCGGCGACTGCCCGCTCGACGAGCACGTGAGCGCGCTGCTCGCCGCGGCGGGCGAGGCGACGGTGAACGCGGCCAAGTGGTCGGGCGCCAGCGTGATCTCGGTGTTCGCGGAGGTTGAGCCGGATAAGGTGGCAGTCGCGGTCAGGGACCGCGGCAAGGGATTCGACCCGGACGCGGTGCCGGCCGACAGAAAGGGCGTCGCGGAGTCGATCCGCGGCCGGATGGTCAGGCACGGCGGCAAGGCGGTCGTGCAGTCGGCACCAGGGGAGGGCACGAAGGTGACGCTAACGCTGCCGCGGGCGGCCAAGCCAGGCGGGCAGGTTCCTCCGATGGGCGGTCAGCGGCGATGAGCGCCCAAGCCGCCGCGCCGCCGCGCGTGGTCCTCGTCGATGACCACGGCCTGTTCCGCTCAGGCGTGCGCGCGGAACTCGGCCGCCAGGTGGAGGTGGTGGGCGAGGCAGAGGATGTGGCGCCCGCCATCGAGCTGATCGCGCGAGTCGTCCCGGACGTGGTCCTTGTCGACGTGCACCTGCCTGGCGGCGGCGGCCAGGCCGTGATCGCGGCGGTCGTGCGGGACCACCCGCAGGTGCGGTTCCTCGCGCTGTCCGCCTCTGACGCGCCCGAGGACGTGATCGCGGTGATCAGGGCCGGGGCCAGGGGCTACGTCACCAAGACGATTTCCACCGCCGATCTGGCCGACGCCATCAGGCGGGTCGCGGACGGCGATGCGGTGTTCTCGCACCGGCTTGCCGGATTCGTGCTCGACGCGTTCGCCTCAGCCCCGACGGCGCCCGACGTCAAGCCCTCCTTCGACCCCGAGCTCGACCAGCTGACCAACCGGGAGCGCGAGGTGCTCAGGCTGATCGCGCAGGGGTATACGTACCGTGAGATCGCCCGCGAGCTGTTCATCTCGGCCAAGACGGTGGAGAGCCACGTCTCGTCGGTGCTGCGCAAGCTGCAGCTCTCCTCCCGTCACCAGCTCACCAGATGGGCCGCGGAACGCCGCCTGACCTGATCAAACGAAACTGATCAAACAAACGGCCAGCGGTTGGATCACTGTGTACCGTGCTAGCCTCTTTGTCCGTGGCCGGCAGTGACAATCTCGATGACAACTTCGATCCGTCACGTCCGCATGTGGCCAGGGTCTACGACTATCTGCTTGGCGGGAAGACCAACTTCGCCGCCGACCGCCAGGTCGGCGAGCGGATCATCGCCCAGCTGCCCGAGGTGCAGGTCGGCGTCCAGGCGCAGCGCGCTGTGCTCGGCCGAGTGGTCCGCTACCTGGTCGGCGAGGCCGGCCTCCGGCAGCTTCTCGACATCGGGTCTGGACTGCCGACCGCCTATAACGTGCACGAGATCGCGCAGCGGACCGCGCCGAGCACGCGGGTGGTCTATGTCGACAACGACCCCGTCGTCTTGGCGCATAGCCGGGCCATCCTTGCCGACGACGCCTCGACGTTCGTCGAGCGCGGTGACCTGACCAAGCCATCGAGCATCGTCGCCAACGCCGCGGTCCGCGCCGACCTGGACTGGGACCGGCCGGTCGGCCTGCTGCTCTGCGGCATTATGCACTACATACTCGACGAGGAGCGGCCGGCGGAGATCGTCGCTGAGCTGGTCGACGCGCTCCCGCCGGGCAGCTATGTATTCATCCACCATCTGCTCGACACCGGCGATCCGGCCGCCGCCGAGTTGCAGGCGCAGATGCTCAAGGGCCTTGGCCGGGTCAGGTTCCGGACGCTGCACGAGGTCAGCAAGCTCTTCGGTGGCCTTCCGCTGGTCGAGCCTGGCCTGGTCCCTATACCCGAGTGGCGTCCAGACCCGGGCACACCGATCCGTGCCGACTACGGCGTCGTCCTCTCCATGGCCTGCGCGGGCGTAGCCCGCAAGCCCTAACGCCTTGCGGCCCCAGACCAGGTCGTGCGCGGGGGGATCGGCTAGCTTGGCGGCGATCCTGTTGCGCTCCTGATCGTCGCGGCTGCGAACCACCTCGGTAAGCGCGGCGGCGTGCGCGCGGCGTTCAAGTTCCCAGGCGGAGCTGGTGAGCCACCGGGGGTTGGCGGACCCATCCGGGTTCAGCGCATGGGCTGACGGGGTATCGAATTACACCAAGGGGATTGCTAATACCCCAGAACGTGGGGAACGCCTAGGAGGTGTGTGCCATGCGAGTGCCGGCCAGAGTGGACAAGGTCAGACGGCTGCACCAGCAGGTAGGCTTCCGGCGGTACTTCCCCGAACGTGCGCTGCATCTCGTGGACATCGAGAACCTGGCGGGCGCCCCGATTCCCAGCCTTGGCCAGGTGACCGAGGTGCAGGACTGGTACATGACCCGCATGGCGTTCGGCGCGGACGACCATGTGGTGATGGCGTCAAGCCATCTCGGCCTGCTGAACGCCGCGCTCGGCTGGCCACATGCCAGGTACCGGGTCAGGTCGGGCTCGAACGGCGCCGACCTCGAGCTTCTCGATGTGCTGCTGCACGAGAACGTCGCCGCCAGGTTCAACCATGTGGTGATCGGGTCCGGCGACGGCGTGTTCGGCCAGGCGGCGGCGAACCTGGCCGCCCGTGGTGTCCGGGTCACCGTGGTGAGCCGCCCAGGCAGTCTCGCCGCTGGCCTGGCCTGCGTCGCCAACTACGTGGTCTACCTCGATATCCCTCAGGCCGCTGCCGCCTAGACCGGCGCGTGCCATTGGCGGATTGGGAGACGGCACGGTCCGTTCGGATAAAAGGATTTGGCTTTGAGAAAAGAGTGCGGGGGGTGCGGGAAAGTCCCGCACCCCCCGCACTCGTGGGAGTGTCGCGGTCAGCCGGTGATGATCGCGGCGAACCTCGGTGACCCGGCGCCGGTCGCCTCGTCATAGCCGGGCGTGGTCGGGAACAGGCCGTTGTTCGTGGCGGCTTGCTGTAGCCTGCCGAGCCCGGTGATGTCGTGGAAGTACTTGCCCGGGTTGGTGTTCAGCCAGAAGTAGACAAGCGGGTTGATGTTGCCGGTGCGGTGGCCGGTGTAGGCGTCCCTGTCGGCGATCAGCGCGCCCCACAGCGGGGAGGACAGGCTGGTGCCGCCGATACCGAACCAGCCGGGCACCGGCTGGCTGCCGCTGAAGGTCGCGCAGTCGCTGTAGGGCGTGCTCGCGCTGCCCGTGCAGTATTCGGCGTACCCGGTGTAGGGGTCCGCGTTGGCGGAGATGTCAGGCACCTCGCGGCACGGCGTCCCGGTGCTCGCCAGCGAGCAGTCCGTCGAGCCGTTGGCGTGGGTGGTGTACGGGTTGTTGACGCCCGGGCCCTGCTGGTAGAACGGCCGGCCCCAGAACTGGCTTGACCCGCCGCCGCCGGCGCCGGTTTCCGCGCACCAGAAGTAGCCGCCCTGGTTGTCGTTGTCCGCGGCGGCCGCCTGGTCGCTGCACAGGTTGTCGACGTTCCAGACGGTCTCGGTGCCGTTCGCCGGGTAAGACGGGTACGGGTTGGTGCCCGGGTTGTCGCTCTCAAGCGAGGTGCCGCCGACGCTGGTCACCCAGGGCTGGGAGGCCGGGTCGAGGCTGTTGACGATGGTGGTGCCGTCAGAGCGGATGCACTCGAACGCGCCGGTGTCGCCCGCCGAGCTGAACAGGCTCTGCCCCTGCATCGCCATCTGCTCGAAGATGGTGTTCTCCGCCTCCGCGTAGCTCGCGCCCGCGTCGTTCTCGCACTCGCCCCAGCTCGAGCTGACCGTGGACGCGACGTCGGAGTCGGCGATCGCGGTGTACTCGTCGAGTTCCGTCTGGCCGGTGTAGTCGTTGGGCGCGTTGTAGACGATCAGGTGGTTGACGTCGGGCGCGACCGTGAGCTCCATCTCGATGTCGGCGTCGACCTCGATGTCACCCGAGTAGCCGTTGTACTGCGCCGGGCAGGTGTCACCGGTCGGGCAGATCGGGGCCAGCGGGCCACCATCCACGGTGACATCCTCCAGCGGCGGGGTGTAGCGCGGCCCGTAGAAGGTCTTCGCCCACGTGTCGATGTCGGAGTGCTGGTAGGCGGAGAGCTCGAAGACCGCCTCGGTGACGCCGGCGCCTTCCGCGCGCGCACCGGCACGCGGCGCACCGTAGATCGAATTGGTCTGCGTCGGGGTCAGGCCGCTGCAGCCGGGACCGCCGCCGTAGCCGTACGGGAAGTTGGTGCCGTTGCTGACCAGGTCGAAGAGCTCGGTGGTGGTCACATAGCCGGTCTCGCAGCTGGCGGACGACGAGCTACTCTTCGCCGCGGTTGCCTTGAGCGGCCGAATAGTAAGCGAGTGCAGCCGCACGGTGTTGGACAGGCCGACGACGCCCTGCACGGTGGACGCGATCGACGCGGGGAGGCTGACCGTCTTGGTGTTGGAGTAGTAGCGGATGCCCTGGCGATCGACGTACGTGCCGAGCGCGGTGTGGAAGGCCGCCGTGATCTTCGCGCTCGAGCCGGTGACGCGGAGCAGGAACGGTGAGCTTGTGGGGGAAACCGACAGGCCCGCCCCGCGCAGGTAGCTGGCGACGGCGGCCCGGGTGCTGCTCGTCGGCGCGTACCTGGCGTCGAACTGGCCCTCGGCGAGGAACTTGCCGTACTCGCCGCTGCCCTTGGTGTAGAGGGCCTTAAGTTCGGCGGCGAGCCCCGCCTCGTTCCGCGGCGCCAGCGAGACCTCCACCGACATCTTGGCCGCGGCGAAGGCGCCGGCCTGCCGGTCGGTCGTGGCCGACAGGCTGTTCCCAATGGCAATGAGCTGTGGGGTGACGGCCGATGGGGCCGCGGTTGCCGCCTGGGCACTGGCGAACGCGCCGGTGAGCGCGATCGTGGCCAGCCCGAGCACAGCTGCGCCGCCAGCCCGGATCGGGCGATGGAGCAAACGCATCCAGACCTCCTCGTTACGAAAGTTACTCATGTTTATATGGGTAGCGAGGAGGTTTTTGGAACAGTAAGTGACGAGTTTTAACTTATTCTAAATAATTTGCACGTAAGGGCGCATGTTGCAACTGAGAAGGAAGACGCGTGCGGAGGTTAAGACCGTGTTTCGCGGTCGCGGCCGAGGGTCACACGGCCCCGCGCCTAGGGTTGGAGGGCGCCGTCCGTGTTTTCCGCGTACCAATCCGTGTCCATTGGGATCTTCTCCACGTCGAGACCGGTCTGCGGGGCGTCGATGATGTAGCCGTCGCCGACGTAGATCGCCACGTGCCCCTCGCCGTCGTAGATGATCAGGTCGCCAGGCTCGAGGTCCGACATCGGGATGTGCGGCAGCGAATCCCAGTCCTCATAGGTGGTCCGGGGGATGGCCACGCCGGCCGCCGCCCAGGCGGCCTGGACAAGCCCGGAGCAGTCGTAGGAGTCTGGGCCCGTGGCGCCCCACTGGTACGGCTTGCCGATCTGCTCGTAAGCGAAGGCGATGGCCTTGTCCGCCTGCGTCGACGTCGGTCCCGTGTAGGTGACCGGCGTGGCACCGGACTGCGTGGACCCGGTGGAATCAGTGGTCTGGGTGGCCCCGACGGTCGCCGCGGCCACTACCGCCTGCTGCTCTGTGGTGAGGCTGTCGAGCGTGGCCTGCTTGCTTGAGAGCAGCTTGGTCAGCGTGGCCTTCTGCCCGGCGAGCTGCGCTTTGAGCTGTGCCACGCCTTCCTCGGTGTGCTGCCGCTGCATGCGGACGGTCGCGAGGTCTTGGGCCGCGGTCAGGAACTGGGCCGCCTCGGCGGCGTGCGTTCCCGCGATCTGTGTGACGAGCGAGGCCTGCGAGAGCACGGCGCTTGGGTCGCCCGAACTGAGCAGGCCGAGGATCGAGCTCTGGTTGGAGTTTTCGTACTCGGCCACCGCCACCGCGGTAAGCCCGGTCTGAGCGGTGTTGTACTCCGCCTGCGCGCTGGCCGTCTGCTTGCTCACCTGGGTCAGCTGGGACTGCGCGGCCGCCAGCTGCTGGCCCGCCGAGTCGTAGTCCTCGCCTATCTTGTCGACCCGCGCCTGCAGACTGTTCACCTCGGCCTTTACCTGGCTGATGGTCGGCGCTTGCGCGGCGCCCGCTCCGCCGGTCCCGGCGTAGATGGCGTACCCGCTGACGGCCGCGAGCACGGCCGCGAGCACGGCACCACGCCGGATCTTTGCGGTGCTTGGTAGGCGCTTGGCCACGATGCTGTCACGCTCCATTCTCGATATCTCGGCCGGTAATCCAGAGGCTGTGGATCACCGTAGTGAAGGTAACGGACATGTCTCAACCGGTTCGCGGAAACCTCACGAAACTATTACGGATCGGTACCTGTGTATGTCGGCCTGTCGGATGCTGTCGCAACGGCACCAGGGCCCCTCCACGCGTTCCGCAGAGAGGTGCGATGACAGCAGACGACTCTAACGGTCGGCTCGACGACGACGACTACCCCGCCTACACGATGGGCCGGGCCGCCGAGATGCTCGGCACTACCCAGGGCTTCCTGCGCGCCATCGGCGAAGCCCGCCTGATCACCCCGCTCCGCTCCGAGGGCGGCCACCGCCGCTACTCCCGCTACCAGCTGCGCATCGCGGCCCGCGCCCGGGAACTTGTCGACCACGGGACCCCCATCGAGGCCGCCTGCCGCATCGTCATCCTCGAAGACCAGCTAGAAGAGGCCCAGCGCATCAACGCCGGATACCGCCGCGCCGCCGAATCCGCGAACCCGACGGCCGCGGCCTGAGACGGCCAGGACCCGCAACTCCCCCAGGAGCTTCGCGGCTGCCGCCCACGCAGGCTGCCCGGGATGTAAAGCGTTCCGGGCAGCCTCGTCTTCTACTCTGGGGGCTGCCGCACAGAATCGGGGCGAGCAAGACGATGGCGATGACCCTGGAAGTTCTCCGAATCGATCGTCCACTCGACGGGCGTGTCGCCACGCACGAACGCTCGATCGATCGCTCTTGACAGCAGCCGCACGATCGCGCGGTGCCCGGGAGCGGGGGGATTCATGACGAGCAGGACTCCATCATCGACGTATTCGACCCTGGTGGTCTCCAGCAGGCGGTCAGCAAGCTGGCGCAGGTTATCCCGCGTCACGCCGTCATCTTCCGTCGACTTTGCGCACTCTGTGACTACTTTTCGAATCGATTTGCCCTATTTGCGGGTGCGGGAAGTGCGCAAAGCCAACGGGAGAGGCTGATGTGGCGTACGGGCCGGCCACCCCTGGGGCTGGCTGGCGGCGGCGAGTTGAAATATTCATCGTCGGCAGGCTTTTGGCGTGTTTATTTGTGCTGGTCACGGCGACTGTAATGCGCGGCGCGGACGGGCTGTCGGGCAGTGCTGTTGGCGGTGGCGGGGCCTGAGGTTAGCGTCGCGATCGGTCCCGGGATCGAATCACGGTGGTCGGCAGCCCGGGGCCTGACTTCACCGAACGAAAACAGTGGTAACGCGATGCACCTGGTTACACGTCCACGGCTAAGAAGTCGGTTCGTCATGAGCCGACGATGACAGGCAGGCCAGCACCGGCCATGGGCACCGTCCGCCACTGCCTCGCCATGATCGCGAGCACGCTTACCATCGTCGCGGCCATGCTGGCCGCCTCCGGTTCCGCCCCGGCCGCTGCGGCGCACGCCGCGACAGCCGCAAAGGTCATGCCGGGCATCGTCGCCGCCATCGGCAAGCAGGCCGTTGCCGATGCGCCCGCATTGTCGGGCCAACTCAACCAGTCATCAGACGTGGGCGCGGGCTTCTGGCATACCAGCGGCAACCAGATCGCTGGCCACGATGTTCGCCAACGACCCCACGGTGGTCGGCTTCGACCTGCGCAACGAGCCGCACACGCCAGCCGGCAACACCTACGCCGAGGGCGCCACTTGGGGCACGGGCAACCCCACGACCGACATCAGGCTCGCCTACGAGCAGGCGGGCGACGCGATCCTGGCGGTGGACCCGGACACGCTGATCTTCTGCGAGGGGATCAGCGAGTACCCGGACCCGTCCTCGTCCACCGGCTACGATGCCACCTGGTGGGGCGGTGACTTGCAAGGCGTCGCGCAGTACCCGGTGGTGCTCAGCGAACCGGACCACGTCGTGTACTCGGCGCACGACTACGGTCCCGACCTGTACGAGCAGAGCTGGTTCAATTCCTCAACCACGCCCGCGTCCCTCGACGCGGTGTGGAACCTGTACTGGGGCTACATCTACGCCGATGACATCGCCCCCATCTGGGTCGGCGAGTTCGGCACCGACAACACCGCGTCCGACATAGAGTCCACCACCCCGGGCTCACAGGGCCAATGGTTCGAGAGCCTGGTCGCCTACCTCGCCGCTAACCCGTGGATGGGCTGGACGTACTGGGCGCTGAACGGCGAGGACGCCTACGACCTGCTGGACAGCAACTACGACCCGACGCCGCTCAGCTCGCTGAAACAGAATCTGCTCGAGACCATCCAGTTCCCGCTGCCCGGCGCGGTGAACGGCGCCCCGCCGCCGACCGGTTCGTCGGCACCGGTTTCGTGCTCGGCGGTGTACTCGCTGGTCAACTCCTGGAGCGACGGGTTCCAGGCGCAGATAGTGCTCACCAACACGGGTAGCAGCACGATCAGCTCGTGGACGCTCGCCTGGACCTTCCCCGGCGAGCAGCAGATCACCGACCTGTGGGGCGCCAGCTACACCCAGACCGGCGAGCAGGTCACAGTGACCCCCGAGTCCTACGACGCTTCCGTCACGCCTTCCGGGACGGTCACGATCGGGTTCACCGGAACATTTACCAACAGCGACGCTTCCCCCACGAGCTTCTCGGTGAACGGAACCGCCTGTACCACCTAAAACCCGCTACTCCAGGAGGGCGGCCAGCGCCCCGTGCCGAGGTCGCTGCCGGCCCGGATGTTCACAGCGGCGTGAGGATCATCAGGATCTCGTCTCTGGTGTCGTCAGGAGCGAGTCGGAGCTTGCCGGGCCAGCGGCCTGTTACCCGCCAGCCGAGCCGCGCGTAGAAGTCTTCGAGTCCCGTTCCGCCGCGGGCCGCGAGGTGGAGCTGTTCCAGGCCCATTTCGTCGCGGG
>Ga0302314_10016072_pt1 | contig 12671 bp, 11 predicted proteins | sample III_Palsa_N2_3_FD_200533 | JGI IMG/M metagenome (GOLD analysis project Ga0302314, IMG submission 200533) | Peat permafrost microbial communities from Stordalen Mire near Abisko, Sweden - III_Palsa_N2_3 | ecosystem: Environmental > Terrestrial > Soil > Palsa > Peat permafrost | place: Sweden...
ATGAATCACGAGCACCCTCAGCCAAGCGGCATTCGATCCAGAGTCGGCGCCCAGCGCCGACAGGAAAGACGAATGCCCACATTAACGAAATTGGGGATCATCGGATATCAGGCCGCTGCTGTAGTACCAGGACCCGTCACACCGGCTCTGGTGCCTTCAGTTTCTTTGACAAGACCCACCGTCGCCTATAAGGTTTTTCTGTTTTGACCAGCACAAACATAGGGCCGCTCCACGTCGGCTGCGCGATGTGGACGTACGCACCCTGGCAAGGTCGCCTGCTGCCTCCCTCGCTGCCGCCGCGTGAGCGGCTGAGCGCCTACGCGACCTGGTGCAACGCGGTGGAGGGTAACACCACCTTTTACGCGACGCCGGCCCGCGACACGGTGAAGTCGTGGGCGGGGCAGACCGCCCCTGACTTTCGGTTCATCCTCAAGCTGCCGAAGCCGATTACCCATGAGCGCCGCCTGGGCGACGTCGATGACCTGCTGCGCGCCTTCCTGTCCGCGATCGAGCCCCTCGGGGGGCGAGCGCACACCCTCTGGATTCAGCTGCCGCCGTCCTTCGGCCCGGCCGACCTCGGTGCCCTCACCGGTTTCCTGCGTCGTCTTCCGCGCGAGTACCGGTACGGCGTCGAGGTGCGGGACCGCGCGTTCTTCGAGGACCCGCGGTCAGAGCGCGAGCTTGAGCGGGCGCTCGGTGACGTCGACGCCGAATGGGTGGCCTTCGACACCACCGTCCTGTTCGGAAGCCCGCCGACGAGCGACGGTGAACGGGAGGCGTGGCGGAAGAAACCGCGGCTGCCCCGCCGGTCACGGGCCCTCACCGCGTATCCGGTCGTCCGCTACATCGGCCGGGACGACACGGCACGCACGGTGGCGGGCTGGCAGCCCTGGCTCGACACAGTCGCCGACTGGCTGCGTGAGGGGCGTTCGCCGACCGTGTTCATCCACACGCCCGACAACGTCGACGCGCTTGAGCTGGCCCGCCGATTCCACCACGATGTGCGCGCGCGGGTGCCCGAGGTCGACCCGCTCCCGGAGCCGATCCCGTCCGGACCGCCAACCCTGTTCTGACCCGCGCAGCCCTCGCCTCGACGTGGCAACCAGACGGGCAACGCGGGTCGGGCCAATGAGGCGAGTCTGCCGTTATCGTGCTGGCATGGCCTTCTCTCTTGCCCGGAGTGCGCACAACGCGACCAATGTCCTCCACTCGCTGATCTACTTCGCCCCCGAGGCCGAGCAACAATTCACCGGCGTCGGGCTCAAGCCAGGGCAGATGTGCTATTTCGCGGGCCGCGCGGCCCCGATGGGGGCCGTCGGCGGCGGCGTGGTCACCGCGACCTTCTATAACTTCTGCCCGCGCCTGGTGGCGCAGGCCATTCCCGCGGCCTGGGAACTGGCCAGCCCGGAAGTCGTGATCGGCGCCCGTTTCGCTGCTGTCGACGCAGCGCTGACTCGGCTGCTCGGCCCGGATGCCATCGCGTCCGATGACATGATCACGCTGGCGGCGCTGGCCCGCGAGGCCGCCAGCGCCTGCAACTCCGAGGGCCGCCCGCTGTACGCCGCGAACGCGGACCTGGACTGGCCCGATGCCCCCCACCTGGTCATGTGGCACGCGCTGACGCTGCTGCGCGAGCACCGCGGCGACGGCCACATCGCCGCCCTGACCGAAGCCGGCCTAAGCGGCATCGAGGCGCTGGTCACCCACTGCGCGACCGGGCAGGGATTCCTCGACGCGTTCGCCCGGTCCAGCCGCGGCTGGACCCAGGAAGAGTGGGACGCCACGGTCAGCAGCCTCGTCGCCCGCGGGCTGTTCGACCAGGAGGGCGCGCTGACCGAAGCGGGCCAGGCGCTGCGCGCCCAGGTCGAAGACGACACCGACCGGATGGCCGCGGCCCCCTGGGAGCACCTGGGCGACGAGCGCACCGAGGAAGTCGTCCGGATCGGCAAGCCCATGACCCGCACCGTCCTGAAGGCAGGCGCCATCCCGCGGGCAGGTGTCTTCCCCCCGCCATAACCAGGCCAACTGGGGCGCCCCTTCGTGATCATGGGCTGCCCGGGGCCGCGGCTGGTTGTTAGGCGTCTCGCGCGATCTCGTAGGTGAGGAAGGCGAGGCCGTCGCCTAGGATCCGGGCATTGCGGAGGCGCATGGGCTTCTTGCTGCCGGTCTCGCCGAAGAGGCGTTCGCCCGACCCCAGCACGACCGGGAAGACCGTCAGCCGGACCTCGTCGACCAGGTCGTGGTCTAGCAGCGTGCGCACGAGCTGATAGCTGGCGTACACGACGATGTCGCCGGCCAGCTTCCCCTTCAGCTTCGAGACCTCGCTGGCCACGTCGCCCGCCAGCAGGGTCGAGTTGCCCCACTGGGGCTCGTCGATGGTTGCCGACACGACGTACTTGGGCAGGCCGTTGAGCCTGTCCGCCCACTCTCCGGTCCGTGACGCCCATCGCGCGGCGAACCACTCGTCGCTCCGACGGCCAAGCAGCAGGGCCTCGGCCCCGAGCGCCTCGTCGAGCGAGACCCTGGACCACTCTTCGAGGTCCTTGCCGCCGAACTGGCCGAACCAGCCACCGCGGGTGAAGCCCTCCTTGCCGTCCGGGTCCTGAACGACCCCGTCGAGCGTGACGTTCGTGCTCACGACGATCTTTCCCATTACGGTTCTCCCTCGTTGGCGTTGTCGGCTACCAGCGATGCAGACGCCGCGAGATCGGGAAACTGGCCGCCCGCCGACCGCCCAGTTCGCGCCCCGGCCGGCGTCCGTACACGATGGCAGGACGACAAGGTGCGGGGCAGTAGCCCGACAAGGTGCAGGAAGAGTCCGACGAGGTGCAGGAAGAAGGTGTGAGCGTGATGACAGCCGACCTGATCTCAAGGGCGCGGGCCGGGGACGACGGTGCGTTCCGGGAGATGACCGAGCCGCACCTGCGGGAGCTGCAGGTGCACTGCTACCGGATGCTCGGATCCTTCGCCGATGCCGAGGACGCCCTCCAGGACACGCTGCTCGCGGCCTGGCAAGGCCTTGGCGGGTTCGAGGGACGCGCTTCGATCCGCACCTGGCTCTACCGGATTGCCACCAACCGGTGCCTCAGCACGCTCCGCGCGGCCAGCCGACGACCCGCCCTGGAGTGGAACATCCCCGGGGTACAGCCGCCCGAGCCGACCCGGCTCGGCGAGGTCGTCTGGCTCGAGCCGTTTCCCGACGCGCTCCTGCCGGACGCGGCCGGCGCGCCGCCCGGCCCGGAGGCCCGCTACGAGCAGGCCGAATCCATCTCGCTCGCGTTCGTGACCGCCCTCCAGGCCCTGCCGCCGCGGCAGCTCGCCGTCCTGATCCTGCGCGACGTCCTCGGCTTCCACGCGAGCGAGGTGGCCGACCTGCTTGACTCCAGCCTCGAATCGGTCAACAGCGCGCTCAAACGGGCCCGGGCCGGCCTGCAGCGCAGGCGGCTCGCGGCCGACGGCGCGCCGCCCGCGGCCGGCTCGCCGGCCGAGGACACGATCGTGGCGAAGTTCGTCCGCGCGTACTCCTGCGCCGATGTCGACGCGCTGGTGGCCCTGCTGACGGACGACGTCTTCATGTCGATGCCGCCGATGTCCCGCGAATACCACGGGCGGGACGTCGTGGCCGGCTTCTGCGCCGACGCCCTCTTCGGCTCGAGCCGGAGGTTCGACCTCGTGCCCACCCGGGCCAACGGCCAGCCGGCGTTCGGCTCCTATCTGCGCGCCCCGGCCGCCCCGGGTGGCACCCGGCCCGGGGTCGGGCTCATCGTCATCGCCCTAGCCGGCGATCGGATCTGCGCGATGACCCGCTTCGAGAGCAGCGTGCTCCCGAGGTTCGGGCTGCCACTGTCGCTCCCGGCCAATAGCCAGTTTCAACCAACTTCCGACGCCTAAATCCCCGTATCACCTGAAATGCGCTGGTTAGTTGTGCTCTGATGGCACCATAGCCGCGTCCTGCCTGGTGGCAGGGGTGGGGGACGAAATATGGCAGACGACGGTACGTTGGCGCGCGCAGGGGTGCGCCAACCCGAGCCTTCATGGCCGACGGTCATCGCGACCACGGTCCGGTTGTGGCTGCACCGCCATCCCGTGGCCGGCCTGAAGGTGACCGGCTGGCGGCTGCTCGCGCTGGCCGCCTGCGCCGTGCTCGCGGTCTCGGCCGCCATCGCTGCGGTCGCCATCGGAAGCTCAACGACGACCACGACCACGTCGTCGGCCCGGCCGTCCAGCCGGGCGAACTCCGATTCGCAGATCTCGGGTTCGCTGCAGGCGGCGACGGCGACCAGGACCTCGGCCGCACGCTGGATCGCCGGGCAGGTCAGCCCGGACGCGATCATGGCCTGCGATCCCGCCATGTGCGCCGCGCTGCAGGCGAGCGGGGTGGCCGCGGGCCGTCTGCTGGTGCTCGGGACATCGGCCGGCGACCCGCTCGGGTCCGACCTGGTGGTCGCGACGCCGGCCCTGCGCAGCCAGTTCGGCGCCCGGCTGGCGAGCGTTTACGCGCCCGTCGTCATCGCCAGCTTCGGTGCTGGCGCCGAGCGGATCGACATCCGCGCGGTCGCGGCCGACGGGACGACGGCCTACGACTCCGCGCTCGCCGCAGACCGCAGCGCACGGATCGCCGCGGGCGGCGAGCTGATCGGTAACCGGCACATCACCATGTCGGCGGCGGCGCAGGCGGTGCTGCGGGCCGGACAGGTCGATCCCCGGCTGCTGACGACGCTCGCCGCGCTGGCCGCGCAGCGGCCGCTGCGGATCCTCGCCTTCGGCGATCCGTCGCCCGGCGCGAGCGCGGCGATCCCGCTGCGCAGCGTGGAGATAGCCCCGGCCGGCGCCGGGGCGCGCGCGTCGGCCGGGCTGCGCACAATGCTGTCGTTCCTGCAGGCACAGCAGGTGCCGTACCTGCCGATGGCGGCGGTCATCGTCCGCCAGTCGGCGCTGAGCGTCGAGTACGGCGCGCCTAGCCCGCTCGGATTGCTGAGCGGGACGTGAGTTAAGAACCAGCGCTCTTTTTGAGTGCCGGGTACGGGAGGGGACCCATGAGATTCACAAGATTCGTTCGCCGGATAATCGTGCTGGCGGCGCTGCCACTGTTGCTACTCGCTATTCCCGCCGCCGCATTGGCTAATAGCGCCTCGGCTTCCGCCGCCACGGCGTCGACCGCGGCTACGGCCACTGGTACCGGCTGGATCAGGCTGGCCCACTTTTCGCCGAATACGCCGGCGGTGGACGTCTACCTTTACTCGTTTGGCGACACGTCCGCCCAGATAGTGCTGCACCACGTCGCGTACGGGGAGGCGTCCCCGTACGAGCAGGTGCCCACGGGGGATTACACCGTGGCGATGCGCGCCGCGGGCGCGTCGGCCTCGAGCGCGGCGGTGCTCTCGGCCAGCGTGGACGTCGTCGCCGGGCACGCCTACACGGTGGCCGGCCTTGGGCCGGAGTCCGGGCTGCGGCTTCAGGTTCTCGATGACGATCTGACCACGCCGCCCGGCCAGACGCTGGTGCGGATCATCCAGGCCTCGCTGAAGCAGAACGTGGTCTCGGTCAGCTGGGGCGGGACCACGCTGGAGAGCAAGCTGTCGTTCGGGTCGGTGACCTCGTACCAGACGGTGTCCGCGGGGACCGGGTCCCTGGTCGTCACCGGAAGCGGTGAGAACGCGCACATCAGCATCCCCCTCGCCGCCGGGACCGTGCACACGCTCGTGGTCCTCGACGGGGCCAAGGGCCTGCAGATCGACAACCTGCTTGACGCGGCCGGCAGCGCCGTGGACCCAGCCGGCGGTGCGGCGACCGGGTTCGGCGGGATGGCACCGCGCGCGCCGTCATCCCCGCTGCCGTGGCTGGCGGTGATCGGCACCGGACTGCTGCTCGCGGTGGTCGGCGGGCGGCGCTTGCGCCGCCTTTCCGCCGCCCGGTCCTAGGGATGCTCGCCGGCAGGCGGACTGCCGCGCTCCTGCTGGCGATCGGCGTGGTCGCGGCCGGAGGCGGCGCGGCCGGCCTGGTGCTGACCCGTCACCCGGCGGTTCCGCACGTGTCGGCCATTCGGGTGCTGCCCGCGCCGACCGGTCCGATCGAGGCCGCCCCGCCGCCGGGTGCGGCCCCGGTCGCCGCGCCGGTCTCGCTGGTCATCCCGGCCATCGGGGTGAGCACCTCGCTCGTCCGCCTCGGCCTGACCCGCACCGGCGCGCTCCAGGTGCCGCCGACCACGGCCGTGGCCGGCTGGTACACGGGCAGTCCGCGCCCGGGTGCCGTCGGGTCGGCGGTCATCGCGGGCCATATCGATTCCTACCTCGGGCCGGGGGTTTTCTACCGGCTCTCGCAGTTGCGGCGCGGTGACCGGGTTTACGTGCGGCGCGCGGACGGGACCCTCGCGGTCTTCAAGGTCACCGAGGTGCAGATGTACCCGAAGGACGCTTTTCCCACCCTGTCCGTGTACGGCGCGACGCCCACACCCGAGCTTCGGCTCATCACCTGCGGCGGGACCTTCGATTACAGCACCGGGTCATACCTCAGCAATACGGTCGTCTACGCGACCCAGGTCACCTGACCTCCGGGATGCCGGGGGCCGTCCCCGCGAGCCGAAGGGCTTTCGAGCGTCCGGAAGCGAGCCGGGGAAAACACAGAGCGCTCCCGGTGGGGATCCTCGTTCCCGCCGCCACGCTGGGACTACTCTCATCGCATGGCCAGGTACTTCGACATCCACCCGGACAACCCGCAACGGCGCTCGGTCGTCCAGATAGCCGACATCGTCCGCCAGGGCGGCGTCATCGCCTACCCGACGGACTCCTGCTACGCGCTTGGGTGCCAGCTCGGCAACACCGACGGCTTCGCCCGGATCAGGTCGATCCGGCAGCTCGACGACCGGCATCACCTGACGTTGATGTGCCAGGACTTCGCCCAGCTGGGGCAGTTCGTGCAGATTCCCAACTCGATCTTCCGGGCCATCAAGGCGGCGACGCCTGGCAGCTACACCTTCATCCTGCCCGCGACCAAGGAGGTGCCGCGGCGACTCCAGCACCCGGGAAAGAAGACCGTGGGGGTGCGGATCCCGCGTCACGTCGCGACCCAGGCGCTGCTGGCCGAGCTCGGCCAGCCCCTCGTCTCCAGCACCCTGCTGCTCCCCGGCCACGAGGAGGCGATGACCCAGGGATGGGAGATCGCGGCCGAGCTCGAGAACGCCGTGGACGCGGTCATCGACTCCGGCGACTGCGGCACCGAGCCGACCACGGTGATCGACTTCTCCACGCCCGAGCCGGAGATCGTCCGCCGCGGCGCGGGCGACACATCAGCCTTCGAATGATCACAGACGTCCTTCCCGCGCACGGGCCAATGCCGCGGAACCTCAGTTGATCTTTAACCCGGTCCGTCGGCCCTGAGCCGCCGACACCGCCCGCCACCGGCCCACCCGCTGCATCGATGGTTCCTCAGGGACGCCAGTCATCTTATGCCTGAAGTTCAACTTTAAGCATTTCGACCCTATGAGGTTATTGTGTGTAGTTAAGGTCATATAGCACCGCAAACTACACACGATCATGACGCCCGCCCGAAATGTCTGAATGTAAGATTCAGACATTTTCGGTCATCTTCCCGAATTCAATCCCATCGGCGCCGAGTTACGTACTCCTTACAGCGGCGGCCCGGATGTTCCGGAATGCCGGGAGGGAGCAGGTGCGATGCGGTTCAACCATCGAGTCATGCTGGCGGCAGTCGCGGGGGCCGCTGGCGTCGCTCTGGCGGTCGGGGTGGCGATCACACCGGCGGGGGCTAGCACCTCTCCCTCGTTCATCGGCGGCTTCACGACCATCACGACGGTCGGCTCGACGATACCGAAGAACGGTGACGTCAACCCGTACGGCGTTGCCGTGGTCACGCGCAGCCAGAACAGGCTCCATAAGGGCGACGTCCTGGTCAGCAACTTCAACGACAAGGCGAACACCCAAGGGACCGGGACGACGATCGTCGAGGTGGCCCCGAACCACACCGTGAGCCTGTTCGCCCAGATCAACGCCGCGCGCCTGCCCGGTGCGTGTCCGGGCGGGGTCGGCCTCACCACCGCCCTAGCCATCCTCGACAACGACTGGGTGATCGTCGGCAGCCTGCCCACCGTGGCCGGGAACCCGGCCACCGCCAAGGCCGGGTGCCTGCTGGTGCTCAACAGCGAGGGACGCGTGGTGGAGACGTTCCACGGGAACGGCATCAACGGACCGTGGGACATGACGGCGGTCAGCTGGCGCGGAGTCTCCGACCTATTCGTCACCAACGTGCTCAACGGGACCGTCGCGGCGGGCGGCAAGCAGGTCCACGGGGGCACGGTGCTGCGCCTGACGGTGACCGCGCCCGCCCGCGGTATCCCCCAGTTGCTCGCGGCCACCACCATCGGCTCCGGGTTGGCCGAGGAGACCAACGCGTCGGCGCTCGTCATCGGTCCGACCGGGGTCGCCCTGGGCGGGAACGGGACGCTGTACGTGGCCGACACCCTCGGCAACCGGATCACCGCCATCCCCAACGCGCTGCTCCGGCCGGGCAGCGCCGGGACCGGCAGCACGGTCACCAAGAACGGCGCCCTCCAAGGCCCGCTCGGCGTGGCCATCGCCCCGGGCGGCGACATCCTCGCCGCCAACTCCCTCAACGGCAACCTGGTGGAGATCACGCCCAACGGCAGGCAGGTCGCGGTCAAGACGCTCGACAAGTCCGGTTCCCCGGCTGGCGCCGGAGCGCTGTTCGGCCTGGCCGTGGCGCCGGGCGGTTATGGCGTCTACTTCGTCGACGACGCCACCAACACGCTGGACCTGCTGCACTAGCGCTGGCGCCGCCCAGCGGGCGACGCGGGCACCTCATCCACTGAGGCCGGGAAACCTCAGTGGATGAGGTCGTGCCGCCATAGTTCGAAGCCGGCCGAGGTCGGCGGCCAGATCAGCGCGAGCGCGAGCTGGGCGACCGCCACGATGAGCAGGACGACGCGCAGCCGGGGGTCGTCCATCGTCGGGTTGTGCGTGACCACGGTCACCGCGAGCAGGGTGAACATGAAATAGGCGATGACCGGGTTGTAGTCGAACCCGAGCCACAAGGCCAGCACCAGCACCAGCACCGGAAGCAGCAGGCCGAGGCCGTAGGCGGGCGCGCGGCGGCGGACCGTCACCAGCACCGCCACGCAGATGTACATCAGCGAGTGCGCCAGATCGGTCAGCGCGGCGCCGACCGCGTTCCACAGCCCCCCGAGCACGCCTTCGGGGAAGGCAAGCACGTGCGCGTTGGGCGCGTACGCGAGGCTGCCGGGCCAGCTCCCGGTGAACTTCCAGAGCAGGAACGACCAGACCGCCACCGCCGCGACGCAGGGGAACGCGACCACCGCGACCACCGCGATGGGCGCCTGCTGCGGCTCGCCGCTGTGCCGCACGGCCGCGATGACCGGGACGAACAGGCACATGACGGCGGCGAAAAGCAGCGCCCCAGGGTCGGCCGCGTACGCTGCCGCGAGCGCAAGCCCGGCCGTCAACCCGCTGTGGATATCCCCGTCGGCGGCGAAGTGGATGAACCCCTGCAACGCGACCGCCAGGAACGTCAGCGCGACGACCTCGGGCAGCAGTTCGGACGCGGAGTACCACATGGCCGGCACGAACGCCAGCGGCAGCAGCATCGGCAGGCGCATGAGGTTGACCCGTCGCGCCAGCACCGCCAGCACCATGCCCGAGAACAGGCAGGTGACGATGGCCAGGACCACCACCCCGCCCGGCAGCGCCCAGGCGAGCAGCACCGGCAGCTGCGGGTACACGTACTGCAGCTGGCGCAGCCCCGGCCCGGTGGCGAACAGGCTGGCGCGGTGCTCCAGGTACGCCAGGTTGAGGCTGATGAACCCCTCGTGGTCCGCCCAGGCGACCAGGGCGATGAGCGGCAGCGCGAACGTCAGGCCCAGTGCGCAGTCGCGGACGGCCCGGACGGCCCGCTTACTGAACGACCCCTTGGGCTGGGACCGAAGCAGCGGCAGGATCGGGCCGCGCGCAGAGGGCACTGATGCCATAAGTGGTTTTCTCCCAGTAGTTCGGCCGGGTGATGAGCTGCCAGAGGGCCGCCTGCGAGGCGATGCTGTGCAGGATCCAGCAGCACGGGCTGAACAGGGACCACAGCACCTGTCCGTCCCGCTGCCGCAGGAAGCTGCCCAGCATCGTGACGTAGATCATCATGGAGTTGCCGGCCAACAGGCTGAACAGCGCGAGCGCGAGCGTCCAGTCGGGGTAGAGCAGGCCGAGGGTGCGCGCGGGAATCATCAGCGAGGCGGCCAGCAGGATCCACAGCGGCAGCACGAAGAGCGACGCCAGGCAGCTGCCCCCGGTCAGCGCCACCAGCCCGAGCGCCCGGCGCAGGCCGGCCACCCGCACCAGCGACCACGGGTTGCGGGTGTTCGCGACCGCGGTCTGCATGTCCCCTTTGATCAACGCCGAGCGCTGCCGCATCCAGTCGCGCAGGTTCCGGCTGGCCTCGTCGGCGGTGGTGCTGTTGATGACCCCCACCGTGTAGCCGAGCGCCGACGCGCGGACGCCCCGGTCAGCGTTGTCGGTGGTGCCGAACGGGTTCCACCCGCCCAGCTGCCGCAGCGCCTCGGTGCGGAAGTGGCTGGAGTTACCGCCGAGCGGGATCGGCAACCGGAGCGCGTCAAGCCCCGGCAGCACGCAGTCGAACCAGAACGAGTACTCGGCGGTGAACATGCGGGCGAGGAAGTTCTCCCTGATGCTCCGGTAGTTGACCGCGGCCTGCACGCACGCCATCCGCTCGCCGCCCCGGCGGAAGGCCACCACGGCCTTCTTGAGCTGGTCCAGGTCGGGCTTGTCGGTCGCGTCGTAGCAGACCAGATGCTCGCCGCGGGCGGCCGACAGGCCGACGTTGCAGGCCCGAGCCTTGGTCCGCGGCTCACCGGGCGGCACCACGATCACCCGCATGTACGGCGGGAGCCCGGCCTCCTCGGTCGCCGCCAGCGTCTCCGCGTCCCCGGTCTCAAGCAGCAGCAGCACCTCGAGCTTGCTGACCGGGTAGTCGAGCTCCAGCAGGTTCTTGATCAGCTGGCCGGTGGCGTCGGCCTCGCGCAAAAGCGGCGCGAGCACGGTGTAAACCGGCAGGTCCTCCTCGCGCAGCGCGGCCAGGTCATCGTCGGTGACCGGCCGGTACCGCTCGCGCCGCACTCCCGCCAGGCAGACGCCGAACTTGCCCGCGGTGCCGCCCAGGAAGACGACGGCGATCACCAGGCTCGTCGTCTGCAGCGCCCCGATCGGCCAGCAGACGAACGCGGCGGCCAGCGCGGCCAGGATCGCGGCGAGCTCAACCCGCCGCCTTGCGCGCCGAGCCGGACGGGCTGGGCGGGCCGACTGGTTCGGTGGGTCCTCGTTTGGGCCCGGCCCCCCAGGGCTCGGAATCTCAGACGTCGCTTTCATGTGGGCATAATTACCCACAGTAGTTGCTCTTATACTCCTCGTGTTGAGAAGAGGCAACAACCGCCACTGAGACACCAGGCGGCGCGGCGCGGCGGAGCCGGCGCATTCGATTACATTTCGGTACTTGTACGCAACTCTAAGTATCGTTACCTTTAGTTTAGGGCCGAACACAAAAGGTAAACATTGGATGGTGCTCCCATGACCCTCAGGCAACGCACCCAAGTCGGCATCGTCGGCGCAGGCCCGGCCGGGCTGCTCCTGTCCCATCTGCTCTCACTGGCCGGGATCGACTCCGTCGTGGTGGAGAACCGGAGCCGCTCCTACTGCGAGGCGCGCCAGCGCGCAGGGATGCTCGAGTCGACCACGGTTGAGCTGCTGCGCGAGGTCGGACTCGGGCGGCGCCTCGACGCCGAGGGCCTCGAGCACGACGGCATCTACCTCCAGTTCGCGGGCGAGCGGCACCACGTGAACTTCCGGGAGCTGACGAACGGCCGCTGGGTCACCATCTACGCGCAGACCGAGATCGTCAAGGACGTGATCGCGGCGCGCGTCGCCGACGGCGCCAACCTGGAGTTCAACGTCACCGAGACCGAGGTCAGCCAGCTTGACTCCGACCGCCCGGTGCTCGCCTACACCGACGAGGCCGGGCAGCGCCACGAGGTCGCCTGCGACGCCATCGCCGGCTGCGACGGCTTCCACGGCGTCACCCGCCAGTCCATCCCGAGCCGGGCGCTGCTGACGGCGAACGAGCGGACCTACCCCTACGGCTGGCTCGGCATCCTCGCGCAGGCGCCGCCGTCAACCGACGAGGTCATCTACTGCCGCCACGAGAACGGCTTCGCGCTGCACAGCATGCGCACGCCGGAGATCGGCCGGCTCTACCTGCAGGTGCCCGCGGACGAGGACATCGCCCGCTGGCCCGACGACCGGATCTGGGCCGAGCTGCGGCACCGGATGGCGGTGCCGGGCTGGGAGCTGACGACCGGGCCGATCCTGGAGAAGAGCATCACCCCGATGCGCTCCTTCGTCGCCGCGCCGATGCGCTACCGGCGGCTGTTCCTGGCCGGGGACGCGGCCCACATCGTCCCGCCGACCGGCGCCAAGGGGCTCAACCTGGCCGTCGCCGACGTCGCCGCGCTCGCCACCGCGCTGGTCAGGCTGGTCCGCGACGGCCAGTCGGAACTGGCCGACGCGTACTCCGAGCACTGCCTCGAGCGGGTCTGGCGGGCGACCCACCTGGCCTGCTGG
>Ga0302314_10016076_pt1 | contig 12670 bp, 7 predicted proteins | sample III_Palsa_N2_3_FD_200533 | JGI IMG/M metagenome (GOLD analysis project Ga0302314, IMG submission 200533) | Peat permafrost microbial communities from Stordalen Mire near Abisko, Sweden - III_Palsa_N2_3 | ecosystem: Environmental > Terrestrial > Soil > Palsa > Peat permafrost | place: Sweden...
GTCAGCGGAATCCAGCCGCCGTCGGCGATCTTGGCCAGGTTGGCGACGAAGAAGCTCCCGTCGACGATCAGGAACAGGCCGGCCACCGGAACGACCACCCACAGCGGCCAGCGCCAGGTGGTGTGCATGGCGCGGAATAGCAAAAGGGTGGTCAGCACCATGGTGGTCGAGACGGCGGTACCGTAGGCGCCCGCGAGCCGCGCCGAACTCTGGAACACCAGGGTGATGACGATGGTGCCGACCGCCATCAGCACGTTGATCACCGGCACATAGATCTGGCCGTAGACGTCGGCCGAGGTCTGGCGGATCTCGAAGCCCGGCAGCCAGCCGAGCTGCATGGCCTGGCGGGTCATCGAATAGGAGCCGGTGATGATCGCCTGGCTGGCGATGATGGTGGCGATGGTCGCCAGCCCGACCAGGGGGATCACCGCCCACCCCGGCGCCAGCAGGAAGAAGGGATTGGCGCCCTTGGCCACCTGGCCGTCGATCAGCAGGCCGGCCTGGCCCGCATAGCTGAGCAGCAGGCTCGGCAGCACGACCACATACCAGGCCAGCTGGATCGGGAACCGGCCGATGTGCCCCATGTCGGCGTAGAGCGCTTCGCCGCCGGTGGCGCACAGGAACACGCCGCCGAGCAGCAGCATCGCGCCGGGACCGCTGCTGATCAGCAGCCTGATGCCGAACAGCGGGTTGATCGCCTCCAGCACCACCGGATGGCGGATCACGCCCACCAGGCCCAGCACACCGATGGCGACGAACCAGACCAGCATGATCGGCCCGAACGCCCGGCCGATGGCCGCGGTGCCCAGCCGCTGCACCAGGAACAGCACCACCAATATGGCCAGGGCCAGCGGCAGGATCATCGGCTTCAGCGCCGTGGTCGCCACATTCACCCCTTCGAGCGCGCTCAGCACCGAGATCGAGGGCGTGATGACGCCGTCGCCATAGATCAGGGCGGCGCCCAAGAGGCCCATGGCCGCGCCGACATAGGCGCCGCGCTTCCAGTCGCTGAGACCGACCAGGGACATCAGCGCCAATATCCCACCCTCGCCCTGGTTGTCTGCCCGCATGACGAACAGGCAGTACTTGACCGAAATGGTGATCAGCAGCGTCCAGAAGATCAGCGACAGCGATCCCAGGGCGCCGGCCGCCGGAGAGGCGGCGCCGAGGGCGCCGACCACCGTCTGCATGGTGTAGAGCGGGCTGGTGCCAAGATCGCCGTAGACGATCCCAAGAGCGGTCAGGGCGGCCAGCGGCACGGCGGGCGGCGTCGGCTTGCTGGCCGTGGCGTTCGCGGTCATTCAGCCCTCTCCGACAGGGTTGGTCGGGGCGACCTATTCGCAGCCCGCCGGGCCCGACACCAGGGTTGATTTACAATATCTATGGCCAAGCTTAGCCTCTCCGGAAAGGCGGGGGGAACGTCATGGACTCCAGGATCAGGACCGCGGGCCTGTGCGCCTTGCTGGCCATTGCCTTGGCCCCAGCAAGCGGGTGGGCCCAAAACAAGACCGAAAGCAAACCCGCGCCTCCACCGCCGCGGCCGGCCCCGGCGCCCGTGGTCCGTTCCGCGCCGCCGCCACAGCCCGTCGTGCGGGCGCCGCCCCCCCCGCCGGTCTCCGTTCGGCCGGCGCCGCCGGTCCAGGCTCCACAGCCGCCGCCCTACCGGCCCCCAGTCCAGCAACCGGCCCCGCAACAGGGCGGTTTCACGCCGAACGCACCGCTGCCATCGAACGTCCCGCGCCGCGCCTTCCCGCCGGTGAGCCAACCGGCCAGCCCCGCCGTGGGCGCCCCCGGCCAGACGCCGCCGGCGCCTCGCCCCGGCGCCTTTCCTGCCCCGCCGACCGTGGCCCCGGGCCGCCTTCCCGGACGCACCGTCCGATCCGGCCCCCCGGCCTATCAGCTGGTCAAGCCCGCCGCCGCCTACCAGCGCAGCGCGCGACAGTTCAGCTATCGGGGCCGAACCCTGAACGCCGTCGTGGTCCCGCGCTACCGCTATCCGCCGGGCTATCGCTTCGTGCACTACGGTGTCGGCCAGGCGTTCCCGCGCCTGCTGTTCGTCCCGGCCTATTTCATCTGGGACTTCGCGAACTACGGCCTTGGGCCGCCCCCGCCGGGCGACCAGTGGGTGCGGTTCGGCGGCGACGCCCTGCTGGTCGAGCAGGACAACGACCAGGTGATGGACAACGCCCCCGGCGTGTTCGACGAGAGCCTGCCCCCCGACGCCGACGGCGCGCCCGCCGACTATGCGCCCTATCCGCCCCCGGATGATGCGGCCCCGCCGACGCCCACGCCGACCGGCCGGCTGCCGCGCGGCTTTGCGCAGGGCTTCTACTACTTCAACACCCGCTCGCCGGACGCCTGCGCCAGCTTCTACACCCAGCTGGCGCCGTTGGTGGATCGGTATTGGCAGAACCAGGACTGGGGCGCCCTCGCCCGAGCGGTCGCGTCGGCCGGCTGCCGCTCCGACCTGTCCTACTATCTGCTCGGCGTGGCGGCGGAGAACCTGGGCATGCCTCACGCCTCAGCGGTCTACTACAATCTGGCCTTCCAATTCGCCGATCCGAACGTGCCCAAGCTCGAGTTCCGCTGCTCGGACTGGCAGGGTGGCTGCCGGGGAGTGGACGTCTATCAGCAGTCCCTGGCCGGCCGAGGGCGGGCGGGCAGCCAGCCTTAGGCCGCGCCCAGGGACGAGCCCTATCGCGGCTTCGGAACGACGCTGTAGCTATAAGGCAGATAGAGGAACACCTCGGTCAGGCTGGCGCGCGTCCATTCCACCGGCCGGTCCAGCCCCTTGGCCTCGACCGCATAGTCGGGCCCGAGCTTGCCGGCGGTGGTCCGCGCGTCGGCCGCGACCAGGTCGATGATCGCGACGCGGTACTGATCGGGCGCCACCACCGAAAGCGTCAGTTCGCCCTGATGCTGCAGTTCGGCCCGGCCGACCGCGGGCACGGCCTTGATGAAGGCGTCGATGCGCTCCAGCGCGGCCTTGGCGTCGGCGCCGCCGGCCAGCCTGGTCTTGATCAGGAAGGTGGCCTCTTCGCTGTCCGCTCGATCACCGTCCTTCAAGGTCAGGTTCCGATAGTTGGCCAGGGTCAGCGGTTCGACGACCAAGGTTCCGGTCGCCAGCTCGATATCTCCGCGCTGCTGGGCGAGCTGGATCGCTCCCTTGATCATGGCGAAGATCTCGTCGTGGCGCCTGGCGGGATCGCGGGTATCGCCCGTGATGGTCACCGCCTGCACCGCGAAGTCGGCGACCCGCCGCAGGCCGATGGCCGGAACGGGCGCTTCCGGGACGCCCGTCCGCTTCATCGCGGTCACGACGATTTCCGCAGCGCCCGTCGGCTGTTGGGCCCCGGCGGCCCCGGCGGCGCCCAGAAGGAGCAGGAACGCGATGCAGATCCGGATCATGGGCTACCTGGCTTCGGCGGGTCGGACGGGTTGTTGGCCTCGACGAACTTCATCATCGCCTGCAGCATCTGGGTCCGCGTCTCGCCCCGCGAGAGCCAGTGATCCTCGCCCTTCAGCGTCACGAACTCCACCGGCTTGCCCGCCGCGTGCAGGGCGTTGGCCATCAGCTGGCTCTGCTCGTACTTCACCACCGTGTCGTCCACCCCGTGGATGAGCAACACCGGCGCTTTGACCTTGTCGATGTGGAACAAGGGCGAGACCGCGCGCACGCGAGGCTCGTTCATGGACTTCACGCCGAGAAGCCGCATGTCGTAGCGTTGTCCCGCATTCTCCTCGTAGACCTGATTGTCGACGTCGTCGTCCAGCATTCTGCGCACGTCGGATATGCCCGAGACAGAGACGATGCAGCGATAGGGATCCGGATCGAGCGTGGCGCCCGCCAGCGCGGCGTAGCCGCCGTAGCTCGCGCCGGCGATGCACACCCGGGCCGGATCGACCACGCCCTGCTTCACGAGCTCCCGCACGCCGTCCGACACATCCGTCTGCATCTTGCCGCCCCACTCGCCATAGCCGGCCACGAGCAGCTTTTCGCCGAAGCCGCTCGAGCCACGGAACTGCGGCTGGAGCACGGCATAGCCGCGCGAGGCGATCGCCTGCGCCCACCAGTCAAAGTCGAGATCATCGCGGAAGACCGGTCCGCCATGCACAAGGACGACCAGGGGTAGTCCCTTTGCCTCGCGTCCGAGCGGGGTGGTCAGATAGGCCGGAATGTCCAGCCCGTCCTGCGCCTTGAAGTCGATCCGGCGAACCGGGTTCAGGTCCGAAGGCCTGATCCCATCGTAGGCCGCCGACACCAGCGACGCCTTCAGGGTTTTCGTATCGACGATAAAGTAGGTGTCGCCGTGTTTCGGACCCACGACGCGGATCACCACGTTGGAACGATCGTCGGTCCAATCCTCGAAGTAGACCCGCTCTCCGGGGAAAGCGTGCTCGATCAACTCCCAGATATGGCGGTCCTGTTCAGACGCGAATTCATACCGGCTATGGTCTCCGTTACCGTCAGGAATGACCCGGCCGATTGCGTGAAAGGTGACCGGATCGCTGATGATGCCGCTAACCCCCTTGTAAGCCGGAAGCTCCGCCGACCAGGCGCCGGTCGCCAATGAAACCTCGTGCCAGGCCGCCACGTCATAGGCGCCGGGGTCGCGCACCAGGAGCGACTGGCCGTCCGCGTTGATCGCCATGACGGTTGGGGCGTCGAGCTTGGTGGGCAGGTGCTTGGACTCGATCCAGCGCCCAGCGCTGTTCACCCACAGCGCCCAGAACTTGGACTTCTCGTTGTAGTCGGTCCGTGCCACAGGCTCGCCGCGCCCGTTCAGGATCCAACCATCGCTATTGAGGCCGCCGCGTTCAACGACGGTGGTGATGTCCTGGTCCAGGTCGAGCCGATACACCACCGGATCGGCGTCGCCGTCGGGCCGATCGGGGCGGTTGAGGGCCTGCCCCTCCCGGAAGTTATAGCTCTCGAAGAACAGGACCGGATGCCCATCGATCATTCGCCCCAGTGGGGTGCTGCGCAGCATGGGCAAAGCATCCTTGCGCTTGTCCAGGAGAATCGACCACCGGCCGCGCTTCAGGTCGCGGACGAGCCCCGTCATGACTTCGTGCTTGTTGTCGCCGAAATAGGCCGAATAGACCGTCTCCGAGGTCACCACGACCAGATAGCCCGAACCGGCCCAGCCCAGGCTGCGGACCTTGGCCTTGCCTACAGCACTCGCGGCGGTGATCGCGCCCTGCTTGAGGTCGATGATGATGATCTGACGATTGTCGCCGGCGCCCGCCACCATGGCGATATTTGCGCCGTCCGGTGAGATCGAGACCATGTCGGCGGCGGGCAGCCGGCCATAGGCCTCCAGCGGGGGCGCGGCCGACGCAACGGACGCACCAAACAACAAGCAGGCCAGGCCCACTAACAGAACTCTGAACATGACGCCCCCTCGAACCGGGACAGCCTAGCCGCCTCAGGTTGCATTCCGCAAGACGCAGCCTTGCCGCGTCAGCCTTACGCCGCGTCGGCGGCTTCGGCGTCGGAGTCGTAGACGCGGGTGATCGCCTGGATCAGGGATTCGGCGGTGACCGGTTTGGACAGGTGGGCGTTGGCGCCCGCATCGAGGCTGGCCTGCACGTGCTCGCTGAGGGCGTTGGCGCTGAGCACGATGATCGGCAGTTGCGCCGCAGCGCCGGTCGAGCGGCGGATGGTGCGCACGGCGGTGAGGCCGTCCATCACCGGCATCTGCATGTCCATCAGCACCAGGTCGAAGGGCTGGCGCTCGACGATCTCGACCGCCTCGGCCCCGTTCTCCACACACACCACCTCGGCCATGCCGGCCAGCAGCAGGCTGACCACGCGCCGGTTGGTGGGGTGGTCGTCGGCGACCAGGATACGCAGGCCGCCCTCGACCGCGGCGGCCTCAGGGGCCGGCTGAGCAGGTTCGGCCGCCCGCTTCGCCGTGGCCAGGGGCAGGTCGAACCAGAACCGGGCCCCGACGCCGGGTTCGGCGTCGCATTCGAGTGCGCCGCCCATCAACTCGGCCAGCTCGCGGCAGATGCTGAGCCCGAGGCCCGAGCCGCCGAACTTGCGGGTGATCGAGGCGTCGGCCTGCTGGAAGCGGCCGAACACCCGCGCCTTGAAGTCCGCGTCGAAGCCGATGCCGGTGTCGCTGACGGTGAACCGCACCGCGCCGCCCGCCGCGCGCCGCTGCACGCAGAGGCCGACGCCGCCGCGCTCGGTGAACTTGATGGCGTTGGAGAGCAGGTTCGACAGGACCTGCCGTACGCGCAGGGGATCGCCCGTCACCCAGCCGCCCACGTCGGCGTCCAGGGTGCAGGTCAGCGCCAGGCCCTTCTCGTCCGCGCGCATGCGGAACAGGGCGGTGGTGGACTGCAACAGCTCGCTCAGGTCGAACGGTGTCTGCTCGACGGCGATCTGGCCCGATTCGATCTTGGCGAGGTCGAGGATGTTGGACAGCAGGGTCTGCAGGGTGGCGCCCGACGAGCGGACGATCTCGACCAGCTCGTGTTGCCGGTCGTCGAGGTCGCTGCGCGCCAGAAGGTCGGCGACGGCGATCACCCCGTTCAGCGGCGTGCGGATCTCGTGGCTCATGTTGGCCAGGAAGGCCGACTTGGCGTGGTTGGCCTGTTCCGCCTCGGCCAGGGCCTGGCCGAGGGCGATGGTCGCCTCGCGCCGCTCGGTCACGTCCTCGAACAGGGTGAAGATGTGGCTCGGCCCATGCTGGTCGAAGGTCGCCATCTTCTTGGTGATGAAACAGCGCTCGCCCTGCGATGCGGTGGTGACCTGCTCCTCTTCCTCGACCTTGACGGTGCGCGAGCGGATGACCTCGGCGTCCTCTTCGGTGAACCTGATCGCCTGCTCTTCGGTGACAAGGTCGAATACCGTCTTGCCCAGCAGATCGGCGGCCGCCACGCCCAGCACGTCCTCGGCCGCCCGGTTGATCAGCACGAACCGGCCGTCATCGGCGCGCTTGATCAGCACCGGCGCGGGCAACAGCTCCAGCACCTCGCGCAGGAAGGCGGCGCTTTCGACCTCGACGCTCACGTCGCGCGACGTCGCCAGGATTGCGGCCGGCCGGCCATCCTCGCCGTTGATCGGCGAAAGCTCGTTCTGGAACCATATCGGCGCGCCGGAGCCCGAATGACAGCCGCGGAAGCCCGCGGTCCGGCCGGCGGCCGCCTCGGCGATGCAGGCGACGATCTGGTCGCGATATTCCGCCGGCCAGACGTCCGGCCAGTAGCGCCCCCGGCGGGCCTCGAAGTCGTCGATGCCGAACAGCTGCTGGCCGCGCCGGTTCATGTATTGCACCCGGCCGTCGAGGCTCATCAGCCGGATGCAGTCGGGGCTGGCGTCGATGACGCTGCGCAGGAAGGTGGGACTGAGCTCGATCGGCCCGGACAGCATGCCTTCCACCCTCCCCCGAAAGCGATGCCCTGTGACGGACCGATCTGCCCGCGTAGCCGCCCAAGGTTAAGCTGCGGTTAGCCGCAATCGCTTTGCCCACAAGGGATTCCCCTGTCGAGCGAGTCGCCGCGCCGGCGCCCTGACAGGAGCAATCGCGCCCGATTCCACCTCATCCGGAGACGTGAGGTTCGCCGCGCGTTCGGCGCATGTCACCCTCAGCAGATTTGTCGTCATCCCGGAAAGGCCGCAGGCCTTGTCCGGGACCCATGCCTCGCGCGGGGCGGCGCCGTAGGTGGGCTTGCTTGTGAGGCCCTGGGTCCCGGACAAGCGCTTCGCGCTTTCCGGGATGACGACTAAGGTTTGGCGAGCGCGCCTGGATCAGCGTCACAAGCCCTTGATCCAGAGTCGCTAAGGATCGTCGGATGAACAGACTCTGCACGCTCGCCGCCGTGGCTGCGCTCCTGGCCGCGCCGGTTTCCGCCAAGCCGTTCGCCACCGCGCCGACAGGTCAGGCGCTGACGCCTGAAGCGGCCCCGGGCTCGAAGTTCGAACCGCTGGACCCGGGCCTGCCTGGCTTGCCGGACTTCCGCGCCGGCCAGGCTTCGGCCGCCGCCCTGTCGCCCGACGGCAAGACCCTGCTGGTGCTGACCAGCGGCTTCAACCGCAACTTCGGCCCCGACGGCGCCATCCGGCCGGAGCTCTCCAAGGAATACGTCTTCGTCTACGACGTGACCGGCCCGCATCCGCAGAAGACCCAGGTGCTGTTGATCGACAACAGCTTCCTCGGCCTCGCCTGGGGCCCCGACGGCGCGGCCTTCTATGTCTCGGGCGGAGTCGACGACGCAGTGATCGCCTACCGGCGCGGCGCCGGCGGCTTCGCGCAAGGCCGGACCTTCAAGCTCGGCCACAAGACCGGCCTCGGCGTCGACGTGCAGCCCGAGGCGGCCGGCGTCGCCGTCAGCCCGGATGGCAAGCGGCTGCTGGTCGCCAACGCCCAGAACGACAGCGTCAGCCTGATCGATATCGCCGGCGGAGCCGTCTCAGACCTCGACCTTCGCCGTGGGGCCGGCCTTGCCGGCGGGACCTTCCCGCGGGCGGTGGTCTGGACCTCGAACGCCGCGGCCTATGTCACCTCCGAACGCGACCGCGAAATCATCCGTCTCGACCTCTCCGGCCCGGCCAGGGTGGCGGCGCGGATCAGGGTGCGCGGCCAGCCCGTGGCGCTCGTCGCCGGTCGCAGGGGCCTGGTCTATGCGGCGCTCAACAACACCGACGCCGTCGACGTGATCGATACCGCGAGCGACCGGGTGATCGCCGGCGCCGCGACCGCGGGCCCAAAGGGGCGGTTTCCCGCCGGCCTCGGCGGGGCCGGCTCCAACGGTCTCGCCCTCTCGGCCGATGGCCGGCGGCTCTACGTCTCCAACGGCGGCGAGAACGCCTTGGCGGTGGTCGACCTCGGACCCGGCGGGCGGCGGCCCGTGATCCGGGGCCTGATCCCGACCGGCTGGTATCCCACGGCCGCCGCCGTCTCCCATGACGGCCGCCAGATCTACGTGGTCAACGGCAAGAGCCCGCCCGGCCCCAACCCCGGCGGCTGCCGCGCCAACACCTCGATCGCCCGCGACGCCGACAACGCCTGCCGCGCCAACAACCAGTACGTCTGGCAGATGGAGAAAGCCGGCCTGCTCAGCCTGCCTGTCCCGGCCGCGCCTACCCTGGCCACGCTGACCACCCAGGTGAACGCCAACAACGAAGAGGACCCGGCCGTCTCCGCCGAACGGCGCAAGACCCTGGCCTTCCTGCAGGACCACATCCATCACGTGATCTACATCGTGAAGGAGAACCGCACCTACGATCAGGTGCTGGGCGACCTCGGCCGCGGCGACGGCGATCCGCGCCTGACCCTGTTTCCCGAGACCATCGCCCCCAACCACCACCGGCTGGCGCGCGCCTTCGTCGACCTCGACGCCTTCCGCGACAGTGGCGAGAGCAGCAACACCGGCTGGAACTGGTCGACCGCCGGGCGCACCAACGACTGGACCGAACGCGAGGCGCCGGTGAACTACGCCCGGCGCGGCCTGCAGTATGACCAGGAAGGAACCAACCGAGACGTCAACGTCGCGCTGCCCACCGCCGCCGCGCGTCACGCCGCCCGCGCCAAATCCCCCGACGATCCGGGCATCCTGCCTGGCCAGGCCGACGTCGCCGCGCCCGATGGCGACCGGGATGACGATGAGGATGGCGGCCACGGCTATCTGTGGGACTCGGCGATCCGCGCCCACGTCAGCCTGCGCAACTGGGGCTTCTACGGCGACCTGTCGCGCTATGACGCCGGCGAGCCCGACCGCATCCCGCTCGAACGCGAGCCGTGGAAGAAGAAGCTCAAGGTGTTCTATCCGTCCAAGGCCGCCCTGGCCAAGGTCAGCGACCCCTACTTCCGCAGCTTCGACCAGGCCTTTCCCGACTACTGGCGCTTCCAGGAATGGAAGCGGGAGTTCGACCAGTTCTCGGCCAAAGGCTCGGCCCCGACCCTGATGATGCTGCGCCTGTGCCACGACCACTTCGGCGACTTCAAGGAGGGGATCGACGGGGTGAATACGGTCGAGACGGAGATGGCCGACGATGACTACGCCGTCGGACTGGTGATCCAGGCGGTGGCCAGGAGCCCGTTCGCGGCCGACACCCTGGTCTTCATCGTCGAGGACGACGCCCAGGACGGCGCCGACCATGTGGACGCCCACCGCTCCATGGCCCTGATCGCCGGTCCCTACGTGCGCCAGGATGCGGTGGTGTCGACGCCCTACACCACCGTCGATCTGCTCCACACCCTCGAAAGCGTGCTGAAGCTCAAGCCGGATAACCTGAACCTCGCTCGGGCCCGGTTCATGACCGACGTGTTCGATCCGTCGATCACGCGTTGGAGCTATGACGCCGTCGTGCCCACGGCCCTGCGCGCCACCAGCCTCCCGCTGCCGCCGGCGACCACGGCGGTCGTCCTGCCGCCGATGCGCTCGTCCGACTACTGGGCGAAAGCCATGGCCGGCCAGAACTTCCAGGTCGAGGACCACCTCGACACCGTCCGCTTCAACGCCGCCCTGTGGCAGGGGCTCAAGAGCCGGGACTGATCGCCGGCGGCCGGGCGGCGGACGGCGTCAATCCAGGCGCCGGCGGATGAACTCGGCGCCGAGTTCGATCGATCGGCGGGCGTTGACCCCGGGCAAGCGTTCCCAGACGTGGGTCTCGCCGGTCCACAGCCGCAAGGTCAGGTCCCCCCGGGCGTCGCGCACGGCGTCGGCCAGACGCACCGCGTCGTCATAGAGGATGTCCCCGCGGCTGGCGTGGATCAGCATCGGTGGGAAGCCGCGGAAGCTGCCGAACAGGGGCGAGGCCACCGGATCGGTGGCCGAGCGTCCGCCCAGGTAGAGGTGAGCCATCACCGCCAGCGACTCCATCGTGTAAGGCGAGGAGCCGCTCAGGCTCGCGGCCACCACCGACCAGCTCTGCAGCGACAGATCCACCCACGGCGACAGCAGCAGCACGCCCTCGGGCATCGCCTGACCCTGGTCGCGCAGCCGCTGCAGCGCCGCCAGCAGCACCGACGCGCCGGCCGACTCCGCCAGGGCGACCACCGGCTCGTCCGGCCATTCCTCCCTGAGCCATTGATAGGCCGCGACGGCGTCGTCCACCGCCGCCGGACAGGGGTGCTCTGGCGCGAGGCGGTAGTCGGGCGCGAACACCCGGGCGCCCGCCGCCGCGGCGAACCGGCCGACCATGGCGGTGATCCGCGGGCTGCGCTCGGCGATGAACGATCCGCCGTGGATATAGAACACGAACCCGCGCCAGCCGCCGTCCTTGGGCGCGAACCATTGCGCCGGTACGGGCGCCCGGCGTCCGGTGACGCCCGGGCCGCCGGTGGCCACCGCCTCGGCGCCGGTGTCGAGCATCATGGACGCCGACGGCTTGTCGAGCTGGCTGTACCGGGCCCGCCACAGGGCGAGGTAGCGGGCGAAGGCGGCCGGATCCTCGTCCTTGAAGCGCGCGCCGCGCCAGGCGGCGGTCGGCCTGGCCTAGCCAGCGGCGCAGCGGGTCGAAGCCGGCTGCGCTGGGCATGTCGATGGTCCGCACCGGGAGAGCAAGTTGCTGGTCGATGACGGCTTCGGTTGTCATAGTGGCCCAGGAGTTGGTTCGGCAGGGGGCTGGCGATGCCAGGCACACCAGAAGACGAGGACAGGTTCGGCCTTGCGAGCCTGCTGGAGATCTACGCTGAACTCTACCCGAGCATCCGCGAACGCGTCCGGGTGGTCTCCACTATTCCCGATCCGGCGATCCGCGCCAAGCTGGACCTTCTGGTGCAGATGGTCGACCGGCGATTGGAAGCGCGCGCCGCGGAGCTTTCGACCCGCTTCGGACTGACCAAGGCGGAGGCGAAGCTGGCGCGATGGCTGGCCGATGGAGGCAGCGTGATCGGCTTCGCTGAATCGCGCGGCGTCGCTCCCGGCACCGTGCGCACCCACCTGAAGAGCATCTTCGCCAAGACCGGCGTTCATCGCCAGGCCCAGCTGGCCAGCCTGGTCCTCGGCCGCGGTCCCATCGGCGACGGCTGATCCGAACCGCCAGAGCGCGCGCCAACGAGAACTCTACCCTGTTTGGGAGAGGCGGCGCGTCCCAGGGGCCCCTACCCTCCCGCCAAGGCTGGATGAGCAAGGGGCGTAGAGATGCAGGGAATGATGAGGAACGGACGCGGCGCCATCGTCGCGGCGGCGGTCGCTGGGGCCCTGTGCCTGGCGTCGGGCGCGGGAGCGCAGACGAGCAATCCTCCGGCCCCGGCTCCGCCCGTGGCGCGAGGCGCCGGAGGCGCCTTCTACCCGGCCGATCTGGGCGGGGTCGATATGACCGACGAATACTTCGGCATCCTGAAGGCGCTCTACGCCGACCGCAGCAGGTGCGACAAGGCTGCCTTCGCGCGCGACCTGCAAACCCTGGCGACCCTGGCGCAGGCCATGCAGAACGCGACGACGGCCGAGCTGAACCAGGAAATCCAAAATCTTCGCGGCTCCGGAAAAGCCGCAACGCAAGCTTCCTCGGACAGGGCGATAGATCAAGAGCGGGATGCGGCGAGTACGACTTACGGCCGGTATTACCACGATAGTGTCATGATGAATCAGTCGCTCGTATCGCTTAAAGCCACGAGCTGGGCTCATTGCAAACCGGTTGTGTCGAGCACCACGGCCGCCAATACCAAGTCCAGCTCGACGACCGGCGGCGCAGCGCTGCAGGCGGGCGGCC
>Ga0302314_10016078_pt1 | contig 12670 bp, 9 predicted proteins | sample III_Palsa_N2_3_FD_200533 | JGI IMG/M metagenome (GOLD analysis project Ga0302314, IMG submission 200533) | Peat permafrost microbial communities from Stordalen Mire near Abisko, Sweden - III_Palsa_N2_3 | ecosystem: Environmental > Terrestrial > Soil > Palsa > Peat permafrost | place: Sweden...
GTTCCGCCTTGATCTCCTCGTCGGCGACGATGCGGCCCTGCGCCATGTCGACCAGGAACATCCGGCCCGGCTGCAGCCGCATCCGGCGCACCACCTTCGACGGCTCGATGTCGAGCACGCCGACCTCCGAGGCCATCACCACCAGACCGTCTTCGGTGACCCAGATCCGGGACGGGCGCAGGCCATTGCGATCCAGCACAGCGCCCACGACGGTGCCGTCGGTGAAGGTCATCGACGCCGGTCCGTCCCACGGCTCCATCAAAGACGCGTGATACTCATAAAAGGCCCGTCTACGCCCGTCCATATTGGGCTGGTGCTCCCAGGCCTCGGGGATCATCATCAGCACCGCGTGCGGCAAGCTGCGGCCGCCCAGGTGCAGCAGTTCGAGCGCCTCGTCGAAACGCGCGGTGTCCGAGGCGCCAGGCGTGCAGATCGGGAACAGCTTGTCGAGGTCCTCGCGAGAGCCGAATACGTCGGTCTCGATCAGCGCCTCGCGGGCACGCATCCAGTTCTCGTTGCCGTTGACGGTGTTGATCTCGCCGTTGTGCGCGATGCGCCGGAACGGGTGGGCCAACGGCCACGACGGGAAGGTGTTGGTGGAGAACCGGGAGTGCACGATACCCAGCGCACTGGTCAGCCGCTGGTCTTGCAGGTCGAGGTAGAACGCCTTGAGCTGCGGCGTGGTCAGCATGCCCTTGTAGACCATGGTCTGACCGGAAAGGCTTGGGAAATAAACGGTTTCGCGTCCGGGTCCGTCTTGGCCCGGCCCCTTGGTGCCGAGCTCATGCTCGGCGCGCTTGCGGATGACGTAGGCGCGGCGCTCCAGCTGCATGCCGTCAGCGCCGGCGATGAAGATCTGGCGGAAGGTGGGCATCGCGTCACGGGCCAGCGCGCCCAGCGAGGACTCGTCGGTGGGCACGTTGCGCCACCCGAGCACCTGCAGGCCTTCGGCCTCGACGATCTTCTCCACCGCGGCGGCGGCCGCCGTGGCGTCCTTCGACGACTGCGGCAGGAATGCGATGCCGGTGGCGTAGCTGCCGGCCTCGGGCAGATCGAACTCGACGACCTGACGGAAGAAGTCATCGGGAACCTGGATCAGGATGCCGGCGCCGTCACCGCTGTTCGGCTCGGCACCTTGGGCACCGCGGTGCTCGAGGTTGACCAGCGCAGTGATCGCCTTGTCGACGATGTTGCGGCTGCGCCGGCCGTGCATGTCGACGACCATGGCAACGCCGCACGAGTCATGCTCGTATGCGGGGTTGTAGAGCCCGACGCGTTGGGGCGCCATTCCCACCTGACCCTTCACCGAAGAACTCTCCGCCGCGGAATTCGTCTCCGCTCCGCTGGCGCCGCCCGGATGGCTGTGGGTCGGGCCCCAGCGGTCTCGTCGAAATGTGGTGTTCGCCTGGTGGCGATGATCCGGCTGGGGATTCATCCGTGCAGCGCTGAACGGTGGCCCAGTTCCCGGTTTCGACAAGTTGTAAAACGATATGACAAAACCCGCCTGACATGCCAACTTGACCGATAATAGTCCAAGGCTTACCGGTGCCGCTCTGTTGAACGGCGATCCATTCGGCACGCGATCGGGTCACTCTGTGCCGCAGGGCATTTGAGCCCACCGCAACGGTGCTCTGGCGCACCCGGCGGCAGCCTGCTTTTCGCCGTATCCCGGTCGACATTTTGCTGTACCCGCGCCGCAGTTGACCTCTTCGAAAGCCCCGGGGCGCACAGCGCGGACGCCCGGCAGGTGATGCAACTCACCAAAAGCCGAGGCAGCGGGGCTTACGTACTCCGCTGAACCGCCTTTACCGGCCGGTCCGCGGCGTCCGGCGGGGGCAGCGGGCCGGAACCGGCGAAAATTGCCGGAGATTTCTGGGCACACGGGGCGGCCCGATGCGCTGTGACCTGCGCGATCAGCGATTGTCATGCCCCCCGCCGCAGGCCTTACGATGCCCTAGTTGATCGCCATCGCGCTGCAAACGGAGAATTCATGAGCTTGGCCCCGCAGGACGTGCGCAGGCTCATCGATATCTACCTCCGGGCATGGACCACCCAGGATCCGGATCTGATCCTCGACGTTTTCACCCCGACGGCGACCTACCACGAGCGGGTCCTGGCGCAACCGATCCGCGATCACGCCGGCATCCGTGCGTATTGGCGGACCAAAGTCGTCGAAGAACAGGCGAACATCCAAGCCGAGTTGCTCAACCTCTACCTCGACGGCACGACCGCCATCGCCGAGTGGGAAGCCCGGTTCGACGACGTCGTCCAAGGCTGCCGCAAGCGGATGCGCGAGGTCGCCATCCTCGAATTCGAGGGCGACCGCGTCGCCAGCTTGCGGGAGTACTGGGCATCCGAGCGCGTGAGCTCCTGACGTGACCGAATCCGACGACTTCCTGCGGGGCCGGGTGCGGCCCACGCAGCACGGCCCTCCGCTCGGCCCCCCGGGCCCCCAGAATCCAACGCCACGCCCACCGGCACCCGAGCCGCGCCCGCCGTCACCGCCTCGCCCACCCTCGCCCGCGTCTGCACGTCCGGGCGCGCCGCCGCAGCGGCCGTCGTGGGGAAACCTCGACTTCGCGCCACGAACTGCGGCCGAACTGAAGCGGCCCGGCCCGAAATACGGGTGGCGGCGCGCCGTTTTCCGGGCGACGTTCGGGTGGGTCAACCTCGGGCCGTCGGCCGCAGAACGGCAAGAAGACGCCTACGAGGCCGCGATCGGGTCGACGCTGCGGGGTAACTACAAGGTGGGTGTGTTGGGCAAGGGCGGTGTGGGAAAGACCACCGTCGCGGCCAGCGTCGGCTCGGTCTTCGCCGAGCTGCGCCGCCAGGATCGGGTGGTGGCCGTCGATGCCGACACCGCCTTCGGCCGGCTCGGCAGCCGGATCGACCCGCAGACCAACGGCTCCTACTGGGAACTTGCCTCCGACAAGAACCTGCGGTCGTTCGCCGACGTGACCAGCCGCGTCGGCAGCAACTCCGCGGGCCTGTACGTGCTGGCCGGCGAACCGACGGCTGGGCCGCGGCGAGTGCTCGATCCCGCGCTGTATCGCGAGGCGACCTCGCGGCTCGACCGTCATTTCACGATCGCGATCGTCGACTGCGGCTCCACGATGGACGCGCCGGTCACCCAAGAGGCGTTGAGCGACCTGGATGCGCTGATCGTGGTGTCGTCACCGTGGGCCGACGGGGCGTCGGCGGCGGCGCAGACGATGGAATGGCTTGCTGCGCATGGCCGTACCGGCCTGCTGCGTCGCACCGTTGTGGTGCTCAACGACTCGGACGGACACTCGGACAAGCGCACCCGGTCGTTGCTGGCGCACCAATTCCTGGGTCACGGAACAAAGGTGGTGGAGGTGCCGTTCGACCCGCACCTACGGCCGGGCGGTGTCATCGACGTGCGCAGCGAGCTGGGTCGCGGCACGCGGCGCAAGTTCCTGGAGATCGCCGCGGCGATCGCCGTATTCTTCGCGTCGCGGCCGGAGGCCCCGCGCCACTAGCCCGACCTAACGCAGCGACGGGTCGGCGGTGGCTTCGATCTTGGTCACGAGTTGCCCGTCGATGGTCAGCACGATGACGGCGAACAATCGCCGCTCGGCGAAAGCCAACAGCACCGGTTGGCCGACGGGTCCGCTGACCACCGTTACGCCCGGCCCCAGGTAGCGCAACAGGTTGACCGCGACGTCGTGTGGTCCGTGGTTGATCTGCGGTAGCGGCGCCGGAACGCCGAGCAGCGTGCCGACACCCCACACCGTCGGATCCAGCACCGCGGCCAGGCCGGCCAGATCTCCGCCGGCGCAGGCGGTGATGAATTTCTCGGTGACCAGCTGATGCTCCGCCGCCGGGACGTCGCTCGGCTTCGGCTGTGCGAGAGTGAATTTCGCCCGTGCGCGACGAGCCAGCTGACGACAGGTGCCGACCGGACGGCCGACCGTCTCCGCGATCGCGTCGAACGGGACGCCGAACACGTCATGCAAGACGAACGACACCCGCTCGCCGGGGCTGAGCCGGCGCAACACCTCCAGCAGCGCCGTACGCACCTCGTCATCGAGGGTGACCCGGTCGGCCGGATCGGGGCGACCGGATTGGTTGAGGGCTAACGCTTCCGAGCCGACGTCGTCGGGCCGCTCGTAGCGGGCCCGCGCGGAACGCACCTGATCGAGACAGAGCCGGCCCGCTACTACGGTGAGCCACGCACGGACATCGTCGATCTCGGCGGGTTCGGCCCGGGAGAGTCGCAGAAATGCCTCTTGCGCAACGTCTTCGGCGTCGCCGACATCGCCCAGCATCTGATACGCCAGGTTGACGAGGTACGGGCGATGCCGTCGCCAGGCCTGGGTGATCTGGTCGTTGTCGCTCATGTATCTACGACGATCTGGTCAGTCGAAAAGTTACCGGGTCCGATAAGTAACTTTCTCACCTCCCGGCCCGTCCTTGATGAAAAGCGCGATTACGTCAGGAGGGTCCCATGGCCATCGTCGTCACCGGAGCTACCGGCAATGTCGGCAGACCGCTCGTCACCCTGCTTGCGGCCGCAGGTTGGCCGGTGCGGGCGATCACGCGCACAGCGACGGCCAGCCACTTTCCTGACGGCGTGCAGGTGGTGGACTCCGTTTTCGACGCGCTGACCGGAGCGTCGGCGGTGTTCCTCAATTCCCGCGCGCTCGGCGATCAGCTCGCCGACGTGGTGTCGTCGGCCCGACGCAGCGGCGTCACCAAACTGGTGGCACTGTCGGCGATCAACGCCGACGACGACTTCTCCCGGCAACCGTCGCGAGTTCGCGGCGACCGCAACAAAGAGGTCGAGCAGATCTGCGTCGACTCCGGTCTGGATTGGGTGAGCCTGCGGCCGGCGGTATTCGCAACGAACTTCGTCGGCATGTGGTCGGCGCAGATCCGAGCCGGCGACGTCGTCGGCGGGTCATACGCCGCCGCGTCTAGCGCGCCGATCGTCGAAGCCGACATCGCGGCGGTGGCCGCACACGCGTTGTCGACCGATGAGCTTGTCGGACAGCAGATCCCGCTGACCGGCCCGCAGGCCTTCACCAACACCGAACTGGTCGAGATCATCGGCACCGTCCTGGGTCGTCCGCTGCGCTACGTCGAAGCCCCACCTGACGTGGTACGCCAGCGCTTCATCGCCATCGGTCTGGGCGCAGAATTCGCCGACGCATATACGGCTATGCTCGCCGACGCCGTCGACAACCCAGCCCTGGTGACCCGCGAAGTCGAGAAGATCACCGGCCGACCGGCGACGACGTTCGCTCGATGGGTTTCCGATAACCGTCAGATGTTCGCGAAATAGCAAGGGAGACAGATATGTCCGATCCGCGTCCACGGCGCTACCTCAAGCCGATGAACAAAGTCATGATGGCGGTGCAGAAGCTCGGCATACCCACCGGGCCGGCCATGGTGCTGACCGTGCCGGGGCGTAAGTCGGGTAAGCCGCGCAGCACCCCGATGACGCCGTTTCGATTCGACGGCGGCCTCTATGTGGTGGCCGGCTATCCGGGCTCGGAGTGGGCCGCCAATGCCCGTGCGGCCGGTGCCGGCACGCTGAGCAGAGGTCGGCGCTCGCGGCCGGTCAGGATCGTGGAACTGACTGCCGCACAGGCTCGCCCGGTGCTTCGGGCCTTTCCGGTCGAGGTTCCGGTTGGGGTCAAGTTCGCGAAGAGTTCCGGGATGGTCGTCGACGGGACGCCCGATGAGTTCGAGGCGCTGGCCGGACGCCTCGCGGTGTTCCGATTCGATCCGATCGCCCCTGCCTAGTCGCGGCTCAAAGCTGCAACGGCACATGCTTTTCCGCGCATGCGTCGGTGACCGCCGCGACGATGTCCTGGGTCCGCAGTGTCTCCAGGTCTTCGATCGTGACCGAACCCTTGTAGGTGCGATTCTGAGCGGCCACCCGGGAGTCCCGTAGCCGCTCGGCACGCTCGACCACATTGCGGGCGAACCGGCCGTTTTGCATCACGTCGATGCCGTGCAGGCCGTCCGGCGCCAAATAGGCGCGCAGGGTCTTGCAGGCCATGTTCAGCGCTTCGCGGGCCGCGGGTTCGATCACCGTCGCCCGCGGTGCGCCGTAACGTACCGCGATCTCCACCAGCTCATCGGGTGCATACGACGCGAACCGCAGTTTGCGGTTGAACCGGCCCGCCAAACCCGGGTTAACGGTGAGGAATTCGTCGACTTCCTTCTCGTATCCGGCGCCGATGAAGCAGAAGTCGAACCGGTGCACCTCGAGCGCCACGAGTAGCTGGTTGACGGCCTCCATGCCGATCATGTCCGGTCGTCCGTCGTGGTGGCGCTCCACCAGCGAGTAGAACTCGTCCATGAACAGGATCCGGCCCAGCGAGCGCGCGATCAGCTCGTTGGTCCTTGGGCCCGAGGCGCCGATGTGTTCGCCGCAGAAATCGGCGCGCTTGACTTCGATGATCTCGGGATGCCGCACGATACCCAGTCCCGCGTAGATCTTTCCGAGCGCCTCGGCCGTGGTCGTCTTACCGGTACCGGGCGGACCGACCAGCAGCATGTGGTTCGTCTGGTTGTTGACCGGCAGTCCGGCCGCCAACCGCAGCGCCCGGACCTCGATCTGGTCCTCGATCTCGGAGACCGCCCGCTTGACCTCGCTCAGCCCGACCTGGTTGTTGAGCAGATTGCGGCCCTCGTTGAGCAGTTCTTCGCGCCGCCCCTCGTTTTCCTCCTCGCGGCGCTGGCCCGCGGACCGCTCGGTGGAGACGTCCCATCTGTTACTGCGGGTGTTGATGGTGTCCTCATCGGTGATGACGAGTTGCAGCTGCGGATCGCCCAGCGCGTCCTTGGCCGGTGCGATCAGCGCCCCGTTGATCGTCGCCTTCGACAGCCAGATCTGAGCCTTGTCCTCTTCGTCGAGCTGTCGGTGGGCCATCCCCCGCACGTAGGCGAGATCAGCTGCGATCAAAGGGAATTCATTCGGGTCAATAGCCGTCACCGCAGTGTCGGTCAGCTGGTGGCGACGCGCCTCGGCCGCACCGCCGTGCCCGGCCCGCAGATCGACCCGGTCGGCCCAGTCCAGCGCGACCCGGGCCTGCCCCAGATGGGCCGCTGCGTGCGCGGCCAGCGCGTTGGTCGCCGCGGTGACCGCCGACATGATGATCGCCTGCGGAGGCAGGACGGTCGCCGCCACCGAGATCACGTCCGGCCAGCGCTGCGTGGCGAACATCAGGTATGCCCGCATGTACTGCTGCCACTGGTGGTTCTCCCAGGTGTCCAGCAATGCCGAATCCTTCAGCAGCGCTTCGGCTTTCTCGTATTGGCCGTCGTCGATGAGTGCACTGGCCAGGGCGAGGCCGGCGTGCGACGACTCGGTCACCGAGACCGCCAGATAGGGGCCGGCTTTGATCGACGCCGACAACCGGACACCGAGCCGGTTGGTCTCCCGGTGCAGTCGCGCGCCGTAGGCGTACAACTGCTGCAGGCTCGTGAGATCGTCGTCGCCGGCCGCGATCCGGCCCAGCCAGGCGTCGGCCATCGACGGGTCGATTTCGGTCGCCTCGCGAAACCGCACCTGGGCGGCGGACTGATCGCTGTCGAACAACGACATCGCCTGATCGAAGCGCTTACGCGCGGCGGCCGTGGTTGTCGGGCTCGTCATACGCGCCGCCCTCCCCCGCACGCGGGTGGGGGTACCCCCAGCCGCACCGCGGCGAGGGGGCGTGCCCCCACCTCATCGCTGCGTCCCCCTCGCCGCTGCGCGGCTGGAATAGGCACCCCCACTGCATCGTCGCCGGCGGTCACGAGCCGCTCCTTCATTCCACTGGTTCGAGCTCGGTCGTCCTCAGGCTCGTCGGCTCCGACGAGATGTACCGATTCTCGGCGCGGAACAACTCGACCTCAACCGTATGCAGTTGTCCGGCTGCCGTCACATCGACAGTCGCCGGGCCGATCTGTGTGATCAGCACGTCGGCGGTCCCCCGATAGGGGGTTCCGGGCTCACCGATCGAGATCAGCGTATTCGGCCGCGGCGCCGGGGTGATCGTGCCGTCGACGACGCTGACGGTGGTGCCGGCCATCGGTCGGACCTGACTCCCCACCGCGATGTCGGGCATCCGCACACTGGCCCAGCGCTGCTGATCGCGGGTGTGCACGGTGATGCGTTCGCCGGCGCCGGCCAGCCGCACCACGATTCGCTTGGCCAACGCGTCTTGCGCGGCGATGTGCACACGGCTGAACTCGCCCGGATCGTCCAGCGGCAGCATCAGCCGGTTACCGGCGTCGACCTTGCCCAGCAGCACGCCGGAGGGCCCGATCGGGATGACCAGGGGGCGGTCCAGCACGCCGCGCCGCACACCGTGCAACGCCGGCATCGGCCCGCAGAGGTTGGACGCGATCGCGCGGGCCTGCTCGCCGGGCAACGTCTTGAGCAGCACGCTCGGCGGCGCCGTCGGGGGCTGCGCGGTCCGCACCGTGACCGTCGCCGTCATGCTGCCGTCGCCGAACACCGTGATGTTCTGGATGATCCCGTCGGCGCGCAGCGCCCATGCGTGTTCCAGGGTTTCCGCGGAGATCTCGCCGGGCCGGTACCAGTAGCTCGTCAGCCAACCGCCCTCACCGCGCGCCGTCCGCCACCGCTGGTGGTGTGCGCCCAGCGCAGACGACCCCAGCCGCCGCTCGAGCTCGACGATGTCGGTGGCCGTCGCGACCTTGGCGCGAATGCCGTGCTGGCGCAACGCCCCGCTGATCCGCTGCGCCGCGGCCAACGTCGCCGTACCCGCCGAGGTACGCCATTGCAGCGCTTCGGCGTTCGGCAGCGCCGTGATCCGGACGATCAGCCAGGTCTCGCGCTGGCCGGCATAGGGCGGCGTGCCGATCAACGTGTCGTAGACCCGCGGGTAGTCGCCGCTGCTGCGTCGCCGGGCCCCGACACTGAGGAGGCTCGACGAGTCGATCGACAAGCCCAGGCTCTGATGCAGCAGCGGCAGCAGTTCGGCGACGTCGACGGTGTTGTCGGTGTACGTCGCCGTCGACCCGGTGAACAGGGTCGGCCGGTGTGCCTTGCCGAGCAATTGCACGGCCACCACGGCGACGCCGTCCTGATAGCGGACCCCGCCACCGGCGCGGTCATTGGCGACCGTGATGGGCTCACTCAACGTGATCGCCCGGCCACGCTGGCGCCACAGGTTCAGCCACGACCACGCCGGCTGACGCCACCAACGGATCACGCCGGCCGCCAGGCCGAGCACCAAACCGACTGCGGCACCGGGGTATCCGGCTACCGCCCAGCCGATGAAGCCGGTGGCGAGGACGCTGACGATGATCGTCAGCCGCACGGTGGCCGTCATCGCTCTCGCCGAGCACGTGCGACCAGCGCCGCGATCAGCGCCGCCGCGATCACCAGACCGGCGAACACGACCGCCACGGTGCGGGCGCGATGATCCGGCGGTGGCGGCGGAGCGGCCGGCACGATCACCCGGCTCTGCGCCCCGGGGGCGAGGCGGTCACCGGGCGGCACGTTGAACGTCAGCGCCGCAACGGGATCCACCACCCCGTAGCCGACTTGGTTGTCCACGCCGCGCGGTGGATTGTGCGAGGTCTGCAGAATCCGGTTGATGATCTGGTGGGCGGTCAGGCCCGGATACTTGGCCCGCACCAACGCCGCCACCCCGCTCACATAGGCAGCCGAGAAGCTGGTCCCCCAGAACGGCAGGTTCTTCTCCCCCGGCCGCAGCGGCGGATAGGCATTCACCGGTCCCCCGGTCTGCGGCGACAACCCCATGATCCCGACACCAGGAGCCGCCGCGGCGACCCACGGGCCGGACAGGCTCTTGCTGACCGGAGCGCCGGTGTTGTCGACGGCGCCGACGGAGAGCACGTAGTCGGAGAACCAGGACGGCGAGGACACCGTCTTGACCTGATGCCAGTCGCGCGGATCGGCGGCGTCCAGCGGGTCGAACCCGGGGTTCTGGGCGCACTCGTCCTCGCCCTCGTTTCCGGCCGCGGCAACGACTACCGCGTCCTTCACGGTCGCCGCGTACCAGACGGCGGCCCCGATTGCGCCTTGGTCCAACGGATCTGCCGCCGATAGGCAGGCGGTGACGCTGATGTTGATCACCTTGGCGCCCATGTTCGCCGCGTGAACGATCGCGCTGGCCAGGGTGGCGACGGTGCCGGCCTTCTTGCGGGCTTCCATGTCGCCGCCACCGGGCTTCTCCAATTCGAAGGCCCGCGACGACTGGCGGATCGAGATGATCCGTGCGTTCGGGGCGACGCCCGCGACGCCGTCCGGCGCCCCCGGCGGGAGCGGCGGCACCTCGGGATCGTCCGGCGCGGCCGGAGCCAGGTCGCCCGGCCCGTTCGACGGTTCGTCGGGCGGCGGCGGCGGCGGAGGAGGCGGTGGCGGCGGCGGCTTGATTTCGGTGACCGTCACCGGGGACGGCGGCGGCGGTGGCGCGATCGGCGGCGGCGGTCCGCCGGGCGGTGGCGGCGCTGCGTCGACTGGCGGCGGTCCGGCCGGGGGTGGGAATGCCGGCGCGAGCGGCATCGGGGCGGGCGTGGGAATGCCTTGCGGCGCAGCGGCGATGAGCGAGGCCACCACGGTGCCGTGCGAGTCGCAGTCCATCAGGCCGTCGCCGCCCATGATGTAGTCCCCGCCGGGCACCACAGGTAGCCGGTGGCTGGGGTTGACCCCGGTGTCGATCACCGCGACGGGCACCCCGTTCCCGGTCGAGTACTGCCATGCCTTGCTGACATTGAGCAACGTGAAGCCCGGCGCTACAACGGCCACGTTCGGCTCGGCGACGGTGATCGTCCGTGCGCAGATGTTGGATTGCCGCATCGGCTGCTCCGGCGCCGGCTTTCCATCCGGGGGCACCCGGCCCGGGTCAACCGCCGGCGGCGGGATAGCCTGTGCCGCAGGCAGAGTGGACGGCACGCCGACCAACATGCCGACGAGGATGAGCGCGGAGATTCGCCGCGACGCCTGCGCACGCGTCATCGCATGCGCACCCAGTTGAACAGTCCGCCGATCAGTGCGGCCAGCGGCAGCGCCGCGATGATCGCCGCGATCTCCAGCCATTCGGCGATCATCCGCACCAACGGGGTGAACCGGGTGATCGGCACCAGCAGCGCCGCCACCAGACCGGCGGCGCCGAAACCGACCAACAGCAACGCTCCCCACAGCACCGCAGCCGACGATGTGGGCGGCGCGTGCCCGACGTACTTGATGACGCCGGCGCACGTCGCGGCGGCGGCCCCGGTGACCAGCGCAACGGCCTGGCGTTTATCGGCGAATGCCCGGCCGCGGCTGATGAAGATCAACACGAACAGCCCCGCCAGCACCGCCGCGTGGCCGCTGCGGTGATGACCCGGCATCAGCGTCGCCCACACTGCTGCAGGCAAGGCGAGGCTCGCGCCGACGCAGATTCCGGTCAGCACGTTGTTGGCGCGAACAGCGGACGCCGCGATCTGCGCGCCTCGCGGTGTGGTGTCCGGGCTCAGTTCCTCTTCGGCTGCCTCCTCCACCGGTGACACCGCGTCGACCGGCAGACCGGCGCTGCGGCGGAACAGGTCGCGACCGGTGACCGAGCCGAAGTACGGCGGCCGGATCCGGGCAGACCACAGCGCGAACGTGGGCGCCAGGGTCAACAAAAACAGCAGGATGACCAGGGTGATCATGCCCAGCCACTGGGCGGGAACCGGCCGCCACATCCGCACCGCGGCGATCAGCCCGCCGAGCCCGCACAATGTGATGACCGTCGCCGCCACGTTGACGTTGCGCCTGGTCATCACCGCTATTCCCGTGGTGAGCATCGCGGCGGCCAGCACGGTGATGAACAGGTGGGCCGCCCCGAGTGGACCCGGCGCGCCTGCGCCCAGACTCACGGCGAGTAGCGGCACCGCGACCCAGGCGAAGCCGCCGAGCAAGTCCGCGCGATGGGGCCACCACCGCGCGACGGTGCTCGCGCCGCCGATGGTCAACAAGCCGAGTACGCCCGTCACGATGCTGGGCACCAACGAGTCGCCCGCCGTGCGATTACGCACCGCCAGCGCCAGCACCGACGCCGAGATCATCGCCAGGATGGCCAGCGAGGTGTGCGCCGCGGTGGTCGCGGTGACGGGCTCGAACAGCTTTTTGCCCACGCGGGCCAGACCGGTCGAAAGCGACTCATACTGCGGCTCGAACGAGTCACCTTCCTGCGCCGGCGACAACACCAACGTGGCCCCGTCCTCGACACCGAGTTCGTCGAGAGTCTTCGTGACGTCGAGCCGCACGCCGTTGGACTTGTGCAATTCGTAGCCGATGCCGGATTCCAGCCCGGTCAGGCCTCGCCGTTTGAGTTCATCGTTGAGCAATTCGACGACGTTGTCGACGAAGACCTCCACCGGCACCGACGCCGGATAAACCTGCGAGACAAGGTGTTCACCACATACCACTGCAACTGCGCAACGCGCCGGGAATGCGACCTTTGCCATTACCGGGGCCTATCGGCGTCCGGAACATATTTGTCCGCCAACGCTGCGGTGATTTCGAATAACCGGAGTCGCGTTTTCTTTTGCAATTCGTGGCGTGTGTCGATGATGCCACCTTTGGCCAAATGCGGGTCGAACGGCATGAATTCGACTGTCGCGCCCGACTGGCTGAAACGCTCGGTGAGATAAGCGCGCGCATCCGCGTCGTATTTGTCGCGGCTGTCAT
>Ga0302314_10016079_pt1 | contig 12669 bp, 9 predicted proteins | sample III_Palsa_N2_3_FD_200533 | JGI IMG/M metagenome (GOLD analysis project Ga0302314, IMG submission 200533) | Peat permafrost microbial communities from Stordalen Mire near Abisko, Sweden - III_Palsa_N2_3 | ecosystem: Environmental > Terrestrial > Soil > Palsa > Peat permafrost | place: Sweden...
CCGCTACTCCCGGGGTTTGTCCGTAGGGCTTGCCCTGACTACCCGCGGATTGGCCCTGATCCGGTGCGAATGCGGCGACATAGACCAGCGCCGCAACCTTGGCCCACTACGGGTGGCATCAGTTCATCGAGCGCTACATCGAGTGGTCGGGTGTGACCTTCACCCATCTGCGCCCCGAGATTTTCATGCAAAACCTGCTCGGTTAACTGCTCTTCTCGAAGACCACATCGGCGTCTTATGGGTAGGTGTCGACAATCAGCTCTACGTCTTCGAACACGGAAGTTTTTGGTTGTTGAAACCAGACGGGCGGGAACAACTGGGCATGGTCGTGAGCATGACCGAAGACTCGGCCAACGATATATGGGTTTTGACGGTCAACCCGCAGTCACTGCTCCGTGTACGTGATCGCAAGGTCGTGGAAGAATATCCTGCTACCCGCGTACCTCCAGCAATGGTCATTGCAGCCGGACGGCAGAGCGGCATTGTCCTCGGACTGCGTGACGGTCGGCTGGGTGTACTGCGTGACGGCAAGCTGGACACCGTCGATTTGTGGCCTCCTGGCCAAAATCACTACCGCATTGGAGGTCTGCTTCCAGGTCCCGACGGATCAATCTGGGCCAACACGACTGGGGGAGCCGCTGGTTGGAAGAACGGAATATGGAAAATTCTTGATGATAAGAATGGCTTGCCTTGTAAGGAGGTCAATTCTCTAATCATGGCGGGAAACGGAGATCTGTGGCTGTCCCAGCCTTGTGGCTATTCAAAAATTCCGGCTAAACAGCTCGAAGCCTTGTGGAGCAGCGCGGCTCCCGAGGTGACGGTTGAAACCCTGGATGTCTTCGATGGCGCGCAGTCCGGACGATCGGACTTTGCGCCCTCCGCAACGACCGCTCCCGACGGCACGCTCTGGTTTTCGAACGAAGTCGGCGTGCAAATGATCGATCCGGGTGACTTGCAACGGAATACCCTGGCGCCCCCCGTGCATATCGAGAATGTCACGGCCGATCACCGTGATTATTCTCCTTCTCAATCCCTCAGGCTCCCCGCACTGATCAGAGACCTGGAGATTGACTACACCGCACTGAGCCTCGGTGTTCCTCAAAGGGTGCGATTCCGATACAAGCTCGAAGGGTGGGATAAGGAATGGCAGGACCCAGGCGTGCGCCGGCAGGCTTTTTACACCAATCTTAGCCCGCGAAACTACAGGTTTCGCGTGATCGCCAGCAACGATGAAGGTGTATGGAACGAGGGCGGGGCGACCTTGGACTTCAATATCGGGGCCGCGTTCTACCAGACGACATGGTTTCTTGTGAGCTGCCTTTTGGCGTCGGCATTGCTCCTTTACCTGCTGTACAGGTTCAGGGTTCGGCAATTGGCCGGCCAGATCAAGGCGCGGATGCTTGAACGTTTGTCGGAGCGGGAGCGCATCGCTCGCGATCTGCACGACACCTTTTTTCAGGGCATCCAGGGGCTGCTCCTCAGATTCAATAGTGCCACATCTCAACTCGCCTTCAATGAGCCGGCACGTGCCGTTTTCATTGAGACACTGGAGCAATCGGACCGTGTCATGCTTGAGGGCCGCAAGCTAGTGCTCGATCTCCGCGAGGTCGGAGCGGAGGTCTTGGAATTGCCGGAATCCCTGGCCCGGGCCGGCGAGGAGTTCAACACGCTCGACGGGTCTGAGTTCCGGGTTGTCGTAGTAGGACAGTCCCGGCCGCTACATCGCATGTGCGCCGGAGAACTCTACCTGCTCGGAAGAGAGGCAATTTACAACTCGTTCAATCATGCAAACGCCAGCATGATTGAAGTGGAACTTGACTTTGAAACCGCAAGACTAAGGCTTCGAATTACCGATAATGGGTCCGGCATCGACGATCAGGTTCTCATTGACGGCGTGCGCGCCGATCACTGGGGTCTTACCGGGATGCGGGAGCGGGCGCAGAAGTTGAGCGCGAAGCTGACGATCAAGAGCCGCAAAGGTGCCGGAACGGAAATTGAAGTGTCGGTGCCAGCCTCAGCTGCATACCTGACTGAAAGCAGGACTTTTCTTGCTGAATGGTATGCAAAATGGATGCGCCGAGCTAAGTCGCCGATCATCGACCGACATGGGTGAGGTAGAAAGTCGATCCGGTGGTCCTGCACCGGGCCTTTCCAAACCGTGACCCACGAACAGAGGATTCGGGCAAGGAGGAGACTTTTGATAGGAAGTCGGCGCCCGGTACGATTGCATCAATCAAATGACAGGGCTGTACGCCGAACGGTGTGGTAGGTTTACGAATGGCTGCTTTCAAGCGGCGAGAATCGGCAGTCGAGCGCCTGCTGTTGGCCCCTTGACGACTCTCCAGTGACAACGGCACAAAAAAGTCGACATCCAGCCGCTTGTGGCCAGGTGAAATGCTGAGGATTATTTACACATTTTCTTTCGCAGTCAGACGTGCCGTCTAAATTTATTAAATAAATATAATAAGTTACGGTATACGCATAGGACTTAAAATCCACGGCCGCGGGACCGCCCTGGTTCGAGTCCGGATTCGGGCGCCAGGGTTGATTTGGAAATGTTGCGGAGCGTTAGTGCCGCTTCAAGCGCCGGCTGTCGCCGCGGTGGCGGCTTCGATGTTGGCGGCGTGCTGGATCTTTGCCAGGCGCAGCAGCAGTTCGCCGAGGATGTAGCGCAGCAGCTGTCCGGCCTTCTCGCCATCGCCATCGCGCAGGGCGGCGACGATCTGCTTGCGTTCCTCGGTGTATGAGGAAATCAGGCCGATGCGCTGTACGGCGATGCGGGCGCGGATGTCCCAGGCCATGTGTTCCCAGGCGCGCAGATAGAGCCGGTTGCGGGACATCTGCACGATGTGACGGTGGAAGTTCACCGCGCTGTCCATGTAGGCGTCGGTGTCGTGCTCGCGATTGGCGCGGCGCATCAGCTTCAGATCGCTTTCGAGCTTGTCCAGGTCGGCCTTGGCGCAGGGGACGGCCAGCCGCGCCGCCGATTCCTCGATAGCGGCGCGCAGTTCGTAGGCTTCGCGCAGCTCCTCCAGGTCGATGTTGCGCACGCAGGTGCCGCGATAGCGCTCGGACTGGAGCAGGCCAAGGGCTTCCAGCTCGCGCAGGGCTTCGCGCACCGGCGCCTGGCTGACGTTGAACTCGCGCGCCAGCGTCATTTCCTTCAGGCGTGTGCCGGGCGGGGTGCTGCCATCGAGAATGCGCGAAACGATGGCATTGCGGATGTGATCCCGCATGCAGATGCGATGAATGCCCATGCGCCGCTCCCGCCGCCCTGGCCCTGGTATCCGCTCAGTTCGATGCTGGATGCGCAGCGGACGCCATCGCGTCCGTCGAAGCCGCGGCAGGAGCTGATGCATCCGCCTCCCGGTTCAGGTGATTCTGCCAGCCACCACCCAGCGCCTTGACCAGCAACACGCTGGCGTTGAGACGCCGCGCCTGGATGTTGGCGGCGGACAACTCGGCTTGCAGCGCCGCATTCTCCGTCGTCACCACTTCCAGGTAGGTGACGATGCCGCCCTTGTAGCGGTATTGGGCCTGCTGCAGCGCCTTCTGGCTGGCGGTGACGGCGGCAGCCTGGCTCGCGCTTTCCTGTTCCAGCTGGCGCAGGGCGACGATGTTGTCCTCCACCTCGCGGTAGGCATTCAGCACGCTGCCGCGATAATCGGCAACCTGCTCGTCGTAGGCGGCGTGCGCCTGGGCGGATTGGGAAGCGTGGCGGCCGGCGTCGAACAGCGTCAGCACCGCCGAGGGGCCCAGCGACCAGATATTGCTCGGCGCCTCGATCCAGTTCGAGGAATGCGTGCTGTCGTAGCCGGCCGAGGCGGACAGGCTGAACACCGGGAAGTAGGCGGCACGGGCCACGCCGATATCGGCATTGGCGGCAAACACGCGGCGCTCCGCGGCGGCGACGTCGGGCCGGCGCTCCAGCAGCGCGGACGGCAGGCCCGGATCGATGCCCGGTGGGGCCAGCTCGGCCGGCAGCGGCATCGCATCGAGATGGAAGCTGGAGGCGGGCTGGCCGATCAGCACGGCGATGGCATGCTCCAGCTGCGCCCGCTGCAGATGAACATCGGAGGCCTGGGTTTTGGCGGTTTCGAGCTGGGCCTGAGCCTGCACCAGATCGCTGAGCGCCGCGGCGCCGCCGTTATAGAGGTTCTGCTCGAGTTGCAGGGCCTTGGTGTAGTCGACCACGGTCTGGTCGAGCAGAGCCTGCTGATTGTCGGCGCTGCGCAGCGAGAAGTAGTCGGTGGCCAGCTCGGCATGGGTGCTCAGGTCCAGCGTGACGAGGTCGGCGGCGCTGGCCTGGGCGCTGGCATTGGCCGCGCTCAGTGTATTGCGCACACGACCCCACACGTCGATCTCATACGACAGGTCGGCTTCGAGCAGGAAGTCGTTACCGGTCGGCTCGGCGCCGGGGGCATAGTGCGGGCCGTTGACCGAGGTGCGCGAGCGCGTCAGTGATGGGCCGGCGGTAAGGGTCGGGAACAGGTCGGCACGGGCGATGCCGGCCTGGGCACGGGCTTCCTGCAGGCGCGCGAAGGCCGCTTTCAGGTCCTGGTTGGCATCGCTGACCTTGTCTTCCAGGGCGTTCAGCTGCGCATCATTAAACTCGGTCCACCAGGCGCCGCGCGGCTGTGCATCGACCGGCTGGGCCTGTTTCCAGTCGCCGATTTCCTTGTAGGCGGCCGGTGCCGTCCCGGTATCGGGCGGCGCCTTGTAGGCGGGTGCAAAGGAGCAGGCCGCCAGCGAGCCGCCCAGTACCAGGGCCAGGACTGCGATGGATGCCTGGGTCTTCACGACGGCTTGCCCGGCTGCGGCGCCTGGCCCGAGGGCGCCGGCTCGGGCGGCGGAGCCATGACGCGCACCGTGACGCCGTCGGCGAGCGAATCCGGCGGATTGAGGATGACGTTGTCGTCCGCCGTGATGCCGTCGAGAATCTCGATGGTGCTGCCGAAATCGCGGCCCTGGACGACGTTCTTCAGCTGCACCTGATCATTCGGCCCAACGGTCGCCACCTGCAATCCGGCGGTGCGGAACAGGACGGTATTGGCCGGCAGGCGCAGGCTGTTGACGTTGACCGGCAGCTTGAAATGCACCTCGGCATAGGAGCCGGGAAACAGCTCGCCCTTGGCGTTGTCCACCTGCAGCTCCACCTGCAAGGTGCGGGCATTGGGTTCCAGGGCGTTGGCGGTGCGGGTGATTTGCGCGGGATACTTCTTGCCGGGATGCTCGGCAAACGTCAGGTCGGCCGTGACGCCGGGAACGGCGGTGGCGGCATAGGGCTGGGGCACCTGCACGTAGATGCGCAGCTTGCTGGTATCGGCGACGTGGAACAGTTCGGTGCCGCTGCTCTGGCCGGCATTGATCAGGGCGCCGATATCGGTGTTACGCACCGTCACCACGCCATCGAACGGCGCCAGCACCCGCTTGAACGACTCCAGGTCGTGCAGGCGCCGCAGGTTGGCGGCGGACGAATCCAGCGCCGCCTTCTTCGCCGCGGCGTCGCCGGCCTTCTCGTCGGCATCCTGCTTCGACACCGAGTCGGTCGCCAGCAGGCCCTTCCAGCGCACGTCGGTGGTCTGCGACAGGTCGTAGTTGGCCTTGGCCGTATTCAGGTCGGCTTCGGCCTGGTTCAGCTGCTGGTCGACTTCCGGCGCATCGATCTCCGCCAGCAACTGGCCCTTCTTCACCGGCGTGCCAATGTCGGTATACCAGTTCTTCAGGTAGCCGCTGGTGCGGGCATAGATCGGGGCGTCGAAAAAGGCCTGCACGCTGCCGGGCAGCACCAGGTCTTCACCGGCCGGACCGTGATTGGGCTTGACCGTAAGTACCGTGGGAACCGACGCCGCCGCCGTTTCCTTGCCCAGGGCGGTGCGGGCGTGGACGCGGCTGAAGATGCCCCAGGCGGCGAGGATGATGGCGATGACCAGGGCGATCAGCGCGTAGCGGCCTACCTTGCTCGGCGGGCCGTTCTTGGAGATGTAGGGCGAATGCTCGGACATTGGATGTCTCCGTTATTTGATTAGTGCGCGCGTGACTGGCTGCGGCCGTGAATGATGGAGAACACGGTCGGCACGAAGAACAGCGTGGCCACCGTGGCGAAGAGCAGGCCGCCGATCACCGCACGGCCCAGCGGCGCGTTCTGCTCGCCGCCGTCGCCCAGGCCCAGGGCCATCGGGATCATGCCGATGATCATCGCCAGGGCGGTCATCAGCACCGGACGAAAGCGGGTGAAGCCGGCCTGCGAGGCGGCCTGGAAGGCGTCGTCGCCGGCATTCATGCGCTCGCGCGCGAAGCTGACGATCAGCACGCTGTTGGCGGTGGCCACGCCCATGCACATGATGGCGCCGGTGAGGGCCGGCACGCTTACCGTGGTGTGGGTCAGGAACAGCATCCAGACAATGCCGGCCAGCGCCGCGGGCAGGGCGGTGATGATGATGAAGGGGTCCATCCAGGATTGAAAATTCACCACGATCAGCAGGTACACCAGGATGACCGCGCCGAGCAGGCCGATCAGCAGGCCGTTGAAGGACTGCTTCATGGTCTGCACCTGGCCGCGCACCACCACCTGCGTGCCCTTGGGCACATCTTTCTTCGTTTCCGCCACAATCTTGTTGACCTCGGCCGAGATGAAGCCCAGGTCGATGTCCTGCGCCGTGCCGTAGATATCCAGCACCGGGGTGGCATTGTAGTGACTCACCACGGAGGCGCCGACGCTGCGATGGAAGCTCGCCACATTGGCCAGCAGCTGCGGCACGCCGTTGGTGCCCTGGCCGCTGCCGGTGGTCAGCGGCGTGGTGGCCAGGTCGTTGAGCGAATCCAGCCGGGCCTGCGGCGTCTGGGTGGCGACGTTGTACTGCGTGCCGCTCTTCGGTTCGATCCAGAACGAAGGCGAGGTCTGGAAGCTGCCGGACAGGGACACCAGGATGTTCCCCGCCACGTTCTGCTGGGTCAGTCCGAGCAGCTGCGCCTTGCTGCGGTCCACGTCGACATTGATCTGCGGATAGTCGAAGGCCTGCTGGATGCGCAGGTCCACCGCACCCGGAATGCCGCGCAGCTTGTCCAGCAGGGCGTTGGCGTAGGTGCGGTTGGCGTCGACGTTGAAGCCGCTGATCTGGATGTCCAGAGGGCTGGGCAGACCGAAATTGAGAATCTGGCTGACGATGTCGGCCGGCAGGAAGGCGAAGGAGGTCGACGGATATGATTCCGCCAGCTTGGTACGCAGGGTGCGCACATAGTCGGCCGTCGGATGATGGCCTTCGTTCAGCGTCACGAAGATGTCGGCGTCGCCCGGGCCCACCGCCGCGGAGGTGCTGTAGGCGGTGTTGATGCCGCTGTAAGGCAGGCCGATATTGTCGACCACGCTGCCCAGTTCCTTGGCCGGGATGGTATCGCGGATCGAGGCTTCCACGGCGTCGCACAGGGCGGCGGTTTCCTCGATGCGGGTGCCGGTGCGGGCGCGCAGATGCAGCTTGATCTGGCCGGCGTCGACGGAGGGGAAGAAGTCCTGTCCCAGGCCCGGCATGTACTTGCCGAAGGGGAAGGCCAGGATCGCCGTGCTCGCCATCACCAGCAGGAAGATGGCGACAAAGGGCAGGCCGCTGTGCAGCGCCCGCTCCAGCAGTCCGTGGTAGGACTCGCGCACCGCTTCGAAGCGGCGCTCGAAACCGCGCTGGAAGCGCGACAACGCGCCGCGTGCCTTGGCGTGTGCCTCCGGGTCGTGCATCTTCAGCCAGTACTTCGACAGCGTCGGCACCAGGGTGCGCGACAGGATGTACGAAGCCAGCATGGCGAACACCACCGCCTCGGCCAGCGGCACGAACAGGAACTTGGCGATACCGGCCAGCAGGAACATCGGGATGAAGACGATACAGATGGCCAGCGTCGAGACCAGGGCCGGCAGGGCGATCTGGGCGGCACCGTCGAGGATCGCCGCATCCACGTCCTTACCGTGCTCCAGGTGCCAGTTGATGTTCTCGATGGTCACCGTGGCGTCGTCGACCAGGATGCCCACGGCCAGCGCCAGGCCGCCCAGGGTCATGATGTTGATGGTCTCGCCCAGGGCCGACAGGCAGATGATCGAGGCCAGGATCGACAGCGGGATGGAGATGGTGATGATCAGGGTGCTGCGCCAGCTGCCCAGGAACAGCAGGATCATCAGACCGGTCAGCGCCGCCGCGATCACCGCTTCGCGGATCACCCCGGAAATGGCGCCGCGCACGAAGATCGACTGGTCGCCCAGGGCCTGGATGTTCATTTCCGGCGGCAGCTGGGTACGGATCTGCGGCAGCTTCTGGTTGATGCTGTTGATGATGTCCAGGGTCGAGGTGGTGCCGGTCTTGAGCACGCTCATCAGCACCGCGCGCTTGCCTTCCAGGCGCACGATGTTGGTCTGCGGCGGGTAGCCATCGCGCACGTGCGCGACATCGCGCACGTAGACCACGCTGCCGTCGCGGGAGCGGATCGGCACGTCGTTCAGCTCTTCAAGTTTCTGCGGGCTGGCATTGAGCTTGATGAAGTATTCGAGGCCGCCGATCTTCTCGGTGCCGGCCGGCAGCACCAGGTTCTGTGCCGCGATGGCCGAGGTGACGTCGGAGCCGGACAGGCCCCTGGCGCGCAGCGCCTGCGGATCGAGGTCCACCTGCACCTGGCGCTGCTTGCCGCCGTAGGGGAAGGGCAGGGAGGCGCCCTGCACGGTCGACAGCGCCGTGCGGACCACCGTGTTGCCCAGATCGAACAGCTGCGATTCGGACAGCTTGGTGCTGGACAGGGCCAGCTGGATGATCGGCACGCTGGAGGCGTTGTACGCCAGGATGAATGGCGGATTGGTGCCCGGCGGGGAGAAGCGCAACTGGGTCTGCGACACGCCGGTGATCTGGGCGTAGGACAGTTCTTCGTTGACGGTGGGCTGGAAGAAGTATTTCACCACCGCGATGCCGTTGAGCGACTGCGACTCGGTGTGCTCGACGTCGTTCACCACGGTCTGCGCGGTGCGCTCGGAGAACAGGATGATGCGGCTGGACATCTCTTCCGGCGGCAGGCCGGAGTAGCTCCACACCGCCGCGACCACCGGGATCCTGATGTTGGGGAAGATATCGGTGGCGGTGCGCAGGATCGTGAACACGCCCAGCAGCACGATCAGCAGGGCGAGCACGATGAAGGTGTATGGACGCTGCAGCGCGACTCTAACAATCCACATCATGTGCTCCAATTGGGCCCGCAACGGCCTCGCCGGCGCGGGCGGCCGGCGCGCAAGGCCGGCGGGAGAGGCACCGCGCAATCGGGTGCCGGAGGCGCGGCATTATAGATTATCGATAATGCTTGTGAAGGGCCTTGTCCGTTAAGGAGGGCAGATTGTCGGTTGTTGCCGGGCTGCCAAATCGGTTCCGCCGGTGGCCGTCATGAAAGCTGCGGCAAGCCTGCCCCACAAACAACAAACCCCGGCGGGGCCGGGGCTTGTCGGGTCAGGCTTCAGCAGACGCTCAGCGGTCGCGAAAATGCGTCTCCACCTTCTCGTCCTGGCCCTTCACGTCGACACAGACGGTGGCGGTGGGGCGGGCCAGCAGGCGGGGAATGCCGATGGGCTCGCCGGTCTTGGTGCAGTAGCCGTATTCCTTGTCGCGGATGCGGCGCAGCGACTCGTCGATCTTGCGCAGCAGGTAGGACTCGCGTTCGCGCAGGCGCAGGTCGAGCCAGTGTTCTTCCTCGGCCGTGGCGCGATCCGCGGGGTCGGCGAAGATCTCGCGCTGGTGCAGTCGCTCCTTCACGTCCAGCTCGCGCGCCAGCACCTCGCTGCGCATCTTCATCAGCAGGCCGCGGAAGAAGTCGAGCTGGCCTTCATTCATGTATGCCGATTCCGGCATGGCACGAATGTCGTCTTCGCTCAACTCCTCACCCGGCTTGTACGGATGGGTCCTGCGGACCGCGACCGGCTTGACTGCGTGAGTGTGCTTGGCGGGAGCCGGCCGCGGCACGGGCTTCCTTATAGCGTTGGGATCGTGGTCTGTACCGGGTCCGGCGTGGCTGCCGGCGCCTCCGTTGAGGCGGGGGCTGGAACTGGGGACGGAGCCGGCGCTATCGGAGCCGCCACCGGAGTGGGGGCTGCTGCCGGAGCCGGCTTTGGGCGCGGCGCTAGGCGCTTCGGCTTTTTTTTTTGGACGGGCTTGGCGACGACTTTCTTGGCCACCGGTTTCGGCGCGGGCTTCTTGGCGATGACCTTTTTGGCGGCGGGCTTAGCTGCGGCCTTCTTGGCGACAGGCTTCTTCACCGCCTTCTTGGCGACCGGCTTGGTGGCTTTCTTCACTGCGGCTTTGGCCTTTTTAATGACCTTCTTGACCGCGCTTGCCGCCTTCTTGGCAACGGACTTCTTCGCCGCTTTGGCCGTCACGGGCTTCTTCTTCGCCTTGGCTTTGGTCGCGCCCTTTTTGGTGGTCACCAGTGTCTCCGTCTTTATGGTCTTGCTAAGGTAGTCGTTTATCGCGAAAGCAATAAAGTTGGGGCGTTATAGCACCCGCATATCTCAACGTCAATGAAAAAACACATGGATTGGAAACCCCGCGCGGACATGGATGTTTTGCGTGCACGCGCGCGACTTTATGGCGCGATACGGGCTTACTTCGGAGTGCATCAGGTGCTCGAAGTGGAGACCCCGGTACTGTCCGCCGCGGCCACCGTCGACCCCAATATCGACAGCTTCGCCACGCGTGAAAAGCCGGGGGCGGAACGCTGGCTGCAAACCTCCCCGGAGTTCGCCATGAAGCGGCTGCTGGCGGCGGGCAGCGGCCCGGTGTATCAGATCGCCCGCGTGTTCCGGCGCGAGGAGGCGGGGCGCCATCACAACCCCGAGTTCAGCATGCTGGAGTGGTACCGGCCGGGCTGGGACCATCTGCGCCTGATGGACGAAGTGGAGGCGCTGCTGCGCAGCGCCGGCGCGCCGGACGGCCCGCGCTGGGAGCGGCTGACTTACCGCGAGGCGTTCCTGCGGCATGCCGCGCTGGATCCCTTCGGCGCCAGCCTGGAGCAGCTGCGCCAGGCCTGCGTGGAGCGCCTGAACCTGTCCCCGGAACTGGCCGCGGAGACCAACCCCGATGTCTACCTCGACCTGCTGATGTCGGCGCTGGTCGGTCCGCGGCTGGGGCTGGACACTCCGGCTTTTCTGTACGATTTTCCCGCCTCGCAGGCCGCGCTGGCGCGGGTACGCGCCGGCGATCCGCCGGTGGCGGAGCGCTTTGAACTGTTCTGGCAGGGCATCGAGCTGGCCAACGGCTTTCACGAATTGACCGATGCCGCAGAGCAGCGCCGCCGCTTCGAGCAGGATCGGGCGCGGCGGCTTGCACAGGGGCGTGAAGCGCCTCCCTATGACGCCAGGCTGGTCGCCGCGCTGGAAGCCGGGATGCCGCAGTGCGCCGGCGTGGCGCTGGGCCTGGACCGCCTGTTGATGCTGCTGCTGGGATTGCCGGAACTGGCCGACGCGCTGGCGTTTGATGCGGAGCGCGCGTAGGTCGGCTCAAGCGTAGCGGAGCTGACAGGCCGAGCATGTCGGCTCCGCTACGCTTGAGCCGACCTACTTTATCTGCCCCCTGGCTTGAAAATATCGTAGGCGAAACGCGCGATCAGCACCCCCACCACGACCACGAACAGGCCGCGCACGAAGCCGCTGCCGCGTTGCAAGGCCAGCCGCGAGCCGACCAGGGAGCCGGTGATATTGCAGGCCGCCATCGGCAGGGCGGTGGCATAGAGCACGTCGCCTTGGGTAATGAAATAGGCCAGGGCGGCGAAGTTGGTGACGACATTCACCGCCTTGGCCGAAGCCGAGGCGGCCAGGAAGCTGAAGCCGAACAGGCCGACGAAGGCGAAGATCAGGAAGCTGCCGGTGCCCGGACCGAGGAAGCCGTCGTAGAAGCCGATGACAGCGCCGGTGGTCAGGCCCAGCCACAGCTGCTGCGCCCGACCCAGGTGCGGCGCATGCAGGGCGCCGAAATCCTTTTTCCACAGCGTGTAGCCGAGCACGGCGAGCAGCAGGACCAGGATCAGCGGCCGCAGCATGGCCGGATTGATGGCACTGACCGTATGCGCGCCGAGGAAGGAGAACAGCAGCGCCGCCAGCGATGCCGGCAGCACCGTGGGCCAGATCAGCGGCACCCGCCGCGCGTATTGCAGGGCGGCGCTGAGGGTGCCCCAGACCGCGGCGAACTTGTTGGTGCCGAACAGCAGCGCCGGCGGCAGCTGCGGCATCAGCACGAACAGGGCGGGAATCTGGATCAGGCCGCCGCCGCCGACCACAGCGTCGACGAAGCCGGCAAGGAAGGCGAAGCCGCACAGGGCGGCGAGGGTGGCCGTCATGCGGGGAGAAGCCGGGAGGCGAAAGGGGGGAGGCGAGAGGCGAGAAAAGCTGAAGCGCAGTGGCGTCCTATCAAGCGCTTCTCTTTTGGCTTTGCCGTGGCGCCTCTCCCCTTTCCCCTCCCGCCTCCCGGCTGCTACAGCAGCTTGCTGACCGCGCCGGGCAGCTTGAAGCGCTTGTCGGCCCACAGCTTGTTCAGCAGCAGGGTCAGCCAGGCGCGCGAGCTGGAGAACTTCTTCAGCACGATGTAGTAATCCTCGCCTTCCTTCTCGATCTCGTAACGCTCGATGGTGGCGGTGACCGAGTCGCGCTCGCCCTTGAGTATG
>Ga0302314_10016081_pt1 | contig 12669 bp, 11 predicted proteins | sample III_Palsa_N2_3_FD_200533 | JGI IMG/M metagenome (GOLD analysis project Ga0302314, IMG submission 200533) | Peat permafrost microbial communities from Stordalen Mire near Abisko, Sweden - III_Palsa_N2_3 | ecosystem: Environmental > Terrestrial > Soil > Palsa > Peat permafrost | place: Sweden...
GCCCTTCGCCGCCCCGCACCCGCGCAGCCACCCGGTGACCGCCGACGGCCGGCGGAACTGCGGGCCGATCGAGGCCATCCTGTGGCGGCAGTGGGACGCCCAGGCGGCCGCTCCGCCGCCGCAGGTGATCGCCGCGATCGACCGGCTGGCCGAGTTCCCCCGGGCGCTCCAGGAGAAGCTGGCGGCCGGTCTCGACGGCATCTACGTGGGTCCTGGCGGGGTGCCTGACCTCGACGACATGGGGGCGCTCCACGGCGTCGCGCTGCCATCGGGCAAGGCCACCTGGGACGCCTGCGCGGGAGCCTACGGCGACCACAAGATCGTGGTCGGCACCCGGCCGTCGCCGACCCCCGACGTGATGTGCCACGAGATCGGGCACGCCCTCGACGACCTGGACAGCCCGCCAGGAAAGTGGCAATCAGACTCAGCTGAGTTCAGGCTCATCTATGATCAATGTCAGCCGTATATCGCAAGTGACTTTCACCGTCAGCGTGGCGGACTTGGCCGCAAGGAGTTCTTCGCGGACTCGTTCGCCGCGATCGCGTCGGCTCAGCGGCCGGCGCTTGTCGACATGCTGGGCGGACACACCCGCGTAGCACTGCGGGTGATGCTGTACTTCAACAGGCGTTATGGCATCTAGGGTGAGCTGCGATGTTCGTCATACGACTACCTAACGGGAACCTCCAGGTCCCGGCGACCGCCATCCATACCGGTGAGGGGCGGTTCATCGGCGATGTGTACGTGGAGATCGGCCCGGACGACGCCGACTACGCCCGGCTCGCCGACCAGGCGCTGACGCCCGACGAGGTGGAGCAGCGCAAGGACCAGTGGCGCGCCGGGGACGACGCGCTGCGACGGGAGTTCCAGGAGTTCGCCCGGCTCCTCGGTGACCAGTTCTGGCCCGGAGATGACCCCGAGGCCTAGCAGTGACCGGCCACGCGCGCCGCGATCGGCGGCGCGCCTGGCCACTGTCCCAGGGCGCGAGGGGGTCTGACCGCCCCGGGGGGTAACAGGCGATGCCTGCTCACAGGACCCGGCCTTACGATGCTGCCGGGTGCCCTTCGGGTGACGTTTCGCTCTCGCCGCGCAGCAGGGCGCGGACTTCGGATTCGCGGAACCGACGGTGCCCGCCGGGCGTGCGAATGCTGGTTATCCGTCCCGACGCGGCCCACCGCGTGACGGTCTTCGGGTCCACCCGGAACAGGGCGGCTACCTCCCCAGGGGTGAGCAGCCGCTCATTGTTGCCGTCCACGTTCCCATCTCCTCGTACTTTGGTCGGAGTATGCCCTTAGTTTGGCGACAAACGGGTACTTTCTGCCTTGATTTCTGAAAATTAGCCTTGCGATTCCCTCGTTGCGCTAGGTAACCCGTGGAGTGACTGCGCTGCGACGTGGCAGTATGCGGGCACCGGGTCTCGGCTAACGTGGCGATGTGGCTGAACTTGTTGCGCTTCCTGAGATACGTACCGCAGCCGGGCGGCTGCTCGGCGTCGCCGTCCGTACCCCGCTGATCCCGTTCGGCGGCTCGGCCGGTGCTCCTGACCTGCTGATCAAGCCCGAGTCGCTCCAGCCGACGGGCGCGTTCAAGCTCCGCGGCGCCTACAACGCGATCAGCTCGCTGCTCGCTGACGACGCGCCGGTGACCGGGGTCGTCGCCCACTCGAGCGGAAACCACGGGTTCGCCGTCGCCTACGCCGCCGCGCTGCTGGGGGTCCAGGCCGCGATCGTCGTGCCCGAGACCGCTCCTGCGGTCAAGACCGACCTGATCAGGGGGGCCGGGGCCGAGCTGGTCACCGTCGCGCCCACGATGGAGGCCCGGGTCCAGGGCTCGAGAGACATCGCCCGTACCCGCGGTTACGCCGAGATCGCGCCGTTCGACGACCGGCGCGTCATCGCCGGGCAGGGCACGATCGGCCTCGAGATCGCCGAGGACCTCGCGGATGCCCGCCCGCCGGCGGCCGTTCTCGTCCCGATCGGCGGCGGCGGCATGATCTCGGGCATCGCCGTCGCGGTGAAGGCCCTGCTGCCGGGGACCCGGGTCATCGGCGTCGAGCCCGAGCTCGCGGCCGACGCTCGCGAGTCGCTCCGCGCGGGCCGGCGGGTGGCGTGGGCGGCCAAGGACACCGCGCGGACCCGGGCGGACTCGCTCCGGGTGGAGCAGGTCGGCGAGCTGACCTTCCCGCACATCAAGACGTTCGTCGACGACATCGTGACGGTCACCGAGGAAGAGATCCTCGAGGCCGTGCGGCGGCTCGCGCGCCAGGGCCGCCTGGTGGCCGAGCCGGGCGGCGCCGTCGCGGTCGCGGCCGCGCTGTTCCGCGACCCGGGAGCCGAGCTGGGGCTGCTGCCCGGCTCGGCGACGGGCCCCGTGGTGGCGGTGCTCTCCGGCGGTAACATCGATCCGACCCTGCTGGCCGAGATCCTTGGCAGCTAGTCCTACACTGGGTAGCGCTATGAGAACCGCATTCGCGTATACCTCCGCCCGGATCCTCATGTTCGGCTGCTCGGTTCTGCTGCTGTACGTGGCCGGGGCACGCGGAATCCTGCTGCTCGGGCTCGGGCTGGTGATCAGCGCCCTGGCGAGCTACATCCTGCTGAACAAGCAGCGGCAGATCATCGCGGCCAAGCTGAACGGCCGGCTGAGCCGGGTCGGCTCGAAGGCCAGCGAGTTCCGCGAGCGCCTCGAAGAGGGCACCAGCGCGGAGGATGCCGACGAAGCGGAGGATGCCGACGAAGGCGACGGGGCCGAGGCTATCGGCGTCACCGGCGACACGACCGACGCGGAAGAGCCCGTCCTCGGCCGCCCGCAGTCCTAATTGTCGCTGGAGTCGATCATCACCGGCGCAACGTTCAAGCCGTCGATGTGGTCGAAGATGCCGGGGGCGTTTTGGAATTGGCCGCTGGGGTTCTGGTCCAGGTTCGACTGATTGAGGGTCAGCCTGCCCCAGCCGGAATCAACGACATAGAAGATCGCCCCGCCGCCCTCCCGGGCGCTGTTGTCGCTCATGGTGGTGCCGGCGACGAGCGTGCTGTAGTCGTCACCGTCGTTGTAGATGGCGCCGCCGCTGCCGCCGCCGGGCGTTCCGGCCACGGCCGGGTTCGCGCCCCAGCCGGTGGCGTCGTTATTGGTGAAGACGCTGTTGAGGATGTCCCACTGGACATCGATGCTGCTCAGTGCGGCCCCGTTGGAGCAGCTGTTGCCGCTGAACGTGTCCCCGGTGATGTACACCGGCAGGTTCTCGTACTGTGCGAGCGCGCGGATGGCGCCGCCGCCGAGGTCCGGGCCGTACCGGTAGCACTGGTTGTCGATGAACTGCGAGTTGACCGCCTTGAACCGGCCGCCCTCGGCGTAGATGGCACCGCCGCCGGCTACGCCGCCGTACCAGCATTGCGGTTCGTTGGCCGTGCAGGTGGCCTGGTGCGCGCCGTCGTAGCCGTCCTCGAAGGAGATGTTCTGCACCACGATCTGCGGATACGGCTGGCTGACGCAGTCATCGGTCGACCAGGTGCCCTGGCAAGTGTCGGAGAACAGGATCTGGCGGCTGCCGCCGCCGGAGAGCGTGACGAGGCCGCCGCCGTCCAGAACGACCTTGGGCACTGTCTTGGGCACGACGGCGGTGGCGGTCATCACGATCGTGACGGGCTGCGGACCGCAGTCGAACCTGATGATCCCGCCCGCGGCCACCGCCGCTACCACCGCCTGGGACGTACAGCTGGCGGACGTGCCGTCGCCGATCACCTCGTTCGGGTCGCTGGTGCTGACCGCGCTGGCCGCGCCCGGAATGGGGAAATGCCCGTCGGGGTTGCCGTAGTCGGGCAGGCCGCCCGTCCCTGGCCTGGGCGTCACCGCCGACGGCCGCGTCGCGGCCGCGGCCGGCGCACCCTGGGCGCACGACGCTAGCGCGCCGGTGACTCCACCGGTTCCGACGAGTACCAACAGTAGCACTTTGCATACTCCAAGTAGTCGCATGAGGTGGGAGAGTATCGCACCTCGGGGGCGGCCCACCTGAGATCCGCCGAGTGCCCGCGGCCTCAGGCGAGCCAGCCGCCCCGGATCAGGTGGTCGAGCACCGCCGAGACGGCGTCGCGGCGGGAGACGACCGAGGTGTCGATCACCAGGTCGGCATCTCCAGGCTCCTCGTAGGGGTCGGAGATCCCGGTGAACGAGCCGATCACCCCGGCCCGGGCCTTCGCGTACAGGCCCTTGAGGTCGCGGGCCTCGCACACCTCGAGCGGCGTCGACACGTGCACCAGCACGAAGTCGCCGACCTCGGAGACCATCCGTCGCACCCCGGCCCGGGCGCCGGCGTAGGGGGCGATCGGCGCGCAGATCGCGATCCCGCCGTTGCGGGCGACCTCGGTGGCCACGTAGCCGATCCGGGCGATGTTCAGGTCCCGGTCCTCCCGCGAGAACGTGAGCCCGGCCGACAGCAGGCGGCGCACCGTGTCCCCGTCGAGCAGGGACACCGTCCGGTCCCCGCGCTCGAGCAGCGCGTCGAGCAGATCCCGGGCCAGCGTCGACTTGCCCGACCCGGACAGCCCGGTGCAGAACACGACGACCCCGCGCTTCGACCGCGGCGGCCGGGCCCGGCGCAGCTCGGCGGTCACGCCTTCCGGCATCAGCCACGCGGGGATCGGGTCGCCCGCGTCGAGCAGCGCGCCGAGCTCGCTGTCGGACAGCTCGCCCCGCTCCAGGCCCGGCTCGATCAGGCCGAGCGGCCGCCACACCTCCGCCGCCGGGTCGTAGGCCCACTCGCCCTGAGCGAGGATCTCGATACCGAGCCGCTTAAGGTCACATTCAGTTTCCCGTGAACGGTCCCGGGTTTCACCTCCGCCCCGCCCGCCGTCCGTCAGCAGGTGGGTCGCCCCGTAGGCGGCCGCGACCACGGCCCGGGCGCGCAGTTCCTGGGCCGGGTTGGACCGGGGCGGGAGCGGCACGGGGACGACAAGCGTGCCTCCAGGAAGCTGGCGGGCGGCGGCGAGCACGGCCCGGACCAACGCCTCCGGCCGGGTGACCAGGTCGGCCGGCCCGCTCACGAGGGGGAGCAGCAGGATGCGCGCCCGGAGCTGGCCGGCCAGGTGCCGGAGCTGGCCGATTTGCCGCTGCCCGAGCGGCCGCCTGGTCGCCAGCGCGAGTACCGGGGACGAGTCGACGGCCGCCCGGGTCTGCGCGGGCGTCCGGCGGAGCGCGCGGAACGGTCCGTGCACCGGTGCCCGCAGCGCGGTGACCGGGCCGGCGACGCGGACCGTGCTGCCCGCGGTGTTGACCATGGCCCGCTCGGTGATCTCGACGACGGCGAGCGGCGACCCCTCCTGATCTTGCAGGACCAGGTGGCTGGCGTCGGCCGGAACGGCGGCGGCCGGGACGTTGAGCGTGACCGGGACGAGCCAGCCGGTGCCGTCGGCCAGTTCGCCCCGGACGGCGACGGCGGCCAGGTCGGCGGCGGTAAGGTACCTCGTCAGCGGGGCGAACGCGCCGGAGGTGATCAGCTCAAGCTCGCCGAGCTGCTCCTCGTCGGGAGCCCAGGCAGGCCAGGAGGCCAGTTCAGCGGGCAACTCGGCCGTCACGTGTGCCTCCGGTTATACGACGCGGGCGAACCTGTCCTGCGGCTTGCGGATCACGTAGAGCAGCTCATCGTGGCTGTCGACGTAACGGCCTCGGGTGAGCCAGGAGATGGCGGTGCAGGTGATTCGCATCGACGATGATAGCCCGGACGGCTGGGCGGGGCGGGTCAGCTCGCTCGCCCGCGCGGCGATGACGAGACCGCGCAGCAGCGCGTAGCCCGCGATGCCCTCGGCGCTGACCGCCTTCTCGTAGACCGGCGGGAACGGCCCGGGGGTACCGGGACGGAAGCGGGACCAGACGGCCTTGCGCAGCGAGGCCGGCAGCAGCCGGTCGAGCAGGGCCGCCGCGCAGTACCGGTCACCGGTCCTGATCAGCAGCAGGCCGCCCGGCTTCAGCGCGCTGACCAGCCGGTCGAGCACGAGCTCGACGTTGTGGACCCGCTCCAGCAGCAGCGCGCAGTAAACAATGTCGTAGTCGCGCTGCTTGATCGGGACGGTGCGCAGGTCGCCGGTGATCACGTCCTCGTAGCCGCCCTCCGGTCCGCCCTCGGCCCTGCGCAGCACCTGCCGGGCGACCTCGCTGTCGGCGTCGACGACGGTGACGCAGATCTCAAAGCCGCCCTCGGTCAGCTCGCCGATGCCCAGTTCGGACAGTGGCGCCAGGCAGCCGGCCTGGAGCAGGCTGACCTGCGCGCCCAGGCACCGCAGCACGTAGTCCCGCAACGGGCCGGCGAAGAACCGGCTCGTGCTCCGCCTGCTCACCGGCGGAGTCCCACGCCTCGCGGTCGCCATAGCAGCGAATGGTAACTCAATAAATACTCAGTGTGCCGAATTTGCCTGTATGGCGGTCTGCTTCGGTGATCTTGTCCATCGGCTGACGTTTCCGGGGTCGTAAGGGACCGGTCTTGGGCTGTCGCTGTGGTGTGGTCGGCGGGTACGTAAACTGGGAGGGTTGAAGTCGTGTGCCCCTGCCGCAGCGGGGTGCCGCACGCGGGTGAGACCGCGCTCGCTTCCACCATGGAACCTCGCTGATCCGGAACCCCGCTAACCCCACGTTGGGATGCCATGAGCCTTGTCGGACTACTCGACGCCGTAGCCGAAGACGCCCAGCTCCGCACCGCGCTCGCCAGCCAGCCAGACGAGCCGCAGGAGCGCGAGCGGGACCTCGTCGCGCCCTCGGCGCTGCGGCCGCTGCTGGTCGCGGCGCTCGCCAGCGGCACCGTCGGCGGGCACGGACCGGGCGGCGCGGGGAGCTTCGTGCTCGCGGTGACCGCGACCGCGCGCGAGGCCGAGGACCTGGCGGCGGGGCTCGGCGGGTTCCTGCCGCCGCACACGGTCGCCGTCTTCCCGGGCTGGGAGACGCTGCCCCACGAGCGCCTGTCTCCCCGGTCGGACACCGTGGGCGAGCGGATCGCGGTGCTGCGCAGGCTCGCGCACCCGGGGGCGGCCGGGGACGCGGTCGGCGGGCCGCTGCGCGTGGTCATCGCGCCGGTGCGGGCCATCCTCCAGCCAGTCGTCGCCGGGCTCGGCGACCTGGACCCGGTGCGCCTGTCCGTCGGCGACGACGCCGACCCCGAGGACGTGATCACGCGCCTGGTCGAGATCGGCTACGCCCGGGTCGAGATGGTGACCAAGCGGGGCGACCTCGCGGTCCGCGGCGGGCTGCTCGACGTGTTCCCGCCGACCGAGGAGCATCCGCTGCGGATCGAGTTCTTCGGCGACACCGTCGAGGAGATCCGGGTCTTCAAGGTGGCCGACCAGCGCTCCGCGGGCGAGGCCGGGCACGGGCTCTGGGCACCTCCCTGCCGGGAACTGCTGCTCACGCCGGCCGTGCGGGCCCGGGCCAAGGAGCTCGCGGCCAAGCACCCGGGCGTGTCCGACATCCTCGGCAAGATCGCCGACGGGATCACCGTCGAGGGCATGGAGGCGTTCGCCGCGGTCCTGGCCGACCGCATGGAACTGCTGATCGACTACGTGCCGCTCGGCGGCATGGTGCTGACCTGTGACCCCGAGCGGATCCGGACCCGGGCGGCCGAGCTCGTCTCGACCAGCCAGGAGTTCCTCGAGGCGTCCTGGGCGAGCGCCGCGGCCGGCGGCGACGCGCCGATCGACCTCGGCGGCTCCGCCTTCCAGCCGATCGCCGACATCCGCGCGACCACCGCCGAGCTCGGCATCCCGTGGTGGACGCTCGCCCCCTTCGGCCTGACCGAAGAGGGCGTGGAGACCGACCAGGGGGCGTCTGGCCGGGTTGACGGGGAATCGGGGGATGAGAGCGGGCACGGGACGTTCGGCATCACGATTGGGGCCCAGGCCGCTCCGGCCTATCGCGGCGAGACCAGCCGCATGATCGACGACGTGCGCCACTGGCTCTCCGACGGATGGCGCGTGGTGCTCGTCACCGAGGGGCACGGGCCGGCCAAGCGGCTGGCCGAGGTGCTGCGGGGCGAGGGGTTCGGCGCGCGGCTCGGCGACATCGACGCCGAGCCGGAGAGCGGCGTGCCCTACGTGACCACCGGCGAGCTGCGGCAGGGGTTCTCCTGGCCCGCGGTCAAGCTGGCGGTGCTCACCGAGGCCGACTTCGCGGCGCGCGGCTCCACCCGGCCGGGCGTGCGGGACGAGCGGCGCATGCCGTCGGCCCGGCGGCGCGGCGGGGTCGACCCGCTGCAGCTGCGGCCGGGCGACTACGTGGTCCACGAGCAGCACGGGGTCGGCCGGTTCGTCGAGATGACCAGCCGGACCGCGGCGGGCGCGACCCGTGAGTACCTGGTGCTCGAGTACGCCCCGGCTAAGCGCGGCCACCCGCCGGACCGGCTGTACGTGCCGACCGACCAGCTCGACGAGGTAACCAAGTACTCGGGCGGCGAGTCGCCCGCCCTGCACCGGCTCGGCGGCGCGGACTGGGCCAAGACCAAGGGCCGGGCGCGCAAGGCGGTCCGCGAGATCGCGGCCGAGCTGATCCGGCTGTACTCGGCCCGGATGGCCTCGCCCGGGCACGCGTTCGGGCCGGACTCGCCCTGGCAGCGCGAGCTTGAGGACGCGTTTCCCTACGTGGAGACGCCCGACCAGCTCTCGGCGATCGACGAGGTCAAGCGGGACATGGAGAAGCCGATCCCGATGGACCGGCTGATCTGCGGCGACGTCGGGTACGGCAAGACCGAGATCGCCGTGCGGGCCGCGTTCAAGGCGGTGCAGGACGGCAAGCAGGTGGCGGTGCTGGTGCCGACCACGCTGCTGGCCCAGCAGCACTTCAACACGTTCTCCGAGCGGTACGCGCCGTTCCCGGTGTCGGTCAAGCCGATGTCGCGCTTCCAGACCGGGGCCGAGGTGGCCGAGACCCAGCGCGGGCTGGCCGACGGGACCGTGGACCTGGTCATCGGCACCCACCGGCTGCTGTCGGCCGAGACCCGGTTCAAGCGTCTCGGCCTGGTGATCATCGACGAGGAGCAGCGGTTCGGCGTCGAGCACAAGGAGTACCTCAAGCGGCTGCGCACCGAGGTGGACGTGCTCGCGATGTCGGCGACGCCGATCCCGCGAACCCTGGAGATGGGCGTCGCCGGGATCAGGGAGATGTCCACGATCTTGACCCCGCCGGAGGAACGGCACCCGGTGCTCACCTTCGTCGGCGCGTACGACGAGAAGCAGATCGGGGCGGCGATCCGGCGCGAACTGCTGCGTGACGGGCAGGTCTTCTTCGTGCACAACCGGGTGCAGTCGATCCGCAAGGTCGCCGCCCGGCTGCAGGAGATCGTGCCCGAGGCCCGCATCCAGGTCGCCCACGGCCAGATGAACGAGCACGAGCTCGAGAAGATCATGGTCGACTTCTGGGACCGGTCGTTCGACGTCCTGGTGGCGACGACCATCGTCGAATCCGGGCTCGACATCCCCAACGCGAACACGCTGATCGTGGACCGGGCCGACGCCGCCGGGCTGTCCCAGCTCCACCAGCTGCGCGGCCGGGTCGGGCGCGGCCGGGAACGGGCCTACGCCTACTTCCTCTACCCGCCGGAGAAGCCGCTGACCGAGACCGCCCACGAGCGGCTGGCCACGGTGGCCCAGCACACCGAGATCGGCGCGGGCATGTACGTCGCGCTCAAGGACCTGGAGATCCGGGGCGCGGGCAACCTGCTCGGCGGCGAGCAGTCCGGGCACATCGCCGGGGTCGGCTTCGACCTCTACATCCGGATGATCGGCGAGGCGGTGCGCGAGCTGAAGGACGACGCGCCGCCCGAGCGGGCCGATGTGCGGGTCGAGCTGCCGGTGAACGCGCACATCCCGCACGACTACGTGCCGGGCGAGCGGCTGCGGCTGGCCGCGTACACGTCGATCGCCGCGATCGACTCCGAGGACGATGTGGCCGGGGTCCGCGACGAGCTTCGTGACCGGTACGGAGAGCTGCCGGAGCCGGTGGAGACGCTGCTCGACGTGGCCCGGCTGCGGTCTACCGCGCGGCGGGTCGGGCTGACCGATATCACCCTTCAGGGGTCGTTTGTGCGGTTCGGGCCGGTTGCCTTGCCTGATTCGCGTGTGGTGCGGGTTCAGCGCCTATACCCGAAGACACTCCTCAAGCCGGCGGTGCGTACCATGCTGGTACCGGTGCCGAAGGCCGGGGCCTCGAGCGGAGGCTTCGGCGGGGAACCGCTGCGCGACACCGCGCTGCTCGCGTGGTGCGCGGAGGTCGTCCGTTCGGTACTGTCCGAGTCGTAGCTTTCCGCTGTCGGTTTGATGTGTTGGAGGATCTCGCGTGTTTGGCAGGAAGAGGGTCCGTCGTGCGGCCGCGCTCGGTGCCGCCGGCCTTGGTGCGTGCGCGCTGCTCGCCGCGTGCTCCCCGGCGAAGATAGGTTCCGCCGCGATCGTCGGCAACCAGCGGATCACACAGTCAACCCTTGACACCCAGGTGGCCAACCTCCAGGGGAGCGCGAAGGCGTACGGCAGCCAGATCCAGCTGACCAGCGCGCAGATGCCCGGCGCGGTGCTGTCCTGGCTGGTCAGGTTCTCCATCGTGGACCAGATGGCCTCCTCGGCCGGCATCACGGTGAACCAGTCGCAGGTGCAGGCGGGGGTGGCGAGCATCCAGTCCCAGGCCTCGTCCGCCGCTTCCTCCGACGGCTACAGCAGCGGCGCCGCCTTGCTGATCGGCGTGGGGGTCTCACCCCAGATGCTGACCTCGCTCGGCCAGTACCAGGCCCAGGAGATCGCCTACGCGGAGAAGGTCAACGGGGGCAAGCTGCCGACGACCACGGCGCAGAACACCACCGTGACCAACGCGCTCACCAAGGCGCAGTGCCAGGCCTCGAAGACGCTGAACATCCAGATCAGCCCGCAGTTCGGCCGGCTGGACTACTCGGATTACTCAATCGTGGCCACCCCCAACACGCTGTCGCAGCCGACGGGAACGCCGTCGCCTGCTTCCACCGCGGGGCTCGCCCCGGCGTGCTGACGGTCCTGCTGACCAGCCCGCGGGTAGCACCGGGGCTGCTGAGCTGGGATGCCTGGTCGGCGATGCGGGGCGCGTCACGGGTGCTGGCGGGGTCTGGTTCTGCTGGTCCTGGTTCCGCTGGTTCTGGTTCCGCTGGTTCTGGTTCTGGCGGGCATCCGCAGGTTGCCGCGCTGGTCTCTTCCGGGGTGACGGTCGAGGTTGTCGACACGCCTGCTTCTGATGTGGAGGGGCTTGCGGCGCTGCTGTCCTCGGCTGCCGCTTCCGGGCCGGTCGTGTGGCTCGCCTGGCCTGGGGAGGCGGCGGATCCCGCGCTGCTTGAGGCTCTGTCGGTGCCCTTTTCGGTGCTGAACGGGTCGCCTGACCTGCCGGGGGCGCACCTGCTCGACCTGGTGGCGATCACCGACCGGCTGCGGGTCTCCTGCCCGTGGGACCGGGAGCAGACGCATACGTCGCTGCTGCGGTACCTGATCGAGGAGGCCTACGAGGCGGCCGAGACGATCGAGGACGGCGACCTGGGGGCGCTGCGCGAGGAGATCGGTGACGTTCTCTTCCAGGTGTTCTTCCACGCGCGGGTCGCTTCTGAGCGGGCTGCTGTTGATGACGGGTTCACGATCGACGATGTGGCTGACACGCTGGCGGCGAAGCTGATCAGGCGGCATCCGCACGTGTTCGGGTCGGTTTCGGTGTCGTCGGCGGGCGAGGTCAACGCGAACTGGGAAGCCATCAAGAAGGCCGAGCGCGCGGAGAAGGCGGCGTTGGCCGGTGGTGCTGATGCTGGTAATGGTTCTGGGGTGGCGTCGGCGCTTGACGGGGTGCCGTTCGGGCAGCCGGCGTTGTCGCTGGCGGCGCAGCTTTTGCGGCGTGCCGAGCGGGGTGGTGTTCCGGTGCCGGTCGATGGAGCCGGCGCCGTCGCGGACGGCTTGGACGGTGGCTCTGAGCTGACTGGCGAGCGGGTCGGCGCGGAGCTGATGGCGTTGGCGGCGCGTGCTCAGGCGGCCGGGTTCGACCCAGAACTGGAGCTGCGGGCTGCCGCCCGTCGGTTCGCCGACCAGGTACGCGACTCCGAACGCCAGCGTCACTCGTAAGGCGCCTGCTTCTACTCCCTGGCTTGTTCAACGACGGCGTCGTACATGAACGTCTCCTCCTGGGCATTGATGATGGGAGGCAGCGTGGCCCGGTGCTGCTGGGCTCGCCGTGAGTCCGGGTCCTGGTGCACGGCCGCCTCGATGCGTTCGTAGGACGCCCTGTCGTCGTACTCCCAGATGGCGACCACGCGGGTGTCTTCGGTTTCCCACCGGCCGACCAGTCGAGCCCCGTGGCGGAGCTGCACGGGCAGCAGGTGGGTGCGGAAAAAAGAATGGAAGACCACGAGGTTCTCGGGGACCGCGTTGTAGATGCGCATGCGGTAAAACATTGACCAATTATCACCGAAGCGTGCCTGGTTATGTGCGGAACTGTGCGGTGTGATTGCCGACTTATGGCACTGTGGCCCGATGCAGCCGCCGTTCAGAACTAAGCTGCTCAAATGCCGTCGCAACATATTTATGTGATTGGCTACAGCTTTCCGACTGTATCGCCTGCGGATGGAACTCCACAGGCGGCGGACAAGATCTGATTCATAGCAGTAATCTGATGTTTCCAATCATAATTTTCAACAACCTTTCTGCG
>Ga0302314_10016082_pt1 | contig 12669 bp, 13 predicted proteins | sample III_Palsa_N2_3_FD_200533 | JGI IMG/M metagenome (GOLD analysis project Ga0302314, IMG submission 200533) | Peat permafrost microbial communities from Stordalen Mire near Abisko, Sweden - III_Palsa_N2_3 | ecosystem: Environmental > Terrestrial > Soil > Palsa > Peat permafrost | place: Sweden...
TCGGGCGCGACGAGGCTACCTTCACCCTCGAGGTACGCAACGACGGCCTGCGCGCCGCCGCGCGGAGCGCGCCCGAGGCCGGGGGCATGGGTCTGCGCCTGGCGGCGTTCGAGGCGCTGCAGCTCGGCGGGGTGGTTGAGTTTGGACCCGCCGGGGACGGCGTGTGGCGGATGCGGCTGGTGGTGCCGGTGGAGCAAGCGGCGTGAGCGGCGGTGTCGAGCGATGACCTTGGCCGCCGACGAGCGCCGCCTGTGCGTGCTCGTGGTCGACGACCACGACGTGGTCCACTGGGGCTGGCGCGTCCTGCTCGGCAAGCAGCCGTGGGTCGACCGCTGCCTCGCCGCGCGCACGGGCGCGGAGGCGATCGAGCTCACGCGGCGTCACCGGCCCGACGTCGCGCTCGTCGACCTGTTTCTCGCCGGCGAGTCGGGCGCCGACGTGTGCGAGTCGATCCGCGAGGCGTCGCCAACCACGCGGGTGCTCCTGATCTCAGGTGCGGGCAAGATCTCGCCCTACGCCGCACGCGCTGCCGGCGCGTCGGGGTTCGTCTCCAAGGATTGGGACGGCCACGATGTCGCCATGGCCGTGCGCATGGTCGGCCTCGGGATGACCATGTTCCCCCCGCGCGCCGAGCAGCCCTCATCGCTGCTCACCGAGCGCGAGCGCGAGGTCCTCGACCTCATAGCCGCCGGCTCCACCAACCGCGAGATCGCCGAGCGCCTCTACCTCTCGCCCCACACCATCAAAGAGCACACAAGCACGCTCTACAAGAAGCTCCGAGCACGCAACCGAGCTGAGGCGGTGCAGCGCGCGCAGAGGATCGGGCTGCTCGGTTAGCGCGCCCTACCTCTTCTTGTGGATCGCGATGGTGATCGTCCGCGTCACCTTCTCCACGCCGCTGCTCGTCTTGACGCCGAGCAGGACGCCCGCCCCCTTCACATGGCCGTGGTGGGTGGCAAAGTACTTCTTGCCCGTCTTCGTCAGCTTGACGGCGAGCTTGTCCAGGCCCTTACGGTGGATCGTAAACGTGCCGGTGGCCAGCGTGATCGTCTTGTGGCGCGTGCGCTTGCTGTCGGTGCTCGCGCGGGTGGCGTTGGCCGTAACGACCGGGTCGATGGTGATCGTGATGGTGACCGTGCACGGTGTCGAAGCGCAGGTCACGGTGATCGTCACGCTGGTTCCGCTGCTCGAGCCCTCGCTGCCGATCGAGGCGGCGATCGCGTCCTTCGCGTCGAACTGCTGCGCGAAGATGGAACCGTTGTCGGTCCATGTCGCCCAGCCCTGGCCGGTGGGGCCGACGGCGCTGGTGACATCGCTGGCTCCGCCATCGGTATCGGGGTTCAAGGTCGTCGGTCCAGTCCAGCTCGCACCCGCGTTGCTGCTGTAGACGAGGCTGATCGGGCCGCCGCCGCCGCCGAGGAGGAAGGTCCCGTATACGCCACCGGCGCCGTCCTGGGAGACGGCCGAATCCTCTTCGCTCGCGTTCCCGGCGATCGTCACCGGCGGCGTGTCGAAGTTCTCGTGCGCCTGGTCGAAGCGGTGGTAGACGATGTCATTGTTCGCGGTGCTGTGCTCGAGGACGCCGAATCCGCTCGGGCCACCGCCGACGGCGGGGTAGTCCACGTTACAGTCGGCCTGCGCGGTGAGCACCTTCCAGGCGCTGCCGGCACCGGCCGCCGAAGTACTGTCGTAGTCGTTGACCGCACTCTGCACGCCGCTGCCGTAGGCATAGGCGGTGCCTTCGCCCGCGGGGCATCCGAGCGGTCCATTACTGAAGTCCGTGTCGAAGATGCCCATGACCCCCGGGTTCGCCCCGGTCTGAGACGCGTACTGACCGCCCAGGTTTGCGACCTGATCAGCATTCGTGTCCGGCTCGAGCACCGAGTACAGCTCGTACGCCGGGCACATAACGGTGGAGCACTCCGCCGGCGAGCTGAGCGGGAACGCATCGAAAGTCGGGGCCGCTCCCACGTTGGGCACGAAGCTTGCCGCGCTTATCCAGCCGTAGCCGAGCACGTTCGTCCCGGGCACGACGACCGCACTCACCGGTCCTGTGTCAGCGCTGAGGATGCCATCGGCGACTGATAGGCCGCCGTTCACGCTCGAGAAGGTCGCGCCGCCGTCGGTGGATTCCCACTCCTGCTCGGGGATGTAGTCGCCGGCGTTCGAACCGGCCGTGCCGTAGACGTCTGCGAGCAGAATGAGCGTGGATCCGTCGACCAGCACCTGGACGCCGTCGATGTTCGTGCCGCTGTCGGCAGGAGCGAGCGTCCCCGTGTGCGAGCAGCCCTTGGCCCCGGCCGGAAGCACGCAGTATTGGACGAGATCGGTGGTGGCGGGCGGCAAGTCCTTCGTGTTCGCCCAGGCGATGTACGCGGTGCCCGCGGAGTCGACGGCGACCGCCGGAGGACCGCTTTCGAACGGTGTACCCACGTTGATTGGCGTGCCGCTGACAGCCAGCGCGTTCGCCGCGAAAGCGGACATCACGGCCATCGTGAGCAGGCTGAGCAATGCGGTGTGCCGAAGCGTCCGGCGCGATGCCATCGGGCAACGGGCACTAGCGAACGTGCGTGCAATGGTGCGAAACATCCCAGACCCCGATCTCTTTCATGGTCCCGTCTGGAGACGTGGCTTCCACGGACGGTCGAAGTATCAATTGATACTACATCCGAAGCCAGAACGCGCAGCCGGAGGAAATCGCGGCTACCGACCAAGTCACGCTCGGTCGGAGCGGACCCACGGTCGCCCCCCGGAAGATGGCAGCCACAGTCCAGACCTCGCCCCGGTCCCGTCCATCTTCCAAGGGAAGTCGGGGGATAACGACCGACCAGGGCGCCGGTCGCCCACGTATCCCCCGTCTTCCCCCCGATCGGGGGGTCGCAGCAGGCGACCCCGTATCCGTGGCGAAGCCCGTGCGTAGGTTGAACTGACGCATGACGACCACCGCCATTCTCTTTCCCGGTCAGGGGAGCCAGACGCCCGACATGCGGGATGACGTCGAGCGCATCCGCCCGGACCTGCTCGCGCTCGCGATCGAGTGCGTTGGCGAGGATCCGTTCTCGCTCGTGCAGGAGGGCACGCGATTCGCGCAACCGGCGATCTTTTGCGCCAGCCTCGCCGGCTGGGACACGCTCGGCCGGCCGGCCGCCGACTACATGGCCGGGCACTCGCTCGGCGAGTTCGCGGCGCTCGTCGCCGCCGGCGTGCTGAGCGAGCGCACCGCGCTCGAGCTCGTAGCGCTGCGTGGGCGGCTGATGCAGGAGGCGGGCGAACGCGCCGGGGACGGCGGGATGCTCGCGTTACTCGGCGCCGGCGCGGCCGATCACGCCCAGGAGATCGCCGCCTCCCACGGGCTCGCCGTGGCCAACGACAATTCGCCGCAGCAGGTCGTCCTCTCCGGCGCGCGCGAAGCGTTCGAGGCGGCGAGCGACGCGGCCCGAGAGCTCGGGCTACGACCGATGGAGCTGCCGGTCACGGGCGCCTTCCACTCGCCGATGATGGCGAGTGCGGTGCCCGAGTTCGAGGCGGCGCTCGCCAAGGCTGAGCTGACGGCGAGCGCTCCCCTCGCGGTCACCGTGATCTCCGCGGTCACCGCTGAGCCGTTCGACGACGTGCGCCGGCGGCTGGCCGAGGCGCTGACCATGCCCGTGCGCTGGCGCGAGGTGGTGCTCGCGATGCACGACCTCGGCGCGCGCCGCTTCGTCGAGGTCGGTCCGGGTCGGGTCCTCACGGGGCTGGTCAAGCGGACCGTCCGCGACGTGGAGCTCGTGAATGCCTGATCCCGCATTATCGGCGACCCTCGCCGGCCCATCGCTCCCCGCGGCGGCTCGCGACGCGGCCATCCTCTCGGTCGGCGCCGAGCTCCCGGAAGGGGTTCTGACGACGGCCGAGCTCGCCGAGCAACTCGACCTCAGCGAGGAGTGGATCATGTCGCGGACGGGAATCCGCGAGCGGCGGCGCGCGGCGCCCCACGAGCGATTGTCGGATTTCGCGGCGCGCGCGGGAGCGGCCGCGCTCGAGCGCGCCGGGGTCGATGCCGCCGATCTCGACCTCGTCCTCGTGGCGACCATGACCCCGGATGAGCTGACCCCGAACACGGCGCCGCTGGTGGCCGAGGCGCTGGGGGCAGTCCGTGCCGGTGCCTGCGACGTCGGCGCCGCCTGCACCGGCTGGTTATCGGGACTCGCGCTCGGCGCCGCGCAGATCGAGTCCGGTCGGGCCGATCTCGTCCTCCTCGTCGGAGCGGACTTCATCACCAGGATCACCGACTACGAAGACAAGCGAACGGCGCCGCTGTTCGCCGACGCCGCCGGTGCCGTCGTGCTCGGCGCCGCGAGCGGAACCTCGTCGGGCCGCATCGGGCCGGTGGTGCTCCGCTGCGATGGCTCGCACGCCGACACCATTCACGCGACCCACGAGGATCGACTGCTGCGGATGGACGGGCCCGAGGTCTATCGCAACGCGATCATGCGGATGACCGAGATCACGCACGAAGCGGTAGCGCGAGCCGGCCTCACGCTCGACGACATCGACCTGTTCGTCTATCACCAGGCGAACGCGCGTATCACGCGGGCGCTTGGCGACCGGCTGGGACTCCGGCCCGAGCGCGTGGTCGACTGCATCGAGCGTCTGGGCAACGCGTCCGCCGCGACGATCCCCGTCGGCCTGCTCGCCGCCGAAGAGGACGGTCGGCTGAGCCCTGGCGCGCGCGTGCTCGTGAGTGCCTTTGGCGCCGGCTTCACCTGGGGCGGCGGAGTGATCGAATGGAGCGGAGCGCGAGATGGCTGAGAGGCCGGAGGGCTGCGCGCTCGTCACAGGCGCCTCGCGCGGGATCGGCGCCGCCATCGCCAGGTCGCTGGCGAGCGACGGCTGGCCGGTCGTCGTCAACTACCGAAGCGACGCTGACGGCGCTGCCGGCGTGGTCGCGGACGTCGAGGAGGCCGGCGGTCGCGCCGTCGCCCTCGCCGCCGACGTTGCCGGACCCGACGCCGCCGAGGAGCTGTTCTCCGGGGCCGAGTCGCACTTCGGGGTCCCCGTGCTAGCGCTCGTCAACAACGCCGGTATCGCCGCCGACGATCTCATCTCGCTGCTGGGCGACGAGGAATGGCAGCGCGTCCTCGACACCAACCTCACGGGCGCCTTTCGCCTCACCCGGCGCGCGCTGAAGTCGATGATGCGCGCCCGCTTCGGACGGATCATCAACATCTCGTCCATCGTCGGCCTGCGGGCCAATCCGGGGCAGGCCAACTACGCCGCCGCCAAGGCCGGGCTCATCGCCATGACCAAGACGGTGACCGTCGAGGTCGCCCGCCGCGGGATCACCGCCAACGCGGTGGCGCCAGGGTGGATCGATACCGACATGACCGCCGGCGTGGAGAGCGCACTGCTCAGCAACGTCCCGGCCCGGCGGGCGGGAACCCCGGACGAGGTCGCCGCGTGCGTGAGCTTCCTTGCCTCCGACGCCGCCGCTTACGTCAACGGGGCGGTCCTCACCGTCGACGGCGGCCTGGCGGCCTAAGACCCCCTTTACAGACAACAGCAAGAAAAGGACAGGAGCAACAATGTCAGTCACCACAGAGCAGGTCGAGAGTCGCGTCGTCGAGACGCTGGCCAGCTTCGGCCCCGACGCCAGCCAGATCACCCGCGACGCCACCTTCGAGGAGCTCGACATCGACTCGCTCGATCTCGTCGAGCTCGCCCAGGTCGTCGAGGACGATTACGCAGTGATTCTCAAGGGCGAGGACATGAAGGAGCTCAAGACCGTGGGCCAGGCGATCGACTTGATCGTCAGCCGCGCGGAATAAGTGTGGCCAACGCGGCTAAAGGTGGTGTCCCGATGAGACGCCGGGTAGTGGTAACCGGTCTCGGCGCGGTCACGCCGCTGGGCGTAGGCGCCGGCGAGCTCCACGAACGCTGGGCGGCCGGCGAATGCGGGATCGAGGATGGGGCCGGAGCGTGCTCCGACTTCGACCCCAAGGAGTTCCTGTCCACCAAGGAGACGCGGCGCACCGATCGCTTCTCCCAGCTAGCGCTCGTCGCCAGCGGCGAGGCGCTCGCACAGGCGGGATGGAATGGAGACCATGCCGGGTATGACCCGCTGCGCGTCGGGTGCGTGCTGGCGACCGGGATCGGCGGTATTCACACCGTCGAGAGCAACCACGACGTCATGCGTGACAAGGGCGCGAGGGCGGTGTCGCCGCTCGGCGTGCCGTCGTACATGCCCAACGCCGGAGTCGCGGCGGTGGCAATGAAGTACGGCATTCACGGTCAGACCTACGGTGTCGTGTCGGCGTGCGCGAGCGGCGCGCACGCGATCGGTTCGGCGCTGCGCATGATCCAGTACGGAGATGCTGACGCGGTCATCGCCGGCGGCTCGGAGGCCACCCTGACCGAGTTCGGCTTCGCGTGCTTCAACGCGCTGCAGGCGCTCTCGGAGGAGGGCATCTCGAGGCCGTTCGATGCGCGTCGCGACGGCTTCGTCATGGGCGAGGGCGCGGGCGTGCTCGTGCTCGAGGAAGCTGAGGCCGCGCGGGCGCGGGGGGCGACGATCCTCGGCGAGGTGCTGGGCTACGCCGCCACCTCTGACGCCCACCACCTGACGGCGCCCGATCCCACCGGCGGTCCGGCTGCGGGTGCGATCGGCCTGGCGCTCAAAGACGCCGGGAAGACCGCCGAGGACATCGACTACATCAATGCGCACGGCACCTCGACGCCCCTCAACGACCTGGCGGAGACGAAGGCACTGAAGCTCGCCCTCGGCGAGGAGCGGGCTAAGCAGATCCCGATCTCGTCGACCAAGTCGGCGATCGGTCACCTGCTCGGTGCGGCGGGCGCCGTCGAGGCGGTCGCGACCTTCGCGGCCCTGCGCGCGCGTGTGATCCCGCCGACCCTCGGCTACGAGGTTCCCGATCCGGAGCTCGACCTCGATTACGTGCCGAGCGAGGCGCGTCCACTGATCATGTCCAACGGGCACCCGCCGGTGGCGATCTCGAACTCGTTCGCCTTTGGGGGCCATAACGTAACTCTCGTTCTGGGTGGAGGCGAATGACACGATGGCGATGACCGTTGAGGCAGTACTTCCCTCGAGCGCCCGGCTCACGCCGCGCGAGCGCCTCGAGGCTCTGTGCGACGCCGGCAGCGTCCAGGTGATGCGCTCCGGCGTGACCTCGGCACGTCTGGGGGCGCGAGCCCGGCCCGGCGACGGGGTCGTCGGCGCCACCGGAACGGTCGACGGGCGGCCGATCGTCTGCTATGCCCAGGACGGCAGCTACCTCGGTGGCTCGCTCGGAGAGCGTCACGCTGACACCGTCGTGCGCGTGCTCGAGACCGCACGCAAGGGCCGCATCCCGGTGATCGCCTTCGTGGAATCGGGGGGTGCCCGCATGCAAGAGGGCTCGGCCGCGCTCGGAGGCTACGGAAGGGTCTTCCGTGAGACGATCAGGCTCGGCGGCGTCGTGCCGCAGATCTCGGTGGTGTCGGGCAACTCGGCCGCGGGCGGTGCCTACTCGCCGGCGCTCACCGACGTGACCCTGATGACCGAGGACGCCTCGATGTTCCTCACCGGTCCGGCAATCGTCCGCGAGGCGCTCGGGGAGGTCGTCGACGCCGCCGAGCTCGGGGGGCGCCGCGTGCACGAGCGCAACGGCGTCTGTCACCTCGTCGAGCGCGACGTCGTTGCCGCCGCGGCCCGGGTGCGCTCGCTGCTCGGCTACCTGCCCTCGTCGTCGAGCGAGCCGCCTCCCCTCGCTGCCCCCAAGGATCCCGCCTCCCCCGATCCGGGCGCCGCCGTGCCTCTCGAGCAGCGGCGCGTGTACGACGTGCGAGACGCCGTCGACGGAATCGTCGACGCGGACTCGCTGCTCGAGCTGTGCCCGCGCTGGGCGCGGAACATGGTCACCGCCCTCGCCCGGATCGACGGCCGGCCGGTCGGGGTGGTCGCCAACCAGCCGCGCTACCTCGGCGGCGTGATCGACGCGGTGGCCTCGGAGAAGGCGGCGCGGTTCATCGGCTTCTGCAACTCGTTCGGGCTGCCCCTGATCGCCATCGTCGACACGCCGGGCTTCATGCCCGGCACGCGCCAGGAGCGGGCCGGAGTGATCCGGCACGGCGCCTCGCTGCTGCGGGCGTTCGCGTCGGCCACCGTGCCCACTCTCACCGTCGTGCTGCGCAAGGCCTACGGCGGCGCATACATCGCGATGAACTCCCGCGACCTCGGGTCCGACCTCGTCCTCGCCTGGCCGAACGCCGAGCTCGGGATCATGAGCGCGCGCGCCGCGGTGGGGATCGTCCACCGCCGCGAGCTCGCCGCCGCCGATGATGTCGACTCGGAGCTCGCCCGCCTCGCCGACGTGTACGCGGGCGAGCATCTGCGCGCCGCCGCCGCGGCGTCCGCCGGGCACATCGACGAGATCGTGGAGCCTCGGCACACGCGCGAGCGACTGGCCTGGGCGTTGCGCACGCTGGCGGGGTCTCGCCAGTGATCCTGGCGGACAAGCGCCTGCTCATAACCGGCGTAATCACCAAGGACTCGATCGCCTTCCACGCCGCCGAGCAGGCTCAGCGCGAGGGAGCCGAGGTGCTCTTGACCAGCTTCGGACGCGTGCGGCGGATGACCGAGCGAGCGGCGGCCCGGCTCCCGAAGCCGGTCGACGTGCTCGAGCTCGACGTGAACAGCCCGGCGGACCTCGAGGCCGTGGTCGAGGAGCTGCGCGGGCGCTGGGGCGGTGTGGACGGGGTGCTGCACGCGATTGCCTACGCGCCCGAGGATGCCTTGGGGGGCCGTTTCATGACCACTCCCGTGGACAGCGCGGCGCAGGCCTTCACCACCAGCGCCTTCTCGCTGAAAGCTCTCGCCGCCTCGCTCGCCCCCCTGATGGCGGCGGGCTCGAGCATCGTCGGCCTCGACTTCGACGCCACGGTCGCGTGGCCGGTGTACGACTGGATGGGCGTCGCCAAGGCGGCGCTCGAGTCGGTCTCGAGATATCTCGCCCGCGATCTCGGTCCGAGCGGAATCCGCGTCAACCTGGTCGCGGCCGGGCCGCTGGGCACGGTCGCGGCGCGCGGGATCCCGGGCTTCGAGCAGCTCGCCGACCTGTGGCGGGCGCAGTCCCCGCTGGACTGGGACGTCGAGGATCCGGCGCCGGTCGCGAGCGCGATCTGCTTTCTGCTCTCCGATTACGCCCGGGCGATCACGGCGGAGATCATCCACGTGGACGGGGGCTTCCACGCCATGGGCGCGCCCGTCGATCCGCCGCCCGTCACCTGAACAGATCCTCGGCGGCGGGGCGGATGAGCGCTACCGCGCCGGGACCATCGGCGTCGGTGACGTGCCGGCCGGCTCCGCGCACGATGATCACCGGCTGGCCGCCGTCCTTGGTGCGTACGAGGTCCGCCGCGGCTGCGAGCTCGTCGGCGGTGGCCAACAGCGTGGCGTGGAGCTCGCGTCCCGCACGGTCGGTACGCCCTCGCCAATCGTCGAATGGAGAGATCCCGGCGCACCCGATCGCGATGTCGCACTGGCCCTGACGCCAGGCGCGACCGAACGAGTCGGTGATCACCACGCCGGGCCGGACGCCGGTCAGCGCGTGCAGGCGGGCGCGCAGCGCCCGTGCCGAACCGTCGGGGTCTCGCGGCAGCGTGATCACCGTGCCCGGCGTGGACGCGTTGGAGGCGTCGACGCCGGCGTTGGCGCAGACGAAGCCATGATGGGTCACGCAGATGAGCACCCCGCGCTCGGCCCGGAGCACCTCGCGGGACTCGTCGAGGATGACCTGTACCTGGCGTGGATCCTTGCCGAGCTCGCGGGCGAGCTCGCGAGCTCGCCCGCCGGGGGAGACGTCGGCCAGCGCCTGGATGCGCCCTTCGGACTTGGAGACAGCCTTGTGGGCGACCACCACCACATCCCCGGCCTCGAGCGCGAGATCGCCCTGGGCGGCGGCCGCGATCAGGACTGCGAGGTCCGCGCCCTGCTCGATCTCAGGGAGGCCTGCCAGCGCGGCCGCGGTCAGCATCGGGCGACGGTCAGGTCCGGCTACGAAGCATCTGGCTGAGCATGCCCCGGGTGTGGGCCGCGCCTCCGTGCGAGTTCTGGAGCATCCCGCGGAGCACGTCCAGGTCGTCGGGGGTGTCGATGTCGAGCTCCAGGGAAGCGATGCTCACCACCTCGGGGACCGTCCCGGCCAATGTGGCGTCGGCGACGTGCCGCTCGCAGCTGTCGGGGCCGAAGGCCGGCGGCAGCGAATCCGGGGGGGTCAGGAGCAGTGCGTTCGTTCCCGTCCCATGGCGGTCGGGCACGATCAGCGCGGAAGGCACCTCGTGCGGCAGCGCGATCAGCGCGTCAACGTCCCGCGGAGCGAGCATCGGGCAATCCCCCGGCACGAGCAGCGCTCGGTCGTACTCGTGGTCGAGGGCGTAGCGCACGCCGAGCATGGCCGCGGGGCTCTGTCCCGGCTCCTCGTCGTCGAGGACCAGGGCGCCGTGGCCGCCCGCGATCTGCTGCGCCGTGTGATCGCGCGTGACGACGAGGATGTCCTCCACGGTGCTCGAGCGCCGCAGCGCGGTCAGGACATCGGAGAACATCGCCTCGGCCAGTGCTCGCCTCGGCCCGGGCGTGAGCATGGTCTCGAGGCGCTGCTTGGCCTCGGTGAAGTTCTTGATCGGAAGGACCGCGAGCGTGCGCATCGATGTGGAAAGCTAGTGGGTCTCACGGGCCGAGCGCCTCGGCGAAGCGGAGCGCCTCTTCGGCGACGCGTCGGCGGCCCGCGGCGTCGGCCATCAGCACGTCGGTCTCCAGCAGCGGAATGCGGTCGGTGCGCTCGTCGGCGAGGAGGCCGTCGATCACTCCCTCGTAGGCGATGGCCACGCCCTCCGCGTCGGACGCCAGGCCTGCAGACGCCATGAACTCCTTGGTAGGCCCCTTGAGCACCGCGCCGTTCACGAACGGGCTGACCGCCACCGCCGGGGCCGAGCTGGCGGTCAGAGCTTCGCGCAGGCCCGGCAGCGCGAGGATCGGGCCGATCGATATGACGGGGTTCGAGGGACCGATGACGATCGCGCCGGCGCCGGCGATGGCGTCGAGCACCTCTTGGCTCGGGGCCGCGGCGTGGACGCCTCGGAGGTCGACATCCTCGATCGGTCCCTTGCCGCCGGCGCGGATCATGAACTCCTGAAAGGGCCAGACCCGGCCGTGGGCACGTACCCACGTGCGCACGGGCCGGTCGCTCATGGGCAGGACGCGGGCGCCGACGCCGAGGGCGGTGGTGATGGCGGCGTGGGCCTCGGTCAGCCGCTCGCCCTCGTCGAGCCGGCGGGCGCGCTCGAGGCCCACCGCGAGGTCCCGATCGCCGAGGTTGAACCAGACGTCCACCCCGAGCTCGCGCAGCCCCTCCATCACCGAGAAGGTGTCCCCGGCCAGCCCCCAGCCGCGCTCGTCGATCCGGTCCGCGAGCCAGAAGGTCACCAGATCGGGGTCGGGGGAGACGTAGGCGCCATAGATCTCGACGTCATCCCCGGTGTTGGCGATGACGACGAGATCGTCGCCGACCACGTCGAGCATGCCGCGAGCCAGCTTGGCCCCGCCGGTACCGCCGGCGAGGACGACGACCGTCCCGCTCATTGGTGTTCGAGGCCGGTGATCTTGATTCCCGCGTGCGTCTTGTGGCGAATGTTGATGGAGATCAGCAATGGGGTCAACTGCTCGGCGATGCGGGCCATCTCGAGCCGACCGCAGTCGACGGCGCGCAGACCGCGGATCCTCTCCACCAGCTCGATGATGCGCGTCTTGTCCTCGCGCCCGTCGCCGCACACGAGCACGTCCTCGTCGAGCTGGTGATCGAGGTCGGTGAGGAGCGCCGCGCTCACCGTGTGCAGGGCGGAGACGACCCGGACCCCGTCAGGAACCATCTCCTGCGCCTGCTGCGCCGCCGAGCCTTGCCAGACGCCGAGCGACCTTGTCGCCTTTCCGCTCACGGCCGCGGCCAGGGGTACCGTCGAGTCGAGCACGAGCTGACCCTCGTGGAGCGCTCCCTTGAGGTTCGTGAGCGTCTCGGACTGGCTGCGAAAGGGAACGGTGAGGATGGCGATCTCGGCCCCCTGCGCCGCCTCTGCGTTCTCGAGGCCCGTGAACGAGCCCGCGGGCACCCGGTCCTGCGCTCGCTGCGCGGCCTCCACGGCCCGAGCCGCATCGCGCGAGCCGATCACGATCGGAGTACCGGTCTGGCCGAGCCGGAGCGCCAGGCCGAAGCCGAGCGCGCCCGTGCCTCCGATGATCGAGACTGGCGCCGGCACGTCAGGAGAGTCTATGGGCAATCGACTTCGTCGATTGCCTTAACGGATTTGGCTGGCGCCAAATCCGTCGGGGTTGCGTGGGGACCAAAGCCATGGCCCCGAGTTCCGCGGCCGCGGGTGACGCTCCTAAGGAATAGACGCTCCGGTGGACCCGACGCAGGCGGCCGGCCACGGCGCGCTCGTGGGCCGCGTTCGCGGTCAAGCCGAGATCGCGAAGCTGCCCAAGGTCTAATACCGCATGCTGAATGCTCGCCAGCGCCGCCAGCTTCGTCCACGGGAGCCTGGTCGAGAAAGCGCCCGCATAGTTCGCTTTCTCGACCAGGCTGCGCCATCACCCCGATGTTGACGCGGAAAACGTGACACGTGTGTGACGCATGTCGCAGC
>Ga0302314_10016084_pt1 | contig 12666 bp, 7 predicted proteins | sample III_Palsa_N2_3_FD_200533 | JGI IMG/M metagenome (GOLD analysis project Ga0302314, IMG submission 200533) | Peat permafrost microbial communities from Stordalen Mire near Abisko, Sweden - III_Palsa_N2_3 | ecosystem: Environmental > Terrestrial > Soil > Palsa > Peat permafrost | place: Sweden...
CTCGTCGAAGGGCTTAAAAGTACTTAGAGTCGCGTGATTCGCGGCGCAGTACGGTGAACCTTCATTGACGCGTGACGGTTTTCTGGATGCAGATAAGTCTCAAGCGACGTATCCATTACGCCAGTGAGAAAGCATAAGCGTAAGAAAAGTTACAAAATCATTGGCGAACGCACCAATGTCAAATAGGCCAGACACCTGTTTTGTGCGATGAGTCTCTAACGTAACCCGAGCTGCGCGCCCTGACGATAGATCCCTTCTTGCCGCGCTGCTTTTCGGGTTACGACCTCTATCTTCGGAGTGAAGGTTTTAGGGGCCGGCAAGAGAATCCTCATCATGATTTCGAAAATCATCCGGCACTCCACCAGCCCGATAGTGGGCCGACATCCGCATCAACAGCGCAACAAAATCCCTTGCATAGCCCGCCACGTCGAAGAGTCCCGACTGCTGCTTCTGGCGGATCAGCTTTGCACGCATGGCGGTCCGGTACGCTGCATCGCGCCCATACCTGATCGCCTGAGCCACAAAATCGTCGTCGGAAAGCACGTTCATTTCTTGCATGCCCAGATGATGGTTTAGGCTGCCAGCTACACGTGTCGCAAACGTTTCACCCGGCCGCGTTAGCACCGGGCAGTCAGCCCATAAGGCATCCGAGGCCGTGGTGTGGGCGTTGTAGTGCTCGGTATCGAGGAACAGATCGGCATGCCGGTAACGCGACATGTAAGGCAAGTGCAAAAGCGTTTCCATGAAGACTAGGCGGCTCGGATCCACACCTATGAATCGGGCTGCCTCACGCAATCGCTCGTCAGCCCTGCCGGGGCCGCTCAGAAGCCACAGCACACTGCCAGGCACGCGCTGCAAAACACGCATCATGCGTGCGAAACTGCGAGGGTTGAGCTTATAACTGGCATTGAAACACGCATACACAACCCCGGGCGAAGGTGGCAAGCCGCACAACTCACGCGAAGGCGGTTTGCCAATGACTCGGGTCGGGTCCGTGCACATGTAGCATCGGTCCAGATACACCACATTCTCGGAAAAATGAGACGACAACGACTCGGGCAAGACAAACCGGTCGGCGATCAGGTAGTCGGTAAATTCACCCCCGATGGTCCCCGGGTAGCCAATCCAGCTTGCCTGGATCGGCGCCGCACGGAACGGAGCCACTTGCGGAAGGCGTCCGTTGCAGTATCCGTCTATCTCTAACAGGATCTCCACGCCTGTTTCGCGCACCTTCTCCGTCAACTCGCGTGGCGACAAGGTGGATACCTCATAAAACGAGTACGCAGCTGCAATCATCCGTTGCCGTCGGGTGCCTTTTGACGGCGTACCCGTGGAAAAAAGATGTAACTCCACCGCACTACCCTTCAATTGCTCAAAGAGCGCAATAGTAAGAATCGCCATCGGGTGCGCACCTAGGCCACACGAGACGATGCCGACACGCAACTTACCCCCTCTAGCAGGTGCCACGAACGGAGCCCATGCCATAGGCCAGGTTTGCGCCATCGCATGCACTTTCGTTGCCTGCGCACGAGCGCAAGCCAGCTCTTCCGCTGCCGAAGCCCCCTCCATCAAAAAGGCGAAGGGCGATATCTCGCGTGTGCCATTAGCCAGCGCCACCTTCAGTCGAGCACTGAGGTCATCCAGGCCACTCCAGTCGCAAAGCCGCCGCTTGTTGTAGATGAGCGTAGCTAGGCTGCGTATGTCATGCGGATCGAGGTTTAACGCTCGTTCGTGTGCCATCCGAGCCGCCTCGTAATCCTTGGCGCATTCATTGGCGTCACCCAGGAGCGCATAAAGTACGCTGTGGCCGGTTGTAATAGAAACCGCGCGTTGAAACGCTTGCACCGCCTCGGTGAAATGGCCTTGAGCAACTAGGGACTCGCCCAGCAATTGCCAACCCGGCACAAATGATGCGTTCGTTTCCAACAAGAAACGCGCTCGTATCTCGGCGTCATGAGGTCGGCCAAGCCGCAGATCGCATTGCCCAAGATTGATTTGAGCACCGATGGCTCGCTCATCCTTAGCTGCTAACTCATAGCAAACACGCGCAAGCTCGTAGGCCCGACTGAGGTACAAGACCCGCCCCAGATCGTTGAGTTCGACTGTAGCCGTAGGCAATCCAGAAATCGCTGCATGGAGGCGTGCAGAGAACAGATCGACAGGTATGGCGTCAGGCGACATGCCTGTTTCGCTGATTACGACTTGATACAGTCCTCCCTGCTCCATAGGAGCTACGCGAGTTCCTGCTTGAGCACCCAGTTTTGCGATGCGGTCCAGATCTACCTGCATGCTGCCGTCCCCTATGCCTTCACAAAGCAGTCCCACTATCTCATCATCGACTCACAACACCATCATGGCTAAACAGCCTAATAGAGATCCGACGAAGTATGCGCACGGTCGTTATCCAGTCCTATCGCACCACGCATGTTGAACCGTGGATTCAACGATGCATGCAAACCGTCCAGGCATGGTCTGGAAACTCTCGCTATGAATATGAGTTTATCGATGACGCCTTGTTTGATCACGTCCCTCAACATATTCGGGATTGTCCGATTTCCTCACTGCTCCCGTTCACCGACATCGCACGCCTTGGCGTGCTACGCGAACGGCTCGCGTCGACATATGAAAGAGCTATATGGTTCGATGCCGACATCGTAATTTTTCGTCCGGACAGGCTTCGCATTCCTGACGGATGTGGCGCCATGCTCTCTCACGAGATCTGGACCAGCATCGATAACAACGGCCATCTTTCGCACAGGCGCGGCATCAACAATGCCGCACTCGTATTCAAGCGAGATCACCCACTGCTGGATTTTTTGCACCACGCTTCGATCGAGCTATTCGAGCATCGCTATCCCGCTCGCCTTCGCTCAACGACGCTTGGCCCGGATTTCCTGACACCGCTTGGACATATCGTTCCATTACGGCTTTTGACCCAGGTCGCGTGCCTCAGCCCCTTACTCATGCATGCATTGTTTAGTGGAGAAAATCCTGCGGTGCTGCATGCACATGCCGAACAATATGGCTATGAATTTCACGCTGCCAACTTGTGCCGTTCGGCGTGGGCACCCTTCCGCACACTCGAAACAAACCATTCTTTCGCTCTACACGAATCGCAGATACTTGAAATAGTCGAAACATTGATAGCAACTAGAGGCACGGCGCTAATTCTGAATAGCGGTGGATCCAATCACTGAATACCTAACCTCATAGTTAAGCGACATTGATGAAGGCCAGTGCAACACGTGGTGAGCTGTTGAGCCCCCTGTGACTCAGGAAGCCACGCCGCGATCTGTGCCCGGCGGCACGATCAGATTTTCATCGTTTTCACGGCGGCGGGACTTGTCGGCGATGGCACGCAAGGTTTCCAAGGTACCGGGAAATCCGTCCACCAACATTTGGGGGATTCGGTAATACTCTTCGTAATCCGCCATGCGGTTGGCGACCGGGATAGACAGGAAGTAACTGCCTTCCTGCATGTCTTCCCCAATCGAAAACCGATAGCCCTTCATCAAATGGATGTCCTTAAACCTCACACCAACCTCCTACATATCATTCGGCTAAATCAGAATGTCTGTTTTGCAACCGCTCTGTTAGGAACAAAGAAACTAGATCACCTATGCGGGGTCTTCAAACTCCATCCAGGCATAGATCTTTCCATCTTTACATATAGGCTCAATCAAATCTGAGCCAAGTCCGCTCATGCCGCTAATTGCGACAAAGAACGGAGCGGCCAGCTTGCTGTATTCGGTCGGCAACAGACCCTCGCCGGACTCGTACCGCAAAGGTTTTTTACGGTTGTCGAATGGCAGATTCATGGTTCCTGAAAGAGCTTGCTCCACAATCGGAAACACAAGCTCCTTCATATGAAGTACGTCATCACCAGGCGCAACCTTAAGAAGATAATCCTTCAATGCTTGCGCACTGCGCTTTATCTTCGTGTCATCAAACTCTTTCGTAGTCATGGCAACCGGATCTAATTCAACTAGCTTTTTCATATCAATGACCCGGGAGGTAGACAGTTCCGATTTTATACGGAGGCGTAAAATAGTTACCGTTAAGCATCAAAGATTGGCCTGCGCCGCCAGACTGAATAAATGTACCTTGTTGCGTTGGTGCTACATCGCTCTGGAAAACTACGGCCCCATCAATTGGGTTTCGAGCATAGACATCGTACGCCGAAGCGTTTGATTGAAGCGGCAACCCGAAATCATTCGGAATTTGAGATGGATTTTTCATATAGAACGACGCCTGCTCTTGCGTGGACCAGAAGGCAGAGTCGGGATTAAATCCTGCTCCTTGAGGCACAAACTTTATCAACGTGTCTGTCGAATCCAGCGGCGTGGCAATTGGCGGAGTACTTCCGGTACTGATCAAATCAGTGACCTTTGCAACGGCTTCGTCAGTACTTAATCCTTGTGCCTCTAGCGCCCTTACCATTTGAGTCCCATCCGGGGTGCTGAGTGGGTTGAGATTTAGGCCATTCGCCTGGAAAGGCGCGCTGATATTTGTATCAACTCCGCTGACTGTTGCGTTTGGAACAACAAAAGCTCAGCGAGGCATCCGCATCAACAACGTGCGGACTATTTGCGCGCCAAGTTGCTCGGTTAGTAAAACCTCAGAAGGCACTCTACCTCCTAGTGCCTTGCAGGGCTGATTAAACCAATCTGTCGATCTGTCGCCCATTGACGCAGTCAGTACTATCGCGATCTCTTCATCGCCAAGTTCTTTGGAATAGAGGCTTTTGTCCTGCCAATTTTTCCACGATGGTCGAAACACATCAACAAATCGCTGCCATGCGGCATCACCAGGATATTCGCTACGCAATACGTCAATCACATTCATGGTTGGACCTTTGGAAACATAACCAAGTTAGAGCCACCAACCTGCCTTGCGGAAGGTGCCAAAATACCGCTATAGCCATTGCTTCGCCCAAAATTTCCTAGTTGCTGCGTATACAGATAGCTATCGCCGGTGATCTGTTCGAGCGAAACATTTAGCTGCTGGCGCACAGCAGGGTCGGTCAGATCGAGAACGTTGTCTAGAGATACGTCTTGGCTAACGGAAACGCGCCCAGCGGTCTGACCATAATAGTCAACCTCGGCGAATGCAGTTTCGGGCGAAGTTGCGCCATAGACTGAGCCAATTCCTTCACCGGAATACCTATGATCCGAAGCGATGTTGCCGGCATGAGCATCAAATGTTGTATCAACCCTAGCTGGATCTTCCAATCGATACACAGTTCCGTCGAATGAAACACCGCTGGGCCGAGCATTCAAATTGATTCCATCAATTCCATCGGGTGCTGCGTTTGGAACAACACTTTCAGCCACGTACTGTCCAGGGCCAACACCTCCCACATCGATCACGGCCTCGGACGCCCCAGACGGCAACTTGCCACCCGGCATCCACTGCGCATTGGCTCCTGCCTCGTTCCCGGAAGGCAACCGCAAGCCCAGCTCACGCGGATTGTCGAAGTTTACAAGCACCAATGAGCTCTCATCGAGCGTGTTCCTCGGCAATCCAAGTGCGTCTTCCAGCGCCCGCGGATCACCGTTCGTCGATGCCAGTATGTCGTCAGCCGCGCTTCGCGGCATGACGAACGACGTGCCATCGATTTGTCCGGGACCGTACTTCGCCAGATTGGTTTCGGACATGAAGCGCGACGCACCTGCATCGTATTGCGACAGTTCCTGTTCGATGTAGTTGCCGGGCAAGTAACTCGCCGGGTCTGGACGCGTTCCGGGCTCCATCGCGCTGATCGAGTCGAAGGTCCCCTGATCCAGCGGTACGCCCTCGGGCACTGGAACCGAAGGATTCTCCGCACTCACGCCATCCAACCCTGCATCCACGATCGGCTGCTGAACCACAACCGGCGTACTATCCGCAGCCGCCTCGATGCTCTCCGTCTGGCTTGCCAATACACCAGCATCGCCGGTTACGGTATTTGTCGCACTCAATTCCTTGGCGATAACTCCAGCCTCCCCTTGTGGCGCCTCCAGGAACGAGGCATCGAAGGAAGTTGAGTTCACAAGCGAACGATAAGAGCCAGCAAGGTCACCCGCATAGCTGACCAGCTTGCCAGCACCTTCCCCAGCGCCCCCCATAGCGAGGAACGACGCACCAACTTCACCAAGATCACGCGCCTGCTCATCGAGAGGACGACCCATCCAGTTCGACATGGCATCGACTGCATGCTGGTACGTATCGGCCGGCCTGCTTTCGGCTAAGGCGAAGATACCTGAGGCAACCTGTATGGCTGACTCGCGATCTGTCAGCACGTCATATCCGGCATACGCTGCACTCTTGACGCTGTTGCCTCCGACCGTGAGCAGGTGGAGGGTGTCCGCAGCCATATCACCAAAGCTGACGAAGCCGACGTTGCCTTGATTGCGAAGCTGATCGCCAACCTCGTCACTGGCTTGCTGGTCGGCCGCTACTGAAACGGCATGTTCCTCCAAGGCACTCTGCGGCGTCACCGTGACGGTGTTTTGCGCTTCGTTTATCGCCGCGTAGACGTCGGCCTGCATTTTCAGGCCATAGTCGATGCTTGCCTGCATGTCGCCTGCATCTGGCGGTGCCGGGTATGTAACGCCACCAATATTCCCATTCAAGTAGTTCAGGTACTTAATTTCGTTTGCGCGCTGGGTCGCGAGGGTGTCGATATCGTTCTGATTCGTCGGATCACCGGAACTCATGACAGGAAACCCACCGCCGGGTTGGTCTGCACCCGCCGCAGGCGCTCCGGTGCTACCGTTTACCGTTGGCGAGCCACCACTCTCCGCTCCAACATCCGCAAAGACACCACCCACATTGCCCACCGACGTACCGCCCTCCTGATAAGCGTACGTCTGCACACCACTGGCGTACTGCAACCCAGGCGCACCGTTCGCGCCGGTAATCTGCACGGGTGCCGTTTGCTGATTCTGCTGACTCGGCTGGTTATTGGATTGCTGCTGATACGACCGGATGCCGGCGATGGCGGTCGTGGCCAGAACATTGCCCGCTATGCTCTCACTCAGCTGCTCCCAGCTCAACACGTGATTGTCGCCCAGCGCCACGTTGACCTCGCGGTTTATCGTGCCGGACAGCACTGCACCAGCCAAATCAGCGGCCACGCTGCCGGTGGTGATGCCCTTGGATTCGTCAGCGTCACTGGGCAACCCAGTTTGTACCGTGATGCCTTGTGCCAACGCGGAAGCGACTAGTCCGTCCCAGCTGAAATGCTCGGGCTGTTGCGTCACTTCCGCGCTCGCCACGCCCGCCGCGTAGGCACCTGCGCCCATCGCGTACTGGCCCAAGGCATTCAAGCCACGTCCCGTGCTGGCCGCGTCACCCGGGATATTCGCCACGGCATCGCCGAAGGTGTCGGTCTCCGATAACCCGTAGCCGATGCCGGCCGTGAGTCCAGCCGTCAAGCCGCCCTCGAGAGCCTCTCCCAACGAGAAACCCTGCTGGATGCCCTCGGCCTCGCCCGTCAGCTGGCCCAAGGTATTTCCCACGAAACCGCCAATCGCCGCAGCACCCACACCCGCAGCGCCTAAACTACCGCTGAGTGCCGCCGTACCCGCTGCCCACAGCGATCCCGATGCGGCGCTAAAGGCTTCCGCCGCGACGCCTGCAGTGAAGACGCTAGCGACGATGACCACCGCAAGCACCACGATATCCGCCAACGCATTGCAATGATGACTCTGCAGCGGCGGCGGTGGCGCGATCGCCGGCAGGTTTGGCGTAGTGCCGCCGACGATGCTGCTCGGGTCGTACGGCTTGTAGGTTGTCGCGGTGTTGCTGTTGGTCGTCACCTGCGGGATGGTGAGCTGCTGTCCGATCGATAGGTCGCTGTCGCTGCTCAGCGCGTTGGCTTGCGCCAACACGTACCAAAGGCTCGCGTCGCCGTACTCCGCCTGCGCAATGCTCTGCAGCGTATCGCCGGCCTGCACCACATAATCGTTCGGCCCACTGGAGCTGCTGCTGAAGGCCGTGACCTCGGACAGCACGTCCAGCGTGCCGGCATTGTCGTAATGCGCCAGCTGCTGGCCATTGACGTACACGTAGTGCTGTACCTGCGTCGCCGGGTCGCTGCCCTGATCCAGACTCGTGCCGCTGATACCGGTACCATCCTGGCGCTCGATGATTTCGCCGTCGCCATTGTAGGCGAACACACGCACCGTATCGGCCAACGTGCCACTGGGATCTTCGGTGTGCTGCTCCAGCGCCACTTCATTGCCGCGGGTGTCGTAGATGGTCTGGTCGGTGGATGGCTGCACGTTCGGGGTGTCGGACACATTCACACCCGTCGTCTCGGACTGCAGGTAGCTGTCCTTGCGCAGGTAACTGACCTGGTACTGGTCGATACGGCCGGAGGCGTCGCGGTACTGGTAGGCCACCACGTCACCGTCGGCGTCATAGCCCGCGCTGCCGTTGGGTCCCTGGTACACCACCTCACTCTGCATCGTGAGGTTGCCATAGGTAGTGCTGTCAGGCGTCGGCGGCGTGGCCGGTGGCGTGTCGGGCGTACCGTCCCAGTCGGTCGGGTTGCCGAAGGTCACTTCCTCGGACAAGCGGCCGACCGCGTCGTAGAAGTCGACCGTGGCGTTGTCCAGCTCGCCGCCCACGTTGGTACCGGTACTATCCTCCCCGTCATAGGGCTCGTCCGGATTCAACTTGCCCGGCGGCAGGCCGCCCAGCAGGGTGCCCAGTGCATAGTACTGATCGGTGATCAGTGCATGCCCGTCAGCGTCGTAGCTGATGGTTTCCTCCACTCCGCGCGAGGCGCCGCCGGTTGTGGTGTCGACCGCGTAGTCCGCACGGATCAGTTCATCGCGCTCGTCGTAGTAGCTGCGTTGTACCAGTGTGTCGCCTGCCGCGTTGACCGTCACTTGGTCGATCACATTGCCATCAGCATCGTAGGTCTGCGCGTACGAGTCGGCGGCGGCCGTCACGAGGATCTGACCGTTAGTCAGGGTGCCATCGGAGATCTGCACACGGTTGTCGCCATCGTAGGTATACCACGCGTCCTGCGTGGTGCCGTTGCTGCTGGCATCGACCTCGCGACGGTTGCCATCGGCGTCGTAACTGAAACGCTCATTGAGCGTGACCGCGCCGCTGACTTCATCGGTGGTCACTACAGTGCTAATGCGATTGTGGCTGTCGTAACTGGTCTGGGTAACGGTTTGGACGAGGTTGTTGTTGCCATCGCGCGTGGTGTCTTCCTCGCGCACCAGGTTGCCGTTGGCGTCGTACTGATAGCTGTAGCTCGAACCGTCGGCGAAGGTTTCCGTGGCAATCTGGCCGTCGGCGTCGTAGGTCAGCGTTTCTCTGTTGGGCGTGCTGATTGGACCGGTGACATAGGTGGGAGCGACCTGCCCCTGCGCCGTCGGCGACCAGTTGTCGCTTTCGCCGGTTTCCAGGCCCGTGGCGGCGTCGTAGGTGTAGGCATAGTTGGCACCGCTCAGGTCGGTGTGCGTTAACGCCTGACCATACTGGTTGTATTGCCAGCTTTCGGTGTCGCCATCGGCGGTGGTCTCGCTAACCAAGTCGCCATCCATATTGTAGACGTAGGTATCCTGGACCACGCCGGTCGGCACACCGGGCGTGTACTGGTAGTTCCACGACACGCCGCGTGCCGACACCGAGCCTATGCCGTTGCTGTTGCCCGATATGCCCACGGCAGCGAACGCTGCGCCGGGAGGCGCGGTGCCGGTGACTGACGTGGTCTCCCATGCGCCCTTCTTGTCGTTGGATACGACATTGCCTTCCGAGTAGGAAATCAGGTTGCCGTTGGCGTCGTACCAGAGAATGATCACGGCACCAGCCGCTGTCGCGCCATCCGGGGCCAGGTACAGACTGACTTGTGCCGTCGCGCTGATGTTCTGGCCTGCGGTCACCGGGACCCGGTCTTGGTTGGTCAGGGTCTGGGGCGTCAGTCCGTTGTATGAAGCAACCCAGGGACTGTTAGGAGCAGCGGCGGTGGAATGGATGGTCCAACCCGCCGGTTCATCCCAGCCTGTATCGCCTTCGCTGAAACTGTCATTGGTTGGCTGGATGGTAAAACTGCCACTGGGCAGATAGGTGATGATGGAGCCATCGGCACCGGTGCTGGTGGCGCCCGGTGGTGGCACGTAGTCCCACGTCACTGCGCCTGAAAGAACAATGGTTGATATGCCGTAGTTAGTGACACCCAAGTTGAGTGACGCATAGGCAGCACCTGCAGGTGCTGTTCCGGTTACGTACGATCGCTTGCCCGAATCGTCCTTGGCAACGATGTTTCCTGAGGAGGCGCTGAGAAAATTCCCGTTGGCGTCGTACCAGTAAATCGATATGACGCCACCGCCATGCCGTCCATCGATATAAATCGGGGGGGACGTCGCCGAAATCGTTTGGCCCGGGATGACTGGAACGCGATCCTGGTTGGTTATGGATCCGCCGTAACTCCCGTTATAAACCGCCTGTCCGCCACCAATCGACCAGCCGGGATCCATGTCCCAACCGGTATTCACTTGGGTGAAATCTCCATTCGTCGGTGCCTGTGTCCAAGTACCAGGAGCCCCCGGACCGTGCGCATCGGACACGCTGGCCGCACGTTGCGCGGCATCTTGGCTCCACAACACGCGACCCTGACTGTCGTAGCCGTCGTAGTTGGCGTGCAAGGCGGCATCGGTGGAGTCGCCGCTTTGCAGGTAGGCACTGCCGATACCGTCGTAGCTGATCAAGCGATTGCCATCCTGATCGAGCACATAGGCCTGCTGCCAGACCGCTGTACGTGAGGTACCCGCGCTGGAGAGCACGAAATCACCCTGCTGCACTGTTCGGCCCAGCGCATCGACGTTCGTGAAGGTGATGTTGCCGTTACCGTCTTCGTCGGCGACTTCGTTACCAAGGGCATCGTACGCTACGTAGGAGACGGCTCCCGCACCGTCGATCGTCTTCACCGTCTGACCCAGTGCATCGACCGATGTGTAGGTCGTGTTGCCGTTCTCGTCGGTGACCGAGATCAGGTTGCCTTCGGCATCGTAGGACGAGGTCTTCACCGGGGTGCTGACTGTGCTGACTCCATTAGCACCCACAACAGCTACGGCCGCTTCGGTTTGCGTAACGACCTGATTGCGATCGTTGTAGGTGTACGTCGTGGTATTACCTGCCGCGTCGGTGGAGCTGAGCACGTTGCCCCAGCGGTCGTAGCTGGCACGCAGGATGCCCGTGTTTTCACCCGAAGTGGCATTCGTACTCGGCGCCTGTTCGGCGATTACCCGACCGTCGAGGTCCAAGGTATCGATCGTCGAAGCGGTACCACCCACCGTCGTCGCCAGCGGTACGGTATCCGATACCTGCTGACCTGCGAGGTTGTAACCGTACGTATGCAGCTCGCCGGTATTCGGATCAGTGGACGTGAGGCGATTGCCGGCGTTGTCATACGTGGTGCTTGCCGAGACGAGAATGCTATCGCCAGTCTGCGTCACGTCGCCAAAGGCGTCGTACTGCGTGGCGACGACCTTATCAGGCGTCGATGCGCCGGAGCGCATCGTTGCCGCGTAGATGAGCTGATTATCAGCATCATAGGCATTGCTCGTGATGACTGTGACGGTTGAACCGTCATCACCATTCAGTGTGGACATGGTCTGCAGCAGATTGCCGTTGGCGTCGTACGTCATGTACTTGGCTTGAGTAGACGTCCAAATCGGCGCACCGCCATTCAGCGGCGTGAGACTGGCGACCATGTTCCCCGCGTTGTCGTACTGGTAATACGTACTGACTGCCTGGCTTGAGCCGGTAGAGCTTTGCGTCTGCACCAGTTTGTTGCCGAACGCGTCATAGGCATAGCTGATGACTTGCGAGGCGGTCGTGTACAGCGAGGCACTGGACAGGTCGAGCGCTGGGTTGGCCTCCAGCAACGCCTGCCAGTTGCTTGCCAGCACCTGTTGTTGTGGTCCAGTCACACTGCTGATGCGACCCAGCGCGTCGTACTGCGTGGTGACGGTCTCGCCATCCTCAGTGACACTGGTGACCTTATTCTCACCGTTATAGCCGTAGGTGGTGGTGACGTAACCCTGTACCGTCACGCCGCTTGCATTGGTGTAGGTACGCAGCACTGATGCGCTGGTCTGGTTGCCATCGTTGTCGTAGGTATAGTTTGTGGTCCGATCGTCTCCCGTCGTGGCCGGATTGCCCGCCAGCGGGCGCGCCGGTTGTGGACCACCTGCAACTAGACCACTGGTCGAAATGGCTGTGGCCCATGCAGTGGTGCTGGTGACGTCGCCGAAGGCGTCATAACTCCAGGTCGTTACGTAGCCCATCGGATCGACCGTCATGGTCTTGTTGCCGAGGGCATCGTAGTAACTGTGGGTGGTCGCCCAGATCGCAGCGCCCTGCCCGGGCGCGCCCTGCACCAGCACCGACTCGCTGGTCACATTGCCATAGGCATCGTAGGTGTACTGGGTGACCGGTGAACCGGTTGACGTTGCACCGTTACTGTTGGTGTAGGTGATAGCCGGCTGGGTGACGGAGAGCTTGTTGCCTTGGGCATCGTAGGTGGTGGTGATCGTGCGGTCGCTTGATGAAGTGACCAGCACAGCCTCCATCTGTTCCAGGGTCAACGGTTGACCCGCTGACCAGCTGTTTCCTAGCACCGACGTGTCAATGGGGTCGGCATAGCGCGTGACGGCGGTC